>Ga0265297_10001063_pt1 | contig 68420 bp, 51 predicted proteins | sample Munlanlwell13791_FD_192502 | JGI IMG/M metagenome (GOLD analysis project Ga0265297, IMG submission 192502) | Leachate microbial communities from a municipal landfill in Southern Ontario, Canada - Leachate well 137-91 | ecosystem: Engineered > Solid waste > Landfill > Unclassified | place... | reverse complement strand
GTTCGTCATTTCCTTCTTCTCGCCCTCGAGGACGTAGAGCTTCTTCTCCGCGTCGTAGAATTCCGAGGCGGCGACGTCCATGCCGATGCAGACGTCCTTGCCGGGCACGTAGCCGGCCTTCTTGATCGCTTCCATGATCGCCTCGATGCCCGCCTCGTTACTGGACAGGTCGGGGGCGAAGCCGCCCTCGTCGCCGACGGCGGTGTTGAAGCCCTTGGCGTGGAGGACCTTCTTCAGGCTGTGGAAGACTTCGGCGCCCATCCGGAGCGCCTCGTGGAACGAGGTCGCACCGACCGGCAGGATCATGAATTCCTGGAAGTCGATCGAGTTGTCCGCATGCGAGCCGCCGTTGATGATGTTCATCATCGGGGTCGGGAGGACCTTGGCGTTGAAGCCGCCGAGGTACTTGTAGAGCGGCAGTCCGACATAGTCGGCCGCGGCGCGGGCGACGGCGAGCGAGACGCCGAGGATCGCGTTGGCGCCGAGCTTCCCCTTGTTCGGGGTGCCGTCGAGGTCGATCATGAGCTTGTCGAGGAACGTCTGCATCGTGCAGTCGTAGCCGACGACGGCGGGAGCGATGATCTCGTTCACGTTCTTGACGGCCTTGAGGACGCCCTTGCCGAGATAGCGGCCCTTGTCGCCGTCGCGGAGTTCGATGGCCTCGTATTCGCCGGTCGACGCCCCGCTCGGCACGATCGCGCGCCCGAAGGCTCCCGATTCGGTGTAGACTTCGACTTCGATGGTCGGATTGCCGCGCGAGTCGAGGACTTCCCTCGCGTGGACATTGGTGATGTTGGGCATGTTCTTCTCCTTTTATCTATGTAGATTTTTGGAAATCCGGGATGGAAGATTCAGCGGACGAGGAGCGACCTGCCGGTCATCTCGACCGGCTGGGCCACGCCCATGAGTTCGAGCATCGTCGGCGCGATGTCGCCGAGGTTGCCGCCGTCGCGAAGGGCGATGCCCTTCTTCGTGACGATCAGCGGCACGGGGTTGGTGGTGTGGGCGGTGAAGATCGTGCCGTCGTCGTCGATCATCTTCTCGCAGTTGCCGTGGTCGGCGGTGATGAGGGCGATTCCGCCCATCTCGAGGATCTTGTCGACGACCTTGCCGACGCACTCGTCGACGGTCTCGACGGCCTTGATCGCGGCCGGGATGACGCCGGTGTGGCCGACCATGTCGCCGTTCGCGAAATTGAGGATCGCGGTGGCATAGACGCCGGTCGAGAGTTCCTCGACCATCTTGTCGGCGATCTGACGGGCCGACATTTCGGGCATCAGGTCGTAGGTGGGGACCTTCGGGGAGGGGATCAGGACGCGCGTCGCGCCCGGAATCTCCTTGTCGACGCCGCCGTCGAAGAAGAAGGTGACGTGGGCGTATTTCTCGGTCTCGGCGATCCGAAGCTGGCGCATTCCGAGTTCGGCGATGTAGTCGCCGTACATCCGGTCGAGGCTCTGGAGTTCGAAGGCGAGCGGTCCCTTGACGAGGTCGGAATACTTCATCATCGAGACGAAGAAGATGTCTTCGGGTCCACCCGTGACGTCGCACTTGGCGGCCGTCGGATTCGAATAGGCGGTGCCGATCTCGATCGCCCGGTCGGGGCGGAAATTGGCGAAGATGATCGCGTCGCCGGTCTGGATCGTACCGGCCGGGTCGACGACGAAGGGGACGACGAACTCGTCGTTCACACCCGCGGCGTAGCTGGCTTCGACGCCCGCGACCGCGGAGGCGGCCTTCGGGCCCTTGGCGAACGACATCACGTCGTAGGCGAGCTGGATGCGGCCCCAGTTCTTGTCGCGGTCCATCGCGTAGTAGCGGCCGTGGACCGTGGCGATCCTGCCGTAGGCGTTTTTGGCGAAGTCGGCCTCGAGGTCCTTGATGTAGGTCGTTGCCGACTGCGGCGGCACGTCGCGGCCGTCGAGGAACGCGTGCATGTAGGTCTGTTCGATGCCGTTCTTCTTCGCGATGCGGAAGAGGGCCTTGATGTGCTCGATGTGGGAATGCACGCCGCCGTCGGAGAGGAGACCGAAAACGTGCAACTTGGAATGGTTCTTCTTGACGTGGTCGAACGCCTGCACGAAGGCCGGGTTCGTGCAGAAGGACCCGTCCTTGATGGCGACGTTGACGCGCGTGAGCGACTGGTAGACGATGCGTCCGGCGCCGATGTTCATGTGGCCGACCTCGCTGTTGCCCATCTGCCCGTCGGGAAGGCCGACGGCTTCGCCGGACGTGTTGATGGCGGTATTCGGGTATTCCTTGAAGAGACGGTCCAGATTCGGCTTCCTGGCGAGCGCGTAGGCGTTGCCCGGATAGACCTTTCCGATTCCGATTCCGTCCATCACGATCAGTACGACGGGTTTTGTCATGGTTTCACTCCTACCTGATAAATTATACTATGGTTTGGGTTTTTTTTAAAGCGAATGAGATCGGTTGTAAGCATTTACACATTGTAAGATGGCGGACTCAAAACGGGCGGTTTTGATATAATAGAGTGAGAGGTGAACGTCATGCCCGCAAGCAAACTCGCAAAACTCCTCGCCGTGCTGGAATCGAAGATTCCCCAGGGCGGGATCAATTATGTCGTTCCCGACGTCTGGAACGCCTGGGACTATGCCGGAACCGAAATGAGGAAGCTCCCCTCGGGAGAGCTGCTCGTCAACCCGTACCGCTTCTACGCTTCGGTGATCCGCGACCGCATCATGAAGGACGCCGTCCCGGACGCCGACTATGGCCGTTCGCTCTCGAAGTCGCGCGGCTTCAAGGCGAAGAAGGGCTATCTCGGCGGCGACTGGGTCCGCCGCGCGGTCCTCTATTCGACGATGATCCGCACCTCGACCGCCTGGGACCACGACCGCTCCTACTCCCTCGACGTCCAAAACTTCGACGGGATGAAGGAAACGGGCACGTTCGTGAAGACGCTCGCGCTCCTGCCGTTTCTCCGCAAGATGGGCGTCGACACGGTGTACATGCTGCCGATCTCGCGCTTCTCGCTCAAGGACAAGAAGGGCGAACTGGGCAGCCCCTACGGCGTCGCCTCGTTCTTCGACCTCGACCCCTCCCTCAAGGATCCGATGACCGGGTCGAAGATGACCGTCGAGGAGGAGTTCCGCGCCTTCGTCGAAGCCTGCCACATGTACGGCATGCGCGTCGTGATCGACATCATCCCGCGCACCAACGCCGTCGAGAACGACCTGATCCGGAGCCATCCCGACTGGTTCTACTGGATCAAGGCCTCCGAGATCGGGAAATACAAGGTTCCCTACGTCGACGGTCTCGAGAACACGATCCCGCCGAATCCGAAGTACATGCCGGAGGTCTACGCCTCTCCCGACGTCCAGCGCCACATCGCGATGTTCCAGAAGGACCCGAAGGCGCAGGATCCCGTCCTCTGGGAGGAACTCCTGAAGGCCGACCCGGCGAACCTCGTCACCCTCGTCGAACAGAAGTTCAACCTCAAGGTCGCCCCCGCCTTCTCCGACCACATCAACGACGTCCAGCCGCCGTGGACCGACGTCACGTTCTTCCGCATGTTCCTCGACCATCCGAAGGAGACGGCGAAGTATCTGAAGGACGTGAACACCCCGCCCTACATCCTCTTCGACACGATCAAGGCCAACCTCTTCCCCGGCAACCTGCCCAACATCGAACTGTGGCGTACGCTCGCCGGCATCATCCCGTTCTATCAGAAGAACTACGGGATCGACGGCGCCCGCATCGACATGGGCCACGCCCTGCCGCGCGAACTGCTCGACATGATCGTCGCCGAAGCCAAGAAGAACGACCCCGACTTCGCCTTCATCGCCGAGGAGCTCAACACCGACAACGCCCAGAAGGCCAAGGACCTCGGATACAACATCATCATCGGGAACGGCTTCTGGATGGAACCGCGCATCTGGGAGAAGAAGTTCCACAAGTTCGTCTACGGCGCCAAGGACATCGCCCTGCCGATGTTCGCCTGCGCCGAGACGCACGACACCGCCCGCATCGCCGGCCGCGAGGGCGGAAAGCGCCTCGCCCGCATGGTCACGGTCCTGAACATGCTTCTCCCGAACCTCGTGCCGTTCGTCAACTCCGGCCAGGAGGTCTACGAGGTCCAGCCGATGAACACCGGCGTCGACTGCACCGAGAAGGACAAGTACAACCTCCCGAAGGACGACCTCTTCTACGGCAAGCTCGCCCTCTTCGACAAGTATGCCTTCCACTACATGGTTCCCGACCGCTGGGAGCTCGCCGACCACCTCACCGGCGTGAAGGAGATCCGCGCCCGCTGGCTCGACAAGATCGCCGACCTCGATTCCTACGTCCCGATCTACTTCGGCGACTTCGAGACCCCGGCCGTCGGCGTCTCCTACTTCGACAAAAAGACGAAGAAATGCCTCGTCGTCCTCGCCAACGCCGATTATGGAAACGACGTCAAGGTCGTCGCCCAGCTCCAGACCCTGAGGGAAAAGTCCGGCTGCTTCGCCCGCGAGGGGAAACTCGTCTACGCCACCTACGAGATGCCGCGGGAGTTCAGTCAGTTCACCCCCGAGGGCAACGTCTGGGTCCACATGGGCCCCGGCGAGGTCAAGGTCATCGAACTCTGATTGTTCATGAAGCGAACAAAAACACGATTCCGCGCGGAATCGTGTTTTTTCATGCTTTCGGGTGGATGCGCTTTGGTTTCATGGCGAACGCCGCGGCGTTGCCCAGCACGAAGGCGGCGTAGAACGCGACGCCCCTGAGTCCGTCCGTCAGGGCGCGGATGCGGTCGATGTCGCTCGAATAATACTCCGTGAAGCCGGTACCGTCCGCGGGATATTCGTAGAACGGATACGCGACGCCCCCATGCGGGAAGCCGTAGACGACGTGCAGCGAATCCGGAGGGATCAGCATGCGGTCGACGACGAGCGCGCACATCGCGAGGACGAGGACGACGACCGCCGCGTCGACGACCCTCCCGGCCGTCGTGGATTCCGAACGGAAGAACGACAGGATGCACTGGAGGATGCCGCACCAGAGGATCGACAAGGGAACCGAGAGGGCGCTTCTGAAGTCGAAGGTGCCCGCATGTGCGAACGCGGGAAGATAGAGAATCGCGACGAAGGCGGTCAGGATTACGAAGACGGGAATCAGAATCGCTCTTTTACCGACGACGTACCAATCCTTGATCATGATTCCCCACACCCTTTCAGCACATGCGACACCCGATGATCAAAGCAATCCGCGGATCCGTCGGGGAACACCCGTACGGCGGCATTCCTCCGAATCGTTCGGTCGAATGCGGCTCGCCCCGCCATGTCGCTCCGTCGCGACATGTTTCGTCCGTCAGACGGATTTCTTCGCCGCCTCGCTCATGATCGCGACGATGCGGTCGTGGACGGCATCGACCTCGGCGACGGCATGGATCGAAATCTCGCCTTCGGTCGTCCGGATCGCGATTGGCGCGGCGGTGCGGGTGAGCGTCAGCATCCTTTCGCGGACGACGAGGACGCCGCGGATTTCTGCGGCCGGGATGAAAAGCGGCGGACGTCGGGACATGATCCAGATCCCGCCCTCGGCCTCCACGATCAGAACCTCCGGCATGAGGGCCACCTTCACCGCCAGATATGCGAAGAAACCGCCGACGGCGAGGAAGAACAGGACACCGATGACGAGGATTCCGTAGATGCCGCCCTTCGAGACGATCTCGACGACCATGAAGACGGCACACAGCAGCATCAGGAATGCAGTCACGCCGTAGATCAACGTCGCCTCGCCGTATTTCTCGGCGATCGGCTTCCTATCTTCCATGTCGAGCACTCCCCTATCCGATGTACCGGCAGTCCCTGACGAACGGGTCATCCGGCCTATGATGAATGGATTGGATTCACGTCTATACGATATCACATCTTCGCCAAATGTCAATCGCCGACAAGAAAAAACACGGCCGAAGCCGTGTTCATTCGATGGACGTATCGGAGGGACGGTCGAGCTTGTCGAAGACGTTCAGGGCGGGCAAGAGGATGAGGACGTAGAACGTCGCCTCGATCGGCATCTTCAGGAGCCTTAGCGGCAGGTTGAGCCAGATCGAGTACCCCGGATTCACCGTCCAGAGCCAGAGCGGCGTCAGAAAGAGCGAGGTGAGCGCGTACATCGCGACCACCGCGAAGATCAGCTTCGACGGCTGGAAGCGGCCGTCCGCCTTCCGCATCAGGAAGTTGAGGGCGGCGATCCCGAGGGCCGCGAAGAGCGCGAATCCCGAGAGCAGCAGCTTCGACGAATTGTCGAGGGTGCGGCTGTAGACCGCCTCGATGTCGAAGAAGTACCAGGTCGAAAGACCGAGGAGCACCGCCGCGGCGACGTAGTTGAGGACATGGAACAGCCGACGTTCACCCTGGATCGCGGTGCGGATCAGGATCGCCGGAAGGACGCCGTAGAGCGCGGCGTTCAAGGTGTAACCGGGATGGAAGGCGTACCCGTGGGCGATCCCGAACAGGAAGAAGCCGACGAGGTCCTGGACGATGCCGGCGACGCCGCCGTAGACGGGACCGTAGAAGACGCCGGCGAGGATGATCGGCAGATATCCGATCGAGAAGCGGATGACCGGGTTCTCCGTCGGCGGGAGCGAGATCGCGAGGAATTCGGACAGGACGACGCCGATCGCCACGAGCATGCCGGTGAAGATCGGTTTCTGCAGACGCTTGTTTCGCATGGGGCTCCTTCACCGGCCGGGATCGAAATCGACCGGACCGCGTCCCGTCGATTCCAGGAAGCGGTTGACCTTCGAGAACGGGCGGGATCCGAAGAACCCGTAGTTCGCGGAGAGGGGGGACGGATGCGGGCTCTCCAGGACGAGATGGCGCGGATCCGTGATCAGGGACTTCTTCGAGCGGGCGTTGGCGCCCCAGAGAAGGAAGGCGAGCGGTTCGGGATGACTGTTTAGGAGCGCGATCACGCGGTCGGTGAACGTCTCCCACCCGAATCCCTTGTGCGACAGCGGCCGGTTCTTCGCGACCGTCATCACGGTGTTGAGGAGAAGGACGCCGCGCTCGGCCCAGCGGGTGAGGTCGCCGGCGGCGGGGATCGCGACGCCGAGGTCGTCGCGGAGTTCCTTGAAGACGTTCTGAAGCGACGGCGGGACGGGAATGCCCGCCGGGACGGAGAAGCAGAGGCCCATCGCCTCGCCCGGATTGTGGTAGGGGTCCTGGCCGAGGATCACGCACTTCACGGTCGCGTAGGGCGTGAGCCGGAACGCCTGGAAGACGCGGTCGATCGGCGGGTAGCACGGGCCGTTCCGATATTCCTCCTTGACGCGTTCGGTCAGTTCGCGGAAATAGGGCTTGGCGAACTCCGCTTCGAGGAGTCGGCCCCAGTCGTTGTCGAGCATCTTCTCACTTCCTCGTCGGATCGATCCGCGAGGCGCAGGAAGCCGACGTGCAGCCGCCGCAGCCCGAAAAGCCGTCGGGGAACTCGCATCCCTCCGGCGCCTTGGTCTTCTCGTTCCACTTGTAGGCGAGCACGTACACGGCGATCAGGACAACCAGGACGATGCCGCCGATGATGTAGGGCATGGGATCACCACCGTTCGCAAGCGTATTATAACACAGAACCCGCGGGAAGAAAAAAGGTTCGCGCGCGGCGAACCCTTTCCTACTCGATCGTCCGGACCCGCGCGAGCAGTTCCGCCGAGAGGGCGTCGAGGCGCGACTTCGCGAGCGCGGGATCGGAATCGACGACGCCGACGTAGATCTTGAGCTTGGGTTCCGTCCCGGAGGGGCGAAGGACGAACCACGCGTCCTCGTCGAGGATGAACTTCATGACGTTCGACTTCGGGAGCGAAAGCGGCGTCCGGACCAGTCCTTCGACGCGGACGGAGGCTTCGTAGTCTTCGCGCGCCAGAACCCGGAGGCCGGCGACGGATGACGGCGGCGCGGCGCGGAACGAGGCGACGATGCGGTCGATCCGCTTCGCGCCTTCGACGCCGAACAGGTCGACGTTGTGGAGCGTCTCGAGATGGGTGCCGTAGATCGCGTACAGGTCGTTCAGGCGGTCGGCCAGGGTCTTTCCCCGGGCGCGCCAGAAGTTCGCCGCCTCGGCGGCGAGGAGCAGCGCCTGGAGCGAATCCTTGTCGCGCACGAAGTCCTTCACGACGTAGCCGTAGGACTCCTCGTATCCGAACACGAACGAACGGTCGGTGCCTTCGAGGAAACGCGCCTGTTCGCCGATGAACTTGAAGCCGGTGAGGGTCGAGACGACCTCGAGTCCGTAGGCTCGCGCGACCTTGGCGCCGAGGTCGGAGGTGACGATCGTGTTGAAGACGACGCCCTTCGCGGGCAGTCCGCCGTGCTCCTTGAGACCGGCGAGGAGATAGTCGATCAGGACCGCTCCGGTCTGGTTGCCGGTGAGCAGCCGATAGCCGTCGCCTTCGCGGACCGCGACGCCGAGGCGGTCGGCGTCCGGGTCGGTTGCGACGAGGATGTCCGCCGCGACGGCGCGCCCCTTGTCGATCGCAAGCGCGAACGCCTCCGGATTCTCCGGATTGGGCGACTTGACGGTGCCGAAGAACGGGTCGTGGACCATCTGCTCGGCGACCGTGTCGTAGGCGTAGCCGCATTCCGAAAGAAGCCGCACGGCGAGTTCGGCGGCGGTGCCGTGGAGCGGCGTGAAGACGATCTTCAGGTCCTTCTTCGCGTCCGGTCGGAGCTGTACGGTCTTGACGCGTTCGAGATAGGCACGATCGACGTCCCCGCCGATCGTCTCGAACAGGCCCCGTCGCTTCATCGCGGCCGGATCCGCGACGGCGATCGAGAACGGATCGTCGACGGCGTCGACGAAGGCGGCGATCGCGTCGGCGTAGGCCGGGGTGTACTGGCAGCCGTACTCGTCGTAGATCTTGTAGCCGTTGTACTTCGGCGGATTGTGGCTGGCGGTGATCACGATGCCGGCGAGGGCGGACAGATGGCGGACGGCGAAGGACAGTTCCGGTGTCGGCCGGAGCGCGTCGAAGAGATAGCTCTTGATGCCGTGGGCGCCGAGGACGCGGGCGGACTCGAGGGCGAATTCGCGCGACATGTTGCGGTTGTCGTGGGCGATCACGACGCCGCGGGAGAGCGCGGAGGGGACGTAGCGGTCCGCGAGATAGCGGGCAAGGCCTTCGTTCGCCTTGCGGACAGTGTAGACGTTCATCCGGTTCGTCCCGGCGCCGACGATGCCGCGGAGACCGCCGGTGCCGAAGGACAGGGAGGTATAGAACATGTCTTCGAGTTCGGTCTCGGAACGGTCCTCGAGATCTTTCCGGACGATCGGATCGAGGTCGGTCCGGTTCATCCAGGTCTGATAGGTCTGTCGCCACATGGTCGGGGCTCCTTTCATCGTCGGTTCGTTTCCAGAAAAAATCCTTTTGAACACGTCAAAAGGATGGGAGGTTCAACGGATGTAATCAACGACGCCGTCCTTGATCGTCTTCGGATCGGGATCGGGACCCGTCGGGTGGCCGATCGCGATCGCGCAGTCGTGTTCGTACCCCTCGGGAATCTTCAGGAGGCGGTTGACGTCGACGACGTTCGACTGGTGGTAGAGGTAGCGGGTCTGGCCGACGATGACCGAGCCGAGTCCGAGCGATTTCGCCGAGAGCGCCAGGTTTTCGAGGGCGGCGCCGCAGTTGATCTCGCTGAAGCCCTCGATCGCCGAGGAGAGGAAGATGACGACGGGGGCGTGATAGAAGACGTGATATCCCGGTTCCTTCCTGATGCCGAGGCGGTCCATGCCGGCGAGGGTCATGTCGTTCAGCGTCTCGATCGTCTTCCTGTCGGTGATGACGGTGAAGTGCCACGACTGCTTGTTCCGCGAACTCGGCGCATGGATGCCGCATTCGACGATCAGCTTGAGGTCTTCTTCGCGGACGGGTTCCTCGCTGTACTGCCGGACGCTCCGGCGTGACAGGATCAGATCGATCATCGGGTTCTTCATCGTGATACCTCCTAGTCTTCCAGAATCTTCGGAGCGAGCAGGGGATGACAGGGCTCCGCGACTTCCATCGTGAAGCTGGCGGCCTTCTTGCCGCAGTTGATCGATTCGTGCATCGATAGCCCCTTGGCGAGGCCGTAGACGGTGCCGGCGACGAGGGCATCGCCGCAGCCGTTCGAGGAGACCGGGTTCTTCGTCTCGAAGATGGCGGTCTGGTAGATGCGCCGTTCGATGTTGTAGGTGATCGGTTCGGGACCGTTGGTCACGACGACCGTCTTCACGCCCGTCGCGAGCAGGTCCTTGACGCCGTAGATGATGTCGTCCGCAGGCCGTCCGAGCAGTTCGGAGAGCTCGCCGCGGTTGACCTTGAGGAGCCATACGCGATCGAGGAACGGACGGATCCTGCCGACCTTGGCGCGGCTGACGCCGTCGACCACGATCTTCTTGTCCGCATAGCGGGCGGTGAGCCTGTCGAGCACGGCGGCGGGCAGGTTGGCGTCGAGGACGAGGATGTCGAAGCCGTCGATGTCGCCGTCGAAGGGAACGAAATCTTCGGGAGTGAGCGAATCCATGACGCGGAAATCGCTCACCGCCGTGGTCAGAACGCCGTCGGGTTCGTGGATCGAAAGGTATTTGCCGGAAGGTCCGGGGCGGACTGGGGAAAGGGCGAAGGCGACCCCGGCGCGCGTCAGGTGCTCGCGCACGAAACCGGCGAAGACATCGTCGCCGAAGAAGGTGAGGAGGGCGACGTCGAGGGAAAGCCGCGTCAGGTTCTCGGCGATGTTCTTGCCGACGCCGCCGACCGAGAGGCCGACTTCGCCGGGATTGGAGTCGGCGGGAAGGATCGCCCGCGTGCCGACGCCGGAGATGTCGACGACGGCCGCGCCGATCACGAGGATCCGGTCCATGGTCTACTCCAGGATGTTGGACGTGATGTAATCGACGCCCATCTTGATCAGACGCTCGGCGGCGGCCTTGTCGTCGACGGTCCAGACGGCGACCTTGAGGCCGATCAGATGCGCCCGCTTGAGGAGGTCTTCGCCAACCTTCTCCCAATGGACGTCCATGCCGATCTGGTGCTTTTCGCAGAAATCGATGCCCTTTTCGGTGACTTCGCTCATCAGATACATCATCTCGAATCCCGGGTAGGTCTTCTTGACGTAGGCGAGATAGCGCTCGTCGAAGGAGATGATGGTCGTCTTCTCCTCCATCTTGTGGCGTCGGATCTCGCCGATCACGACGTCGACGTTCTCATTCGAAAGGCCGCTCTTGAGTTCGATGAAGCAAGCCTTCTTGTAGGTCTTGCAGATGACGAGGTATTCCTCGAGCGTCGGGATCGTGACGCTCTCGGAGAGGTTGCCGGTCTTGCGGTCGATCAGCGCGAACTTGCGGAGTTCGTCGTAGCGGAAGGAGGGAATGTACAGGTTCAGGAGACCGAGGCGAAGGAGGGTGTCGTCGTGCGACACGACGATCTTGCCGTCGCGGGTCGCATGGACGTCGCATTCGATGCCGAAATAGCTTCGGTTCGCCGCGGCGATGAAGGCGTTCACGGTGTTTTCCGTTTCGATCCCGGAAAGGCCGCGGTGAGCGACCATGCCCTTGAAGTACTTGTCGATTTTCACGGTGTTCATGCTGTCACGCTCGCTTCTTGTTCCTTCTCTATCATTATACCAACTTCGGGCGTCTTTTGACACAACAAGTACGCGAATTTCTCGCGAGCGCGTCCGCATGCGCCCCCGACCATGGTATAATGGGATTCGACAAGAGGTGATCCGCATGACCATCGGCCAGCTCCAGATGAGCTTTTCCCGCTACAAGACCGCCAGCGCGGTCGAGAAGTCGCTTCTCCCCGCGTTCTTCCTCCCGATCCCGCTCTTCGTCATCCTGTTGAACGCAGGCATCTTCATGTCGCTCTACCTGTCCGGTTCTCCGATCGAGTTCAACGGCGTCCTCCGCACCCCCGGAGATCCGCTCTACGAAGCGGGCTTCTGGTCTCTCATCCGCTTCTTCGTCCTGTTTTCCGCGATCTTCCTCACGGTCGGCATCGCCATTCTGGTTCGGAGCGAAAAGCGCCGACACTGGCTCTCGATCGACGCCGACGGGCGATATGCGATCTTGGTGGTCACACGCCATAAGGAGATCCTCACCCTCCCCGGATCGACCCATGAGTACGACCGGAGAAGCGGTCGGGTCGCTTCGACGACCCAAAGCAGGATCGCGCCGACACCGTTCGATCCGGTCTTCTTCTGGGCGTTCCGGGAACAGGAGGACGAAACCTGGAAGGTCAGGGAGAAACCCGGTCGGATCATCCTGAAACGGACCGTCGGACCGACGGGGGTCTCCTTCGCGTCGCGACGGATCCTCACCTGGTCGATCCGACTCGACGAATCCGGACGTCCGCTCCGCGCGACCTATTCCGTCGGTCAGGGTTCGTCTTCGAGCTACAGCATGACATCCCTGAAGCGCTTCGTCTACGCGGACGTGGGCGCCTCCCTCCGGATGCCGATCCGTCCCGAACTGCGGGCCGTGATCGAGGATCCGACGATCGCCTCGATGCTCTGATCCCAAACGAAAGAAACGAGGTTTCCCTGCATGGGAAACCTCGTTTTTCAAGATGGATTCAGTCGGAATCTTCGCACACGTCTCTGCCCTTGATCAGCGGCGAGACGCGCTTGTAGATGACGATGACGATCGCCGAGATCACGAGCCCCTTGAAGACGTTGAAGGGGACGATTCCGAAGAGGATGCCGGTGCGGACGTCGGTGATGTAGGGGATCGCGATCGAGAACTGCAGGATCAGGTCATCGAGCGAGAGGCCCATCAGTCCGGCGTACCACGGAAGCAGCACGTACCAGTTGAGCAGGGCGCCGGCGGCGGTCATCACGAAGGTCCCCGCCGCAAGCCCGATCAGGGCCGCGCCGCGGGTCCGGTGGAACCGGTAGACGAGCGAAGCGGGCAGCACGAACGCGATCCCGATCAGGAAGTTGGCGAGTTCGCCGATTCCCCAGGTCAGGGTTCCCTCGATGAGCAGGTTGACGGTGATCTTGATCCCTTCGATCGCGATCCCGGCGATCGGACCGAGTGCGAACGCGCCGATCATCACCGGCACCTCCGACAGGTCGAGCTTGAGGAACGACGGCCCGAGGAACGGGATCGCGAATTCAGCGAGCATGATCACCGCGGACATCGTGCCGAGGATCGCGACGAGCGCGAGCCAGCGGACCGGCGTCGTCCGTCTCTTGACGCAGTTGACTTGATTGTTTTCCATCGGAATCCTCCCAAAGAAAATCGCCCCGTGCAAGGGGGCGATTTCGTGCGCAAAGGAAGCGTTGCGCCGACTTCTTCCATCCAGACTGTACTGTCGGTTCGGGAATTCCACCCGATCGTGCTTGCGCTTGCGGACTCTACCGCCGGTGGGGAATCGCACCCCGCCCCGAAGTCGTATGTTCGATTGTATTTCCATTATACCGCAGAACGGAGATGGATGCAAGCCTCAGGCGACGATCGCGTAGGCGCGCACGGGCGACCCGTCGAGGCCGACGAGCGGCAGCGGTGCGCACGAGAGGAAGAACGCCGGCGGCAGTCCTTCGAGGGCGCAAAGGGTCTCGACGACGACGATGCCGGCGCCGAGCAGGTCAGAATGACAGGCGGCGTTGTCGCTTTTCCCATATTTGACGGAAGGCATGTCGACGCCGAGGAGGACGATGTCCCGCTCCTTCAGAAACGCGAAGAGCGACGGTTCGAAGCCGGGGTGTCCGGTGAAGAAGTCGGTTTCGCCGAACCGGCGTTCCCAGCCGGTCGAGACCAGCAGGCGCGGCGTCCGTTCGCACAGCCGTTCCCAGGCCGCGGCGAGGTCCGCGGTCCGGACGATCCCGTCGTGCGGGGTCACGCGGATCAGATTCGCGCGGCCGACGGTCTTCGCGATGGCGATTCCGTCGACGCCCGACCCCGCGGCGAAAAAGTGCCGCGGCGCATCCAGGTGGGTTCCCACGTGGAGTCCGGTCGTCACCTGCGCGAGCCGGAAGCCGACGTCCCCCGCCTCGTGGGCGACGGCGACCCGGAAGGACGGGTCGCCCGGATAGACGGGAGTTTGCTCGGAGAGCGGCCGGGTCAGATCGACGAGTTGCTCATTCTGCCGCATCGGCGGACTCCGTGTAGGCGGCCTTCTCGGAAGCGGAGAGGCGGGCGATGACGAGGTAGCGGTCGATCTTGTCGAAGGCGACGGTATAGCTCACGGTGCCGTCGACGTCGTCCGCCGTCGTCCCGTAAGAAACCTCGAGCGCAAGCAGGTCGGCGTCGTGCGTGAAGGTCACGGCGACGGTCGCGAAACGGACCGAATCGATGTCGGCGGGGACGTGGAAGGTCGATTCGATCATGGTGGCGTCGAACTCGAACTGCACCGTACACTGGTCGGCGTCGACGACGAACGAATCGGCGCGCGTGTCGGCCTCGTTGATCTCGTCCTTGAGGAACGAGCGGTAGAGAGACTCGAACTCGGCGCGCGGGGTCGTCGACCACGTGCGCGTGACGGTTCCGTTCTCGTTGCGGGCGACGTAGACGCGTCCGTCTTCGTACTGGGTCTCGGAATTCTGCCAGCGGTCGGGCTCCTCGATCGTCGTGGCGACGTAGGCGATCAGATCGTCGGCGCCGCCGTGCTTCAGCCGGACCGTCATCGACTCCGTCGTCTCGACGGACCCGGCGACGTAGGTCGACGCATAGTCGAGCGTGAAGGATTCGGCCGAAAGCCAGCGGGAGATCGCCTCGTTCATGAGGTCGAAGGCCTCGTCGGCGGTATAGTCTGGAAGCGTCCGTTCGCAGGCCGTCAGGCTGCCGGCGAAGAGGAAGGCAAGGAGGAGCAGGAGCGTTTTTTTCATGGGTCAGTCACCTCGATGAAGATTATATCAAAGAACCGTCCGCCCGTATCCGAAAACGATGAAAAAGGCGGATCCCGTCGAAAGCGGGATCCGCCGGTTCACGGCAGGCAGGACGGTTCGACGTGCCAGATGCCCTCCGCGTATTCGCGGATGGAACGATCGGAGCTGAACACGCCGCTCCGGGCGATGTTGACGATCGCCGACCGGAACCACCGCCGCGGGTCCTTGTAGGCCTCGTTCGCCCGTTCGTGGGCGTCGCAGTAGGCCCGGAAATCCTTCAGGATCAGATACGTGTCGTCGTAGAGGAGCCGGTCGCGGATCTCGCGGAACTCGTCGGGGGCGACGTTTTGGAAGAAGCCGTTCACGAGCCGGTCGAGGGTCAGCCGGAGCTCGGGGTCGGATTCGTAATGGTCCATCGGGCGGTAGTTGCGCTCGCGCGCGATCCGCGTCACGTCCTCGGATCGGAGGCCGAAGACGAAGATGTGGTCGTCGCCGACCAGTTCGTGGATCTCGACGTTGGCCCCGTCCTCGGTGCCGATGGTGAGGGCGCCGTTCATCATGAACTTCATGTTCCCGGTGCCGGAGGCCTCCTTCGAGGCGGTCGAGATCTGCTCGGAGAGGTCCGCCGCCGGCATGATCTTCTCGGCGTAGCTGACGTTGTAGTTTTCCACGAAGACGACCTTGAGGAGCGCGTTCGTGTCGGGATCGGCGTTCACCTTGTCGCCGATCGTGTTGATCAGCTTGATGACCTTCTTGGCAAAGAAGTAGGCGCCGGCGGCCTTCGCGCCGAAGACGAAGGTATGCGGCACGTATCCGGCCTTGAAGGCGGGATCGGTCTTGAGCTTCTCGTAGACCGCCATGATGTGAAGCGCGTTCAGCAGCTGGCGCTTGTACTCGTGGAGGCGCTTCACCTGAATGTCGAAGAGCGAGTCGGGATCGACCTCGACGCCGTGCTCGGAACGGATCCGGGCGGCGAGGGCGGCCTTCTTGGCGCGCTTCATCTCCGCGATCGAGGCCTGGACCGCGCCGTCGTCGGCGAAGCGTTCGAAGTCGGAAAGCTTCGCGGGATCCTTCCGCCAGCCGACGCCGATCGCGCCGTCGAGGATTGCGGTCAGTTCCGGGTTGGAGTGGATCAGCCAGCGGCGGTGGGTGATGCCGTTGGTCACGTTCTTGAACTTCTCCGGCATGAGCCGGTAGAAGTCGTTCATCTCGATGTTCTTCAGGATGTCGGTGTGGAGCTTCGCGACGCCGTTCACCGAACGGCAGGCGACGAGGCAGAGGTTCGCCATCCGGACCTGGCCGCCGGCGATGATCGCCATCCGGTTGACCTTCTCGATCTGGTCGTAGGTGTAGCGTTCGAGGAGATCGTTGGTGAAGCGGCGGTTGATCTCCTCGATCAGCTGGAAGATTCTGGGCAGGACCGGCTGGAGGAGATAGGTCGGCCATTTCTCGAGCGCCTCGGACATGATCGTGTGGTTCGTATAGGCGGTCGATGCGGTCACGATCCGCCAGGCGTCTTCCCACTCCATGCCCTCCTCGTCGACGAGGATGCGCATCAGTTCCGGGATGATCAGCGTCGGGTGCGTGTCGTTGATGTGGAAGACGGCCTTCTCGGCGAGGTTGCGGACGGTGCCGAAGCGCGCCTTGTGGCGGCGCACGACGCCCTTCACGCCGGCCGAGGTGAAGAAGTACTGCTGCATCAGCCGGAGCCGCTTGCCGTCCTCGGTGGTGTCGTCGGGATAGAGGAAGCCGGAGAGCTTCTGGAGTTCGAACTCGTACTCGAACGCCGAACGCCCCTTCGGATATTTGCGCGACGCCTCGGCGTTCCAGAGCCGCAGGTGGTTGACGACGCCGTTGTCGGCGCCGACGATCGGGACGTCGTAGGGCACGGCGCGCACGTACATCCCGGGCCGGTAGACGAACTTCCCGTCGACCCATTCGACGTTGCCGCCGAAGGCGACGTCCTCGGACTCCTCCTCCTTGCGGACCTCCCAGACGTACCCGTCGGAGAGCCAGTTGTCGGGACGCTCCTCCTGGTATCCGTTCTTGATCGCCTGGCGGAAGAGACCGTAGCGGTAGCGGATGCAGTGGCCGAAGCCGGGGATCCCGAGCGAGGCCATCGAATCGAGGTAGCAGGCCGCGAGGCGGCCGAGACCGCCGTTTCCGAGACCGGGGTCGGATTCGAACTCCTCGAGTTCGTTCAGGTCGAGGCCGAGGCCATCGAAGGCCTGTTCGGCGACGTCGCGGACGCCCATGTTGATCAGGTTGTTGGTGATCAGGCGGCCCATCAGGAACTCCATCGAGAAATAGTAGACTTCCTTGGCGCCGCGCTCCTCGAGGCGGCGGGACGTGGCGATCCAGTCGTCGGCGATCGCTTCGCGGACGAGGGTCCCGAGGATGTTGAAGCGCTGGCGCACGCTCGAAGAAGCGACGTCGGTCAGATAGGTCGCGCGGAGCCGTTCGACGAACGTCGCCGCGAAGACGGCGGGAGATTGGAAATGGGGTTGTTTCATGGTTGACACCTCACTACGGAGCATTATACCATCGCACGCGCACGCAACGCGAGAAGAATCTCAGGTAATCGGTTACAGCATCGTCTTGTACAGCTCGACGTACGCCTTCGCGGACGCCTCGAGCGGGAACCGCGAGGCCATCGCGTTCTGGACGAGGCGGTCCCAGTCCTCGCGCCGGTCGCGGAACAGGTGGAAGGCGTTCTGGAACTGGTAGACGAGGTCGCGGGCGTCGTAGTTGTAGAACTTGAAGCCGTTCCCGCGCCGGGCGACGGCGTCGAAGGTCTCGACCGTGTCGTTGAGTCCGCCGGTCTGGCGGACGATCGGCACGGTGCCGTAGCGAAGCGCGATCATCTGGCCGGTGCCGCACGGCTCGAAGCGCGAGGGCATCAGGAACGCGTCCGCGCCGGCGTAGATCGCGTTCGGATTGGCGGAATCGTAGCCGATGTTGAGGCGGATCCGTCCGGGGTAGCGCTCCGCGATCGCCTTCAGGGCGTCGACGTAGCGGTCTTCGCCGGTGCCGAGCAGGACGAACTCGACGGCCGGGTCGGCCATCATCTCGGGCAACGCCGCGATCAGGATGTCGAAACCCTTCTGTTCGGCGATGCGGGTGACCATCGCCGCGACGAAGCGGTCTTCGCCCTCGAGGAGTCCCATCGCCTTCTGCAGGTGTTCCTTGCAGGCGCGTTTCCCCGCGGATGCCGTGGAGGCGTCGTAGCGTTTCCGGATCGTGAGGTCGTTTTCGGGTCCGACGTCGGGGTCGAGGCCGTTCAGGATCCCGTAGAAGTCGCGGTCGCGGCGGAGGAAGGCCTCGATCAGGTTCTTCGCGTAGTATTCGTAATGGAGCTCGTCGCGGTACGTCGGCGAGACCGTCGTGATCCGGCCGGCGTTGTAGAGCGCCGACTCGAGGAAGTTGACGTAGGCCGAGGTGATCTGGTAGTCGGGGATGCCGAGTTTCGTGATCACCGACGACGGCGAGACCCCCTGGTATTCGACGTTGTGGACGGTGAGGACCGTCTTCAGGTCGCGATAGCGCGGGTCGCGCTTGAGCAAAAGCGGCACAAGACCCGGATGCCAGTCGTGCACGTGCACGACGTCGGGCTGTTCGTCGAGCGCCGAGAGGTAGCCGACGGCCGCCTTCGCGAAGAAGGCGAAGCGGTCGCCGTCGTCCTCGTAGCCGTAGAGCGCCGGCCGGTCGAAGAAGTCGTAGGACTCGACGAAGAGGAAGACGGCGCCGTTGTCGGTCACGCGGAAGAGCGAGGTCTTGTACCGCGTCCCGCCGTACTCGACGATCTGGTCGCAGACGTTCTCGAGGAAGAGGTGGTACTTCTCCTTGATCCTCGGATACAGCGGCATCATCACGGACGAGCGCACGCCGAGCGCGGGATAGCGCACGGCGAGCGCGCCGACGACGTCGGCAAGGCCGCCCGTCTTGACGTACGGAACGCATTCGGCGGCGACCTGCAGGACGGTGAGGTCGACGTCCCTCGCGACGACCTGCTTCTTCTCGGTGAGGAAGAGGTCGTCGGCGGTGCCCTCGATCACGGCACCGGCGAGGACCACGGTCTCCTTGTCGAGGATCGCGCCCTTGACGACGGCGTCCTCGCCGATGTCGCACTGGTTCATCACGACCGAATCGACGACGACGGCGCCCCTGCGGACCACGGCCTTGCGGCCGATGAGCGAATTGATGACGGTGCCGTCGATCACGGCGCCGGAGGCGACGATCGCCCCCTTGATGTCGGCGTGCTCGCCGTAGCGTGAGGGGGAGGACATCGTCTCCTTCGAGTAGACGGGGCGGTTCGGGTTGAAGAGCTGGCTCTTGACGTCGAGTTCGAGGAGCGCCATGTCGGCGCGGTAGAGGTCCTTCGGGCTCTCGATCAGGAAGCAGGCGGATTCGAACACGTAGGTGTTGCGGACCAGCTCGGGGGCGTAGTCGAAGACCTCGTTCATGTTGCGGAAGTTGATCCCGTCGTAGTCGAGGACGTAGGACAGGAGCGTCTTGCGGGCGATGATGAAGGTGTTCAGGCGCTTGCCGTCCTGGTCGCGGACCTCGGTGACGTCCGCGTGCTTCATCAGATGGTCGTGGAGGACGACGTTCAGGTCGATGTTCCAGACGATGTTGGCCGAGGTGACGACGACGTACTCCTGGGTGCTCCGGAGGAAGTACTCCTGGTGCTCGTACATCCTCTGGAAGCTGATCGCGTCCTCGTAGGTGAGGTTCATGTTCTTCGGCTGGAGGATGAAGATGCCGTCCTTGCGGCGTGACAGGTCCCAGCGTTCGCCGGAACCGATGTGGTCGGCGAGCGAACGGTAGTTGCCGTAGGGGAAGATGGCGACGTTCTTGATCCCGGAGTTCTTGCAGTTGGAGAGGGTGAAGTCGACGAGGCGGTATTTCGCTCCGAACGGAAGCGCCCCCGGCATGCGGTGGCGCGTGAGCTGGGCGAAACTGCCCTTGGCGGTCGCGTCGACGACCATGAAGAGGTCATTCATCGGACCGACCTCCCAGCGACGTGAGGTTGGCGGTGTCGAGGACGACCGTTTCGGCTGCCTCGAGGCGGTAGTTCTCCGGCACGATCACGCCGGCGTTGACGATGACGTTCCTGAGGGTGGCGTTCTCGGAGACGAAGACGTCCGGAAGCAGGACGCAGTCCTCGACGTGGGCGTTCTTCATCACCACGGAGCGGTAGGCGACCGTCGAATGGACGACCGTGCCGTCGATCGTGGACCCGTCGGCGATCACCGACGACCGCACCGATCCGGACGGGAGCACGACGTGCGGCGGAAGGTTGAGCGACCGCGAGTAGACCGGCAGGTTCTTCGAGGAGTTGAGGCCGAGGAACTCAGGATCGTCGAGCATGTCCATGTTCGCTCGGTAGAGCGATTCGACCGTGCCGACGTCGCGCCAGTAGCCGCCGAAGCGGTAACAGGACACTTCCTCGCCGGAGCGGATCGCATGGGGGATGACGTTTTTCCCGAAGTCGACGAGTTCGTCCTGAGGACCGCCCGCGAGCAGGCGTTCGAGGTCGCGCGTGTTGAAGAGGTAGACGCCCATCGAGGCGAGGTTCGACTTCGGCCGTACGGGCTTCTCCTCGAAGCCGACGACGCGGTCGAAGGCGTCGGTCTCGATGATGCCGTAGCGCGACGGATCCTCCCAGTCGACCTCGATGCCGGCGATCGTGATGACGGCGCGGCGGCTCACGTGGTGCGCGAGCATCTTCTGATAGTCCATCTTGTAGATGTGGTCGCCGGAGAGGATCAGGACGTAGTCGGCGGCGAATTCGCGGACGAAGCTGAAGTACTGGCGGACGGCATGTGCCGTCCCCTTCTGCCACATCACGTTCTCGGCGGAGGAGTACGGGGTGAGGAAGCGGACGCCGCCGTCGATGTTGTCGAGGTCCCAGGAGGCCCCGGACCCGATGTAGTTCATCAGCTCGTACGGTTCGTACTGGGTGACGATCCCGACGACGTCGACGTTCGAATTGGCGAGGTTGGAGAGGGTGAAGTCGATCAGACGGTACTTCGCGCCGAAAGACACGGCCGGTTTGGCCGTGTCCTTGGTGATTTCCTTCAGTCGGACGCCCTTTCCGCCGACGAGAATCATGGCGACGATCGTCTTCTTCATCCGTCCGTCCCCCCTAGTCCCGTTCGTCGGCCGCGCTCGCGGAACGCGGGCGGAAACGGAAGATCGTCGCCGACAGCGGCGCGATCTTCATCGTGACCGAATGCTCGCAGGCGTGCATCGGTTCCGGTTCCGACATGAGCGGCAGGCCGTTGTAGACGTTGGAGCCGCCGTAGACGTCCTTGTCGCTGTTCAGGATCTCCTCGTAGACGCCCGCCCGCGGGACGCCGACGCGATAGGCGTCGTAGGCGACCGGGGTCATGTTGAGGACGACGAGGCAGAAGTCGTCCTTGTCGGACGAATAGCGGACATAGGAGAAGATCGACTGGTCGCGGTTCGCCGAATCGATCCAGCGGAAGCCCTCGGGGGAGGCGTCGAGTTCGTAGAGCGCCTTGTGGCTGCGGTAGACCGAAAGCAGGTCGCGGCAGTACCTTCCCGCGCGCTCGTGGAGCGGATACTGGAGGAGGAACCAGTCGAGTTCCTCCTTGTCCTTCCACTCGTGCATCTGCGCGAACTCCCCGCCCATGAACAGGAGCTTCTTCCCGGGATGGGTGAACTGCAGGCCGAGGAGGGTGCGGTAGTTGGCGAATTTCTGCCAGTAGTCGCCCGGCATCTTGTTCACGAGCGACCGCTTGCCGTGGACCACCTCGTCGTGCGACAGCGGCAGCACGAAGCGTTCCGAGAAGGCGTAGACGAGCCCGAAGGTGATCAGGTCGTGGTGGTACCTGCGGTAGACCGGATCCTTTTCGAAATACCGGAGGGTGTCGTTCATCCACCCCATGTTCCACTTGTAGTCGAAGCCGACGCCGCCCTCGGCGACGGACCGGGTCATGTTCGGATAGGTCGTCGAATCCTCGGCGATGAGCAGGACCGAGGAGTCCTCCTGCTTCACCGCGACGGAGAGGTTCTGGAGGAACTCGATCGCCGGACGGTTCTCGCCGACGGCGGAATTGCCGAGGTAGTAGACGATGTTGGACACGGCGTCGATGCGGAACCCGTCGGCGTGGAAGCGGCGGATCCAGAAGAGCGCGTTGGAGATCAAAAAACTCCTCGTCGCGCCCTTCCCGAGGTCGAGGTTGACCGTCCCCCAGACGACGTTCTCGCGGATCTTGTAGTCGGCGTACTCGTAGGTCGGCTCGCCGTCGAACATGTATAGGCCGTGGGCGTCCTTGCAGATGTGCCCGGGAACCCAGTCGAGGATCACGCCGATGTTGTGCTCGTGGCACTTGTCGATCAGGTACATCAGGTCCTTCGGAACGCCGTAGCGCGAGGTGGCGGCGTAGAATCCGGTCCCCTGGTAGCCCCAGGATTCGTCGAGCGGATGTTCCACCAGGGGCATCAGTTCGACGTGCGTGAACCCGTTCGCCTTGACGTACGGGATCAGGTAGTCGACGAGCTCGTTGTACTTGTGGTACGACTTGTCCGGCTTCGTCATCCAGGTGCCGAGATGGACCTCATAGATCGCCATCCCGTCGTTTTCGTGGCGACGCGCGCGGCGCTTCTCGAGATAGGTCGAGTCGTGCCAGACGTAGCCGTCGAGGTCGTAGACCTTCGAGGCGGTCTCCGGCCGCAGGTCGGCGAAATAGGCGTAGGGATCGGCCTTGAAGATCGTCTGCCCGTAGCTCGTGACGATGCAGTACTTGTACTTCGTCCACTCGCCGATGCCGGGGACGAACAGGCTCCAGATTCCCGTCGGATCCGTCTTCTCGAGGACGTGGGTGCGGGAATCCCAGTCGTTGAACTCGCCGACGGCCGAGACGATCCGGGCGTGCGGGGCGTAGACGGTGAACTCGACGCCGGTCGTCGCACCCGCCTCGTCGCGGACGATGTGGGCGCCGAAATGGCGGTCTGCCTCGCGCAGCTTGCCTTCGTGGAACAGGAACAGGTCGAAATCGGACATCTTAGGATTCATCGTCTTCCTCCTTGTCGATGACGCGTCGGATCGTATCGTAGCGGTAGCCCTTGTTCATGAGCGCCTGGATCAGCTTCGCCCGGAGGGCATGGCCGTCGATTCCCTTCGCCGAGAGCCGCTTCCTCGCCTTGACGAGGTCGGTCGCGGCCTTCTTCTCTTCGTCTTCCCCGGCGGGAAAGTCGGCCAGACGGCCGTCGACGTAGGCGATCGCGACGGACGGGTCGTACCCCCGCTGGAGGAGGTGGGTCTTCATCGCCCGGACCGCCTTGGCGCGGGGCCGGGAGGAAAGCTGCGGAAGCCGCCGGTCGAACAGGCAGGCGAGGTTGCGGGCGACGGCCTTCGAGTCCAGCCCGGACACGGCCTCCTCGACGTAGTCGCGGAAGACGCCCTTGCGCTCGAGGTCGAAGCGCAGTTTCACCGGGCCGTCGCGCCGCGTGCCGAAATGGTAGTCGACGTAGGCGAGCGCGTAGGCGAGGTCGTCGACGTACCCCTTCGCGAGCAGTTTCGCGTAGACCCGGTCGGCGAGCGTCGGATCCTCGGTCCGGGCCGCGAGGAAGGCGCGGATCTCGCGTGAAGTACGCGGCGCCCGCGCGATCGACCGGAGCGCGGCGCCGTAGAGGCCGTCGGCGTCGGCGTCAGAAAGGAGCCGGCGGTAGTCGGCCTCCTCGAGGGTCCGGCCGGGAAGCAGGCGGTATTCGACGACGAGGTCTTCGGAAAGCCGAAACGGGGCGACGACGCCGTCGTCCCCCGCGATGGCGACCTCGTAGTCGCCCCTAGCGTTTCTGGAGAAGCTCTTGACCGTCCTCATGGCGCACGACCGCCTCTTCCCTGCTCGACCATTCGCCGTGGATCTCCGAGGCCGGAGTCACGTAGACGAATGCTTTCGGATCGGTGTTGACGATGATGTTGCGGACGATGTGGTACTCGTCGTTCAGGATGACGATGACGAGCATCGTCTTCCTGTTCTCGGTGTATCCGCCCTGGCTCTGGATCTCGGTCATGCCGCGGCGGAGGATCTTGTAGATCTCCGTCTTGATCTCCCTGGGGTGGTCGGTGATGATGTTGACTGCCTTCTTCGACTGCGATCCGATCACGATCGAGTCGGAGACCTTGCCGGAGATGAAGACGACGACGATCGCGTAGAGCGCCGTCAGGATGCCTTCGTTGAGACCGGTCGGAAAGGTCAGGGCGCCGGCGACGATGATCGACGCCTCGACGACGTAGACCGAAGCGGAGAGCGAAAGCGGGGTGTACCGCTTCACGACCTTGATCGCGATGTCGGTGCCGCCGGTCGATCCGCCGTATTTGCAGACGATCCCGAAGCCGGCGCCGATGAGCATGCCGGCGTAGAGGCTGACGAGCAAAAGGTCGCCTTCGCCGTAGAGCGCGGACGGATCGGGAAAGACGAATTCGAAGAAGGCGAGGAACGCCGGGAACATGAGCGATCCCATGACCGTGTTGAGGAACTCCTTCTTCCCGAGGAAGGCGAGCGCGAGCATCATGAACACGGTGTTGAAAATGAGCGAGAACGCGGACAGCGGAACGTTCGGGAAAAAGCGCGTCATGATGATCGCAATGCCGGTGGCGCCGCCGGTCACGAGGCCGGAGGGCAGCACGAAGAAATAATACGCGACGGCCATCACGAAGATGCCGAGGGTGAGCCAGAAGTACTGTTCGATCTTGCCGATGCGGCGGATCCGGAAAGTGCGTTTCGTGCCGTTGACGTCCATACGTTCCTCTTGTCGTCCCCTCAGGACGCGCTGTTCTGGATCAGGTATGCGTTGATGAACGGATCGAGATCGCCGTCCATGACCTTTTGGACGTTGCCCGTCTCCTCGCCCGTCCGATGATCCTTGACCATCGTGTAGGGGCAGAAGACGTACGAGCGGATCTGCGATCCGAACGCGTTCGAGACGGTGTTCGTCATCAGCCCGGAGAGTTCCTGCTGCTTCTTCTCGAGTTCGAGCTGGTAGAGTTTGCCCTTGAGGACCTTCATCGCGGTCTCGCGGTTCTGGATCTGGCTGCGCTCGTTCTGGCAGGTGACGACGATCCGCGTCGGCAGATGCGTGATGCGGACTGCGGAGTCGGTCGTGTTGACCCCCTGGCCGCCGTTGCCGCTCGAGCGGTAGACGTCGATGCGCAGGTCGCCGTCGGGGATCTGGATGTCGATCGAGTCGTCGAGTTCGGGGACGACCGAGACGGAGGCGAAGCTCGTGTGGCGGCGTCCGGCGGCGTCGAACGGCGAGATCCGGACGAGGCGGTGGACGCCCGATTCGGCCTTGAGGTAGCCGTAGGCGTTCTTGCCGGCGACCTGGATCGTGGCCGACTTCAACCCCGCCTCCTGGCCGTCCTCGTATTCGAGCACGGTCACCTTGAAGCGGCGCGACTCGGCCCAGCGGAGATACATGCGGTAGAGCATCTGCGCCCAGTCCTGCGATTCCGTCCCGCCCGCGCCCGGATGAAACTCGATGATCGCGTTGAACTTGTCGTAGGGCTTGGAGAGGAAGAGGCGGACCGACAGGTCGGCGATCTTCTGGCGGAAGCGCAGGGCGTCGGCTTCGACCTGAGTCAGGTCGATGGTCTCGTCGATGAGGGCGAGTTCGTACGTCATCCGGAGGGTCTCGAGGATGTCCCTGATCTCGTCCCGGAGACCGACGAGAAAGCGGCATTCGTTCAGTTCGGCGATGACCGCCTGGGCCGACTTCTGGTCGTTCCAGAAGCCGTCCGCCTTCGTCTTCGCATCGAGTTCGGCGATCCGGGAGGCATAGCCGTTATGGTCGAACGAATCCGACATCTTCGCGTACTCGTCGTCGAGTTCGGCGAGCAGCACCTTCAGTTCCGGGTAGGTCATGGGAGAACCCTCGTTTCAGACGTCGCGGCCCTGGCCGTGACAGTATTTGTACTTCTTGCCCGAGCCGCAGGGGCACGGATCGTTGCGGCCGACGGTCTTGGTGGTGCGGACCGGCTGCTTCTTGACGTTCTCGTCTTCCTTGCCGGAGAGGGCGCGGATCGGCTTGGCGACCTGAACGCGCTCCGTGTTCATGCGCACCTGCGCCTTCAGGACGAAGCGGGTGACGTCGCGCTGGATGTTCTGAACCATGGTCTCGAACATCTGGAAGCCGCGTTCCTGGTACTCGCGGAACGGATTCATCTGGCCGTAGCTCTGGAGCGTGACCGCCTGGCGCAGTTCGCTCATCGCGTCGATGTGCTGGACCCAGAAGGTGTCGACGACGCGAAGCGTGATCGCCTTCAGGAATTCGTTGTAGGGCTTCTCGCCGGCGACGGCCTTCTTCGAGGCCGTCTCGCGGCGGTAGAGGTCCATCGCGTACTGCTTCGGATCGGTGGCCGGATTGACGAGGATCGCGCGGTCGACGACGTCCTTGGCGCAGTAGCGGTCGAGTTCCTTGAAGAGCTGTTCGCGGTCGTCGCCGTGGCGGGCGATCAGGCCGTCGATCGTCGCTTCGACCATCTGGTCGACGGACGGCTCGATCGATTCGTTGAAGAGCACGTCGGTCCGCTGCCCGTAGATGATCTCGCGCTGGCGGCGCAGGACCTCGTCGTACTGGAGGACGGTCTTGCGGCGGTCGAAGTTGTTGCCCTCGATCTGGTGCTGGGCGCGCAGGACGAGTTTGGAGAACATGCCGTAGTCGAGCGGGGTCTCGACGTCCGAGCCCTTCGTGGTCGTGATCATCCCGATCATCTTCTTGAACCGGTCGCCGCCGAAGCGCTTGAGCAGGTCGTCGTCGGCGGAAAGGTAGAAGCGCGAGTAGCCGGGGTCGCCCTGGCGGCCGCCGCGGCCGCGGAGCTGGTTGTCGATGCGGCGCGACTCGTGCCGCTCGGTGCCGAGGACGGCGAGTCCGCCGAGTTCCTTGACGCCGGGGCCGAGCTTGATGTCGGTGCCGCGGCCGGCCATGTTGGTCGCGATCGTGACCGCGCCCATCTGTCCGGCGTTGAGGACGATTTCGGCTTCGCGTTCGTGCTGTTTGGCGTTCAGGACGCTGTGCTTGATCTGGCGGCGCCGCAGGAGTTCGGAGAGCAGTTCCGAACTTTCGATCGAGATCGTGCCGATGAGCATCGGCTGGCCGAGCTTGTGGCGACGTTCGATCTCGTCGGCGAGGGCGACGTATTTCGCCTTCATCGAGGCGAAGATGAGGTCGTTGTCGTCGACGCGGACGACCGGCCGGTTGGTCGGGATCTCGACGACGAACATGTTGTAGATGTTGCGGAACTCCTCTTCCTCGGTCTTCGCCGTGCCGGTCATGCCGGCGAGCTTCTTGTACATGCGGAAGAAGTTCTGGAAGGTGATCGTGGCGAGCGTCGTGGTCTCCTTCTTGATCTGCACGGCTTCCTTCGCCTCGAGGGCCTGGTGGAGGCCTTCGGAGAACTGGCGGCCGTGCATCAGGCGGCCGGTGAACGGGTCGACGATGATGACGGTGTCGTCCTGAACGACGTAATCGACGTCGCGGGACATCGTGTAGTTCGCCTTCAGGGCGTTGTTGATGTGGTGGAGGAGGACGACGTTGTCGAGGTCGTAGAGGTTCTCGACGCCGAACTGCGCCTCGCCCTTCTTGATGCCGGCATCCGTCAGGCTGACGGTCTTGTCCTTGATGTCGACGGTGTAGTCCTCGGGGGACAGCCGGATCGCGAAGCCGTTGGCGCGCTGGTAGAGCTCGCCCGTGTTCTTCTCGCCGCCGGAAATGATCAGCGGGGTGCGGGCCTCGTCGATCAGGATCGAGTCGACCTCGTCGATGATCGCGAACGACAGCGGTCGCTGCACGATCGCTTCCCGGTAGATCACCATGTGGTCCCGAAGATAGTCGAACCCGAGCTCGTTGTTGGTCGAGTACAGGATGTCGCAGCCGTATGCTTCGCGCTTCTGCTCGGGGGTCAGTTCGCGGACGTTCAGTCCGACGGTGAGGCCGAGGAAGCGGAACAAATCGCCGATCTCGCCGTTGACTTCACGGCCGGCGAGGTACTCGTTCACGGTCACGATGTGCACGCCGGTGCCGCCGAGGGCGTTCAGATAGGCGGGCATGACGGCGGTGAGGGTCTTACCTTCACCGGTCTTCATCTCGGCGATGTTGCCTTCGTGGATCACGACGCCGCCCATCACCTGGACCTTGAAGGGGGTCATCCCGGTGACGCGGGTGGAGGCTTCGCGGACGTTCGCGAAGGCTTCGACGAGGATTGCGTCGAGCGGTTCTCCCGCTTCGACGCGTTTCCTGTAGGAAACGGTATTTTCGCGGATCTGGTCGTCCGTCAGCGCCTTGAAGGAATCGGCGAGGGCGAGGACCCGGTCGGCGATCTTTTCGAGCCGCCGCAGGGTCCGCTTGTTGGTATCTAGGAATGAGAACATGGGGTCACCTCTATTTGACATTTAATATCATACCATAGAATCGTGATGAACGACAACTGAAATTCCCGCTCCGAAAAAAGAGTGACCTTTTTAAGGTCACCCTCGGCTTCATTCGGTTTCGATCAGGCCGTATCCGCCGTCGTCGCGCTTGTACATCACGCAGACCTGGCGATCCTCGTTGCGGTAGATGAAGAAGTCGTGTCCGAGGAGTCCCATCTGGGTCAAGGCCTCGTCGTAGGAGAGGATGTCGAGCTTGATCTGCTTCTTGCGGACCGGACCGATGAGTTCCTTCTCGAGGGCCTCGAGGTCGAGGCCGTCCTCCTTGAAGGCGTCCCTGAGTCCCGCCCGCTCCTGCAGGCTCCGGTTCAGCTTGTGCTTGTTCTTGCGGATCTGGGCTTCCAGCTTGTCGACGGCCAGGTCGATGGCGGCGTACATGTCCTTGTCCTCGACCTCGGCGCGGATGGTGATGAATTTGATGGGAATCGTGATCTCGACCTTGGTGAGGTCGCGGTAGTACTTGCACACGACCACGGCTTCGAGTTCCTCGTTGAACACCTTTTCGATCTTGCGGAGCTTCTTTTCGACGTAACTGCGGATGGCCGGCGTGATTTCCAGGCCGCTCTTGCCTCTGACTTCCAGTTTCATGGCTTTCACTCCTCTCGATGGATGTGATGCAACTTCATTCTAACATCGAATTGTGATGTTTGTAAACGGGACGCGATGAAATCGACTCACTTTCTTCAAGATTCGAAAACGCGTCTTCGAACCGTTCCGGATCGACCAGAAAGAGGGACACGAAACGCACGTCGCGGAACGCCGCGACGGCCGGAAACCAATCCGCGAACGTGGCGGTTTCCGCGCACTCGAGGAGGACGACGACGGCGTTGCCCCGGGCGGCGTCCCCGACCGCCTCGAGGAGCGGTGCGACGCCGTCGTACAGGAGCACCGAGAGGTGGTGGTCAACGTTTTCCGCGTCGATCGCCCAGAGGAAGCGGGCGAGCCCGCCGGGGATCGGCACGGCGCACTCGCGCTTGCCCGCGGCGTACTTCCGGAGGCAGCGCGGACAGAACCGCGGCGGGCGGACGAGCGAGAAAAACGTCGCGCGGTATGCGAAGAAGGCGCCGCAGATCTCACAGACCATCGTCCAGGAGTCCCCGGCTCCGCGCCGTCCGGTTGGCCTTGCGGATCTCCCGGATCGCGGTCGTCATCGCGGCGCCCGCCAGTTCGGCGAAGAAGCGGACCTCGCCCGTCGGCGCGTCGGGACTGCGGCCGACGCGGCCGGCGATCTGGATCAGGACGTTTCGTTCGAAGATCCCGTCGTCCGCGCCGAGGACGGCGACGTCGATCGCCCGGAAGGTCACGCCGCGCTCGAGCAGGGTCGTCGTGACGAGAAGGTCGACGCGCCCCTCGCGAAAACGCCGGATCAGGATCGGGGAGGCCGCTTCGCGGCTTGAGACGCACGCGACGCGGTATCCATGGCGCTCCAGCGCCGCCGAAAACGATCGTCCGACGGCGACCGTCGGGACGAACAGAAGGGCGCGCCGCGTCGGACCGTCGCGCCGAAGCCAGCGGCCGACCGCCGCCGGAACGACGCCGCCGTCGAGCGCCGCCCTCAAGCCGTCGACGTATTCGACGACGGGGACGTCGAGCGGCCGGCGATGGAAGCGCGCGGGCAGAAAATAGGCGTTCTTCGCGGCTCCGGGAAGGGGTGTCGCCGACATCTCCACGAGCGCCGCGTCCGGTTTCATCGCCTTGGTCACGAGTCCGTGCAGGAAGGCGTCGCCGCGGTAGGGGAACGCGTCCGCCTCGTCGAGGACGACGAGGTCGAATTCGGCGTGGTAGTTGATCATCTGGTGGACCGTCGCGACGATCAGATGCGCGCCGGCATCGTCCTTCGACCCCTGGTACAGGGCGGCGATCCCGGTCATGGGAAAGATCGGTCGCAATCGCCCGGCGAGTTCTCGGACGACGTCCTTCCGCGGGATCGCGATGCAGACCCGACGGCCGTCGTTGAGTGCGTCGAGGATGCTTTCATAGAGGATCTCGGTCTTGCCGGCGCCGCACACGGCGTAGACGAAGGCGCGTCCGCCGTCCCGGATCCGTTTGCGGACGTAGGCCGAGGCCGCCTGCTGCTCGGGCGTCGGCGAGAACGCCGGCGAATAGCGGTGCACGACCGGCGCGAGCGGACGTTCATAGCGGTAGAGGACCGTATCCTCGTCCACGTGCCCGAACGCGAGGCAGGCGCGGCAATACCGTTTTCCCCATTCGTCGAAGACGCCGTCCGTGATTTCCGTCCCGCACCGCTGGCAGACGCCTCCGGCGATGCCGGGAACGGCCACAAAGACTCCCGGCGGGCGCCTTCCCACGCTTTCCTTCATGAAAACCACCCGTACCGAATGTTACGCCGGAACGGGTGGCTTTGCTTGTCAGAGGACGATGTTGACGAGTTTCTTGGGGACGACGATGATCTTCTTCACCGGCTGGACGCCGACGAGTTCGACGATCTTCGGGAGCGCGAGCGCGGCGGCCTTCGTCTCCTCCTCGGTCGCGGCGGCGGCGATCGTGAGGCGGTCGCGGACCTTGCCGTTCACGTTCACGACGATCTCGACGACGTCGTCGGACAGGCGGGCGGGATCAAACGAAGGCCAGGGATGGTCCGCGGGCGATCCGGCGAAGCCCTGCGTCTCCCAGATCTCGGAGACCATGTGCGGCGCGAACGGGAAGGTGAGCAGGAGCATCGTCTCGAGGTCGCCCCGGGTGATCGACGGGAGCGCGGCGGCTTCGTTGGAGAGGATCATCAGCTTGGCGATGGCGGTGTTGAACTTCATCGCCTCGATGTCGTCGCCGACGCCCTTGACGGTGCGGTGGACGAGGTTCTCGATTGACGGCGAACATCCGATCTTCGGCTCCACCTTCTCCTGGAAGCGCCAGAGCCGGTCGAGATATCTGCGGCAGCCCTTGAGCCCGTTCTCGTTCCACGGGGTCGGGAGCTCGTAGTCGCTGATGAAGAGGATGAACATGCGGAGCGTGTCGGCGCCGTATTCCTCGATGATGTCCATCGGGTTCACGACGTTCCCCCTGGATTTCGACATCTTCTCGCCGTCGGCGCCGAGGATCAGTCCCTGCGCGGTGCGCTTCCGGTACGGTTCGGCGTTCGGGACGAGACCCTCGTCGTGGAGGAACTGGTTCCAGAAGCGCGAGTAGATGAGATGCCGGGTGACGTGCTCCATCCCGCCGTTGTACCAGTCGACGCGGTCCCAGTAGCCGAGCTTGTCGGGCGCGGCGAAGACCTGCGGGTTCTTCGGATCCATGTAGCGGAGGAAGTACCAGCTCGATCCCGCCCACTGCGGCATCGTGTCGGTCTCGCGGCGCGCCGGACCGCCGCACTTCGGGCAGCGGCATTGCGTGAACGAGTCGATCTTGGAGAGCGGACTCTCGCCGGTGTCGGTCGGCTCGAAGCGCTCCACCATCGGCAGGCGCACCGGCAGATCCTCGTAGGGCACCGGGACGACGCCGCACCGGTCGCAGTAGACGAGCGGGATCGGCTCGCCCCAGTAGCGCTGGCGGTTGAACGCCCAATCCTTCATCCTGTATTGCGTCGCCGCGCGGCCGATCCCCTTCATTTCGAGCCAGGCGACGATCCGTTCCTTGGCATCGGCCACGGACAGGCCGTCGAGCATGCCGGAGTTGACGAGGACGCCGGTCTCGACGTCGGTGAAGGCGGCCTCTTCGAGGTTTCCGCCCTTGATCACTTCGACGATCGGAAGGCCGAACTTCCGGGCGAACTCGTAGTCGCGGTCGTCGTGGCCCGGGACGGCCATGATCGCGCCGGTGCCGTAAGTGATCATCACGTAGTCGGCGATGTAGATCGGGATCGGCTTCCCGGTGGCGGGATTGACGGCGTCGACGCCCTCGAGGCGGACGCCGGTCTTGGTCTTGTTCATCTCGATGCGCTCGAACTCGCTCTTGCGCTTCGCGTCCTCGCGGTAGCTTCGCACCTCGGCGGCGTTTCGGACGCGGGAGAGGACCTTCTCGACGACGGGATGCTCGGGGGCGACGACCATGAAGGTCGCGCCGTAGAGCGTGTCGGGACGGGTCGTGAAGACCCGGATCGGCTCCAACTCGCCTTCGACCGCGAACTCGATGGTGGCGCCCTTCGAGGCGCCGATCCACTTCTCCTCCTCGGTCTTGATCCGGCCGGAGGCCTCGAAGGCGTCGAGCCCGTCGAGGAGCTTGTCGGCGTAGGCCGTGATCCGGAGGAACCAGACGTCCTTCTCCTTCTGGACGACGTCGGCGCCGCAGCGATCGCACTGGCCGCCCTGGGATTCCTCGTTGGAGAGGACGACCTTGCAGCTGGGACAGAAGTTGACGTAGGCCTTCGACTTGTAGACGAGGCCCCGTTCGTACATCCGGAGGAAGATCCACTGGGTCCAGCGGTAGTATTCGGGGTCGGTGGTGTCGACGACGCGCGAGAAATCGAACGAGAAGCCGGCCGCCTTGAGCTGGGCGGTGAAGGTCTCGATGTTTCTGTCCGTGACGGTGCGCGGATGGATGCCGGTCTTGATCGCGTAGTTCTCGGTGGGCAGGCCGAAGGCGTCAAAGCCGATCGGGAAGAGGACGTTGTACCCCTCCATCCGGCGCTTGCGCGAGATCACCTCGAGCGAGGAGAACGCGCGGATGTGGCCGACGTGCATCCCGGATCCGGACGGATAGGGGAACTCGACGAGCGAGTACCATTTCGGCTTGGCGGCGAAATCGACGGCCTTGAAGCCGTCGCCGGCGTACCACCGGTCCTGCCATTTCTTCTCGATGACCTTGTGATCGAACGTGGGAACGTATGCACTCATGACGAAACCTCCTGGAAAAGAAAAGACCGTCCTTCTGGAAGGACGATCGGAACGACCGTGGTACCACCTTGATTCCGGATGTCTCCGGCGCTCGGATCCTTAACGCGGACGATCGGACCGCCCTCGCGGGTTGCGGGCGGCCGGCTCCCCGGACGAGTTTCGGACGCTTCCCCGCCGATTCGCACCAACCATCGGCTCGCTTGAGGGGAGGATGACCTACTTATTCCGGTTCCATGCCGTTATCGACATTATAGCATTTCGCAAGCGCGAATGCAACCCGTAATCATGTCCGATCGTCGTCCTCGTCGTCCGTCTCCCCATCCTTGGGGGAGTCGTCGTCGGCGTCGTCCCCCCCGTCGTCGTCGGGAGGGTTCCCGCCGTCCTCGGGCGAGGCGTTCGGATCGTGCTGGAGATAGGCGTACGCGGAGACGAAGATCTCGCGGATCGCGAGCATCGGCGAGCGGAAGGCGACGGCCATCAGGACGATGAGCAGCCAGTCCGGAAAGCCGAGCAGATTGTGGAAGGTGAGCAAGAGGGCGAACGGGACCGAGGCGAACGCGATCACCGTGTACGCCTTCCCGAAGCGGAGGAAGCCGCGGAGCCGGATCAGCGAAAGCGACGACATGAGCGCGAAGGCCGCAAGCAGGATGATGTTCCCAAAGTAGGACGCGACGATCGCGGTGACCATGAAGAAGGTCGTCGCGCCGTCCATCACGGCGGAAAGCGACGGGGATCCGAAGGCGGTTTGGGAGAGGTCGAGCACCATCAGGTTCTCGCCGTCCGAGAAGAAGGCGATGAACCGGTCCTGGAAGACGATGGCGGTGCCGGCGGCGGGGATCACGGTGCCGGCATCGACGTTCGACGGCAGGAAATAGGCGTCGCTGCCGAAGAAATCGAGCGGATCGGCGTCGACCTGCGCGGCGTCGCAGACGAGCGTTCCGGACGCGTACTCGCAGGCGACGTTCTCCGCCTTGAACGCGGAACCGCCGGCGTAGCGCACGAAGAAGAGCGCGGTGCCGATCGTCATGAAGAGCGAGAGGAGGGCGAAAAAGGCGAACACGAAGCACCCGGACTTGTTCCGGTAGCCGATCAGGTTCTTCGGATAAAGCAATCCGTCCATGAGGATCCGATACATCGCTCGCACCTCCTTTCATGCGTTCTATTATACCACGACCCGCGGCGGTCGCATGCGGGAACATCATAATATGCTATAATGAGGACTGGGTGAGGCCGATGCGGAAAGTCCCGGAAACGAAACGATACCTCGCGCTCACGGACCATCTGTCCGGACGCTACGGAGTCAAGGTCTTCAAGATCGCGCTCGACGCCGGGTTCACCTGCCCGAACCGCGACGGTACGAAGGGCACCGGCGGCTGCCGGTTCTGTTCCGCCCGCGGATCCGGCGACTTCGCCGGCGACCGCTCCCTGCCGCTTTCGGCGCAATTCGAAGAACGGCTCGCGGCGATGCGCCGCAAATGGCCGGCGGGCCGCTTCCTCGTCTACCTGCAGGCGTTCACGAACACGTACGCCGCCCCGGAGCGGCTGCGGGCTCTCTACGAAGAAGCCCTGTCGCTCCATCCGGACATCGTCGGCCTGAACGTCGCGACGCGGCCCGACTGTGTCGGCGACGACGTCGTCGCGGTTCTGTCCGCGATCGCGGCGAAAACCGACCTCACGGTCGAACTCGGACTCCAGACGATCCATCCCGAGACGGCCGCGGCGATGAACCTGGGTTACGGCGTCGACGACTTCGACGACGCCGTCCGGAGACTCCGCGCCGCCAGCATCCCGGTCGTCGCGCACGTGATCGACGGTCTTCCCGGCGAAACGCCGGAGATGATGTTGACGACGATCCGCCATGTCGCCGAGATCGGCGTCGAAGGCGTCAAGATCCACATGCTCCACGTGATGCGCGGGACCGAACTCGGACGGCGCTACGAGGATCGCCCCTTCCCGCTGCTCTCCCTTCCGGAATACGTCGGGATCGTCTGCGACCAGCTCGAGCTGCTTCCACCCGAGACGGTCATCCACCGCGTCACCGGCGACGCCCCGGGTGAGGCCCTCATCGCCCCGGAGTGGACCAAGAGGAAGTTCGTCGTTCAAAACGAGATCGATCGGGAACTGCGGCGGCGCGGCGTCCGCCAGGGTGAACGCCGGCGACCCGGCCCCGCGGTCGAGAAGCGCGTCCCATGAAAACGGAGAGGATCCGGTTGTCCGGATCCTCTTCGTCATAGATGGTGCGTGTAGTGGCGCAGTTCCGTCATCCGGAAGATGCGGGAGAACAGGTTGAACGGGAAGAACGAGATCTTCTTGTTGTAGGAGAGAATCTTGGCGTCGAGCGCCACCCGGATCTCCTGCAGGTTCCGGTAGGTCTCCACGACGTACCGCAGGTCCGGATCCGTTTCGTCGAGGGTCGCGTAGTTGGCGTCCACGAGCTGCAGGAGCGCCTGCTTGTCGGCGTGGGGGAGATCCTTCACGACGGCGTCGCGGTACTTGTCGAACTCGGGGTCGCGGACCGCCTTGGACACGAGGTTGAAGGTCTTCCTCAACTCGATGTCGAAGCGCGACTGGTGTTTCCAGACGTCCTTGTAGGATTTCTTGAGATCGCGGTAGACGAAGATCGAGCCGATCGTGCCGGCGAGGATCAGCACGAACACGAGCAGCGAGAGTTCGATGATCAGCTCGACGTTGACGGAGAAGACGGGCATGGTGACGACCTGGTCAGCGGACATACCGTTTCAGCGCCTCCACCTTGTCGAGACGTTCCCACGGCAGGTCGAGGTCGAGGCGTCCGTAGTGGCCGTAAGCCGCGGTCTGAAGATAGATCGGCCGCTTGAGGCAGAGCGCCTCGATGATGCGGCGGGGACGGAGGTCGAAATGCCGGCGGATGATCGCGATCAGCTCGGCTTCGGGAAGTTTTCCGGTGCCGAAGGTCTCGACGCCGATCGAGGTCGGTTCGGGGAGCCCGATCGCATAGGAGACCTGGACCTCCATCTCGTCGGCGAGGCCGGCGGCGACCATGTTCTTCGCCACCCAGCGGGCGGCGTAGGCGGCGCTCCGGTCGACCTTCGACGGATCCTTGCCGGAATAGGCGCCGCCGCCGTGATGGGCGGATCCCCCGTAGGAGTCGACGATGATCTTGCGGCCGGTGAGGCCGGAGTCGCCGGCGGGTCCGCCGATGACGAAGCGGCCCGTCGGATTGACGTGGATCTTGGTACCGCCGTCGATCAGCTTCGGATCGATGACCGCGCCGATCACGTGCTTGAGGACGTCGGCCTTGATCGTTTCCTGTCCGATCTCGGGCGCGTGCTGGCACGAGACGATGATCGTGTCGATGCGGACGAGGTTCCCCCGTTCGTCGAACTCGCAGGTGACCTGGGTCTTCCCGTCCGGACGGAGGTAGGGCATGATCCGCGTCTTGCGGACCTCGGCGAGCCGGCGGGCGAGCTTGTGGGACAGCAGGATCGGCCACGGCATCATCTCCGGGTTGGCGTTGGTCGCATAGCCGAACATCATCCCCTGGTCGCCGGCGCCCTGCTCGTGCGAACCGGTCTCGTCGACGCCGCGGGCGATGTCCGGTGACTGGGAGTTGATCGAGACGAGGACGGCGAGGTTGTCGGCGTCGAAGCCGTATTTCCCGCGGGTGTAGCCGATGTCGGCGACGGTCTTGCGGACGATCTTCTGGATGTCGACGTAGGTCTTGGTCGTGATCTCGCCGGCGACGAGGACGAGGCCGGTGGTGACCGTCGTCTCGCAGGCGACGCGGGCGTCCGGGTCGTCTTTCAGGATGGCGTCGAGGATGGCGTCGCTGATCTGGTCGCAGATCTTGTCGGGATGGCCTTCGGTCACGGATTCCGAGGTGAAGTACTTGTACATGGTGATCGCTCCTTACTGCTGGGTCGCTTTGTAGTAGAGGGCCTCGAAATCGTCGCCGTACTTGACGAACCGATCAAGGATCTGGGGATCGAAATAGGGGAAGAACTCGAGTTGGAGAAGGTCAATGGCGCGGGCGTGCTTGAGCCCGCGCTTGTAGTTGCGGTCCTGGCGGAGGATCTCGTAGAGCTCCGAAAGCAGGATGACCTGGGATTCGCGGTTGTTCTGGATGGTGTTCATTTCCTTGATGAAGTCGGCGTCGGCCGTCTTCTCGAAATGGGCGCGGACGATCTCCTCGCCCTTCTGCTCGAGCTGCAGCCGCTTGATGATGACCGAGCCGATGATCGTCTTTTCGCGGATCCGGCGGAAGTCGGCCTCGTCGAGGACTTCCTTCTGTTCGTAATCCGTCAGGTTCAGGGTGTCCTTCTTGTCGACGTGGATCGTCGAGAAGTCGAAGATCTCCTTGCAGAGGGAGGGCGAGTAGCCGAGATAGTTGCCGAGCCGGCTCGCCATGTCGGCGACGCGACGGACGGCAAGGGCCTTCTGGGTCTCGTCGAGTTCGGAGTTGTTCCGCTTGTACACGGAGATGACGTCAAAGACGTCGGCGACGACGGACTTGAAGTCCTTCTCCATCGAACGCCGCTTGATCAGCTCTTCCTTGCGCTTGTTGTTCATGTCCTCGGTGATGCGCGCCGTCGAATAGAGCGCGATCATGAAGACCGCGAGCACCAGCGTCCGAAGGACGAGGTCGGTGATGACCGGACCCTTGATGTAGTTCCACAGGGAGATGACGTCGCCGTGGACGTAGAGCGGGTAGAGGACGAGGATGTGGATCAGGGTCATCGCGATCATCGTGATCTTGAACATCACCGACAGCAGCTTGGAGTCCTGGTAGAGGGCGAGCACGACAAGCGCGAAGTAGATGAGCGAGTATCCGGCCATCGTGATCGAGAAGAAGCCCTCGGTCTCGGTACCCGAAAGGTCGAGCGTCAGTTTCAGCTTGATGTAGACGGTGATCGCCATCAGGAGGATGTAGACGCCGGACATGTACTCCGCCATCTGCTGCTTCTGCATCGATTTCGGATCCTCGTGGATCATCCGCTTGATCGACAGGTTGGTGAAGAACATGATCAGGAAGATGGCGGCCGCGACGATCACGTTGGTCGAGATGTTGGTTCCCTCCGAGCCGATGATCGTGAACAGCATGAACACGATGTTGGTGACCCAGAGGATGTTCTTGATGACGAGGTTGCGGCGGTAGAGGACGGAGGTCTCGTCGAGGATGTCGACGCCGGACTCGAAGCTGAACCGGCTCACGAAGAACTGCAGCAGGCGGTTCCAGAAGAGCGTGAAGCGGCTCCTGCCCTCGACTTCGATCTGGCGGCGGTTGAGCGCTACCTTCTTCTCGTCGAAACGGTTCTTGAAGGAGGTCATCCGGAAGAATTCGAAGATCTTGTCGAGACCGGATTTGCGGACCGGTTCCTTCTTGGCGGCGACTTCCTCGAAATAGGCGTCGATCCTGCCGGGTTCGGGGGCTTTCGCACCCTTCGCGTATTTCTTCTTCTGTGCGCTGTCGTTCTTGCGGAAGAATTCGTCCAGGGCCTTCTCGCGTTCATCCATCGGACCTCACCCCCTTCCGTAGAATGACGAAGTCAGAACAGCTTGGGCTGGTCGACGATCGACGGATCGCGGCGCGCCTCCAGCTCGTTTTCAACCTGGGCGACGCGCGTCGAGGCGGCCGCGGCGATGGCGCCGACGATGTCGTCGAGGAACGTGTGGCAGGACTTCCCGTCATGCTTCCCGAGATCGTTCAGAACCGCGACGATCCCCGGCTTGTTGACGTCGATGTCGCCGAAATTGGTCTTGCCGATCGTGCCGTAGAGGCCCGCCAGCTCCAGACCGAACAGCTCGTCGATGCCGAAGAGGCCGAGATCGCTCGCGAGGATTTCCTGGATCGGACCGTGGAACGCCTTCTCCTCGGTGAGCCGGTCGATCTCGGCGCCGAGCAGGAGGAGATGGAAGACGTCGCGGAGGGAGAGGATCTTCTCCACGGAGTCCTTGCATTCCTGAAAGGAGATCGCCGGGTTCCAGCGCGACTGCTGCCGGAAGGCGATCTGGGCGATGTCGTCGATCTGAACGCCGCGCTCGGCGAGTTTGGCGACGCAGATGCGGAACATTTCTTCTCGCGAATATAGGTTCTTCTGCCGGTTCATCGATGTTAATGTCCTCCCGGACGACGAAATCGATACGTGTCCTAAATATATATTATATCATAATGTGTGATGGACTAAAGGTGGAGATTGAAGATTCTGCCCTGCGCGAGCACCGTTTTTCCGGCGCCGTTGAGGTAATCGCGGACCTCCATCCGGGTTTTGCCCGCCGGCTGGATCGTCAGCGGTTCGATCAATCCGTCGGCGACCTTGACGAAGACGGCGGACCTGGTCGTCCGCACGATCGTGCCGTGGGCGGCACCGGCGAACGCGCCGTCGGGATCGGGCACCATCCGGACGGCGTGGATGAGGATCTTGAGACCGTCGACTTCGGCATGGGTGGTCGGCCACGGGCGGAAGGCGCGGACGTGGTCGAAGACCTGCCGCATCGTGCCGTGGAAGTTGAGCCGTTCCTCCTCGGGACGGATGTTGGGCGCGAAGGTGACCCGGGTCTCGTCCTGCGGGACGGCGGCCAGGGACCCGTCGATAATGCGCGGGAGCGTCTCGAGCAGCAGATCGCGGCCGAGGACGGCAAGCTTCGCCTCGAGCGTGCCGACGTCGTCGCCGTCGAGGATCGGGATCGCACGCTGGGCGAAGATGCCTCCGGCATCCATCTTCGAAGCCATCGCCATCACGGTGACGCCGGTTTCGGCTTCTCCCGAAGCGATCGCCCGATGCATCGGCGCTCCACCGCGATATTTCGGTAAAAGCGAGGCGTGCACGTTGATCGACTTGTAGGGCGGCTGGAAAAGGACGACGTCCGGAATCATCTGCCCGTAGGCGGCGACGACGATCAGGTCGGCCTTGACGGCGAGGACGGGAGCGTGGTCCCGGCGGATCCGTTCCGGCTGGAAGACGGGGATGTCGAGGGCGACGGCCGCCTTCTTCACCGGCGAGGCTTCGAGCACCTGCCGACGTCCGACCGGACGATCGGGCTGGGTGACGACGAGCGCGACATGATGGGTGCGGGCGAGTCCTTCGAGGATCGGGACCGCGAAATCCATGGTTCCCATGAAGATGACGTTCATTGCGGTTCCCTCCTTCACATCGGACTCTTGTCGACGTTCACGTAGATCTCGTCCGTCGCATACTTCTCGATCGTATCGAACAGCAGATCGTCGAGCGCAGGTTCGTTGCGATACTTCACGAGGATCTGGCACGAATACCTGTTGCGGATGCGCGCGACCTGCGGCAGCACCGGGCCGAGGACGATCGCCTCGGCGGTGAGGCCCGACCGGAGCGACTTGGCGATGTCCTTGCCGCGGATGAAGATGTCGCGGACATTCTCGCCCGTCAGGACGATCTCGGCGAGGTAGTAGAACGGAACGTACTTCGCGAGCTTCCTGAGCGACATCTCGTAATGGTAGAACCCGAGGTAGTCGTTGGCGACCGCATAGCGGATCGCGTAATGGGCGGGATTGAAGGCCTGGACGACGACCTTGCCCTCGAGGTCGCTTCGGCCGGCGCGGCCGGAGACCTGCATGATCAGCTGGAACGTCTGTTCGGGCGCCCGGAAATCGGCGCGGTACAGGCTGCCGTCGGCCTGGATGATCCCGACGAGGGTCACGCGCGGAAAGTCGAGACCTTTGGCGATCATCTGCGTCCCGAGGAGGATGTCGCCCTGTTCCTCGAATTCGTTCAACAGCTTCTCGTGGGCGTTCTTGAGCCGCGTCGTGTCGTTGTCCATGCGGACGATCCGCGCTGCCGGAAAGAGACCGCGCAGCTCTTCTTCGATGCGCTGGGTGCCGGCACCCATGTACTGCAGGGATTCCCCGCCGCACTTCGGGCACTTGCGGACGACGTCCTGCCGGTGTCCGCAATAGTGGCACTTGAGCGAATGGTCGGTCTCGTGGTAGGTGAGCGAGATGTCGCAGTTCGGGCACTGGATGACGTGCCCGCAGTCGCGGCAGATCACGAAGGTATGGTAGCCGCGCCGGTTGAGAAGCAGGATCGCCTGTTCGCCGCGCTCGAGCCGAAGCGCGATCTCGCGCTGCAGCAGCTCCGAGAAGGATCCCTGGTTCCCGCGCTTGAACTCCGCCTTCATGTCGACGACCTCGACTTCGGGGATCTTCGCGTTCTGCGCCCGTTCGGGGAGTTCGAGCAGTCGGAAGTAGCCGCGCTTGACGCGGGCATAGGTCTCGATGTTCGGTGTCGCGGAACCGAGCACGATCGGTGCGCGACAGGATTCGGCGCGCCGGACGGCGACGTCGATGGCATAGTACTTGGGCATGTCGTCCTGCTTGTATGTCGCCTCGTGGCACTCGTCGACGACGATCAGTCCGAGGTTGGTAAAGGGCGCGAACACGGCACTTCTCGCACCGATGACGATCGATGCTTCATGACGGATGATCTTCCGCCACTCGTCGTACTTCTCGCCGATCGAGAGGGCGGAATGGAGGACGGCGACGCGGTCGTGGAAGCGACCCTTGAACCGGTTCACCATCATCGGCGTGAGAGCGATTTCGGGAACGAGGAAGATGACCTCCTGCCCGCGGGCGAGGACCTCTTCGATGACCGCGAGGTAGACTTCGGTCTTCCCCGACCCGGTGACGCCGTGAAGGAGGAAGGTCGTGCCGCTGCCGAGCGCGCCGACGATCGCTTCGCGCGCGACCGCCTGCAGTTCGTTCAGGGTGACGCGTTTGTCGTGCTCCGGCCGGAGCGACTCGATGTCGCGATACGTTTCGCGGTCGAAGACCGAGACGACGTTCTTCTTCTCAAGGGTACGGACCACGGATTCGGTGAGATGCAGCTCCTCGAGCATGGCGGACAGGACGGCGGTCCGATCCTCGCATTTCTTCAGATGCTCGAGGACCGCAAGATGCTTCTCCGTCTTGGCGATGTGGTTGGCGTCGACGAGCTTCACGCAGCGGACGAACTGCGGCCGGCTTTTCGATCGGATGTCGTACCCCTGCCGGATCGCGTCAAGACGGACCGCCTTCTTGATGTCCGCGGCATAGGGCGCAAGCGATTTGTCCATCAGGATTTCCGACTTTCCGGCGAACAGCGGCTTCAGGGACAGCGGCAGGCGGATTTCGTTCTCGAGGGTGAACTTGGGGGTGTAGACCGCCTTCAGGGCGGCGGGAAGCATGGTCTCGAGCACCTTGATCAGGGTCGAGGTCGTGTCGATCGCCAGCTTCTTGGCGAGTTCGATCAGTTCGGGGGTGAGATAGGGCTCGATGTCGAGCACGAGCGATATCGGCTTCAGTTCCTTCGGATAGTCCGAAACGTCGGCGAGTTCGAGGCAGAATCCCATCGCTTCGCGAGGTCCGAAGGGGACGATCACGCGCATCCCGATCTCCAGAACGTCCGCGAATTCGGGCGGCACCGCATAATCGAACAGCCGGTCGACGGCCTTCGCCGGAACGTCGATCAGAATCTTGGCAATCATGGCATCACCTCCCGCATTGATAGTATACCATACCGGAAACCGATAGGAAAGAAGACATCCGCCCGCAGTCGGTGCGATCGCGGATGAAAATTCGCCCATTCGTTTGCATAATCGGGTCGAAGTGAGTATAATGGATATAACTTGGTTCCATCCAGAATCACAGAAAGGATTTCATCCACACCATGCAGAACCCGCTGCTTCAGCGCAACGAAGTCGGGGTTTTCGCACTCGGGGGTCTGGGCGAAGTCGGCAAGAACATGTACTGCGTCGAATACGGCGACGATCTCGTCATCATCGACTCCGGGCTTTTGTTCCCGGACGAATACCTGATGGGCATCGACTATGTCATCCCCGATTACGCCTACCTGATCGAAAACCAGGACAAGATCCGAGGCCTTTTCCTCACGCACGGCCACGAAGACCACATCGGCGGCATTCCCTTCCTGCTCAAGCAGGTCCGGATTCCCGCCATTTACGCATCGGGCCTCACCGTCGGTCTGATCAAGAAGAAGCTCGAGGAGTACCGCGGCGTGAGCGCCAAGATCATCGAGTACGCCGAAACCTCCGTCTTCCGCTTCGCGTTCATGGAGATCGGCTTCTTCCGCACGAACCACTCGATCCCCGATTCCTTCGGAATCACCATCAAGACGCCGTCGGGAACGATCGTCCACACCGGCGACTTCAAGTTCGACTTCACGCCGACCTTCATGGACGCCAACTACCAGAAGATGGCGAGGATCGGCGAACAGGGCGTCCTGTGCCTGCTCTCGGACTCGACCAACGCCGAACTTGAGGACTTCACCGCCTCCGAACGCGCCGTCGCCGAGACGATCCACGACCTGTTCCGGAAGATCGAGGGGCGCGTCATCATCTCCACCTTCGCCTCGAACGTGCACCGCATCCAGCAGATCGTCGACGCCTCCGTCAAGACCAACCGGAAGGTCGCCGTCTTCGGGCGCTCGATGGAATCGACGATCGAAGTCGGTTCCGAAATGAAGTACATCAAGGCGCCGGAAGGTACATTCATCTACGGCAGGAACATGACCTCGATCAACCGCCGCAACCTCACGATCCTCTGCACCGGCTCCCAGGGCGAACCGCTCTCCGCCCTGACGCGCATCGCCTCCGGTTCCCACAAGCAGATCTCGCTCATCCCGGGCGATACGGTCGTGCTCTCCTCCTCGCCGATCCCGGGCAATCAGGAGTCGGTGAACAAGACCATCAACCTGCTCTACAAGAACGGCGCCACGGTCGTCACACAGTCCCCGTTCGCCGACGTCCACGCCTCCGGTCACGGCGGCCAGAATGAACTCAAGCTGATGCTCAAGCTGATGAAGCCGCGCTTCTTCATGCCGATCCACGGCGAATACCGGATGCTCATGAAGCACGCCGAACTCGGCGTCGACTGCGGCGTCCCGAAGGAGAACGTCTTCATCATGGACAACGGCGACGTCCTCGCCCTGACCATCAACACCGCCCGCGTCGCCGGCAAGGTTCACGCCGCCGACGTGTACGTCGACGGCGCCGCGATCGGCGAGATCGGCAGCCAGGTGATCAAGGACCGCCGCGAACTTTCCGAGGACGGTCTTCTGTCGGTCGTGATGACGATCAACCAGGACCGCAAGGAAGTCATCTGCGTTCCGACCGTGATCTCCAAGGGGTTCCTTTTCATGAAGGATAGCGATCCGATGGTGAAGAAGCTTCAGGAACTCGCCCTCGACGTCACCGACCGCTATCTCGCCGTCGGGAAGAAGATCAACATCGGCGGAATCAAGTCCGACCTCGTCAAGACGCTCGGGAAGTACCTGCAGGAGAAGACCAACCGCACCCCCATGATCATGCCTGTGATCATGGTGCTGTAGAAGACTCCGAAAACAGATGAAAAACGAAGAGATCCGTGTCTGCGGATCTCTTCGTTTTGTCATGACGCGGCGGGTTGGGGTGCGGGGACGGGCATCCCTTCGGAGGCCACGGCGGGCGTCGGCGCGGGTTCGGCCTTCGCGGCTTCGGGCGCGGGTTTCGCCGGTGCCGGTTCGGGGTTCTTGAAGACGACGTTCGAGTCGCCGTTGCAGACCTTGCGGAATCCCTCGTAGACGAGTTTCGTGACGGTCGCGTCCTCGAGTGCGTCGTGCGCCTGCTTCTCGGGATCGATCTCGGAATAGACCCTGTAGGCGTTGAAGAGGCCGACGTCGTTCTTGAGTCCGAAATAGTTCTTGTGGAGCTTCAGGAGGTCGACGAACTGGGCCTTCTTGGTGATGTCGGGCATGCGGTGGTAGAGCGCGGCCTTGCGGAGTTCGATGATGTCGTTCTGTCCCCATACCATCACCATCGGCCGATATTGGGTGATGATGCGGTCCAGCAAGCCGTGGAATTCGGGAAACTCGATGCCCTGGTTGATCGACCCCTGGGTGATCTTGAGGAACTTGCGGGTGCGGTCCGTGATCTCCGGGAACATGAACGGACGGATGAACGTCGTGTGCTCCTCGAGCGTGTTGCCAGTGTCGTCGGTGAGGATCATCCCGCACTGGATCAGTTCGGAGATGAAGTCGGGATTGTACTTGAACGGCGGCATCGACATCTCGAAGTCGATGAAGAGCTTCGGCTTCCGCGCGTTCACGAGCGTGCGGATGCCGGATTTGATCAGATTGGCGTCGTAGAAGACCTTCGGCGTCGCGCCGTGCGGCAGCATCAGCCGGTCGATTCTTTCGACGAAACGGGTTTGGACGCCGCGGGTCTTCTTCGCCAGGTCGGAGACGGTCATCCAGACATAGACGCCTTCCCCGAGATACTGGAGGAACGACGCGAACATCCCCTTGCCCATGTAGAAGAACTCGATTCGCGAGCCGCGGCGGAGCGAAACGACGCGGATTTCCTCGAAGACCGCGTGCAGGCGGCCGAAAACGGATACAGACATGAAAATCACCTAGATACCATTTTACCACAATTACGCCGAGTCGATGAAAAAATCGCGCGGGCGGTCACTTGTGCGCCGCCAGCGCGATCCTCAGGTTCCCGATGGCTTCCGTCGTGATCCCGAGCGCCTTCAGTTCCTCGTCGGGAGCGTTCCGGATGTTCTCGATCGTCCGGTACTTTTCAAGCAGCTTCGTCTTCGTCGCCTTCCCGACCTTCGGGATTGCGTCGAGGATCGAGGCGTAGATCTGCTTGGAGCGTTTCTCGCGGTGATAGGTGATCGCGAAGCGGTGGGCCTCCTCCTGGATCTTGTTCAGGAGGACGTAGAGCGGTGCGTGCCGGTCGAGCGGCACGACCGACTCGTCGAGGGCGATGATCGCGTCGGTGCGGTGGAACTCGTCCTTCCTGAGGCCGATCACGGGGAGGTCGACGTAAAGCGACGCGAGGATCTCCTTGCAGGCGCGCACCTGGGCGAGGCCTCCGTCCATGATCACGAGGTCGGGCCGGTCGACGGAGTCGGTCATCAGCATCTTCTGGTAGCGGCGGTAGACGATCTCCTTCATCGCGCCGGGATCGTCGCCCTTCGCGGCCGTCCTGATCTGATACTTGCGGTAGCTTTTACGATCCGGCGAGCCGTCCTGGAAGACGACCATCGCCGACACCGGATCGGTACCGAGGGTATGGGAGTTGTCGAAGCACTCGATCCGCTTCGGGGCCGGGATGCCGAGGATGCGGCCGAGTTCGGCGGCGGCGCCGACGGTCTTCGCATATTTCCGGAGATGCTGGTCGAGGTTGTTCTCGAGATGGATCCGAGCGTTCGCCAGGGCCATTTCCGCAAGCTTCGTCTTGTTTCCGCGGAGGGGGATCTTCGCGGCGACGCCGAGGACCGGCGCGAGGAATTCGAGATCGGTCCCTTTGGGAAGCAGGACCTCGGCGGGGACGGGATGCTTCGCGTAGAAGCGCGCGACGAAATCGAGGAAGGCCTCCTCGGGAGTCTGGTAGTAGTCGACGATTTCGGCGTCGGTCATCACGATCCGCCCCTTGCGCATGAAGACGATCGTGATCGCGAGGTGGGACTCGTCGGCGGCGTAGGCGACCGCGTCGCGGTCGAGGAGGTCGGAGAACATCACCTGCTGGCGCTCGGTGGTCTTCTCGACGGCGGCGATCAGGTCCTTGAGTTCCTTCGCCTTCTCGAATTCGAGTTTCTCGGCGTGGTCGGCCATCCGGACGCGCAGGTCGCGGAGAAGGTCCTGGTCGTTGCCGGAAAGGAACTTGGCGACGTCGGCGACGATCGCCGCGGTCGTTTCCGCGGGAATCTCGTTCACGCAGTTGCCGAGGCACTGGCCCATGTGGTAGTAGAGGCAGACCTTCTTCGGCAGGGTGTCGCACTTGCGGAGCGGGAAGATGCGGTGGATGAGCAACAGCGTCTCGCGCGCCGATCCCGCGTCCGGGAAGGGGCCGAAGACGTTTTTCTTCTTCCGGTCGAGGCGGCGCGTGATCACGACGCGCGGATGCTTCTCGTCGGTGATTTCGATGTAGGGGTAGGTCCGGTCGTCCATCAGCATGATGTTGTACTTCGGCCGGTGCTCCTTGATGAGCGAGAGTTCGAGCAGGAAGGCCTCGAGTTCGGTCTTCGTGACGATGTAGGTGAAGTCGGCGACGTCGGCGACGAGTTTCGTCGTCTTGAGGTCGTGCGAGCCGATGAAATACGTCTTCACGCGGTTCTTCAGGTTCTTCGCCTTCCCGACGTAGATGATCGTACCGGACGCATCGCGCATCTGGTAGCTGCCCGGGCGTTCCGGCAGGGTCGCGAGTCTTTCGGCGATCAGGTCGTTCATGCGCACCACCTCCTCGTTCCATTATATCACAGAACCACGCGGATGTAGAAAACGCCCCGGATCACTCCGGGGCGTTCATTCACTGGATGTTTCGGATGATGCTGTCGATCTTCATGCCCTTCTCGTACGATTCGTCGTAGCGGAAGACGAGTTCGGGCACCTTGCGCATCTTGACGCGCAGGGCGATCCGGTTCTTGATGAACCCGTTGGCGCGTTCGAGCGCCTGCGCGACGCGTTCCTTCTCCTCGGGTTTCCCGAGGACGGTGTAGTACGCGTACATGTAGGAGAGCTCGTTCGTGATCCGCACGCCGGTGATCGTGATGAAGCCGAGGTCGTCCTTCACTTCGGTGCGGATGATCTCGGAGAGTTCCCGCATCACCAGCGTTTCCAGCCGGTCGACCTTGGCCACGTCACTTCACCTCTTCCATCACCGAGGCTTCGATCGTGTCGTCGATCACGAGGTCGTTGAAGCCCTCGATCATGATGCCGCAGTCGTAGCCCGTCTTGACTTCCTTGACGTCGTCCTTGAAGCGCTTGAGCGACGCGATCTTGCCTTCGTGGATGACCTTCCCGTCGCGGATGACCTTGACGAGCGAGTCGCGTTTGATGACGCCTTCGGAGACCATGCAGCCGGCGATCGTGCCGATCTTGGAGATCACGAAGGTCTCGCGGACGACGGCCTCGCCGATCAGCTTCTTCTCGAAGACCGGATCGAGCAGGCCCTTCATCGCCTTCTGGATGTCGTCGAGGGCCTCGTAGATGATGTCGTAGAGGCGGATCTCGACGCCCTTCGCGTTGGCGGTCTCGCGGACCGAGGCCTGCGGACGGACGTCGAAGCCGATGACGATCGCCTTCGAAGCCTCCGCGAGCGAGACGTCGGTCTCGGTGATCGCGCCGACGCCGGCGCGGACGATGTCGATCGTGACGCCTTCGACCTTGATCTTGTCGATCGAGCCCTTGAACGCCTCGATCGAGCCCTGGGTGTCGCCCTTGATGATCAGGCGCAGCACCTTCTCCTTGCCCTCGGTCTTCTTGAAGAAATCCTCGAGCGACATGAACTTGTTCACGCCGTGGGCTTCCATGAGGTTGCGCTCCGCGCGCTTCATGGCGATCTCCTTCGCCTGCTTCTCGTCGGCGAAGACCATGAAGGCGTCGCCGGCCATCGGCACGTCGTTCAGGCCGTGGATCTCGACGGCGGTTGACGGCTTCGCCTCGACCACGGTACGGCCGAGGTCGTCGACCATCGCGCGGACCTTGCCGAAGGTGGCGCCGACGACGAGCGGGTCGCCGATCTTGAGCGTGCCGGAATTAACGAGCACGGTCGCGACCGGGCCCTTGCCCTTGTCGAGTTTGGCTTCGATGACGGACCCGGACGCGAGCCGGTTCGGATTGGCCTTCAGTTCGAGCAGTTCCGCGACGACCTGGATCGTATCGAGGAGTTCGTTCACGCCCGTACCCTTGAGGGCCGAGATCGGGCAGAACGGGGTGCTCCCGCCCCAGTCGTCCGGAAGCAGGTCGAGGTCGGCCAGCTCCTGCTTGACGCGGTCGGGATTGGCCTGAGGCTTGTCCATCTTGTTGACGGCGACGATGATCGCGCACTTCGCCGCGCGGGCGTGGTCGAGCGCTTCCTTCGTCTGCGGCATGACGCCGTCATCGGCGGCGACCACGAGTACGACGATGTCGGTGACCTTCGCGCCGCGGGCGCGCATCTCGGTGAAGGCCGCATGGCCGGGGGTGTCGATGAAGGTGATCGGATGGCCGTTGCGGGAAACCGTGTAGGCGCCGATGTGCTGGGTGATGCCGCCGGCTTCGGACTGGACCACGCGACTGTGGCGGATCGTGTCGAGGAGGGTGGTCTTGCCGTGGTCGACGTGTCCCATGATCGTGACGACCGGAGGACGGTCCTTGAGGAGCGCCGGATCGTCGACGATGTCGATTTCCTCGAACTTGGTCATGTCGGTCTTGAGTTCGTCCTTGAACTCAAGGCCGTACTCCATCGTCACGAGTTCCGCGGTCTCGCGGTCGAGCTTCTGGGTCTGGGAGGCCATGATGCGCATGAACATCATCTTCTTGATGATCTCGGCGACCGGCCGGCCCATCGCCGTGGCGAGGTCGAGGACCGTCATGCCTTCCTTGTAGTAGATGGTGTTGGCGAGGATGACCTGCTTCACCGGGACGTTGGACTTGCGGACTTCGAAGACCTTCTTCTTGACGGGAGCCGGTTTTCGCTTGGGATACGATCTTTTTGGTGCTGGCATGTTTCCACCTCTTTCATGGTTGTTCCGGCGCGTCGAGCGCACCTTGGATCAGGGCCGCGAATCCGCGGTCGCTGATTCCGGCGACCTTCAGGATCTTCCGTCCCGTCGCGGCGGCCATCTCTTCACCGTTCAGGACGGTGGCGAGGGGCACGCGATGGAAGGACGTCTTGTCGGTCGTCCGTTTCGTCGTGTTGGGACCGGCGTCGCAAGCGAGCAGGACGAAGTCGACGGCACCCTTCTTCAGGGCGTCGAGGACCTGGTCTTCGCCGAGCAGAAGCTTGCCCGCGCGGCGGGCGAGGCCGAGGGCGCCGAGGATCTTGGCCTTGTTCATGCGGATGCCTTCTTGAGGAGTTCCTCGTAGACGGCGTCGGGAACCGCGGTCTCCAGATGGCGTTCGAGGACCTTCGTCTTCTGCGCCTGCCGGATCACGACGGGATCGTTCTTCAGATACGCGCCGCGGCCGTTCGCCTTGCCGGTCGGATCGACGGTGACGACGCCTTCCGGACTGCGGACGACGCGGATCAGCTGTTTCTTCTCGCACCGCTCGCCGGTGACGACGCACTTGCGGAGCGGAATCTTCCGGACCTTGTTCATCGAAACGCCTCCGTTTCGGTCATTCGGCCTGCTTCAGACCCTGGATCTGGGCATCGGTGGCCGACTTGATGTCGATCTTCCAGCCGCTCGACTGGACGGCGAGGCGGGCGTTCTGGCCCTTCTTGCCGATGGCGAGCGAAAGCATGTCGTCCGGGACGACGGCGATCGCGGTCTTCTCCTTGACGTCGACGATGACGTCGACGGTCTTGGCGGGCGAGATCGAGTTCGAGACGAGGATGCGCGGATCCTCGTTCCAGGCGTAGACGTCGATCTTCTCGCCGTCGAGCGAGTCGATCACGCTCTTGATGCGCGAGCCGCCGCGGCCGAGGCAGGCACCGACCGGGTCGACCTTCGGATTGTTGGACATGACGCAGACCTTGCAGCGGTCGCCCGGGTCGCGGGCGAGGCCCATGATCTCGACGACACCCTCCTGCAGTTCGGGGATGGCGTTCTCCATCAGGCGCTTGACGAGGTTGCGGTCGGTGCGCGAGACGAACACCTTCGGGCCTTTGGTCGTCGCTTCGACCTTGGTGATGTAGACGCGCACCTGCGATCCGAGGGTGAGGTCATTCTGCGGGAAATCCTTGGTCGGGATCGAGGTCTCGGTGTCGTGGCCGACGTTGAGGGTGATGAAGTCCTCGGTGATCGCGACGACGTCGGCGATCACCATCTCGCCGGTCTTCTCGACGAAGAGGTCGTAGGCGTGGTCGCGTTCGAGCTGCTTCAGCCCCTGCGTCAGGATCTGCTTGGCGGAGGAAGCGGCGATGCGGCCGAAGTCCTTCGGCGTGATCCGCTGTTCGATCACGTCGCCGATCTTCGCGTTCTTCTTGAGAACCTGCGCTTCCTCGAGGGTGATCTGGGTTCCCTTCTCGGCCTCCGGGTCGACGGTCTCGACGACCGTCGAGGTGGTCACGATCTGGATCTCGTACTTGTCCTCGTTGTAGACGACTTCGGCGTTCTGATAGCCGTCGTAGTCCTTCTTGTAGGCGTTCAGGAGACCCTTGGCGAACACGTCGAGGATCTTCGCGCGGTCGAGGCCGCGTTCGATGGCGATCTGGTCCAATGCCTTGAAAAACTCTTTGCTGATCATCGTTATCTCTCCTAGAATTTGATCGCGTGGCGGATCAATGTGACGGTCGGCGTCGGGATGACCGCCGGCTTGCTTCCGACTTTGAGGGTGATGTTCTCCGCGTCCGCGGCTTCGAGGACGCCTTCGGTCTTGACGCCGTCGTGGACGACGTGGACGAAGCGGCCGATCGACGCCTGGATCTCGGCGAGGTTGCGGAGCCTGCGTTCCGCGCCGGGCGAGGTCACCTCGAGCGAATAGTCGCCCTGGACGGGATCGAGCTGGTCGAGGAGCGGATTCAGGACGTCGGACACGGCGACGCAGTCGTCGATGTCGATGCCCTCGGGTTTGTCGATCGTGACCCGGAGGATCAGGACCTTGCGTTCCTTCGCGAATTCGACGTCGTAGAGTTCGTAACCCATCCGGGTCACGGCGGGAGCGATGGCCTCCCGGATCGCATTCAGTTCCATGGAACCTCCTCGGTGCGCTAATGAAAGGAGAGAGGGACCGTCCCTCTCTCCATCTTATGCATAGATACTATAGCACGAAACGGAGCGGAAGGCAAGGAGAAAACGTCCGCCGGACGTAAAAATCACGGATTCGGACGGGTCTTGACGTTGACGACGACGTCCTGGCGTTCGGGATGCTTCTTGAACCATTCGATCGCGTACGGGCATTTCGCGACGATCATCAGGCCGGCGGCCTTGACGTGGTCGCAGATGGCCTCCATCATCCGCCCGGCGACGCCCTGTCCGCGCAGCGATTCGTCGACGAAGACGTGGTCGACGTTGACGCGTTTTTCGTCGCGGGCCGGGAAGGTCAGTTCGGCGAGCAGCTTGCCCTCGGGGGATTCGGCGAAGAGGCGGTGGTTCTCGATCCTGAATTCCATGGAATCTCCTCCTATCGTGCGCGCATGCGATACATCGCGATCGCGCCGGCGACGGCGACGTTCAGGCTCTCGACGTCCGTCGTCTCGATCCGGACGGTCTTCGCGGCGGCCGCCAAAAGCGCGGGCCGGACGCCGGCGCCTTCGTTGCCGAGCAGGAGGGCGAACGGACCGGCCGGCGGGACGAACCGGTCGAGCGGGATGCCGCCGTGGGGGTCGGTGCCGTAGACCGCCCATCCGGGATGGGCGTCGGAAAACTCCGTCAGGTCCGCCTCAAGCAGGTTCAGGCGGAAGACGGCGCCCTGCGTGGCGCGCAGGACCTTCTGGTTGTACCAGTCGACGCAGCCGTCGGCGACGACGGTCGCAAAGCCGAAGGCGAGCGCGGTGCGCAGAAGCGTTCCCATGTTGCCGGGATCCTGGATCCCGTCGAGCAGGAGGACGCGGTCGCCGAGCGCGCGCGGCGCGGGACGGCGGACGATCGCGAGGACGCCCTGGGGGGCGTAGGTCGCCGCGATCTTCGCCATCACCGGCTCGGTCACGAGGAAGGTCTCGATGCCGGTGAAGCCGGGATCGGCGACCGCAAAGACGGTTTCGCAGAGTCCGGCGGCGACGGCCTCGGCGACGAGATGGGGACCTTCGACGACGAAACGTCCGGTCTCGTCGCGATGGCGCCTGCGGTCGAGCCGGAGCAGTTCGGCGATGCGTTCGTTCTGGAGCGATGCGATCGTCATGTCCTTCACCCGCATTCCATTATACCATATCGCGCGCGAAAAGAGAAAGGAGCCGGCGACGTGCGCCGGCTCCCGGTAGGGATGTTTCGTCAGACGATCGGCTCGTAGTCGGGGCCGTAGTCGAAGTAGGGGATCAGTTCCTCGACGAGGAGGTGGAACGCGTTGATCTCGCCGCGCTGTTCCTCGGTGAGCGCGTTCGGATCGAACTCGTCGATGACGTCCGCCTGGAGGAGGATGTCGCCGATCAGGGTCTGCAGGTACAGGATCCGGGCCTCGATGTCGATCGGGCCGTCGTAGTGCAGGTGGTACTCGCCGTCGAAGAATCCGCAGACGAAGGACTCGACGATGAAGTCGACGTCGAGGTTGCCGTCGCCGGCGACCGCGAGGACCATGTCGGCGATCGCGACCGCGCGGGTCATGTTGGCGAGGTCCGACTCGTCGCCGCCGAGCATCTGGACGACCTGGAGGGCGTCCATGAAGCGGACGATCTCTTCCTCGGTGACGTTGGCCAGGAAGGTCGCGAGCATGTCGGGGGCGTAGAGGATGCCGTCGACGTACCATTCGAAGACGCCTTCGATCTCGGCCATCAGGATGATTTCTTCATCGGTGGTGTAGAGACCCGACTCGTGGATGTGCGCCGCGGTGAGGGCGTACATGAAGTCGGCGAGCGCCTGGGCTTCGATCTCGTCGATCGAGTCGCCGACGATGCCGAGGTAACCCGACAGGATCTGCGCGTAACCGACAAGGCCGGCGGGCGAGAGGTCGACGAGGCCGGCCAGACCGGCTTCAAGTTCGGCCTTCTGATTCTCCATCCAGCGGACTTGTTCCATCGCATAGCGGTACGACCAGACGAGGCTGTCGATGTAATAATAGGACCAGGAAATCTCGCCGGTGGTGGCGTCGACCATCGATTGCCAGTATTCGACTTCGAGCTGGCAGTAGTGGATCGAGAACAGCGCCGGTTCGATCGTGTAGGTGACGTCGTTGACCAGAATCATATAGGACTGGTCGTCGACCGTCGCCGTGCCGTAGGCGGTCCAGAACAGGTCCTGTGCGGACGGTTGCTGGTTGCAGTCGAGGTTCCCGTAGACCTGGTAGGGCTCGAGGACGCTAAGATAGAGCGTCTGCTCCTCATAGGTGAGGGAGGACAGGGTGTTGACGTAGGTCGTGTAGAACGAGCCCGCCAGCATCGGGTCGCTGGAGCCGTAAGATCCGGCCAGATAACTGTTGTAGTAGATCGACTGCGAGAGCGGATAGAGCAGGTAGTTGTAGAACATGTCCTCGTTCCAGAGCGGGTCGTCGTCCGCGATTTCGAGCGCGGCGATGTAGGCGACGTACGCTTCGGATTCAGCCTTCGTCCAGTTCCAGTGCTCGAGGGCGGCGTTGCGGGCGCCTTCATCGAGGATCATGGAGACGTAGAGCGCGCCGTCGGCGACGGTGTCGTTGAGCTGGTTCTGCGCGACGTTCAGGTTCTCGATCGCCCAGCCGAGCTGCATCGTGTAGTCTACGCCGGTGCCCATGTGGCCGAAGTAGTCGATCTCGGCCGGACGCACGACGGCATAGTAGTGGGAGCGATACATTTCAAAGCTCGACAGAAGGTCCATGTAGATGGGAACCATGGCCGGGTCGATGCCGGCGAGCATCATGTCCGCCTGTCCGCGGAAGTACATGCCTTCCCCCGGATTCATTCCCACGATTTCCTCGTACAGCGCCGAATCGATGTAGGATTCGAGGCCGCGATAGAACCAGTCGTCGTAGCCGGGGACTTCCCAGGCGGCTTCGGTCTTCGCCTGGTAGACGACCCACAGTTCGGTGCTGGCGACGTTGACGTCCCACCAGGTCTGGGCGTAGGCGATCGAGATCGGATCGCTGAGTTCGGCGATCGCTTCGGAAGCCTGGTCGGCGTAGTCGTTCAGCTGCCAGTAGAGGTCCTCGATCTGCCAGCGGAGCGAGTCGGCTTCGCCCTGCATCTGCTGGAATCTGACGAGGGATTCGATCGTCGCCAGCATCTCGGGGGTGACGTTTTCAAGCAGGTTGTCGATTTCCTGCACGATCATCAGGGTGATGGTGTTCCAGAGGGCGTCGTTGGCGGGATCGGCGAAGAAGTCGATCAGCCAGCCGAGGTCCTCGGGTTCGTAGGAATCGTAGAGCGCCTGGATCTCGGCGAGGAAGTCGGCCGCTTCCTGGATCTGAGCGAGGTACATCGCGTCGAGTTCGTCGACCCATTTCTGGGCGTCGTGCAGGCTGTCGAGGATGTACCAATGCTCCGAAAGGGCGGCATCGATGTCGTTCATGAGCATTTCGTCTTCGACCGTTGCGGACCAGAACGCATCATAGAACGTTTCTCTGGTCTGTGCGAATCCGTTCAGGTTTTCGGTCAGGAACGCTTCGTCAAGCGCGAGGATCGGGCCGTACATCGCCTGTTCTTCTGGCGTGAGGGCCGCGAAGGCGTCGTCATAGTCGGCGCGGTAGCCGGATGCCGTCATGGCATCGGCGAAGCCGTCGAGGGACGCCTGGTAGCTGGCGTAGTAGATGGACTGTTCCAGATCGTATTGGAGATCGTAGAAGAGATCGTAGTTCCATGCCGGATTCATTTCGGCTTCGTCCATGGACCAGTAGTAGAGGAGACCGGCCTCGTCGTTCGCGATCTTCTGGTTCCAGTAGGCGAGCGTCGCGTCGCGGGTGGTTTCATCCGAAATCAGCGGAATCGTGACGACACCGACGTTCAGGACCCTCGCGAGCTGCTCGATCCAGTAGTCGACGTTCTCCTGGGCGTACAGAAGATCCATTTCATAAGCCGCCTGCAGGTCGGCGAGGTTGGCGAGCGCATATTGCAGATCCCAGGCGTAGGGATTGCCGTCGTCGTAGTAATAGTAGTCGGAGATGAACTGCTGATAGGTGAGGACGGCGAGCGGCAGGTTGCCGAGGTAACCCGCGATCTCCTCGTCGGTGAAACCGATCTGTTCGAGCATCGCGATGGCGTTCAGGATCATTTCCGGATCCTGGCTCTCGATCGCTCCGCGGACCAGATTCATGATCGCGACGAGGTTGTAGTAGCTTTCCTCCTCGGAGGTCTCGAACACCTGGGTGACGGTGGTGATGGTGACATCGACGACGGTTTCGTCGTCCCACGGACCGCTCCAGTCGAGGTTCCAGAGGAGTTCGACGAACATCCAGCGCTGGTACCCGAAGGTGACCGGCTCGAGGATCCGTTCGAGGTCGCCGCTCTGGAGCACGCCCATCAGGAAATCGAGGCGCTGCTGGAGTTCCATCAGGAGCGCGACGTCGGCGGGAGTGAGGATCGACGGATCGACGCCCGCGAGGTCGTGGGCCATCATGATCAGCTGGTCGACGTGTGTCTGGAAGGCGACGACGACAGCTGCCTTGACGGCGGGATCGTATCCGCCGCCGACGGCGACGTCGTAGTAGATCTCGATCGCCGTGGCGATCAGGGCGTCGGTGTCGAGCGAGCCGTCGTAGAGGAGCGTGTCGACGATCGTGGCGATCGCGATCGCCATCTCGATCTGCGACGGGCCGTCGTAGCCGCCGTCCGCCATCGGCTTGTCGCCGAAGCCGAGGATCGCGAGCTGGTCGAGGACGATCTGGATCTTCTCGACGGTGAGCGAATCGAGGAAGTCGGTGACGATGTCGCGGGTATCGATCGCGATCGGCAGGTACTTGCGGATCATGCCTTCGATCATGTCGAGGATCGCGGCCATCTCCGTTTCGGGAATCTCGGACTGCGCGCCGATGAAGAAGGCGAAGCCCTTCATCGCGAGCGTGATCAGGGTCTCGTACTCGTCCTCGGTGATCGTCGCGCCCAGCGCCTTGAGGATGGCGGAGAGGTCCTGCGTATAACCCAGGATGGCGGCGGCGGAGAGGTCCGGCATCTCGGACCCGTATTGGTTGACGAAGAACGAAAGGAACATGTCGATCGTCTCGGTGTCGGTGGCCGCGAGGACGCCGGCGAAGTCGTCGAGGACGATCAGGACCGCATCCTCGATGAGGGCGCGGTTGAGCGGGTCGGCGAGGAACGTCTGGAAGGCGTAGAGCTCATCGAGGCCGTGTTCCTGGAGATAAGTCATCTCGGACGTCCAATTGGTGATGTATTCCTCCGAGTATCTGACTTCCATGCGGTTCCAGTACAATGTGTCCAGCTGCCCCATCAGATAGTCGAAGAACGGGGTATAGCCGTCGGAAGCATAGAGGCCCGGAACCCATGATGTGAGGTCGATGATGGCTGGTTCCACGGTGTTCCAGTAGAATTCGACGCGCAACTTCCAAGCGTTGAGCGCGGGGAGATACATGTTCCGTTCGTCGTCGGTGAGGGAGTCCCAGACGGAATCGAAATCATCCTGGGCTTCGTCATACGCGATCGGGTCTTCGTAAGACGTTGAGCCGTACTGCGACATCCGATCGATGGCGTCGGTGAGGTTGTCATAGATGAAGTCGTTCCAGAGATCGTAATAGGCGTCGGAGTAGCGGATGTTGTCGTAGATCCGCCAGTATTCGCGCCACATCAGATCCTCTTGCAGACGACTCTGGAAACAGGCGTCCGCAACGGCTCTGGCATCCTCGGGAAGAAGGGCGATTTCGAATGAAACGGCCGCCAGGACGAGCGCATATTCGTCATCGAGGTCGTCGATGTAGAGCATGTACTCCGCGATCATCTCTTCCAGCTGCGCGATCCGGTCGTCGACGTCTGAGTAGGCGATCTGGTAGTCGACCATGTTCACCGCGAAGTTGGTGATGATGCGGGCGAGGGTCGCGTTGTCGTAGCCCATCGCCGCAAGGCCGAAGTAGAAGTCGGCGAGGACGGTGACGGACGGATTCCGACCGATGTTCTGGAAGACGCTCGCGAACGCGAGCATGATGAAGAAGGAATCCTGTTCGGATTCTTCCAGGGTGGCGACGATCATCGCGATCTGCGCCTCGGCCTCTTCGGGTGTGATGCTCCAGCCGTTCATCTGGTAGATCAGGTCGAGGAACATCTCGTGGGTGTAGGTGGTGTAGTCGGCTTCCAGCATCAGTTCCGGCCAACCTTCGCCGAACGCCTGTCCGATCGTTTCGATGCGGACCTTGAGCTCGAAGATCATCTCGAGCTGGGCGGGCGAGGGCATGACGCCGGATTCGAAGCCGGCGATGACGTGGACGAGTTCGAGGATGCGTGCGACGCTGTCCTGGAGCGCGGCCGTCACGGCCAGGCGTTCCATGTCGTCGTAGCAGAACTCGTAGTTCATGTCGTAGTACAGCCGGACGAAGTAGCCGGCGAGAGCCTCGACGTCGACGCCGCTCTGGTAGGCCAGGATGTCGACGATCTTCGCGATCGCGACGATCTGGCGGAGGTCGATGCCTTCGATGCCGCCGGTGCGGGCGATGCCGTACACGCCGTTCTGGAGGATCTGGATCTGATCGACGATGATCTGGATCTTCGCCTCGTCGAGCGAGTCGAGGATCGCGAGGAATTCGCCGTAGACGTCTTCGACCATCAGGGCATATTCGTCGAAGCGGCCGGAGAACAGGGCGACGAGGGCGGTGGTCTCCTCTGCGGAGAGCCCTTCGACATCGGCGTAGATGCCGAGGGCGTCGATCAGGATCGACTTGACGTTGGCGAGGTCGGCGGCATCGACCGTCGAGAGGAAGAGGCGGATCAGCGCCGCGGAGCGGTCGACGTAGTTCAGAAGCGACGCCGGGTCGATGCTGAGGGTCGCGGGATCGATCTGGCCCGTGGCGAGGCCGAACAGGAGTTCGAACGTGCCCTCGTCGATGCCGTAGAGGACCGATTCCAGCATGTCGTAGACCGTGCCGACGAGGATCTCGGCCTTGGCGTAGCCTTCCTCGGTGGCGAGGTAGGCCTGGAGCGCGAGCAGCACTTCGCGCTGGTCGTAGGCGTCCTGGAGCTGCCACTGCAGTTCGACGATGTGCCAGCTGTACTGGTTGATGTCCCAGAAAAGCTGTTCGTACGAGGCAAGGAGGTCGCCCGTGAGGGTCCCGCCGATGTTGTAGCCGTTCACATCGGCCAGACCGTACGCGAGCTCGCGGTACGGATCGGCGGTCGTCATCTGGAAACTCTTCCAGGCGGAGAAGGCGGTCAGGACCGCATCGTACATCGCCTGATCCTCGGACGAGAGTCCGTTCAGGACTTCGTTGTAGGCCGCGAGGTAGAGGTCGACGTAATAGGGATCGGGTTCGACATAGGTGTAGTGGAGGATGTCTTCGAGCAGCCACGAGAGATCGTACCAGACGTCCCAGTTCCAGATGCCCTGGTACAGTTCGTAGGTATATTGGTCGATCAGCTCGATGTAGGCGTGGTTGAGGTTCGTCTCCTCGACGAATGCGGCCCAGGCGGATGCGCATGCGGCCTGATTCTCGCCGGCGTATCCGGTGCAGTAGTCGACGCCGTCCTGGATTCGGATCGGCTTGCCGGCTTCGGCGTCGAGGATCGCCTGTTCGAGCCAAGCGATCTGGCTGAGGATTTCCTCGACGCGGCCGTTCGCGATGCCGTTCTCGATGTTCATCTCGGCGACGCCGAGGAGGACGGTGATGACGCGGTCGCGGTCGAAGCCGGAAGCCTTCGCGTTCGCGTAGGCTTCCTGGATCTCGGCGAGCGTGCCGGCATCCGTCATGTCCGCGAGGAATCCCTGGAAAACCATGACCAGATCGTAGGCCTGGCGCTCCGCGAGCGGATCGAGCGGATCAAGCCCGAGGATGCCGAGGAGCATCGCCACGTCCGCTTCGAGCTGTTCGGGCGTCGGGGTCTCCTCATGCCAGGTGGCGACATAGTCGAGCAGGAGCTGACGGTCCCAGACGACGTCGGAGAACACGGCGAAGACGACCATGTCGCGGGTCACGAAGGCGACGCCTTCGGACCAGCCGACGAAGAAGTACTCGGGTTTCGTCGGATCGTCCGGCGCGACCGCCGGATGACCGTATTCGACCGTCGAGGTGCCGAGGAGCGTGAGACCGTCCTCGCTGTAGAACGCGACGGTATAGGTGTTGACGACGACGTCGTACTGTGCGTAGATCGCGACGTCGGCCGAGACGGCGAGGTAGTCGCCGAGCCAACCGGTGAAGGTGTAGGTGTACTGCGTGGTGTCGGGACGCGCCGGATCGGCGGGAGCGACCGCATCCTGGCCGGAGAGGACGAGCTGTCTGTCGATGAGCGCGCCGTCGATGTCGAAGAACGAGACGAAATAGGCGGTGCGTTGCTCGTCGTAGACGGCGATGACGGTCTCATGTCCGGTGATGCCGACGTACGTTCCTTCCCAGTGCGAGAAGGTGTAGGTCGCGTGATCGTTGCCGGCCTTGGCGGGATCGGCGGGCGGAATCGCGGATCCGCCGTAGGGGACCATGACCTCGTCGAGGACCGTGATGCCGTCTTCGTCGTAGAAGATGACGGAATATTCGCGGACCGTCTGGGAATAGGTGGCGGTGACGGTGGTCTCCCCATGGATCGGATCGAACGCGACGTCCCAGCCGGTGAAGGCGTAGTCGTACTGCGCGGTCGAGTCGCGGCTCGGGTCGGCAGGAGCGGTGGCGGCGCCGCCATAGGCGACCGTCTCCGTCTTCAGCTCGGTCCCGTCGGCGTCCTGGAAGACGACTTCGTAGGAGCGGACCGTGGACGCATAGACCGCGCGGACGGTGAGCGCGCCGGTGATGCTGGCGAACGGGACGTCCCAGTTGGTGAACGCGTAGTCGAATTGCGCGGTCGAGGCCTTGGTCGGATTCGCGGGCGCGGTCGCTCCGGAACCGTAGGCGACCATCGAGGTCTGGATGAGGGAGTCGTCGTCGTTGACGAACCGGACCTCGTACTGGCGGAGGGTCTGTCCGAACTGGGCGGTGACGGTCAGGGTCGACTGGACGTTCGCGAAGGCGACGTCCCAGCCGATGAAGGCGTAGTCCCACTGCGGCGTGTCGGGCTTGTCCGGAGTGGCCGCCGGAGCGGTGGCGGCGGTGCCGTAGTTCACGGTCGAGGTCCCGAGCACCGCGCCGTCGTAGTTCACGAAGGTGACGGTGTACTGACGGACCGTGGCGCCGTACTGGGCGGTCACGGAGAAGTTCGAGCGGACGTCGTTGAAGACGGCGCTCCATCCGGTGAAGGCGTAGGTGTACTGCGCCGTGGCCGGCTTGGACGGGTTCGCCGGGGCGGTCGCGGCCGTGCCGTAGTCCACCGTCGACGTTCCGAGGACGGTCGTGCCGTCGTCGTTCAGGAAGGTGACGGTGTACTGCCGGATCGTCGCCGTGTAGGTGGCGAGGACGGTGGCGTTCGCCGTCACGTTCGTGTAGCTTCCGGACCAGCCGGAGAACGCGAAGGTGAACTGGTCGGTCGCCGGCCGGGCGGGATCGGCCGGCGGGGTGGCGCTGCCACCCTGGGTCACCATCTGCGTCTTCAGGACGGTCGTGCCGTCATAGTCGTAGAAGACGACGGTATATTGCTGGATGGTCGAAACGGTCGTGCCGCCGGTCGTCGTGGTGACCGGGGCCGTGGTCGTTCCTTCCGTGGTGGTGATCGCGGGTTGGGTGGTAACGGTGGTGATGGCGGTATCGGACGTATCCGTCGTTTCGACGGTGGTGACGGTGGTCGTCACCTGACCGAGCAGGCTGAGCAGGATGTCGCAGCCGGCGAGGCCGAACGTCAGAAAGGTGACGAGCGCAAACAGGAGAAACTTCCTCTTCATCGTGGTACCTCCTTGAATATGATCGTGCGCTGCGTGCGCACGTGATACGTTTTCAACATATCACAAACCCGAAGAAAAATCCATAGGGTAGGGGGAGGTATTTCACACCCATGCGGTAAAAATCGCAAATCGTGAACCGTTTCCATGCGAAAACCGGGTTTCGATCCTCTTGAGGACGAAAAAAAGACCGACGGACGGAAATCCGTCTGCCGGTCGGGTTGGAATCGGGTCGAAAGGTCAATCCCAGTAATAGTAGCGGTACGCCGTATCGTTGAGCGTCGTCGTTGCGATCGGGGTGAATTCGTTCTCCATGTCGTACATCCGGATCTGGGAATAGGAGACGGTGTAGATCCGGGTGCCGATGATGACGGCGCGTTCGATCGAATCGCAGTACCAGTAGTGCTCGACGGGGTTGTCGTCGTTGTGGGTCAGTTTCGCGACGTACTCGAGCGTGCCGTCGTAATGGGCCTTGAACACGTACATGCTCTGGGAGTAGACGCTGTAGTTGTCGAAATATTCGTAGATCGGGATCGCCACGTACCAGAAGTCGGCGCCCTCGGGAACGAAGTACATGAACGCCTTGTGGTCGTAGGTGACCGGCGAATAGCTGTACTGGCTTTCGAGGAAGTAGTCGTCGGTGACGAAGGGATCGTCGCCGGTCGTGTCGTAGAGCGAGATCTTGACGCCGGTGAAACGGGTCCAGCCGCCGTCGGTGACCGCCTGGCGACCGACGCCGAGCATGAGGCCGTCGTTGATGATGTGCAGGTAGTCGCTCACGCCCTCCTCGATCCACTCGCCGACGATCGTCGGATCGGTCGGGTCGGAGAGGTCGAGCTTATAGAGCGGGTCGGTGTTCACGAACGTGACGACATAGCCGACGTCGCCGTTGAAGCGGACCGAGAAGATGCGCTCGTTCGGCTTGCCGAGACCTTCGAGGATCGAACCGAGCACGGTCATCGTGCCGTCGACCGACGCATCGAGGACGAAGAGCTTGTTCTCGACGGTCCAGGTCCAGGAGATGTACGTCCAGGTGCCGCGTTCGGTCGTGTCGTCGCTTCGGGTCGTCGTCTCGTCGCCCTCTTCGGACGTACCGTCCGCGGGGAAGGCTTCGGTCGTGACGACGCCGTCGCCGTCGACGGTGACGGTGACCTGACGGGCGATCGACTCGGTGGTCGCGATCCGGAACGCGCCGGCGTACTCGTCCATCGAGAACTGGTTGAGCGGAGAACCGTCCACGGCGCCGATCGCCTTGAAGACGAGGTTCCCTTCTTCGATCGCGAAGCGCAGGACGTAGGTGAGGTAGTCATACCATCCGGTGACCTCGTCGACCTCGTAGCGGTACATCACGACGTAGAGGTTCGACGGGCTCATGTAGATCTGCCAGGAGCTGCCGAGGTAGGCGTCGACGCGGGCGGCGGCGTCGGGGTCGGTCGCGCTGAAGGAGGCGAGCATGAGGTAGGAGAGGGAGTAGTTGCCGTTGGGCATGTAGTAGATGTGGTCCGCCTGGAGCTGCTGTTCCGCGTCGGAGACGGCGGAATCCATGTACGTCGGGATGAACGAATCTTCGGCGTATCCCCAGTTGATCGCGTAGTTGTCCATCACGAGGAAGACCTGCGTGCCGATCATGCGGGCGTCGACGAGGTAGGTGTTGTCGAAGAACATGTCGCGTTCGATCTCGACCGCGTCGGGATCGGCGACGTCGAGGACGACCACGCGTGTTCCATAACGGTAGTAATACCAGTAATAATAGGTGTCCTCGGTCGCCTTCTGTTCGTCGTAATGGTACTCGTTCGCGATCAGGACGACCTTGCCGTGCTCCTCGTCGAGGAACATTCCCTGGATGGATGACCAGTCGGAATCCGGCATCGCGTAGGTGTAGACGATGTCGAGCGTATCGGCGTCGATCATCTGGAACTTGTCGCCGGAGACCACGTAGATGTGGTATCCGTCGGTCATGATCGTGTCGGTCTCGCGGACGCCCTCGACCTGGTCGTTGGAGACGCTGTGGGTGCGGTCGACCTCGTCGTCGGTGCCGGAAGGGGCGCCGGACGCGGCCGTCGTGGTGACGGCGCCGACCGCTTCGTCGAAGACGGCCTCGCCGCCGCGCAGCGAATACCAGCCGTTCTGGCTCTTGCTGAAGAATCCGGCCAGATAGGTCTCGAGCTCGTCGTAATCCTTGAAGTTGTCGACGTCGTCGACGGAAGGAAGGTTGTTCGGCTTCGTCGTGGTCGTCTCGTTGCAGGCGAGGATTCCCGCCGAAAGGAGCAGGATGGCCGCGAGTGACGTGAGGCGACGGAACAGGTTCATCGTTTTCATGGGTGCCTCCTCAGGAGATGCGTGCACTTAATACAACAAGCGGTCCCGTCGTTTTTATTGGCGTTCTTGCGAATTCGCTCACTCCGTGAGGCGGAGGAACTCCTCGATGTCCTCCGCGAGGAGGGCTAGCGACTGGCGCCAGAAGGCGGGGTCGCCGGCGTTGACGCCGGCGATCGCGGCCGTCTCCTCGACGGTCGAGCGGCCGGTTGCGGCGAGGAGGTCGTCGTAGATCGCGACGAATGCGGCCTTGTCCTCCAGGTAGCGGGCGTAGAGCCCCTTGGCGAACAGGAGTCCGAAGGCGTACGGGAAGTTGTAGAAGGAGAGCGAGCCGCTGTAGTAATGGCCCTTGCAGAGCCACATGTAGGGATGCAGGAGGTCGGGATCGAGGCCGTCGCCATAGGTCTTCCGCTGCGCGTCGAGCATCATCTCCTTGAGTTCGTTCTCGTCGAAGACGGTAGCCTTGCGTCCGTCGAACACGGCGCTTTCGAAATAGAAGCGGCTCATGATGTCGACGATCACCTGGGTGTAGTCCTGGATCGACGATTCGAGCAGGAAGATCTTCTCCTCCCGGGTCTTCGCGTCCCGGAGCGCGGCCTTGTTCACGATCGTCTCGGCGAACGTCGATGCCGTCTCGGCGACCGGCATCGTATAGTTCGAATTGAGGATCGATTCGCCGAAGATGCATTCGCCGTGATAGGCGTGGCCGAGTTCGTGCGCCATCGTGATGATGTCGCCGAACGCGCCTTCGAAGTTGGTCATGACGCGGCTCTCGCCGATCGCGTGGATGTTCGAGCAGAACGCGCCGCCGACCTTCCCGGGACGCGGGGTGTAGTCGATCCAGCCTTCGGCGAAGGCCCGCTCGGCCATCCCCGCGAGCCGGGCGTTGAAGGTCCGGAAGTTCTTGAGCACGTAGGCGTTGGCCTCGGGGATCGTGTAGGTCGAATCGACGCCGCCCATCGGGGCGAACAGGTCGTAGAAGGGAAGGCCGTTCGGATGCCCGAGCAGCGTCCCCTTGCGGCGGAGGTAGCGACGGAAGACCGGCAGCGACTCCGTCATCGCCTGAAGCATCGCCTCGAGCGTCTTGCGGCTCATGCGCGAAGCCGCGAGCGCCTGGTCGAGCGGCGAGGCGTATCCGCGTTCCTCGCAGAGCGTGTTGACCTCGCCCTTGATGCCGTTGAGCGCGAACGCCACCGGCTTCTCGATCGCCCTGTAGGCTTCGAGTTCGGCGAAATAGGCCTTGCGACGGACCTCGGGATTCTTGTCGTAGGCGAGGTTGCGGACCTGCGAGAGGGTGATCTCGCGGTCCTCGTACTTCACCGCGACCGTCGCGGTGAGGAGCGACTGGAGCCGATCCCAGGCGATCGAACCGGATTGGCGAAGCTTCGCCACGAGCGTCTCGGTCTTCTCGTCGAGGTCGTACTTGCCGTTTTCGACGATTTCGCGGAGCATGAATCCGTGTTCCTTCACGCGCGTCGAAGCACCCGCGAGGACGGATTCGAACGCCGGCATCTTCGCAAGCCACTTGCGGAAGCGGGTGTCGGTCCCGGTCGTTTCGGTGACCTTCATGCGGAGCGCGTTCAGGTGCTTGACGGCGGTCTGGTTCGTCGTCTCCACGGCTTCCGTGAGCGAGGCGAACGCGAAGAGCCGGTCGGCGACGGACGCGAGTTCGACCGACGCCGCGAGGTAGTCCTCGATCGTCTTCGCCGGGGTTTCGTAACCGACGAACGATGATGCGAGTCCGTTGGTCCGGGCGACCGCCAGATCGAGGCGTTTCAGATCTTCCGTGAAGGCCGGATCCTCGAATCCCTTGTAGAGCTTTTCCAGATTCCACTTGACCATGTTTCTCTTCCTCCTGATGTCATCGTATTCGGTGCGCGTCATCCGATACCGGACCGAGCGCATCGGCCCGCAGGCCGTCGTTTCGTAGAGGATGTCGCCCGCCGGCCTGAACCCGAGCCGCGCGATCACGCGGCGGGACTTGTCGTTTCCGACGAAGTGGGCGACGTAGACTTCGGGCAGCCCGCGGTCGCGGAAGGCGTGCTCGAGCACCGCCTGGCAGGCTTCGGTCATGTACCCCCTGCCTTCGCGTTCCGGGGACAGCACGTAGCCGAGTTCGGCGACCGGCGCATCCGCAAGCTTCGAGCGCGGATGCAGCCCGACGGAGCCGACGACCCGGCCGGTCGCGCGTTCCTCGATCGCCCAGACGTCGGCCGCCTCGATGAAATGCCGGATGATCCGCTCCGACTCGGCGAGGTCGCCGTGGGGCGCCCAGCCGGCCGCGGGGCCGACCGTCGGCGTCGAGGCGTAGGCGAAGAGGTCGGCCGCGTCCGCGAGGGTCCAGTCCCGGAGGACGAGACGATCCGTGAGAAGCGTCTTCACAGGTCCGCGATCTCCGCGACGACGAGTCCCCTGGAGGCGACGTCGAGACGGTCCTCGGGCGCGAGCTGGATCGTCCGGATGCCGGCGACGGCGGCCTCGACGAGCGGCGCGTAGTCGAAGAATTCCTCGTAATGGGCGGCGAGGCGGCGGGTCGGCCGGATCACCGGGTTCTTCGGGAGATACACCGTGCAGCAGTCCTCGAAGGCGCGGTTGGAGACGTCGAGGGTGCCGATCCGTCGCGCGATCGCCATGATGTCGAGCTTGTCGTAGGTGGCGAGCGGACGGACGACGAGGGTGTCCGTGACGGAAGCGATGACGTCCATGCTTTCGAGGGTCTGCGAGGCGACCTGACCGACGGATTCTCCGTTCAGGATGCACAGGCAGCCGTGGTCGGCCGCGACGCGGGAGGCGATCCGATACATCATCCGCCGCATGATCGTGATCAGATAGCTGTCGGGAACGTGTTCGATCAGTTTCCGGTGAAGCGCCTCGAACGGCACGAGGTGGAGTTTCATCCTGGCGTGAGGCGCGTAGTCGGAGAGGATCTCGACGATGTCGACCACCTTCTGAACCGATTCGATCGGCGTGAGCGGGGTCGATTCGAAGTGGATGCACTCGATCTCGATGCCCTGCTTCATCGAAAGATAGCCGGCGACCGGGGAATCGATCCCGCCCGAAAGCAATAGCAGGCCCTTGCCGCCGGACCCGACCGGATAGCCGCCCATCGCGCGGATCGATTCGGTGAAGAGGTAGCCGCCGTCGGGCCGCACCTCGACCGACAGGACGAGTTCGGGATCGTGGATCCTGACCTGGAGGAAGGGACAGCGCGGGAGGATCCGCGCGGCCAGCGCCGGCGAGATCTCCTGGCTCGTGAGCGGGTACTGCTTGTCGGCGCGCTTGGTCTCGATCTTGAAGGTCGTCGGACGACCGCCCGTCTTCTCGCCGATCAGGCCGACGGCGACGTCGGCGATCGCGTCGAGGTCGACTGCGCAGCGGGTGATCGGGCTGTAGGAATAGAGCCCCGAGACGCGGTCGAGCCGTGCCATCACGGCCGTCGCGTCGGCGCCGTTCAGGACGACATACATGCGGTCGTGGCGGAAATCGTAGGCGACCGGGAATGCCGCGAGTTTCTCGCGGATCAGGCGGTCGACGCGGTCGGTGAAACTCTTCTTGTTCTTGCCCTTGAGATTGAGGTCGCCGTAGCGGACCAGGATTCGTTCGTACATGATAACCCTCGTTTCGTGACGCTCCTATTGTATCATAAGGGTTGCGGTTTCGCGCCGTTCCGTGATAAAATCGTATCAGGTGATATCATGTATCAGGACAACCCCCGCGGCGCGACGCGCGCCGCCAACTACGCGCGTTTCCTCGAACTCGTGCGCGCCTATCTGGACCGGGACCTGCCGGCGGTCTCCAACCTCGCGAATCTCGCGGCGCTCGTCTTCGAATTCTTCGACGAGATCAACTGGGCCGGATTCTACCTCTTCGACGGCGACCGGCTCGTCCTCGGTCCGTTCCAGGGGAAACCCGCGTGCACGACGATCGAGCTGACCCGCGGCGTGTGCGGTCGTGCGGCGACCGACCGCGCGACGGTGGTCGTTCCCGACGTGCGGAGATTCCCCGGCCACATCGCCTGCGACGCCGCCTCCCTCTCGGAGATCGTCGTCCCGCTCGTCGCCGGCGGACGGCTCTACGGCGTGCTCGACGTCGATGCGCCCGTGCTCTCGCGGTTCGGGACGGAAGAACGGGAAACGCTCGAAGCCGCGGCGAAGGTTTTCGTTGACATCCTCCCGTCGTTATAATATAATATCTTATGCGCATGTATTAAAAGGCAGTTGCGCCCGCGAAAATTCAGTCTTTGATTGTTCCGTCCGAGGTTTGCCAGTACCGTCGACTGCTTGACGCGAACGCATCAAAACGATCAAACCGGATGATTCGGGAGCTCCTCTCTCATGACGCAAAACAGGAGGACAATACCATGTCGAGATTCACAGGATCCAATTGGAAAGTATCGCGCCGTCTCGGATTTTCGATCACCGAAACCGGGAAGGAACTGAACAAGCGCCCGTTCGCTCCGGGTCAGCATGGCCAGAAGAAGACCAAACTGTCCGAATACGGCACCCAGCTGCAGGAAAAGCAGCGCGTCCGTTTCACCTACGGCGTCAACGAACGCCAGTTCCGCAAGACCTTCGAAGAGGCGAAGCGCATGCCCGGCATCACCGGCACGGCCTTCATGATCCTGCTC
>Ga0265297_10001062_pt1 | contig 68430 bp, 56 predicted proteins | sample Munlanlwell13791_FD_192502 | JGI IMG/M metagenome (GOLD analysis project Ga0265297, IMG submission 192502) | Leachate microbial communities from a municipal landfill in Southern Ontario, Canada - Leachate well 137-91 | ecosystem: Engineered > Solid waste > Landfill > Unclassified | place... | reverse complement strand
CGGCGATTGAAGCCTTGGGAAGCATTAGTCTTATCGCAACCGATAAGACAGGTACTTTGACTACTAATAAAATGAAGGTTAAGGAAATCTTTGTTGATAATAATTTTTATACAGACGAAAAATTACCAACTCTTTCAAACTTAATTTTTAACAAATTAGTTTTAAACGGTATTTTATGTTCCACTGCTTCGTTGGTTTATATTCATGACCATGGCACTTGGGATGTCTTGGGCGATCCAACTGAAGGAGCTCTTTTATATTTGGCCCAAAAAACAGGTTTGGATATAGAAACGGTAAGAAAAGATTGGCAAATTATAGATGAAAAGCCTTTTGATTCAGTCACTAAAATAATGAATGTAGTTGTTAAGAAACATAATGAAACTATTAGTTTTACCAAGGGTGCGCCTGAATCAGTTTTGCAAATGTGCGAGAAAACTCTTACAAAAAACAAAATTAAAGAAATCGAAGACATATTTATTAGTTGGGCAAAAAAAGGATTAAGAGTAATCGCTTTTGCTCAAAAAGACGTTTTCCTGGGAATGGTCGCCATCCACGATGCTCCAAGACCGGAAGTCAAAGAAGCGGTGATCAAAGCCAAGCAGGCAGGTATAAAAATTGTGATGATTACCGGCGATAATGAAAAAACAGCTGAAGCTATTGGAGTGACAGCCGGCATAATTGAACACGGCGATGAAGTGATGACTGGTAAACAACTTGATTCTTATAATGATCAAGACTTATTGCAAATAATACCGCGAGTGAAGATTTTTGCCAGGACGACTCCTTTCCATAAACACAGAATTGTTCAGCTTTATCAAAAATTAGGTGAAATTGTTGCGGTAACAGGTGACGGGGTGAATGATGCTATTGCTTTAAAACAAGCGGACGTAGGGATAGCAATGGGATTGGTTGGGACTGATGTGGCGCGTGAAACTGCAGATATGGTAATTACTGATGATAATTTTGCTACCATTGTCAATGCGGTTGAAGAAGGAAGAAATATTATTAAAAATCTAAAAAATGCAGTTGTCTATCTTTTAGCCTGCAATGTTGGTGAAGCTTTTTCTTTAGTGGGGGGTTTGATGTTGGGATTGACTCATATTTTTTTCCCAATCCAACTTCTTTATATTAATTTAGTGACTGATGGATTTCCAGCTCTGTCTTTAGCCTTTTCTCCTAAAAATATTCATTTGATGAATCAGCCTCCTAAAAAAGATTTAGCTCTGCTGGAGCGAAGGGACAAAATATATATTTTTAAAGTAGCAATATTTGTAGCTATTTTTGTTTTAAGTTTTTTCTACATATATAATCGCCAATCTGAAATCTTAGCCAGGACGGCAGCTTTTTCTATCTTAGCCATAAGTCAGTCTTTTGTGTTAGTTGATATGTGGTTAAGTAGGCAAAAGCTTCATACAAATCTTAAACAGTTATTTAAACCAATATTTGTGATAGCCTTTACAATTCCTATTATTTTGCAGTTTTTCATCTTAAAATTTGATGGTTTCGCCGGTATATTTAAAGCCACATCAGTTCCCATATCAACCTATCTAATCTATATCATCGCCTCATTTGGAGTTTTTGTGGGGATTAAAGTTTTAAGGAGAGTAGGATTCTAAATATTTTTTAAAAAAGCAATGAGTAATCCAGATTCATTAGTACATCCAGGAGCAATTGTTAAATTAGATTCTCGTGAATTTAAGAGAGCTGAGGAAAGACTATCAAGAATATCGAAAGCAAAAATGGATTTTTTAAGAACCCATTATTATCAAAATCTTGATGATTTGGCAAAAAGTTATTCTGGATTAGAAAGAGACCAGATTGAACACAGAACAGAATTAATTACAAGTATTTTTGATAGAGCCATAGATCATGGTTTAGCAAGAAATGTTTGTTATGTAAATCAGCAAGGAGAAGAACAAAAGGCTGAAGGAGTGATTATGTTTGGTCGGACTGCTCTTTTGAGAGAGGTGGTACGAGAAGTAGAATTAAATCCTGATAAAGGTACAAAAATAAATTTTGGAATGATAGATATAGCCGGATTAAGAAAAGCTGATTTTCTAGTCGATAAGGGTGATAAATCAGCTGACGTAATAGTGAATACTACAGCTGTCGTTATTGAAAAAGCAGTAAAGGAAATTTGGGATAAACAAATTCAAAAAGAAGCCAGTTTTAAAGATAATCATAGTTATTATCTTGGGCGTTATGGAGGAGATGAGTTTAGTTTTGCTTTGATTGGGGATGATTTGGATAATGTAAAAAAGGAAATAGAAATTAATATTAAAAGTAAATTGGCTGAAAAAAAAGCCTATTACATACAGGATGATAAATCAATTACACATGAATCAATCGCCTTAAAAAATAATAAGATAGAATGGATATCTAGTGCAAAACTTGATGAAAATGAACTTAAGATTTTTTTAGCTTTTCAAAAAAGAAATTTGATCTTAGATAAGGAACAAATAGACAGGGTTAAAGAAAAATTTATAAAAGATGGGTAGGTAGAGAGTAGTGCATTAGTAGAATATCTTAACCGTAAAGTATCTATATATGAAAATAAAGTGGGTACGGGTGAAGGCGGAGTCTTAACATTAGGAGATAAAATAGAGTTTTTAACTGATAGGCATCGAGAATTAAGTGTAGCGCTTCATTATGCCCAGCATCTTGATTATTTAGAGACTCAAAAGGAAGGCAAGTCTTGTACTAAAAGACAAGAAGCTGTTGTTAAATTTATAGAACAAGTCGTTTATGATCCTTTAATCGGTGAAAACGTTTATAGCAAATTTGAATTATTGACAAATCTTAAAGAAGGCGATTTCAAAGCACTTTATACCATAGATCTTAAATATGTCAAAGAAATGAATGAAAAATATAGTTACGCAGATGCTGATGAGGCAATCGCAGGATTATGGAAAGAAATAAAAGATAAAATACCTCATGATGAAATGAAAAAAATTATGGTATCACGATATGGTGGTACTTTTATCTTAGGAATTAGGGAAGAATTACTTCCTGAAACCATAGAAAAACTACAGTCATTAAAAGAAGTAGCAATCTTAAGCGATCATGTAGACAAAGAATTAAAAGTACCAATTGGTAATTCTTTTTATCAAATTAACCAAAAAGAACCTAATAAAAATGTTGAATTTAATAAGGCAATGAAAGAAGCGGAGGATAATTTTTATAGAAAAATGCTCTATGTTAGTAATTTGGAAGAAGAAGCTGAACTTATTGACGTATTGAAAAGTGCGAATGCAGATGATTCAGATATTATTGAAAAAATTATCTCAAAAAAAGAAATTGGAAATAAGAATATCAATAAAAATACTATCTCTTTGTATTTCTTTTGTAGTAAACGGTACAATGAAAGAATTAACGCGGCCTTAGAAATATTAAAAGAAGGAAAACACGATCAGTTGATTAAGGCACTTTTGGAACTTAAAGATAGAATTAAAAAAGAAATTGATACGATGGCTAAAAATATATCCGATTATCAAAATTAATATCACCAGATGATTAAAAATCTTTTCTCTCCTAAATCAATCGCTATTGTCGGTGTGTCGCATGATGAAAAAAAAGTTGGGTTTTTAGTGGCTAAGAATTTGATTGATCAAGGTTATCAGGGTGAAATATATTTTATTAACAATAAATTTGAAGGGGAAATTTTGGGGAAAAAAGTTTATCCGAGTTTACAAGCGATCAATAAACCGATTGATTTAGCTGTTTTAGCTATTCCGGCTAGTGTTGCTGTTTCCTATCTTGATGAGATGGATAAATGTAACGTCCGTAATGCAATTATTTATGCCGCTGGATTTAAAGAAACTAACGAAGAAGGAGCAAAGCTCGAAGAGGAATTATTAAAAAAAGCCAAACAATTTGATATTACTTTTTTAGGACCAAATTGCTTAGGGTTTGTCAATACTAAAGAAAAAATAAACTTAACCTTTCTAAAAACTATTTGTCCAGGTGGTGATATTGGTTTTATTTCCCAATCCGGCGCATTGGGCAGCATGATGGTTGATTATTTCTCCAGTCACAAAAATCTTGGCTTTTCCCATCTGATAAGTTGTGGTAATAAAACCCAGCTTGATGAATCTGAACTGATGGAGTTTTTAGTTGAAGATAAAGACACAAAAGTAATCGCTCTTTATTTGGAAAGTGTCAAAAATGGCGATAAATTTAAAAAAACTTTGGAGAAGGTAAGTAGGATTAAGCCGGTAGTTGTTTTGAAATCTGGGATAACAATAGAGGGATCAAAGGCAGCTCTTTCTCACACAGGAGGAATGGTGGGGGATGATGAAGTTTTTAGTGCAGTTTTAAAACAATACGGAGCAATTAGGGCTAAAAATCTAAGTGAGTTTCTTGAGATTTTGAAAGTCTATAGCTTCCAAAGGATTCCTACTTCACGCTCGGTTTTAATTTTGTCAAATGCCGGTGGGGCAGGAGTACTTTTGACGGACGAACTAATCAAAAACAATTTGAAATTGCAAACCGTATCTCAAGCAATAAAAAAAGATATTGAAATTGTATCGCCAAAAATAACCGTACGTAACCCAATTGATCTTTTGGGTGATGCCAGTGCTTTCGCTTATCAAGGTGTTATTTCTTCAACCATTAAAGAAAAAGATATTGGTTCAATTATTGTTCTTTTGACGCCGCAAGCTAATACAGAAATTGAAAAAACTGCCGAAGTTATTGCTCAAGCTCAGAAAAATTTTGACAGGCCGATATTCCCGGTATTTATGGGTAAAAAAACCGTGAGAAAAGCTAAGCTTTTTTTGGAAGAGCATAAGATGCCGGGTTTTTCTACTTTTGATCTTTTACCGTCCGTTATAAATAAGATCTTAACAAGAGAAGAAAAGATTATTCAAAAAAATGAAACCCATTTGGGTTTGGCCAAGCTTTCGTATTTAGCTAACGAACAATTAATTCATAAAAAATTAAATCAATTTAAAGGAAAACAAGTGCTAGATGTTTTGGAGTCATTAGAATTATTAAAGTTGATTGATGTGCCGGTGGCGAAAATAATTACGAATGACGAATTAGAGATTAAGGATTTTTCTTTTCCGGTTGTTGTCAAGATCGTCTCCGACAAAGTGAATCATAAAACTGATGTTGGGGGAGTGATTACTGGAATTGCCAATAAAGAGGAGTTAATGATTGCTACCCAAAAAATAAAGAGAATAGACTCATCAGCCGGCTTTTTAGTCCAAGAGATGATAAGGGGAAGTGAAATGTTTATTGGCGCCAAAAGGGATGCAACATTCGGTTTAGTAATGGTTATTGGATTGGGCGGAATTTATACAGAACTTTTAAAAGATATTTCTTATCGATTATTTCCTTTTAGCTACGAAGATTTTACTGAAATGACGGGCGAGACGAAATTGATAAAATTATTCTCTGGATTCAGGGGAAAATCAGCGATTGATTCAAAAAAAATATACGAAATTGTAATTAAAATCGGTTATTTACTGCAAGAATTTAATCAAATCAAAGAAATCGACATTAATCCTCTTATTTTTTCTTCTGAAAAAATCGCCGCAGTCGATTGCAGAATAATTCTCGGATGAGTTTAAACAGGTTGTTTTCCGGCGAAACGAAAAACAGCAGCGCTTGGAATTATTGAACCGGCAGAAAAAAGAGATGTTTTTGTAAATTGCCTCATTAATTCGTCGGTAATATCTTCATGTTCTTGTTCTGAAGCGGTTCTAAGGTGGTATTGAGTCATTTCAAAGATATTGGCTCTAGTTAGATGTTGTCTAAATCTTAGTGCTCTTTGCATTGACGCTTGTCCTATTGCTTCAACTAATTCAGCCAAAGGGTTATTGTCTGGTCCTCCTATGGTTCTGGCAACATTAAAATAAGGATAAAGTAATGCTTCACCAAATACGTTCAAATGTACCTCTCCGGCTGTTAATTTTTTCTTAAAAGCCACAGGATTTTCTATAAGACCATCAATTTGGCTAAATGCTCGTGGGTGACTTCCGAAATATAAGGCAACTAATAATCCAAATGGTAAGTTTTGTTCAGGAGCATTATTTTCTAAAGGAACAAATTCGTTAAGAGCTTGCATGATTGGTTTATATTGATTGTCCGGGCGTTGATCAGAAGTAACAGTTATTACATCTTGTATTAATGCCGGTAGGGTGCCTCCATTATCTAAAGCGTCCGGATATTGAGTTCCTGCAAAAGTTAAATAACGTAAAAGATTGTTGGGACTATTTGGTATTAGAGCTGTTGGAGGTATAGCTACAGGTAAAAAAGGCCAAAGAGCTCTTTCTGCGGCTGGTTTCACAAGAGATACTAAAGATTCACGTTTTTCAGTAATAGGAGGTCTTTCTTTATATCCCATAGTCTTTGCAGATATTATACTATAAAAGTTTGGCATGTCAATATAAATAAAATAGGATTTATTTGACATCGGAAAAAGTCCTGTTATAATTTCATTTACAATTAGTCAAAGACTTTGATGGAGAAGAAGTAGTTTTGGATAAAGTGACAACAGAAATTAGGCGGTTGATGAAAGACCTAACGTATTTATCTCAAACGAAATACCCTCCTGAGTCGCGGGTTGAAAATCATAAGTAGACCTAGCCGGGTGCGCACCGTTTATAGCGCTAGCGTGTGTCACATTTGAAACAGAGCACGTCAAGAATAAGTTCCTATTTTTGACAGTTTCAATCCCAACACGTTTGGGATTTTTTTATGGTCTTAAATAGGAAGAAATAAGGTGGTATCGTGAGATCAAAACCCTCGCCCTTATCTATCTGTTAATTAAAAATTTATACAGACAGATTGGGGTGAGGGTTTTTTTATGGAGGAAAATAATATGGTAGAACATGCAAAAGGATACACTAATGGAGCTGAGTTTAGACATGCAAATCAATATGAAGAAACTCAGAGATTACATAAATCGTCAGCTTCCGTCGACGAGATCGATAAAGGAGGACATACTCCTACTGTGGGTATAAATCTTGAGTTTATAATGAGAATGAATTCTATTAAATGGTTATCAGAAGAAGTTCGCAATAGAGATTTATCTGTTGCTATTTTAGGAATCTCAACGGTTGAGGGGCCGGCTGATTTTCAAACGTTACTTAAAAGTCTTGGAGCAAATAGAATTTCAACAACCGCAGTTGATATAAGTGACGGTATTTTTACGAAAATAGAGCAGTTAGAATTAGACGAGATTGTTTGTTTGCAAAGAGATGCTAGAGATACCGGTCTTCCTGGAGCAAGTCAAGATCTTAATCTAAGAGATCATTTGGGAAATTGTTGTCCGCCAGCAATCGATCGTGGAATTAATAAGGAAGCGGCCAGAATTTTAAAACCGGGAGGTATTGCTGTTGTTAATATTACCACAAGCGATCTTTTAGCAAGGTCTCAAGGGAGGACGATCATTAATTTTGATCAAGCCGTAAATTTGTTTGGAGAAGAAATTACAAGAGCTTTTCAAACGGAGATCTATGATTTAATTGATCTAAAAAGAAAATTTCCAATGCTTAATACAGAATTATTAAGAGGAAAAATAATAGAAATTGAATCAAATGAAAGTTTTGTTGTCTTTGGTGAAGACGAACAAGGCCATGGAGAATGGTTTAGGCGTTTAGATGACCATATTTCGACGTGGGAACAAGATGGTTTTGAAATAGTTGAGATTCAAACCCGTCAAGGAACTGACGGTCATAAGCCGCCCCTGGAATGTTTAAGACATAATGTGATTTTACGGAAATTATAAATTTTTTAAAAATATGGAAAATAAATTAAAACCGCTCGTTAAACCAATTACTTTATCGACAACTTTTGTCCATCAAGAACCGGGTCAAGAAGGTTATAGTCGGGTTGATAATCCCGGTAGAATTTGTTTAGAACAAAAACTGGCACAGCTGGAAAAAGCTAAATTTGCCTTAACTTTTTCTTCCGGCTCAGCTGCTTCAACTTCAGTTTTGGCTCTTTTCAAAGCAGGCGATCATATTATTTCCGGACGGGAAATTTATGAAGGGAATATCAGATTATTCCAAAAAGTATTTGAAAAGTTTAAGTTAAGATTCAGTTTTGTAAATTTATGCGATCCTGAAGATTTAAAAGCCGTAATCAAGAAAAAAACTAAATTAATTTGGCTGGAAAATCTAATCAATCCTTGTCTAAAATTGATCGATATTGGTGTAATTTGTCAAATAGCGCAAAAAAAGGGGATAATGGTTTTAGTAGATAATACTATTAGTTCTCCTGTTTTCCAAAACCCAATAATTCAAGGAGCAGATATGGTTATCCATAGTTTGACAAAATATATTGCCGGTCATCATGATGTAACAGCTGGAGCAGTGATGCTTAATAATAAAAAACTGTTTAAAAAGTTAAAATTTTTGCAGCATACTATAGGCGCCGTTCCTTCGCCCTTTGATTGTTTTTTAATCGAAAGAGGAGTAAAAACTCTTAATTTAAGAATGGAAAAACACTCTCAAAATGCCAAAAGAATAGCTGCTTTTTTAAGAAATAATAGTAGGGTTAAAAAAGTTTCTTGGCCGGGTTTTTCCGGAGTAATAAATTTTTGGTTAAAAGATGACAGAAAAAAAACGATTGCTTTTCTAAAAAAACTGAGATTAATCAAAATGGCACATAGTTTTGGAGGAACAGAAACGACCATTATGCATCCATTATCAATGATGACGTTTTCTTTTACAATGGATCAACTAAAAAAAATGCAGATTACAGATAATTTAGTTAGACTATCGGTTGGACTGGAGAATGTTGATTCTCTGATAAAAGATTTATGTACAGCATTACTATAATTAAAATTTATGTATAATAAAAAAATATGACTACTCAAGAAAGATTAAATCTTATCAAACAGGTGGGGGAGGAAATTATTAGTGAGGAGGAATTAAAAAAACTGCTGGAAAGCGGGGAACAATTGATCGCCTATGATGGGTTTGAACCTTCTGGTCAGATGCATATTGCCCAAGGGTTACTCCGGACAATTAACATCAATAAAATGGTTAAGGCTGGAATTAAATTTAAAATGCTGGTAGCTGACTGGCATGCTTGGGCCAATAATAAAATGGGCGGGGATTTGGGAAAAATCCAAACAATAGGAAAGTATTTTATTGAGACTTGGAAAGCCTGCGGTATGGATTTGAACAATGTGGAATTTGTTTGGGCTTCGCATGTTGTGCGAGATGATAAATATTGGAAGTTAGTTTTACAAATCGCACGAACGAATACTTTAAGAAGATTCGTGAGGACAGCCGAGATAATGGGTCGGGAAGAATCAATGAATTTGACGGCAGCGCAGATAATTTATCCTTGTATGCAGGCGGCTGATATTTTTACGCTAGGAGCAAAGATCACCGAACTTGGTATGGATCAGAGAAAAGTCAATATGTTGGCTCGTGAGGTCGGTCCGATTTTGGGTTTTTGGAAACCAATAGTTGTAAGTCATCATATGTTGATGGGTTTGCAACAAAATAAGATGGAAGAAGATGGAAAATCGAAAATAGAAAAAACAATTGAGATGAAGATGTCTAAGTCAAAACCGGATAGTGCCATTTTTATGACCGATAGTGAAGAAGATATTAAAAGAAAGATCAATAAGGCTTATTGTCCGGAAGGTGAAACTGTAGATAATCCGGTTTTGGAATATTACAAATATATTATTTTTGAGTCACTTGACCGATTGCGAATGGAGCAGGTGATTATTGACCGGTCGGAAAAATTCGGCGGGCCGATAATTTTAAATTCCTATGAAAATCTGGAAAAAATGTTTAGTGGAAAACAAATCCATCCGCAAGATTTAAAATTAACACTGGCAAATTTATTAAATAAATTAGTAGAGCCGGTGAGAAAACATTTCGAGCAGGATTTATTAGCTAGACCTCTATTGGAAAAAGTCAAAAGCTATCAGGTGACAAGATAGATTTTTTTAAGATAAAAGACTATTGAGTTTTGTTTTTTCTCTAACCTTATTTACAGTTTCAATAACTACTTTTCTTGCTTTTTTAGTGCCTTCGATAAGAATTTCTTTGGTCATTTCTGGTTTTTCTTCATAATATTTTCTTTTTTCTCTTATTGGTCTTAAAAAGTTATTTAAAGCTATAAAAAGTTTTTCTTTAACTTCAATATCTCCTACTTTTCCGTTACTATATCTTGATTTTAAATCGGTTATTTCGTCTTTATTAGGATTAAATGCGTCATGATAAATAAATACTGGATTACCTTCAACCTTGCCCGGGTCAGTCGCATGAATTCTGTTGGGATCAGTGTAAATAGACATTACTTTTTGTTTTAAAGTATTTTCATCATCAGAGAGTAAAATCGCATTTTCTCCACCCTTGCTCATTTTTAATTTACCGTCGGTACCTATAAGTCTAGCGACTCGACCAACCTTAGCTTGAGGTTCAACAAAAGTTTCACCAAAAGTTTTATTAAAATCGCGGGCAATTTCTCGTGTTTGTTCAACGACCGGTAGTTGATCTGCGCCTACCGGTACTAAATCAGCATTAAATCCTAGAATATCAGCCGCTTGAAGAATAGGATAGACAATAAATCCAACAGAAGGCTCAAATTTTTTATATTTAATCTCATCTTTAACCGTGGGGTTGCGAATGACGCGTGAATGTTTAACCATTGTTAAGAAAAAAGCATATAGTTCAAATAATTCCGGTATGCCTGATTCCAAGAAAATGGTTGAAATTTCCGGATTAATACCAACAGCTAAATTATCCAAAAATACGTTATAAACATCGCTATTGATTTTATCAATGTTGGCATAATTACTGGCATAGGCATGAGTATTGGCCAAAATAATATATGTGTCGTAAACCGATTGGAGTTTAACACGATTTTCCAAGGTTCCAACATAATGACCGATATGTAATTTTCCAGTCGGCGTATCACCGGTTAAAATTCGTTTTTTCATAGTTAAAATAAATTATATCCTAAATATTTAAATAATTCTTGGCGATGTTTTCAACGTCTTTATCGCCTCGACCTGACAAATTAACAACAATTATATCGTTCTTGCTCAATTTTTTAGCGTATTTGATCGCATAAGCAACAGCATGAGCTGATTCCAAGGCCGGGATAATACCTTCGGTTTGAGACAGTTCAACGAAAGCGGCAATTGCCTCTTTATCAGTGGCTTCAGCTAAAGTTAAACGTCCGGTTTCTTTTAGATAGCTTAATTCCGGACCAACTCCCGGATAATCTAATCCAGAAGCCGCGCTGTATGATTGCATAATTTTATCTTTATTGTTTTTTAAAACAAAAGTTTTATAACCATGGATTACTCCAGTTTTTCCAACTCCCAAAGCTAATCCGTGATGTCCTGTCTCTTTTCCTTTTCCAGCCGGTTCAACCGCAATCAGTTTTACATTTTTATTAGGAATAAACTCATAGAACGCACCCATGGCATTGCTACCGCCGCCAACGCAAGCGATAATACTTTCCGGTAATTTTCCTTCTTTAGCCATAATCTGTTTTTTTATTTCTTCGCCGATAATTTTTTGAAAGTCGCGCACCATGACCGGATATGGATGGGGACCAACAGTCGAGCCCAAGAGATAGTAAGAACGATCGCTTTCTTTAATATAAGATTCAATCGCAACATCGACAGCGTCTTTTAAAGTTCCTTGACCTTTGAAAACAGGGATTACACGACCCCCAAGAATTTTTATTCTGTAAACATTAGGTGCTTGTGCTTCAATGTCTCTCGTCCCCATATAAATATCACACTCAAGTCCGAAATAAGCGGCAATTGTTGCAGTGGCCGTCCCATGTTGTCCGGCGCCAGTTTCGGCAATCAATTTTTTCTTACCCATGTGTTTGGCGATTAATCCTTGGCCAATAACATTATTTATTTTATGGGCGCCAGTATGATTTAAATCTTCGCGCTTCAAATATATTTTTGCGCCGCCAATTTTTTTGGTCAGATTTTTCGCAAGATATAAATTGCTTGGCCGACCCGCATATTCTTTGTATAGGTAAGCCAAATCTTTTTTAAACTGACGATCTATTTTTAATTTAAAATAAACTTTAGCTAAATTTTCAAATATTGGCTTTAACTCGTTAGGTAAAAATATGCCGCCGAATTGTCCGAAATAACCATTTTTATCAGGTAAATTATATTTATTCATATATTTAAAAAATTTTTAATAAAGAAAAAAGAAGATAAATGTTTAGGCTCGCCAGGAGGGATTGATGCTGATGAATCTGCCTTTTTTGATTTCGTTTGAACCACGGGTAACGGTGGCTATGCCGATATTTAGTTTTTTAGCAATGTCTGTTTGACGAGTTCCCTGTTTTAACATTTTAATAACCTCAAGTCGAGTAGAGAGTTCATCAATTTCTTTAGGTGTTAATAGGCCATATAAAAAATTGACCATTTCTTCACGATCTTTAACAGTCAATAAAATGTCAGCTAATTTTTGGATACCATCGTTCATAATTATTTACTAGTATACTAGTATGCTAGTAATTTGTCAAGGTTAAATTTGCTATTGACATTATTTTTAGTATAATTATCTAATTGTTATTTGTTTTCGTTTACTTGTAGTTTTCGATTTCAATCGAGCTAAGGTACGATTTTTTCAAGGTTTGTGAGGACATTTTTTATTCTCTTTAATTTGCTTCTTCTGACTTCAGCATTTATTTGTTTATTATCTTTTATCAGCTATCGCTTATTAACAGTTTCTAATGAGAGGCAGGTGAGACTTAATGAATAAAAAACTTTATGTAGGTAATTTAGTTTACGAAGTAAGTGATGAAGATTTGAAAACTCTTTTCTCACAAGCTGGTGGTGTTGTCTCTGCGACAATCATCAGATTTAGAGATACAGGAAGATCAAAAGGCTTCGGTTTCGTAGAAATGGATACTGAGGAAGCCGCTCAAAAAGCAATTGATACCCTAAATGGTCAAGACCACAAAGGTAGAAAATTGGTTGTTTCAGAGGCCAGACCTCCAAAACCAAGAGAATCTTTTGGTGATCGTGAATAATACGATTCTAAGAAGAAACTCAAAAAAAAGGGCTCCGATTCGGAGCCCTTTTTGATTTATAATATGTAATCAATGAAATACAAAAATATTATTCTTGGCGGAACATTTGACCATTTTCATATAGGGCATAAAAGGCTAATTGATGAAGCTTTTAAAAATGGTGAAAATATAGCTATTGGCATTACTACAGAAAAACTATTAGGGGGGAAAATTCTTATTTCAGCAATAGAAAATTATCAAGCGAGAAAAGATGCGGTCGAAAAATATTTAATAGAAAAATCATATTTAAAAAGAGCCATAATAATCCCATTAATAGATATTTTTGGCAATAGCAAAACCGAAAATAATATTAATGCCATCGTTGTTACTTCACAAACCAAAGCCAATGCTTTAAAAATTAACCAATGGAGAAAAGAAAACGGATTTCAACAGCTACAAATTATTGAAGTTCCTTTGCTTAAGGGAGATGATAATAAGATTATCAGCTCGGAAAGGATTAGATTGGGAGAAATTGATAGAGAAGGTAGTCCATATTTAAAGTTGTTCGAGAAAACATTATTATTGCCAGATTCTTTAAAAAATGAACTTAGAAAACCTATTGGAAAGATATTTACTTCTACGGAAACAGTAGTCCGATATATCGATATATCGGACAATATAATAATTGCGGTTGGAGACATTGTTAACAAAGAATTAATCAATAATGGACTTGAGCCGGATGTGAAAGTTGTTGATTTTAGGACAAGAAGAGAGAAAATAAAAAACATCCTCTTTCGAAAAATTTTTAATGCCTCATCTTCTGAATCTTTGATTAATAGGGCGGGGACGATTAATACAAAGGCGGTTGAACAATTAAATAAAATTATTAAAGAAATTATTGGTAAGGACAGGTCGCGACCTGTCAGTACATTTATTGTCGATGGTGAGGAAGATCTTTTGGCCCTGCCGGCAATTTTGCTAGCACCGTTGAATTCAATAGTTATGTATGGGCAATATGAGGTGGGGGTGGTGGTGATCGAGGTGACTGAAGAAATTAAGGAGAAGATAAAAAAAATAATAAAGCAATTCCAAATAGGTTAAGAGTTCGGAGGCGGAAATTTTTGTCTCACTGGGAGCCTTACTCGAATTCTCGAGGTCCCAAATCGCAAAAATTTGCCTCCTTCACTCTTAACTATGTTAAAATAATAAAATGACTGACAAATATCTTCCTCAAAATTTTGAAAATAAATGGGTTGAGGCTTGGGAAAAGGAAAAGGTCTACAAAGCGCCTACTGTGGTAGATAAAAAAAATAAATTTTATACGTTAGTTGAATTTCCATATCCATCAGGTGCCGGTCTTCATGTGGGTCATGCTCGCTCCTGGACGGCCATGGATGCTTACAGTCGCAAAAAAAGAATGCAAGGTTATCAGGTGCTTTTTCCAATGGGTTGGGATGCTTTTGGATTACCGGCGGAAAACTACGCTATCAAAATGGGTATTCATCCGGAAAAAACCGTTGCTGAAAATATCAAGCGCTTTAAAAAACAATGTCAATCTCTTGGATTTTCTTTTGATTGGAGTCGGGAAATCAACACGACTGATCCTGAATATTACAAATGGACGCAATGGATTTTTATTCAGCTTTTCAAAAAAGGTTTAGCTTATCAATCAGAAGTAGCTGTAAATTGGTGCCCTTTTTGCAAGACGAATTTGGCTGATGAAGAAGTATTGTCAAATGGTACTCATGAACGTTGTGGTAATAAAACGGAAAAAAAGTCACAAAAGCAATGGCTATTAAGGATTACTCGTTATGCTGATCGATTACTTGAAGATTTAAAAACGGTGGATTTTTCGGAAAAAATAGCAAAACAGCAGGTCAATTGGATTGGGAGAAAAGAAGGAATTAATATTACTTATAAAATAATTAATCCATCTTTAACAAACGTTGGAGAAATAACATGTTTTACAACTCGTCCGGATACTAATTTTGGTGCGACTTTTATCGTTATTGCTCCAGAACATGAATTCGTCGCTTCGCTCCTAAATTTAAAATTTAAAATTCAAAATTCAAAATTAGGCGAAATTAAAAAATATATTAATGAGACAAAATCTAAAAATGAAATAGAAAGAATTACTGAAGGAAAAAAGAAAACCGGAGTTTTTACCGGTTTTTATGCTGTGAATAATTTAAACGGACGTAAAATGCCTATTTGGATTTCTGACTTTGTTCTTCCCAATGTTGGTACTGGTGCAGTTATAGGAGTACCTGGTCATGATCTACGTGATTTTGAATTTGCTTCTCAATTTGGATTGGATATTACTCGGGTTGTAGTTGGAAAAGACGGTAACAAGTCTACTATTACTAAAAAGGAACAAGTGCAGGAAGAGGAAGGGGTTATGATTAATTCAGGTTTCTTAGACGGTATGGAAATCCATGAAGCCACTAAAAAAATTATGGATTATATGGAAGAAAAAGGAATGGGTAAGCGAGTAGTCGCTTATCATCTTCGTGATTGGGTGTTTTCAAGACAAAGATATTGGGGAGAACCAATCCCAATGATTTTTTGCGATAAATGCAAATGGGTACCAGTCCCTGACGACCAATTACCTGTAAAACTTCCGTACGTAAAAAGTTATCAGCCTACAGAGACAGGGGAGTCTCCATTGGCTAATATTTCTGAATTTGTAAATACAACTTGTCCCAACTGTGGAGGTCTGGCTAAAAGAGAAACTGATACAATGCCAAACTGGGCTGGTTCAAACTGGTATTTTATTCGTTATTTAGATAATAAAAATACTAAAAAAATTGCCGGCCGTCGGGAAATGGATTGTTGGTTGCCGGTTGATATTTATCAGGGTGGATTCGAACACACAACCCTTCATCTCTTGTATTCCCGTTTTATTTACAAATTTCTTTATGATATCGGGGTAGTACCAACCAAAGAACCATATGCCAAAAGAAGATCACACGGAATAGTTTTAGCCAATGATAGTCGTAAAATGAGTAAATCGTTTGGTAATGTAGTTAATCCTGAAGATATTATTGGCGAATACGGAGCCGATACTTTACGTCTTTATGAACTATTTATTGGCCCGTTTGAACAACAAGTGACTTGGAATGATGAGGCAGTTTCTGGAGTTTACCGCTTCTTATCTCGTGTCTGGAATTTAACTCATGAAATAAAAACGACCAGTGTGTCTCCACAAGTTGTTCAAAAATTAAATAAATTAGTCATTAAAATAGAACACGATCTGGAAAATCTTAAGTTTAATACGGCAGTTTCTTCGGTTATGGAATTTGTTAATTTTTGGGCTGAAAATCAAAACAAGGTAGATAAAACAGTAGTCAAAACTTTCTTAAAAATTCTGTCTCCAATGGCTCCATTTATGACAGAAGAATTATGGAAAAATGTTTTGGGTGAGAAAATATCAATTCATTTATCTACTTGGCCAAAAACAGAAGCAGTTACAGAAACGGAATTTACCATTCCCGTGCAAATTAACGGTAAAACCAGGGCTGTCTTGACAGTTTCCAACACAACAAAAGATATGGTCGTAAGTAAAGCTCTTGAAGACGAAAGGGTAAAAAAATATTTGGAAGGGAAAAAATATAAGGTTATGTATATAGAGAAGAAAATATTGAATTTTGTTATTTAATGATTAAAAAAAGATTTGAAGAAATAGATATTCTTCGTGGTATATCTGTTTTTGCTATTATACTTATTCATGTCTCTTCATATTTTCTTCACAATAAAATAGCTTTTATACTTTGGGATTACAGTCAATTTGCAGTCGCCGTTTTTATCTTCTGTTCTGCATATATATTCTTTGTTGCTGAGCCTCAAATTAATATGTCCAACGTTCTAAAATATTTGAAGAAAAGACTTTGGCGGTTATTACCAACATATTATTTATTTGCTGTTATTTATTTAATTTTAAACACCTTATTTAACAAGAAAATAATTACAGGAGGTATTATTTTACAGAATTTACTTCTTTACGGAGGTATTGATTTCAACTGGTTGATTTTACTATTTGTTTATTTAACAATATTAATGCCGATAATATATTTTTTATATAAAAGTATACGGGTACTTTTTTATTGTGGGTTGTTGTTGAGCCTCAGCTCATCTATTCTTTTTCTTTTTTCCCACCCGTCAAATTATCGAATAATTATGTGGTTGCCCTGGTCGCTTGTCCTTTATTTCACTTTGTTTTTTATCAAAACCAAAAGAAAAAAATTATTTCTATTTTTATCGATAGTAATTTTTTTAACTGTTTTTATAATTTTAAAATTAACGATTATTAAGGGTACTCAGTTTCAAAATAAATATCCGCCAAATCTATATCATCTTTCCTACAGTTTATTTTCTTTATCAGTTATATATTTTTTAAGTAAAATTAATCCATTAAGATTAAATATTGTAAAAACTTTCCTTTATTTTTTGAGTTCAAACTCCTACACTATTTTTTTTATCCACCTGATTATTATTTTTTTGGTTACACCTATCAAATTAAAACTTGGGTGGATAAGTTTTTTCCTACTGGTATTACTAACTACGGTCTTAATCCAATTATTTTTAAACTTTCTTAAAAAATTAACCTACAAAATAAATTAGTTTCCTGTATACTATAACTTAGTTAATTTTTTTAAAATACGAGAGGAGGTGTAAAAAAGATGGATAATAATAAATTATTTATAGCGAGCTTACCATGGTCAATCAATAATGATTCCTTAAAAGAATTGTTTTCTTCTTATGGAGAAATTACTGAAGCTGTAGTTATCACCGATAGAGATACCGGTAGATCAAAAGGCTTTGGTTTTGTAACTTTTACAAATCCAGAAGATGCTAAAAAAGCTTTGGAAATGGATGGAAAGGAAGTCGAGGGCAGGACAATCATTGTCAATATTGCCAGACCTAGAGAAGAAAGGAGTGGTTCATTTCATAGAGGTGGTGGTAGTAACTTCAAAAGAGGAGGAGATAGAAGAAGTTATTAAGTAACAATATGAAAAAAAAATTTAGTAATCCGTGTATCCGTTGCGGCAGGGAGAGAGTATTTGTGCGTAGCTGGGAAGAAAAAATAGGCGAATCTATTATTGTCAATACTCAGACAACTTGTCCTAATCCTGAATGTCAAAAGGAAGTCGATAAAGACAACAAAAAACAAAGAGATAGGATGACAGCTATGAGAAATAAGAGCTTAGAAAGAGCAGAAGAAAGAAAAATAGCCAGAACTGCCCAAAGACTAACCCAAAAAAACAAAAAGAAAAAGTAATTTGTAATTTCTGTTATATTGATTTATATGCAGAAAAAAGCTTTTGCCGGAATTGAGCTTCTAATAGGGGCAGCCGTTATTGTTGGGATAATAATTGCCTTAATGGCTGCCACTAATATTATTGATCAAATAGCTAAAACTTCAGATAATAATACTCTAGAAATTTCAAGACAAATAAACTCTGGTATTGTGAGAAGCTATGGCTCTACCAGTTCTTTTCCTTGGCAAGATGAGTTGTCTGGCGTTACCTTTTCATCGAAAGAAGGAATAGACATTATTAACAAGATTGTTGATGTGGGCGAATTGAAAAAAAACTTCATCAAAATATCAGGTAAAAAACTAGAGAAGATTTTTCTCACAACAATAGGTGATTCTCACTTCACGATTTGTTTTTTCCCAGAATCAAAATTCTATTCTACTGATATTGCGACTAAATATAATAAATTTGGTCAACAAATAGATTGTAAAAAAGAAAAATGCTACGTTTGCCTTAATGATGGTTTAGGAACACAAGATTCGAATTAGGTCATTGAATATGTCTGAACAATTAAGAAAAAGACCCACCATCATTAAAGATTATCTTTCTGCAGAAACTGATCCAGATACGATAAAAGAAGGACTAATAAAAGAAAGTCAAGCCTTGATTAATGGTAATTTTTTAAAACATACGAGAAGATTAATGAAAATTAGGCAGCCTTTCACTTTGGATCATTCGGAACGAGTTGGGGCAGTATTCGGGCCAATGTGTGAAGAATTTTATGATCTGCCATCTTTTGTCGGAGAAGTTTGCGGGCGAGTACACGACGCAGGCAAATTGGAAAGACGAATAGAGCCATTGATTTTAAGAAATGGGCCGCTCTCGGCCGAAGAAATGGAACTAGTAAAAGAACATGTTTTATATTCGTGGAAATTTCTTCATGATGAATTCCCAAATATAGCTCAAGTTGTTAGATATCATCATTCATCTTATCAAGTAAGTCCCTATCCGGGACCTCAGGAGCAAGATCCTAATTTTTTAGAATTACAGGTAGGTCTTGGTATGGTGGATAAGCTTGTCGCAAGAACTGAGTTTCGACCGGAACTTACTGAAGAACAAAGAATTGAGAGAAGAACAGCTGGGATTGAGGAAAGAGCCATTGATTATTTAAGGCAACAGTTTTTAAACGTACCCATGGTAGAAGATTGTATTGATTATCTTAGAGGAGTTATGGTTAGATTAATTCCTTGCTATGATCATCCGTAAATCTGCTTTAAGATGATTGATGATTTTGATAAAATTAAGCTATATCTTTCGGGGGTCGTCTAATGGTAGGACGCAAGACTCTGAATCTTGCTATCGGGGTTCAAATCCCTGCTCCCGAGCTGATGTACTATTTTTACATCCTCCGTTGTTCTGATAATTCGCTTTATTGTGGTCAAACAAATAATCTTCAAAGACGGATTAATGAACATAATTTTGATAAAAATAAATCGGCAAAATATTTAAGAGCCAAAAAACCGGTTGAATTGGTTTATTTTGAAAAATATCCAACACTTAAAGAAGCAATGAAGCGAGAATATGAAGTTAAACAATTGACAAAAGTAAAAAAAGAAGCCTTAATAGGCTCTATTTCTAGTAAATTATGATATAATATAGCTATGGAAGAAATCAAACAAACTCAAGAAAAACCTATTCAGGTAAAACCTTGTTGTTTATTCTTGAATAAACTTAGCAAAAAGCAGAGAATCATAGCCTCAATTATTATTGGAATAATTTTAATTTTATTATTAATAAATAGATTATTAGCTAAGTCTAACCTCGATAAAAAAACAGTAAAAGAACTAACTGCAACTGAGTCACCTTCACCCACTGAAGAATTAACAACCACACCTGTTCAAAAATTTTATTATCCAACGATAACCACAGCTCCTACTGATAGTCCAACTAATACATCTGTTCCTCCGACAAGTATTCCACCAACCAGCATCCCGCCAACGAGTATTCCACCAACGAGTGTTCCGCCTACCAGTACGCCAGGTCTCGTACCTGTAGAGCCAACTTCAACTCCGGGCGTAAATTAATATTGTGCTATACTTAACTTAAATTCTGCATTTTAAAATGAATAAAAAAGAGCTAATTTGGGGATTTTTAGGAGCAATATTGGTGATAGTTCTGACGATATTTTACGGCCAGCAATATAAATCAAAAGCAAATAGTTTAAACAATACCGTCAAATTGCCAAGTTCGATTATTTCTCAAGATAAAATAACTCTTTCTCTATTAGAAGTCCAAAAACATAACTCACAAACAGATTGTTGGGTAATCGTTAATAATAATGTCTATGACGTTACCCAGTATATTAATTTACATCCAGGCGGTGGCGTCACCATATATTCTTATTGCGGTCAAGATATGACGCAAGAATTCTTAACTAAAGGTGGCCGAGGGAGTCATTCGTCTTTAGCCGACAGACAACATTCTTTAATGCTTATGGGTCCTTTGAACGGACAAATAACAAATTCATCAAGCAAGAGTCAAGATCTTCAAAATAATCTAAAACAACTTAAAAATAATAATTCTTCTGATGAAGAGGAGGGAGAAGATGATTAAACTAATTATTTTTACCAGAAAAATACACAGAATTTTTGTTTTAATAATCGCCGTTCTCTCAATCATTATGGCTCTTTCTGGGATTATTCTAAAATATTCATTTATTTCTGCAAAGATGACTTTTCTTGATTTGGGGATGATAAGGTATGTTCACAATCAGCTAAGTCCATTTTTTACAATTGCCTTAATGATAATGTTAGTTACAGGTCTTTTGATTTATCTTACTCCCTGGCTAAATAAAATAACGAGGAAATAATCAGATGACAATATTTATTATATGAAAATCATCAAATTCAACTGCAAAAATTGGGACGACAAGAAAGGGTATAGTAAACGGGTTCTTTTAAATGATAAAGAGCTGCGTAAGCCCGGAGTATTTATTCAAGAAGTCAAAATAAAGCCAAAAGATAAATCAGCTCTTCATCATCATAAAAAACAGACGGAAATTTTTTATTTCTTAAGTTCAAACGGCCATTGGATTATTAATGATAAAAAAGTAAAACCAAATGTGGGAGATATTTTAGTAATTGAGCCTGGTGATATACATTCAACCATAAATGATACGAACGAAAAATATCTATATCTTTGTTTCAAAATTGACTACGATTCTAACGATTTATATTGGGAATAATTAAATGAAAATTATTTTTTTTCCGATTGATATTGGGATTGCCCATATTGTCAGATCATTAGCTATTGCTGAAGAATTGCAAATACGGGGACATGAAGTTATCTTTTGTCTTCCTAAAAGAAAAAAAAGTATTATTGCCAACTCAAAAGTAAAAGTAGTTGAAATTTTATCTGCTTTTCCTGGTGAGAATCTTGAACCAAAAACATTTACTGATATAAATCTTTTACGACGTCTTGTAGCGAATGAATTAAAAATCATTGATAAATTTAAGCCAGACGTAGCAATTATTGATTATCGAATATCAGCTTTGGCCGCAACTGCAGCTCGGGGAATAAAGACTTACCAATTAACTCACGGAAACGTACTTTATAGTGCTTATATTCCAAATTTTAATCTTCCTAAAATTATTTACAAAATTATTACGCCTATTTTTCGTTTAGGTTTTTCTTTGGGATTAATGTGGTATTTGCGACCGCTTCTTAAGGTGGCTCGTGAAAATGGAAGCAAAATGGGTCTGATAAAGTGGATGAAAAGCGTTGATTATATTTTGCCAGAACCTGAATTTTTTTATCCTTTGCGAGTAAAAAATTATTATAAAACTCATTATGTTGGTCCACTTAACTGGAAAGGTTTTAAAAGTCAAACACCCCAATGGCTAACTGATATTCATCCGGACGGAAAAACATTATATCTCACTTTTGGTGGGACTGGATATGATAAGAAAAAATTGATTAAATTAGCTAATTTATTAGTTGAAAGTGGTTATCGGATAATCGTTTCAGCCGGAACGATCTGTCGTATAAATGAGTTTCCCAAAAAGAAAAATCTATATGTTGCCCAATTTTTGTCTGGAGAAGAAGTTTGCCGGCGGGTTGATTTAATGATTTGTCATGGTGGTTATGGAACAATGATTCAAGCAATTCAAAACAATAAGCCTGTGATTGCAATTCCCTTTAATCCAGATCAGATAAGTCATGCATTAAGAATGCAGGAACTTGGAGTTGGACGTTGTATTTTGAATTTGACAATAACTGATTTACCAAAAATTATTACTTTAGATTGGCATGTTTTTGAAAATCTGGGCAAACGAATTAATCCCGAAGCAATAGTAAAAGAAGTTAAGGAAATGTTTAAAAATATTAAGACTTACGAACAGGTATTGATTAAATTCAATAAAAATTATCCTTTTCATGATGGTGCTAAACAGGCGGCGGATTTGATTGAAAATGGAGCCAAATAATAAGCCAAAAACCACCGCGGCGGTGGATCTGGCTAAGGTTTTTAGGCGGAATTTTTAGTCCAATATTCGATTATTTTTTTGCCTTTTTCGTCTGCATTAAGCGGGCTTTCAATGCCAGGACCGCCGATACAACCTCCCGGACAATTTAAGATATCAAGAAGTTTAATCGTCGGATTAGTGTCAAATTCTTTTATAGCGGCAATATTATCTTGGACTCCGGAAACTATTTTTATTTCTTCAGGTTTTAATTGGTTTGTAAGACCGCTACTATGAGATAAGCCGCCGTCAATCGCATACATACGGGTCATGCCAGTTTCACTAATATCAAATTTGTCTTCTGGATTTGTTTCTTCTTTTATGCCAAAATGATCAAAGACTTGCGCCATTTCTTTATAGGTTAAGACAAGAATATTTAATTCAGGCACATCTTCAGCAGCCTCCATTTTTTTTAAGACACAAGGACCGATAAAGACAGGTCTGGCTTCGGGATATCTTTCTTTGACAATTTTTGCCGTTGCTGCCATTGGCGAATCGACATTGTGGGTAAAATATTTAGCATATTGAGGCATTGTTTTTTTTACCATTCGTACGATAGTGGGGCAGGGGCTGGTGATATATCGGGCATTTGGGTTGGCTTTAAGCAAAGCTATCAGTTCGTCATTTGTTTTTTTCGCGCCGGCTGCAACTTCGGCGGTATATGAAAAACCCAATTTTTTAAGCATGGTAATAATGGTTGGGTATTTAAAGACAATGGGGAAAGAGGGGGCAAGCATAGCCACCAATTTTTCCTTTTTTTCCAAAAGCGATATTAATTCTGCTGTTTCTTTCATTTGCTTACATCCTTCACTCTTTTATAAAAAATTAAAACAATCAATCCTCCAATTAAAGCTGTTGTAAGTTGAATTATTCCCATTGAGGTTACAAAAATTTTAGGCACGATGTGAAAAGCAAAATAAATTTGTGCAACGAAATATAAAAATGAAGCTTTAGCGACCGAAGCTAAAATAACACGGAAGAGAGGAGTAGAAATTGTTTTTTGCTGAAAAATTAAAGTTAAGATAAAATTTCCAACCCAGATAAAAGGCAAAAAATAAAATAAAAAAAGCGTTGCTGGTCCAAAGATCAATCCTCTGGAAAAAGCAGCTAAGCTGGGTAAAATCATGACTAAAATAAGACTTTTTTTGTCTAATTTGAGGCTAGCGGAAAAAAGCAGAACATTGACTAATGATCCAATAAGAGGTTGAGGACCCGGAAGGACAAAGGGAACGAGAAAAGCAATTAAACAAAACAAAAGATTAAGTCTTAAAAGAATATTTTTCGGTAATGTTATCGCCTCAGTTTTTTCTTCCATAAAACTATTATAATAGTATTGAAAAGGATTTTAAAGGATTACAAGATAAAAATCTTAGAAAGTAATAAAACATGGTAAAAAATGAACGGGCGTCACTTCCATTAGTAGAACAATTTTCCCCATTAGAACAAAGACACAGGGAATTATTAAGAGTTGTTTTCGATAGAATTGGCCGGCCTGTCATACGTAAATTGACTCCAGGAGCTAGGAGGGCAGAGCGGGTATTGAACTACACGTCAACCAGAGTACTGCAGGCAGCGGCTAGCGATGAACGATTTGAGAGAAATTTGAGAAAACTTAAGGAGGAAGAACGTTCGCTATGGGCCTTATATGCTGATCTTAATCTTGATAGTGATAGGGTACAAGATTCAAACATAGCTAATGCTGTTAGATTTGGGCAGATAGAATTTGGTTCTGGAGCAGTCATCGAGAGTGATGTTGTAAGTGCGGTACAAAGAGCTTTTACTATTAATAAATTTCCATGGATTGATGATAGGGCAAATATAACAAGAGACGATGTTAGATTAACTAAAGCTGATTTTGAACAAATAGAACTTGTGCATATAACTAATGGTAAAGTTATTAGTAATCCTGATCTTAATATCGAATCTGATGAGGGAAAAAGAAGACCTACAGTCATTTTGGTTGATGGAGAAGATGTTCGAAGTCATACGCAAGAAGCAATTGATCTAGAAAGAGACATGGTTTCTGAACACAGTAATGGTAAGCCATTTGTAATTGTTCTTAAAAAAGAAGGCGGTGTGATAGTTATACATTTAATATGTAACCATAAATATATGGATGGAGTACCAGCTGCTTATTATGTAAGAAGAATAAGAGATGAATTACGCTTAAAAGAATGTAGTTTAGTAGGTATGAATCCTCTATTATTACAAAGCGCTTTAATTGAGGCAGATCAAAGGGAAACGATAAAAGATAGTAAAAGTCACAAAGTAAAAAGTACAGCTTTAGGAAGTACTCTCACAAGAGAATTGGTTGGTTTATATGAAGAAGTACAGAGAGGACTTCATGGTATGACATTAAGTTTTGAGACTTTTATTCAGCTTTTTTTACTAAGTAATAATGTTGACGGAAATGATATAAGAGGTTCGACTCTAAAGTTTTCAAGAAGAGAATCAGAACAGCTTGAATTATATGGACTAGGTAATGTCAGAGCTTTATTTAGTGCGTTGTTATGTGGGGGAGATTTAGAAACATTCAAAAAATCAGAATTCGCGGATTTTTTAGTTACAGAAGGAAAAACAGCTGAGAAAATCGGACCATTTATTGGATTGTTTAGAAAAGGAAAAGACATAATTAAACCTTTGATTGGTCCTGTTGTTAGAGGGTTGCCACAAGAATTATGGTCAATAGTTAACGATTTTTCAAAAAGAACTCATGCGGCTGATGCAGCTTCAGGGCAAGTAATGGTTTCTGCAATTCCTGCAAAATTAGAATTTGAAAAAAAAGACGGTAATATAGAAGTCGTTGAATTGGGGTATGGATTAGGAGGGCCGGCTTGTACAGAGTATCAATTGGCGGCTTATACTATTTCTTTGGTAAAAGACGAAGGTGGAAAAATTGTCAATATTCTAATCCGAAGAAAATATGCGAATGAGGAAGAGCCAAACGAGCCTCAAGTAAGCCTATAGTATAATATTCTTCAACTTGTTTAAAACAAGTCTTTGGAGTAAAATAGGGGCATGGAGCCAAAAGTATATACTCTTACTACCGGCCTAAAAGTCATATTTATAGATACAGAAACCTTTCCTACTTTAACAACTCTTCTAATGGTTGGTGCCGGATCACGGTATGAAAATGAAAATAATAATGGTATTGCTCATTTTTTTGAACACATGGCGTTTAAAGGTTCAAAAAAATATCCAAGTTCTTTTGTTATTTCATCGACTGTCGAAGGTTTAGGTGGAGTCTTTAATGCTTTTACTTCCAAAGACCATACTGGTTATTGGATCAAATCAACCACCAATCATTTTGGAACTGTCCTTGATGTTATTTCCGACATGGTTTTAAATCCACTTCTAGTTCCTGATGAAATTAATAGAGAAAAAGGTGTCATTACCGAAGAAATAAATCTTTATGAAGATATGCCGTATCGTAAGGTAGGCGATGTTTTTGAAAATCTGCTTTATCCTAATAATCCACTGGGTTATGATATTGCTGGAGAAAAAAAGACAGTCAAAAATTTTGACAGGCAAACTTTTACTGATTATATAGGCGAACTTTATCATCCAAAAAATGCAGTTTTGGTTGTGGCTGGTGGCTTATCAAAGGGTAATTCAGAATTTAGAATTCAGAATTATCTAGAGATAATTGAGAAAAAATTTGGAAATTGGTTGGATGGAAAAAAAGGCAGCTTTATTAAAGTCGATGAAAATCAGACAAAACCGCAGATATTGATTAAAACAAAAAAAACAGAACAAGCCCATTTTTGTTTAGGCTTTCGCGCTTTTTCTTTTTTTGATAAGCGAAAAAGCGCTCTCACAGTTTTGGCGGCTATGTTGGGTGGGGGAATGTCATCGAGGCTTTTTATTGAAGTAAGAGAAAGACGCGGACTTTGTTATTATATTTCTACCGGTCGTGAACTTTATCATGATGTCGGTAATTTAGTCACTCAAGCTGGTGTGACCAATGATTTAAGCAAAGTCAAAGAAGCAATTGAAACCATCTTGAAGGAAAAACGAAAAATTGCTAATGGTGAAATCACTAAAGAAGAAATGAAAAAAGCCAAAGAACTGCTTAAAGGAAGATTATTATTATCCATGGAAGATTCATTTAATATTGCCTCATTTTTCGGGACAAAACAAATACTTGAGGGAAAAATCGAAAAGCCGGAAGAATTAATTGCCAGAATTGATAAGGTAACTGAAGAGGAAGTGGTAACGCTGGCTAAAGAAATTTTTACACCTGCCAAATTAAACTTCGCCTTGATCGGGCCGTTTGAGAAAAAAGACTTCGATGAAAACCTATTTAATTTCTAATACAGACGATAGGAGATAGATGATGGAAAGTGAAATTTGAAGGTAGAAGATAGAGAATAGAATCATAAATAAATCACGTTTTTAATCTATTTTCTATCTTCAAGATCGATCTTCTATTTTCTATATTCTATCGTCAAGTAAATATTCTATATTTACTATTTTGTTCATAAAATATTATCATGTTTAATATTGTTATAACAATATAAATCTTCATTATTAATAAATTAAATACGTTATTAAATAGAAATGAGATTTTGCCCTTAAAAGTGCATGTAGTAGATATGATAGAAACAATAGAGATTATAGACAATATAGAATATATACTTGACATAGAGGTAGTAGTGTCTTTATACTGAAAATAATGTCGTAGTTATGGATTTTATTGAAGGCAGATTACATCATCTCAGTCCGTCGCAACTCAAGGCTCTTAATCTTTTGGCAAAAAGTAAAGGAAGCATCATCTCTTCTGTTGGTTCAAAAAAGCAGATAGGGAAAGAGGGAAAAGCACTGGGAGGAGTTTTTTCATCTTTGTCCAGACAGATTGTCGGGAGTGAGCATCTAGTCATTCCTTGGGGAAAGTCAGATGATGGTAGAGGATTGCGGTGGAAGTTGAATACCAAAGTGATTAATCAAAATAGATTATTAAAAATTACTAGTGAATTATTAGGCGCATGAAAACGTCGGAATTTTATTGGAAGAAATTTTTAGTGTTGTTGATAGTTTTTTCAATGGGATTTGGTCTGGGTTTTTTTGGAGTTCAGACTGTTTATTATCAAAGCAAATCATGGTCTTGGAAAAAACTAATGAAAAAACCAGAGAAAAAAATAAAAACCGTAAAGTTCAAAATTAATGAAGAATTGCTTTATCTTGACCCGGTTCTTCTAAAAACTTATCTGGATAATGATAGTAAAGATTTTAGTCTGATTGATATTCGTTCAAAGACAGAATTTGACAGTGGTCATATTAAAAAAGCACAAAGCAATCCTTTATATCTTGATTATAAAAACCCCTATGAAACTTATGTTAATGGTAATGATTGGTTAAAAGAAACTAAAAGCTTATCTCGCGGGAAAAAAATAATCATTCTTTATGGTTACAATCACGAAGCAGATATGATTCTTGAGGTGGCTAATTTGCTTAAAGAAAATAATTTAAAAGTAAAAATATTGGGTGTCAATTGGAATGATTGGCAAAATAATTTTTATCAATGGATGCCGGGAGCGGCTTTTGGCGGTATGGCACCGCCTGTACCAATAAGTGTGCCAGTTGATTCAATTAATCCATGATCAAAAACGATATGTTAAAAAAATTAATAAAAAGAAGTAAAAAAATAGCTTACCGTTGTTTGATATTCTCAATGGCATTTCTGATCATTATTGAATCTTTGCCATTAGGTTTATTACCTGGTCAATTATTACCAAAAGCGGTAGGGGCTTCAACTTCTATCACCAAAACATTACAGACTGACTGGATGGCAGGCAAATATGAATATGGTGAAATTGATGTGGCTACATCATCGGGCGATTTAAAATTGCAACTTGATTTAGGAACGTGGGATGCAACAGGTCCGGCAAGTCTTAATCATTATCCATACGTTCGTAATAAAATGTTAATGGTAAATAAATTTCTTTATGTCTTTAGAAACAGAGCAATTGGTCAATTTTTACGATATGACTTTGATACCCGAGAATATAAAGAGCTTAGCTATATGCCTCTTGATCCATATGAAATTGCAGATATGACAACAAATGGTACTGATACCATTTGGGTTTTTGCCAATCGCACTTCTACCACTAATTTATCCAGGTATTTTTTGAAGTATGATATCCCGACAGATACGTGGAGCTATTTATCTGCTACGCCAGCCTATATGGCTGCTTATGCGCGATTAGAATATGTTGATAGTAATACAATTTATGCAATACGAGGAGGAGGATATTATGATCTTTGGCGTTACACAATTAGTACTGACAGTTGGGATGTAATTCAAAACACAACTGCTTATTGTCAAACCTATTGTGATTTGGTTTTTGATGGTAATCAGTATATTTATTTTTCGACTGACTGGGGTGCTCCTGATCGTTTATATCGTTTTGATATTAATACTAGAGGTTGGTCGCAGCGAGCTAATTTACCTCTTGATGGTTCATTGAGTACGGCAACAGATATGGTAATGCTCGGAGACGATATTTATACAATGAGAGGAGCAAGTACAAAAACTTTTTACAAATATAATACTGTGTCTAATACGTGGACAACAGTTAAAGATCTTCCTTATCTTACTTATTATGGAGCGCTGGCTTATGATTCTGACAACAATAGAATTATTACTCAAATTGGAGTTAGCGAATTTATTTACTATTATCCCACAGATAATAATTGGAGTAATAGTCTAACAGCTCCATTATCAAATGCATTTGGTACAGGAAACAGTATGGAATCAGATGGGGCAGGTAATTTGTATTTATGTCGTGGACAAAGTACGACTACTTGTTATAAATACACAATTGCTACTGATACCTGGACAGCTATTGGGGCAATATCTGGTACGACTTTAGGTGCTAATGGAACGTCTTTAGCTTTTTATAACAATGCTTTATATGTTAATAGAGGTAGTAGTGGAAATAATATTTATCGTTACAATGTGGCCACTAATGATTGGACGACAGCAGGTCTAAATAGTCCGGCTGCAACTTTAGGTGATGGAGCCAATATGGTGGCTTCCAGTTCAGGGACTCTTTGGGCCCTGCAAGGAGGAGGTGGGACAGGTTTTTATAGCTATAATGTGGCTGGAAATGCATGGACAACTAAAACGGTTGTTCCTGAAGGCACTTATCGCGGATCAGGCATGGTACAAGCCGGAATGTATACCTATGTTATGCAAGGATGGACAAGAGGAAGATTTTGGCGTTATCATGAAACAACTAATGGTTGGTCTGAATTAGCATCTTTACCTGTTGGAACTTATTATGGCGGTGGTTTGACTTATGACGGAGTGGAATATATTTATGCGCAAGTCGGAGGTGAAAATGATATTTGGGGCAGACAATTTTATCGTTACTCAATTACTAATAATTCCTGGCAGCGACTAGCTGATACTCCGGCCATGATCAGATGGGGTGGAGATCTGGCTTTTTACGACACAAAAATATATTCTTATCAAGGTTATGACGGTGGTTTTTGGAAATACACTCCGCCGACTGCTGTCTATAAAACTTCAGGAACATGGTATTCGCCTGTATATGATTTAACTTATTCAACAGAATTTAATTCATTTACCAGTACACAAACAACTCCGAGTGGAACAAGTGTTGCATATTATTCACGAACGTCTGATAATCAAAATACTTGGTCAGATTGGGAAATTATTACCGATGGAAGTATTATTTCAGATCCTAAACGTTATATTCAAATAAAAGCAGTTTTGACAGGTGATGGAACAAATAGTCCAACCCTATCTGACTTTACTATTGATTATGATTCTGACGTGACTGCGCCAGTCACTAGCAGCTTCACGGTTTCCGGTTATTCGGCAAGCGGTGGAACAGCTTTAACTTCGGGACAAAGTTATAGTCATAGAAATCCATATTTTACTTTTACCGGAGCTACAGATGTGCAGTCCGGTATTGACGGATACTATGTTTATTTTGGTAGTAATGCTTCGGCTGACCCGGAAACTTTAGGAGTTTATCAATACGCAACTAATTATACTGTTGCTACCAGTATGATAAACGGAACAACTTATTATTTATTGATAAAAGTCAAAGATAAACTAGGTAATAAATCAGAAGCAGTTACGGGTTTTACTTATATATATAATGGTATATCGCCGGCCACGACCACATCTTTAATTACAAATCAAGCCGACTGGGATAATAACGAAGCTACTAAAAGTTCTGTTTACGTCGGTTCATCTGGTTGGTGGAATCAGAGTTATTTGTACCGCAAACAGTTGACCATTAGTCCAGCTGCTTATTTAGGGCCGAATTCCATCATAAAGTTAACATTAGACACAGCTGCATTAGTGACGGACGTAAAATTAAGAAGCGATAGAAAAGATTGGCGCATAGTTTACTGGGATGGAAATAATTGGAAGGAAATCGATCGTGATTATGTCGATGCGACGACAACTTATTTTGCTTTGCAAAAAGGGATTGCAGCGGCTGCCACAGACACAAATTATTATGCATATTATGGAAATGCTAATGAATCAACAACTGCTTTAAGTGATATAAGTCAAATCGGCGGGGCGAAGTGGGGAGGCGGAACATCACATGATGGTGGAGATTATGTCAGAATTCCCTCGGCCATCAATAATCAGTCAGCTCTTACTTTGGAAGGCTGGTTTAAATTAAATAATAATAATGGAGGCCGTTATGTTTATGGCAATAGCGGAACTCAACAAGTGGCCATCGGAATTGGTTCACAAACTTATCTTATGAATTATTATTTTAAAACCTCCGGAACTACATTAGGACCAGTGGCAGGAACTACTTATGTGGAGCCAGGATCATGGCATCATTTTGCCCTTACCTATGATTCAGCAACTTCAACTCTTAAAGCATATCTTGACGGACGTTTAGATTATTCAAATGCAGCCGTAACTGGCAATGTCAGTGTTTCAGTCCAACAATATATTGGTTATTCAAACAGTGGTTACTTTTACGGATATTTAGATGAATACAGAATTTCTAACAATGTTAGATATACGACTGATTTTACTGTGCCTACAAGTAAATTCTCAACCGATGCCAATACTTTGGCTCTTTATCATTTTGATGATAATACCGGTCAAACCTTAACCGATTCATCTGCAAATGGAAATAACGGAACATTGGGTTCTGCAGCCGGAGTAGATGCGGCTGATCCAACTTGGGTCGCTGTTACAACAGCAACATCTGATACTGAAGAAAATGTTCCGGCATCTGCCTCGGATAATGATCTAAAACTTGAGTCAATGAATGGAGGATCGTGGGCAGGTTATCAAGTGTCAACAATGCCATGGGGATTGCGAATGTATTATGGAGCATCTGTTTATGCCAGCGGCTTACTTTATGTTTTGCGTGGTTACAACACAAAAACTTTTTATAAATTAGATCCGGCGACCGGCGTATGGACTCAATTGGCCGATACTCCTGGAAATATGTACAACGGTACAAGTATGGTCTTTGATGGTACGGGGAATATCTATGCGACTCAAGGTCAAGGATATAATTTATATAAATATAATATTGCAACTAATACTTGGACTTCTACCTTGACCGCTTCGACCGTTTTATTTTCAACTGGAGCGACGTTGATAATGGTGGGAACCAATACAATTTACGCCCTAGCCGGAGCGTCAACCAGTTTCTTAAAATATACTATTTCAACTGATGGCTGGGAAAATGTTTCCGGTATTCCCTACAGTACCAGTGCAGGTGCTGGTTTATATTATGATGGAACCAATACGATTTGGGCAGTGGCTGGCGCAGGTTCTGGTTTTGCAAAATATATAATCAATACTGATACTTGGGATAGTACTTTGCCTCTTGCGCCTTATTCTCTTGGTACGGCTGCAAATAATTTAGTTTATTACAACAATTATTTGTATGCTTTTTCTTCTTATGATTATCAGTCAAATAGTGAAAACAAACGATTTGTCTGGCGATACTCAATGTCTAGTAATAAGTGGGAATCAATAACTGTTTCCACTGAATTTTGGACAAGCGCAGGAGCCGTCGCCTATGATGGGTCACGATATATATATTTGTTTCAAGGATATAATACTAGCGGAACAGGAGCAACTGCGGTTACTAGATTTGATTTAACTTCTCATAAATATTTACCGGAAACTCCAGTGCTCTCTCTTGACAGGACATATCAAAGTGATAGCGAGACCATACTCCATCAACCATATACAGGTTCATCTTTAGCATTTGACGGATCGGATAATATTTATTTTGCTCAGGGAGCCACAACTTATCTTAATAAGTATCAAGTATCAACTAAAAAATGGTCAATGATCCCCTATATTCCATGTTATTACTACGGTGGGATAACTTATGCCAGCGGTCATCTTTATGCTGTTTGCGGAAATACAACTAAACTGATGTTCCGTTATGATCCGGAAACATTAAATTGGACTAAAATGGCTGACGCTCCAGATACGATTGGTGCCGGCGGTAATCAAATTGCGGTTTTTGATGGGGCTGACAGTATTTACGTACTTAGAGGAAGAGGAACAAGAACTTTATATAAATATTCAATTTTAAATAATACTTGGACAACAGAATCAGATCAAGGTTCAGCGCCGCCAGATACGATTGGTAACGGTTGGGGAGCATCGATGACTTATGATGGCACTGGTAACCTGTATGTATTTAGAGGCAATGATACGGCTAGTTTTTATAAATATAATATTGGAGGGTCTTGGTCTACTTTAAATTCACCTCCAGAATTAGTCTCTTATGGTTCGGGTTCGGTCTATGATAATGGGAAAATATATTTATTATCCGGTGATTTTAATAATAGTTTTTACATATATGACGTCACTAATAATGTTTGGTCAATTGGAACTAAAACAATGTCTTCTCATAATTATGCTGGTGGGGCATTAGTTAAGGGACCTGGAAATTCTTTGTATGCCCTACAAGGAAATTATTCTTTTACTTTTTGGAAATATAATATTCCGACGAGCTCTACTTCCTATAAAGCAACAGGAAGTTATATATCCAAGAGTTTTGATTTGGGTACTGTTTACGGTTGGGCTGGTTTGTCAGCCACAGTAGCATCACCTTCAGCTACGGCTGTAACTTTTGAAACAAGGACTTCTACTGATTCTGCTAATTGGTCGTCTTGGACAGAAGCCACAGATTTAAAAAAATTACCCAGCAATCAATTTACTTATAATATTAATTCTTCAGTTAATCGTTATTTTCAAGTAAAGGCAACATTAACATCAGATGAAAGTGCAGAAACACCAACAATTTCTGACATCAGTGCTACTTATTATAAAGACGAAACTGGACCGATAAATCCTGATACTTTGTCTTCTTATGAAACTTCAACTAAGGCGGCTGACCAGGCTTTGACGGATAATAAATGGTATAACAAAGCTTCACCGTATTTTGAGTGGACAGGTGCTACTGATAGTTTGGGATCGGGTATAGCTGGATATTATGTTTATTTCAACCAAGATGAAAATGCCGATGCTTCAACTTCGGGCACTTTCCAAACAGGCGCTAATTATACGGCCAGTTTAAGTCAGGATGGAGAGTATTTCTTGAAGATTAAAGCTAAAGATAATGCAGGTAATATCAGTAGTACTAACTGGTCTGCTTTTCATTACCGTTATGATGGTACAGCTCCCAATGATGTTGGCACTGTAAGTGTTGATCCAAGAATTTATACTACAACTAATAGTTTTAATATGTCTTGGACAGCCGTAACCGACCAGACATCCAACGCAACTTCGTCAGGGCTACTAGGATATTACTATCAAGCTACTGACTCAGCCAGCTTGGTAGGCGATTCATTTTCTTCGACAGGTTCTGTAATAGGAACTACTGCTTATAAAACCGGAGAAAATACTTTTAGGGTTAAAGCCATTGATAATGCTGGCAACGAAACTGGTTATACAACGGCAACTTTTTACTACAATTCAGAAGCTCCTTCGGCACCGACGGAACTGGCCGTCGACATCAGTCAGGCAGGGGCAAATAAATTTGCCTTTACCTGGAGTAAACCGACAGTTTATTTAAAAGGAGCAGTAAAAGAATATCATTACTCAATCAATGCTTTGCCAGATGCCACTAATATTTCGACCACTTCAGGAACAATGATCAGTAATCAAAAAGGTACTCAAAGCGGTACTAATACTTTTTACGTCGTGGCTGTCGATGAGGCAGGAAATGTTGACTATGATAATTATGCTTCAGTTGATTTTGATGTTAATATTACCGCTCCGGGAATTCCTCTAAATCCTGAAACTTTTGATAATTCAATTCGGAATACAGAATCATATAGAGTCGGTATTACTTGGGACAAACCCACAGATTTGGGAAGTGCTTTTGACCGTTATGAAGTTTATGCGTCAACTACCAATACTGAATGTTCAACTAGTATGACTTCTTACAGTTTGGTTGGTACGACTGCTGGTACTTCAGATGGAGGTTCGTACGTGGTGACTTCTATGAATAATGCTGCATTAGAATCAACCACTTATTATTTCTGTGTTCTTGCCTGTTCATCAAGCAATCAATGTTCTGGTTCATCTACGACAGTTGATATGTTGCCTACAGGACGATGGTTGGTAGCTCCGGTGTTAACAGTTGATCCGGCAATAACTATTCTCACGAAGACTGCTACCGTCACTTGGAGCACATCAAGAGAGGCAAATTCATTTGTAAAATACGGGACAGGTTCGGGCAGTTATGGTAATGAAGTAGGATCTTCTACATAAGAAACCAGTCATTCAATCAAGATAAGCAATCTTAGTCCAGGAACAAAATATTACTATAAAGTTTTGTGGACCGATGAGGATGGAAACCAGGGAAGTTCGAGTGAATATTCATTCACTACTAATGCTGCACCTTATGTTTCTTCTGTTAAATTCGGCAGTGTCAATATCAACAACGCTTTGGTTAACTTTACCATTAAAAATGCTACTAAAGCTTCTATTCAATACGGCAAAAGTATTTCTTACGGCTCGGTTGAAACACTGTCTACTTCTAAATCAGAATCTACCTATATTGTTCAGTTGAGCAATTTGACAGAAGGTACAACATATCATTTAAGAATAGTGGGTGAAGACGATGAGGCCAATACTTATAGTAGCGATGATTATAATTTCCAGACTTTGCCTACTCCAAAAATTCTTAATTTTAAAGTTCAGCAAATAGTTGGTATGTCAACTGCCGCTGTGAGATTAATCTGGTCATCAAATACTTTGATTTCCTCCATTGCTACTTATTACCCGACAGCTTATCCGGGAAGAGCCAATGAACAAATGAATCTGGCTTTAAAAAAAGATCATGAAATGATTATTAAAAATCTTGAGGACGATGCTGATTATACAATTGTTATTAAAGGCAAAGATTCAATTGGTAATGAAGCGGTTTCTTTATCGAAAACATTAAAAACTTCCTCTGATATGAGGCCTCCTGAAATCCAGAATTTAAATGTCGAGTCAACTATAAATGGTGTTGGTGAAACCGCGACCGCCCAGATAATAGTCAGTTGGGACACGGATGAACCTGCTACCACTCAAGCTGAATACGGACAGGGAACAGGTACTAATTATAATCAAAGTACCCAGGAAGATACCAATCAGACTTTTAATCATGTAGTTACTATTACTGGTCTGACACCGTCAAAAATTTATCATTTAAGAGCCATTTCCAAAGATAAAGTAGCCAATGTGGCTTCCTCATTCGATACGGTAGTTATCACGCCGAAATCAACCAGGGATGCGCTTAATTTAGTAGTTGATAATTTGTCAAAAACGTTCGGGTTTTTGAAGAATGTTAGTAAATAATTAATATGTCAGACACAATTTTAGAGGCAAACAATTTACGTAAATCATTTACCATTGGCGATGGTCAGATTGAAGTATTAAAAGGAATTAATATTAAGATCAAGGGTGGGGAATTTGTCATAATCTTTGGACCTTCAGGTTGTGGAAAATCTACTTTACTCCATTGTATGTTAGGTTTAGAGGGGCCAACTCAAGGGCAATTACTGATAGAAAATAAAGATTTTTATCAAATGTCAGAAGATGAGCGGGCGCTTTTCCGCAGACATAAAGTGGGCATGATATATCAACAAGCTCTTTGGATAGGATCATTGACAGTAGTGGAAAATGTCTGTTTTCCATTAAGACTGCTTGATTTTACTGAAGATGAAATGATGAAACGGGCCAACGAAGTTCTGGAAACAGTCGGAATGAGTAAATGGGCAAATTATAAGCCAATGGAATTAAGTTCGGGACAACAACAAAAAATCAGCTTAGCCAGATCTTTGACAACTGATCCAATTATGATTGTAGCGGATGAACCAACTGGAAATTTGGATACCGTATCCGGTCGTGAACTTTTGGAAACTTTTATGAAACTAGTTGGAAAAGGAAAAACAATTGTCATGGTGACTCATGATCTTGAATATTTAAAATATGCCACCAAAATTTTTCATATGGTTGATGGAGCGGTGGTTGAAGAATATGCGCCAAAAAAGAAATTTGATATTGCTGGTAAAAAAGACGGCGGCGGCGGATTTGGCGCTAACGTGCGTGATCCAGAGTTATTAAAAAAACTAAACTTATGAAAATAGTCGTTGAGAAACTAAAACATTTTATCCAAAAGTTATTGAAGACTAATTATAAAGATTTATTAATTCATCTGATTAAATCAGTGCCGGTATTAATTAAAGTAACGAGACTTTTCATCGGATTTTTTATCCTGCTAATTTTCTTCTTAATTGCTAAGGTTATTGGTCTTTTATACAGAATACCGTTTTTGGCCGTTATTTTTAAGAAATTTTTTGGCCAGGGAAATAAGTTAAGTAAATTGATTGATAAAATTAAAGATAAACTTGAGGCCAGTAGATCATCTGAGGTCAAACGAGGTTATCTGATTGCTTTAGGTTATAAAAATCTGATGACCAAAAAGACCAGAACTATAATCACAATTTTAGGTATGTCTGTGGGTATTGGTATCATTGTTCTTTTAATTTCTTTTGGTTATGGTATTGAAAGATTAGTTATTAGTAGAGTAGCTGGTTTACAGGAATTGAAAATGATTGATGTTTCAGCTGGAGAAAATACGGCCCTTAGATTAAATAAAGAAGTTTTAAATAAAATTTCCAAAATATCTCAAGTAGCCAAATCTATACCATTAGTTTCTGTAGTCGGCAGAGTAAACTATAACAAGGCAGTCACTGATGTTTTGGTTTATGCGGTTCCCCGGGATTATCTTGAATTAAATAAAATCAAATTACTTAAGGGTAAATTATTTTCTAATAACTCAACTTTTCCCAATACAAAAGCTGAACTAGGAGAAGTGGCCGGTATTACAACCAGTTTGCTTGATGGTGAACTTGATACAAAAGTCATTGGTCAGAAAATTAATTTTAATGTAAAACCGGAGACAAACACAATTGCCTGGGAAAATTGTGACATTTCTTCAAAAGTCATAGGGTATGGTAAGAGGATTGAGGGGGGATATGTGGGGGAAGAATTTTGGGGAGGAGAATATTATCCTTTTAATGATCATGGTAGGGAAGCTTACGATAAAAAGAAACAAATTTTCCTAGGGCGGTGGATTAAGGCCAATATTCCTCTTTATGAAAAAACAAAAGATGAAAATCTGCAACCGCTTTTGAATGAACTTGGTCAGCAAAAATGGGGGACTGTTTGTTTACAAGAAAAAAATATTCAGATTATAGATTCACAGTTGGAATTCGGAGAGGTCTTGGGAGAATCAACAGAATCGGCTAGTTTGGTTGCGTCAGATTCAGCTGCCGTTTACGAAGGAGCAGTCGTAGCTACGGATTCTTCTGGTATAGAAATTGTAAATTTACAGGCGACAGAGTCAGCTAAAAGAGTTACTCAAACTTTGAAATTTCAATCTCCGCCTGATGAAGAAGCAGTGGTTAGTTCCGGCCTTTTGAATCTTTTGAATATCCCAGTAAATAAAGCAATTGGCAAAACTTTTAATGTCTCATTTATTATAGTTAAAAGCTTAATGCCAGATATCGAAGGAAGAATAATGACAACTGAAGTCAATTACAAAGTTTTAGGAGTGACAGACGATAATGAAAGTACTTATTTCTACGTTCCTTTTGCCGATCTCTATAAACTTTCGATTAAGAATTTTTCACAAATAAAAGTGGTTACCAGCAGTAAGGAGACTTTAGCCAAAGTGAGAAAATCAATTGAAACTTTAGGCTTCAGAACAACAAGTACAGTTGATACTGTGAATCAAATAGAAAGCCTTTTTGCTAACTTAAGGATTCTTTTGGGACTTTTGGGATTGGTGGCATTGGGAGTTGCATCACTGGGGATGTTTAATACCCTGACGGTTTCTCTTTTGGAAAGAACCAGGGAAATCGGCGGTATGAAAGCTATGGGTATGGTTTCATCAGAAGTACAGGATTTATTTTTAGCTGAAGCGATGATTATGGGACTTTCTAGTGGAATAGGAGGATTGATTATTGGTATTGGGATGGGTAAACTTTTATCTCTTCTTATTTCAATTTTTGCTTTGTCTAAGGGACAGGCTTTTATGAATTTAACCTACACTCCTCCTTATTTCATTATCTTTATTTTAATTTCTTCGTTTGTAGTTGGAGCTCTAACCGGACTTTATCCAGCCCAAAGAGCCAAGAAGATTTCCGCTCTCAATGCCTTAAGATACGAATAAGCCAAATCCAACCGAAGCGGTCATAGGCGGCCTAGTGGGATGGGCTATAGTTGAACGATTTTCATTGGGCGAAGTTGACGGCACCGTTGTTGTACATATTCTTGACTTGTGTATTTGTTAGTGTGTAATTGTAAATCCGGACGTCATCAATCTGGCCTGGAAAGTAATTTGAAGTTAATTGTGTTCCGCTCCATGCTCCGATTCGTAGCGCTTGACTGCCGTCTGTAGGCGCGCTGCCGGAGGATGTGCCGATGCTCGTTCCATTTACAAATAATTGAAAATTATAAGAAGAGTCGATTGTAGTAGCAACATGTATCCACTGTCCTGCGGTTATTGCTGAACTGGTGATTTCGGTTCCATTAAGAGAGCTGCCATTTCTCCAATAAAGATATAGCTTGCAATTAGATGCTGATGCGCAACGAATCCCGAAGTCATAATTTGTGTTGTCGGCCCAAAGCCCTCCTCTGGTTATTATTGCGTAGTATGATCCAATGCCAAGAGAAGATGGTTTTATCCAGGCAGATAATGTATATGGAGGTGTTAAGAAAGCAAAACCAGTCCTTTCCATATAATCATCTACCCCATCAAAATTTAATGATGAATTGTATTTTCCAGATAGGCCATTGTACCAGGCGGAAGTAGTTAATCCGTCATTACATGTACCAACGGACGATTGAGGAACAGTCGCACCAATACTTATTGTCCCGTTATGCATATTTCCCGATGAATCATACGCGGTTAATCCTTGACACTCATCAAATTTATATTGAGCAATTGGTTTTCCCCGATTATAATCGTAGGCGATTTGGGCGGTGGAACGAACGTAATTATAAATTTTTACGTCGTCAATAATTCCATTAAAATAATATGTGTCGTTCGCGGCTCTGCCAACGGCAAGGTTAGTAGAGCCTCCGGTAAAAGTGCCGGATGAACCAACTGTGTCTAATTTGCCATTAACATAAAGTGTTGGAACTCCTCCAGTTTGAATAACCTCAATATGGTACCATTGATTTTTATTAAAGGTAGTTGAGCTTATAATTGAAGCGGTACAACATGTTCCCATTACCCGTAATTTGCTGTCGCTATCAAGTATATATAACCTGTTCGCATTGTTAGCTCCACCTATACCGACGACAATTCCACTATAGCCAACTGACGTCGTTCCTTTCCAGTTAATCCAAGTAGAAAAAGTCCAGGCAGATAAATTTAAACTAGAAGCAGTGTTTGTGATTTTTATGTAGTCATCAACGCCGTCAAACTTCAGCCCTTTGTTATGTTTCCCTGCCACCCAGGTTGGTACATAATTGACATTCCACGAATACTCTCCCAGAATTCCCGTATTGGCGTTTCCAGAAAAGTCGTAAACTGCAGTTCCCGTTCCTTCATCAAATTTCCACTCTGCAACGGGTGCGGCGCAACTGGTCGTATCACCGGGGACACAATAAGCTTGGTTGGCAGCTTGTTTTTCATAAGAAGAATTATCTCCAATTACTCCTAAAGTAAGAGCACTTCCTTGATTATAATCAAGTTTTATTTCATCTTGATTTAAAGCGTAGTTATATACACGGACATTATCAATAATTCCGTTAAAAAATTCAGAGGGAGATGCATAGTCTGTGCCTTCTGCTCCGATATAATTGTATGTTGATTCTCTTCCGTGGGTTACTACTGCTGTTGTGGCTCGTAGTATCCCTTGAGTATATAAGCGAATATTCGCACCATCCCAAGTCATGACAATATGAGTCCACGCGCCTACTGTTACTCCGCCTGTATGGCGAACCTCTGGATCGGATGAACCTGAATAATGATTAGCCATCCAATCAGAATTGGATTGACGGATCAAAACTGAATAGCCGGTTGCTCCTACTTGGCCGCTATTGAATAATTGATGTAATCCAGAAGAGCTATTTGTTTTAGCCCATAAAGAAATGGTGTAAGGGCTATCATCGGCAATAAGTGTTCTCCCAGTTAGATTAATATAATCATCGCTACCATCGAAGTTTAAAGCCTTACCGATTTTCCCACTATTTGTCCATCCAGATGTTGCAGTGGCTGGGACAGACATTCCTGATTGTGCACCGTCTAGTGCTGAATCACCACTGCCTGAATTACAAACATCATTTACTCCTCCTAAGCATGTATTATCTGCTCCTTCGTTGAATTTATAATATGCAATTGGTGCAGCTGGCTTGGAAGATGAAGTTCTTCCACTTCCTGCAGTTACAGTTTGACCTCCTGTCATATCTTCGATTATTTGTTTTTGAGTACGGGCGTAGTTGTAGATTTTGAATTCATCAAGAACACCGGAATACCAGTAAAGGCCATTATTTATATTTCCTAAGCGAAAAGTTGTCCAATTAAAAGTTGAGGTATCGACTGCGCTTGCCGTTGTTTGTAAGACCCCGTTTTTATAATAAGTAATTGTACGATTGGTTCCATCGTGGTTATAGACAAAAGTCATATGTTGCCAAGTTGAAGCAGTTGCGTTTAAGCTGACGTGTGGAGAGGCGTTCCACCATTCAACGTCGCCAGCCCAACAATTACGCAGTGTATTAGTATTGCTCGGGGACGAATCAAAAATACCCTGGGGAGAAGATGAATTCGGTTTTACCCAAAATTCAATCGTCAAAGGCATGTTAGCAGGCTTTGGAAGACTAGAAAAACTTATATAATCAGACGACCCGTTAAATACGGCTGCTTTTCCGTACTTGCCAGTTGTCCAATGAGATCCCGTTCCATTCCATGTTCCATTGTAACTATTACCGGATTTATCACTAATTGTTGTTCCTGTTCCATCGTCAAAACTTAAATGAAGATATGGCCCCGGTGCCCAGTCGTAAAGTTGTCTCACTTCGGCGGGGGACAGGGCGCGGTTGTAGATGCGGACTTCGTCCATTTTTCCATTAATATGCCCAAAAGGATCCCAACTACTTGTACCAATATATTGAGTAGTGCTTAATGAATGGGTACCTACATATTCAGTTTCAGCTGTTCCTGTACCACAACTGCCCCAACAATATTGTGTAGTTGATGATTGTGCTCCATCAACAAAATATCGTAATTTTTTTCCATCATAGGTGCCTACAATATGATGCCATCCTCCAGTTGAAGGTGCTGTACCTGTAGCATAATGACAATTGCCATCATTCATTGGTAAATATATTCCTGTCCCAACTACACCAGCTGTTAATCCACCACTCCATAGTGATCCGCCACAACTAATTGCTGTTCCGATATAAGAAGTATAACTAGGAGCTGTACCATCAAGATATACCCAAGTAGCAAGAGTTATCTGACTAGTACTTCCATATGTCAAAGTAGGAGGTTGCATATAATCATTAACTCCATCTAAATCAAGAGCATTGCCAAATTTACCAGCTGCTGGTGTAGTTGGGCCAGTACCATTAGGACATGATTTAGCGTTATATCCATTACCTGAAGAATCAGTGGCTGTACCAGTTGAACAGTCATTAGTCCATGAAGATTCATCCATTTTCCAATAACCCACCAACCCATTTGAAAGTGGAGTACCGCCAGATTGATTACGGATATTTGCGGATAAGATAGCAGAAGAGCCCTTTATAGAGCCCCGAGCGTTATAGTCTGTTTTGACTTGAGCTGCAGATCTTACATAAGAGTAAACTATGACTTCATCAAGAAAGCCAGTTGTATAAAGAGAGTTTGCTTTACCAATAGTCAAGGTATCTGCAGATATTGCAGTTGAAGTGGTAATCTCAACATGAGTCCAGGTATTAGTTGTTAAGGTTGGGGATACAGTAGCTTTACCATTGATGTAATAAATAGGAGAAGTAAAACCAGTGGCTGATAATGCACCTGATGAAACAGTCACATAAGCGGAAGATGTTAAATTAATTATTCCAGATGAGGTAACTGATGTAGGTTTAATCCAAAATGAAACTGTATTGGTTGATAAAGTATTAGTTGAACTTATTACCGGAACTGTTACTACATCATCACTCCCATCAAACTTCAAACATTTTCCCGATAAACACATATCTTCTGTCTGCCAAGTTGCGCCGGAAATAGTTCCATTGTTTCCTCCATAAGGTTGGGGTGCTGAATCATAAGTTGTCGTTCCAGTTCCCTCATCCATTTTCCAGGCAGCCACAGGAGCTTCACCATCGCCAAATACAGACTGAACACCTGATCCAACGTTTTGATAACTGACGCGGCCTGAATTATAAATGTCTGCGATTTGAGTTGGAGAGAGAGAGGCATTATAAATTCTTAAATCGGAAAAAATTGCATTTGGTAAAAAATTTGTATCAGTATAACCTAAATTAAAATAGTTAACGAGATTTAATGGTGTTCCAACAGAAGGTGTTGTACTTCCTGAACCATTAACATAAAAACCAATTTCCGAAGTATTCCATGTAGCAGTTATAAATTGCCATGATCCTATAGCTATTGTTCCATTTACGGTAACTGTAGCACCTCCATTTATTTTTCTATAAAAATAACAAGAAGTTGTGGAGCCAGTACATTGGATACTTAAATCATTACTTGGTGAACCATCACTCCATCTAAAAAATATTGCAGAATTAGCTATATTTCGATTAACCCAGAAAGAAATAGTACCGTTTGAAGCTGAAAGATTATTTGTAGCAGAATAACGTATTACACTTGCTGCTCTTGTACTTGTTGAATTATTTGCTGTTCCAGTCCATGCGTATCCTGTCCCCAAACTTCCATCGATATAAGTTGTTGAATATCCGGTTGAAGCATAAATATTTTTTTCTTCCAATTGTACACCATCAACATAAACAGTTTTTCCTGATTTTACTTGTATTCCATAAGCTTGAGTGTCGGAACCGGCAGCAGCTGAGTAGCTCAATCTCCACCATCCGCCACCCATATCAGTATAAGTGGTTGTTTGAGCAGTTCCGTTAAATACCAAAGATGCAATTGAAGAAGATACTGTTCCACCTACATTTCCACTTGTTCCATCATAAACATAAGCTGATAGTGTATGAGAATTAGTATTTCCAGCATTAATTGTTGTTGTAAAACTTCCATCTGCTGAAGCGACGATTTTTGCTGATGAAGAACCGAATTTGTAATAAGGGGTAGTGGTATTTTGAGTGACAGTTAAATTACCAACGGCGTTCATACCGTTGGTAACTGCGGCGACCTGAGTTGATGTTAAAGTTGAATTGTAAACAGCCGCCGCTTGAATTTTACCACTGTAATAAAATATGGGTCCGGCAGCACGATGTCCCGATCCAATATAAATATCTTGAGCTGGGGGTGTTAAGGCTCCAGCAGATATTGTACCGTCAGCTATTCCATTTTTGTAAGCTGATTTGCCTGCAAATGCAAGAACACCTGATGTGATCAATGAAGTAGTTAATGCGGTTGAATTTATATAATAAGTTAAACCATCTGCATGTTGGAAAAAGTGAAAATTTGTTCCTCCATCATTGCGAGTCCCGATAGGTATGGTGTAACCACTGCTTGCACCATTAGAGAATTTAACAAACATGGACCAGTTCTCACTTGTTGGTAATATGCCAGTAGTTAAATATTGAGATGAACCATTAAAGGTCCATCCATTAGTTGTGTCCCAAGTTGGGGCAACTCCAGGTGCAGCATTGTATGTTCCAGGATTAGCTAGATTTATATATGAAGAACTTAAGGAAGAAGCGGCTTGAGCTTGATAGGCTGCTATAGCGTTTGTAGCTGAAACTCCACCGGCTAACCACCAATTACCATCGTCATTCCAATTGGTATCATAAGTTGAGTTTTCAAAAGAAGGATTGGTGATTTTGTTTGTTGTTCCTTCCTCCACAAAGATTCCTTGGTGTCCGGCGTAGGATTGAGAAGAAATATTTCCAGTATCTGTTGTTGATGAATCAACTCCCACCAGTCCTGAAACATATTTTGCTCCAGTTATAGTTCCATGATTACCATTGCCTGAATCATCAAAAGCAGTATTAGCTACTCTCGGATCAGATCCATTTTCGTCGAGGTGTAATAATAATTTAGTATTTGCATCTCGAACAAAGGGAGAAGTTTGGGGGGTGAAGGTGGAAGAATAACGGGCGATATTGGAGACACGGACTTCATCAACAAATCCATCGTAATATCGTCCAAGAGCACTATCTCTTCCGACTTCCAAAGTATTGGTTCCAGAATTATCTCCAGATGAAGAAGTATCTGGAGTACCGGCAACTCCATTGACATATGTAGTTAAGGTTGTAGAACCATTATAGACACAAGCAACATGATTCCACTGATTAATATTTATGTTAGTCGCCGTAGCCGTACCTACGTCTGTTCCGTATCTACCGCATTCTATAGTTGTTCCGGAATCTCTAAACCATAGTCGATATCCATATCCTCCTGAGCCATTTTCAAGAACGGTATCATACTGATCAGGAGTTTTTATAGGTTTAATCCATGCTTCAATAGTGTAGGCAGTATCAATATCTAAATTATTGCCTCCAGTTGCTTGCACATAATCTCCATTCCCATCAAAACTCAAGGCTGACTTCCCTCCCGAATATCTAATCGCACCAGTTGCTATTGTGGCTGTCCCTGATCCGGCAGCTACTGCAGTGGTTGAACCATTAAAGGGTGCGGCAAATGTTGCAGTTGCACCTGTCACATTGTAAGCAGTAGCTGCAGTTGCTGATGAATAAGCAGTTGCTCCATGATTACCCCAGTAAACATAGTATGAGGTTGATGTTCCAGAGTCAGCAAGAGATGTCTGAAGGGGGAATGAAATGATAGTTGCTTTTGAATCATGACATCCACTTGATCCTTGAGCTATGATGGTGTGTCTTGCGAGTTCTGTAGCTATGGTATCTGAAGTCTGATATACAATTTTCACATCATCACATGATGCTAAAACATGAGGGATAAGAGAAGATGTATCAACTGTAACTTGGAATGTAGTCCCCGAGCTTAAGGTAGCTCCTGAATTATTAACAATATTTAATTGTTTTCTCTTCTGATAACTATTCATTATCCCCGGCCAGGAGGCAGAGTAAATTTCACGCGGTAAGTATTGTAAAAACAAACCAGTTAAAAAGACAATAAGAAGTAGAGAAGCCAATAATGGTTTAATTTTCAATTTAAAAACCTTAGTTGAACGCTTGTGCGATTTTTTCATTAATAGCTATAAAGAATTCAGTAATTTAAAATTAGTCAATAATAATCCAATCAATAGTTGCTTCTTTCGGTGTAGGAGTACTGAAATTTACGATAAATCCTTCCTTGGTTTTATTGCTTACGGATGTAATTGTTAACCATGAAGGTGTGACATTAACTGCATATTTTTCAGACGGACGGGGTGTGGAAAAAGTAATCGTCGCTGATGTTTTTCCCTCTTCAACCTTAATATCAATTCCTCTAATCTGATCATTACCGATTATCCGGCCTGTTTTGATCTCGATATCGCCTGTTTTATTAATAATTATCTTATCAGCCATGAAAGATAGATCAGCAAGTGCATTGTTCTGGAGCCTCAAAGGTAGGGTAAGTGAATCGATAGTGGCTATACCGTCACTGGTTCCGTTTAATGTCAGCAATCCATTGGAGATTGAGTCACTGACGAAAAGTCCATTTATATTTGCCTTTTCAGTCACCAAAAGTGAAGATAAGGTTGCTACATTACCATCTAAGACCGATGAAATAAGTTGAGCGGAAATGGTTGAATCGGTTAAATTAGTTGAATCAGTTGCAATCGGTTGTCGGTTCTCAGTCAAAAGAGAAAGTTGGGAAGAAATGGATGAGTATTTTGTCTCCAAATCCGTAATCCGTAATGCGTAATTAGAAATATCAATGTCATCGCGAGGAGCCGTAGGCGACGTGGCGATCTCAACGGGGTTGCTTCGCTCCGTTCGCAATGACACAAAATCATTATTCAATGTTGTTAATTGATTTTGTTGTTCCTTAATTGCTTGGACAATTGGTGCGGCAAGTCCATCATAATTTAATGACAAGATTCCATCTTTACTAGTTGAAACTAATTCTGGAAAAAGACTTTGTACCTGTTGAGCCGAAAATCCAAGTGAAGTTTTGCCATTAGATTTCCAATTAAAAGAAACTCCATCGAGTTTTAGAATTTTACTAAGCGAACCTGTGAGGGGATTAATATTTTCCTTGAAACGAATATCAGATATAGCATTCCAACCATTTGCTTGAGCTTCAGTGCCATCGCCAGCTTCACCAACCTGAAGCAGAACACCAGGATTGGTTGTGCCAATACCGACTTTATCTTTAAAAATTGCATGGCCAGGACCGGGAAGTGCATTAGTATAACCAACAGCCAAAGACGCCGAAGCCGTGGCATAACCAGTAATATTTACATTACCATTAACATCAAGTTTTGTGGTTGGGGAAGTCGTGCCAATACCAACATTACCAGTATAATCAAAACGTACGACTTCATTATTATTAGTTTTGAAAAGTAAACCAGTAGAATTTACTGGAAATAGACCATTGTTACCATCAGAAGAAACAAAGCCATAAGTTCCATCAATATAAACATGGCCACTTTGTGCATAAATATTACCATTAACTTGAAGTTTCTGAACTGGTGTAGTTGTGCCAATACCAACTCTACCATTTGTACTATCAAAGGCAACAAAAGGTGTGCCAGCAACATTGGCGATACTTAAGGCATTGACTGTGTCGGCAATTGGTTGCCAAAGTGCCCCAGCGGCTGATTGAATATTTCCAGTAGTAGTTACATTAAATTTAGCCACACCTGATGATGAAGCAGCTATTATATTTTGCGACTCTGTCTGATTTAAAATGGCTAAAGCTTTACCAAATGTGGCTGAATTGGTTAAAAAGAAATTACCAAAACTTGAAGAAGTTGGAGCTGAAGTTCCAACAACTAACTGCGAAGAAATGGTGGCCGAATAATTGGTGACTAATGCTTCCGAATCAATCATGACATTGCCTTTATTGTAAGTTGACAATGTAATATCCGAAGAATTAAAAGGTTCGCCTGATTGGAAAATTAATGAAGAAGCTGATTTTATGTATGAAGCAGTTCCGTTTGTGAAAACCAAATCATAAGCCAGAGAAACGTCGTCGGCTGCATTGAATGAAACAGGATTATTAAATGCTGATTGGACTGAAGAAACTGTAAACATATCGCTGCCTGCGTAATTTACAGTCAAAATATTGCCTGTGCCGTCCGTCCGTAAATATAATCCGCCCGCAGAAGATGTTGTGCCGGAATTATAAAAATAGCCTAGATAATTGTCTGGAGTTCCAGTGAGATGTAGATTATATGATGGAGAAGAGGTTCCCATCCCTACGTTACCACTACTAAAATAATGCGGACCAGCGCCTGTGACTTGAAAGGCTGTTGATTGGACATTGAATGCGGTTGTACTGCCGGTAAAGAAATTAGAATTACCAGTTCTAAAATATAAACTACCAGATGGTGCGTTAATAAAAGTATTTGTTCCGTCTCCTGCCATAGAATAACTGGTATTTCCCAATGCTCCAAAACTAATTCCACCATAACCTGCTCCAAATCCAGGATCACCGATCAAAATATTTTTTGCATTTCCGGTAACCTCTAATTGAGCTGTGGGATTGGTTGTCCCGATGCCGACCAAGCCGGCGCTGGTCATGACCACATTAGTATTTTCCAGCCATTGAGAAGTAGCGGAATTCCACCTCATAACCGTATTATTGATCGTCCCCATGGGTAATCCGCCATTACTACCAGCCAGCGTCCAGGCAGTTCCATTCCACATTGCTTGAGTCGTTGTGCCAGCTAAGACACTGGAACCAAGAAAGGTAAATGGCGTTGATCCTGTATTTGATAAATAAATTAATCTTCCGGAAATATTACTGGTTGGCGTAGGTAGGGAAATAGTTTGACCAGCTGTTGTTTGAGTTAAATTAAAACTAGTGTAAATGTCCACTGTAGTTGCGGCTGTGCCGACATCTCCACCAGACGGTTTATTAGCCACTGCCAATGGTTTAAGTAAAGTACTGCCAGTATTAACTAATTTAGCAACAGAATCTAAAACACTGGTACTGCCTAAGACTAAATTATAAGCAGCTGAATTGGGGTAAATAGTTGAGCCGGTAAGAGTCCAGGCACCGTATGAACCTCCGCCAGTGGTATCAGTCCAAGAAGCATTTCCTGATCCGTCCGTTGTTAATACATAATTTTCAGTTGCGCCGGTTGGCAATTTTAAGCCTGTAAAACCGGAACCAGTAACCTGCAAAGTACCGCTGACATCCAAAGAATAACTAGGGTTAGCAGTACCAATTCCTACCTTATCGGTAATAGTGGTTAAACGTACGACAGTTCCGTCATCAGTCCAACCTGGATCAGCTCCGGTAATTGTCAATTTATCATTAGTAGCATCATTAGTAAGAATTATTCCAGTACCGGCCACAAAAGTAAGAGTGTCAGTATTGGTATCGGCCACAATATCGTCTTGACCAGAGACGCTCAACGTCTTGAAAATTTTCTGAGAAGTACCAAGATCAGAATTAGTTATTGTAGAGCCAGAAACAGTTATACCTGTTCCGGCAGTCAGAGAAGTAATACCACTATTGGTAATAGTTGAACCGGAAACAGTTATACCTGTTCCGCCAGTAAGCGAAAGAATACCAGTATTAGTGATTGTTGGTCTTGATCCTGAAGTAACTGAAATACCCGAACCTGCAGTAATGGATTTGATTATCAAATTGTTAATAATTTCTCCGTCAACTTGAATATTTTTTTTGAAAATAGTATTTTCTGAAAAATTCGCCGGGACATTAACATTGAATAAATATCCTTCTCCTTCTGTAACTCCCAAAACATCTTCATTATCTTCAGCTCCCAATATTTGTTCATCTGATTTTCCTGCCTGACTCAAGAACGGAATAGATGAAGATAATCGTTGGCGAAGATTATTATTACCCAATACATAAGAAGCTATAAAAAGCAAAAAGGCCGCCATAAATCCGGTAAATACTGTTTTCCAGCTAGGGGCAAAGTAAGAAGCATTGTGTAATCTTTCAAAATCCCAAATTCGTCTAGGGATTTCACTAGATAAGGTAGGTTTAGAATTTATGGTTGGGTGTTGAAAATCCCACAATTGTTGTTCAGAATAACGGCGTTGATTGCCAGGCGTTCTAGATCCAACAAGGCGACCTTTGGCTTCCCAACGCCTTAAAGTTTTGGTAGAAACTCCAAGAATTCGGGCTGCATCACTGATTAAAAACTTAGGCTCTGATGAAAGCACATGTCCAACTTTGTCCATTATCTAATTAAGCATGTTTTTTGGTCATTTGTCAAGATCATATTAATATCAAATTAAATTAAACTAAATCATAGTTGACATTAATGCCAAAATTTGGGTAAGATGAAATAAGATATGAAAAGACTTTTTGCATTTTGCTTTATCGTTTTGATTTCTAATTTTTGCTTTTTGATTTTGAATTCAGTACGCGCTGCTTCTTCCGTCTCATCCGGTATTGCAGTAACAGTTCCTATTGTTGATAAAGTAGTACAGGATGGAGACATTGTTTGCACCAATAATAATGGTTATAGATTAACAGCCATTGCTTATGATCCCAATACTTTGGGAGTAGTGACCAGTAGTCCGGCAGTTTCTTTTGATAACGCCTCGACCGCGAGTATGTATCATATAATTTCAGCTGGGAAGACTTACGTTCGTGTATCATCAATCAATGGCAATATAAAAAAAGGAGATATGATTACTAGTTCTACCATTAAAGGCGTTGGCCAAAAAGCTGATGCAGCTGGATTTATGGTGGGAGTAGCTGAGGAAGCCTATACCAGTTCCAATCCAAAAACAATTGGTCGTATTCTAGTTTCAGTAAATCCTCGCTATAATACTGCGGTTTCGACCAGTCGAGGAGTAAACTTGTTTAAAAGTATTACTACTGCGGCTGCTTCTCCTTTCTTGACACCATTAACATCTTTTCGCTATTTGTTAGCAGTAGTTCTTACGGGCGTGTGTTTTACTTTAGGCTTTTTATATTTTGGTAAATTTGGTAAAACTGGGATTGAGGCTCTAGGACGTAATCCATTAGCTGCAAAAACCATAAGCATAGGGATAATTTTTAATGTTTTGCTAACAATATTGATTATGGTATCGGGATTATTTTTGGCGTATTTGGTGTTAGTATTATAAAAAATGATTCACTCATACAAATATTGTTTAGAAAAAACAAGCGAGATTGGCGTTGTTACCTGGTCAAGCGAAACGATTGTTCACGTCAGTGGATTAAGTAATGCAGTCATTGGTGAAGGAATTACTTTTGAGAATGAAGACCATGGAAGAGTAATGGCTATTAATAAAGATAAAATCGAAGTTTTAGTTTTATCAAGAACAGCCATAAAGCCTGGTACAAAAGCAGCCCGTTCTGGTTCTCCGATTACCATCTCAGCCGGAGAAGGACTTTTAGGTCATGTCATTAATGTTATGGGCCATTCGATCACAGACAGACGCCAAAAAAGTCATCCACCGGAAAAACGCAGTATTGAAACTTCTCCGTCTGGGATTTTAGCCCGTTCACGCATTTCCCGTTTTTTTGAAACAGGCGTGGCTATTTGCGATGTTTTGATGCCTTTAGGTTGTGGACAGCGAGAATTGGTAATTGGAGATCGTCAAAGCGGGAAAAGTCATTTTCTTTTGCAAACTATGCTTTCCCAAGTACGACAGGGGAACATTTGTATTTATTGTGCTATCGGCAAACGGACAACCGAAATTAAATCAATCGAAGCATTTTTGGAAAAAGAAAAAATTCTCGATAAAACAATCGTAGTGGCAGCTGATTCTTACAGTAGTCCGGGCGAGATTTTCCTGGCTCCTTATGCAGCCATGACCTTGGCTGAATATTTTCGCGATAAAGAAAAAGATGTTTTTTTGATTCTTGACGATCTTACTACTCATGCCAAATATTATAGGGAAATTAGTCTTTTATCAGGTCATTTTCCCGGCCGTGAATCATATCCGGGTGACATTTTTCACATTCATTCGCGACTTTTGGAAAGAGCCGGTAGTTTCAAGGATGGAAAAGAGACTTCAATTACCTGTTTGCCGGTGGCCGAAAGTGTGGGTGGGGATTTTACCGGTTATATTCAGACCAATTTAATGTCAATGACCGATGGACATCTATATTTTGATTCGGATCTATATTTTCAAGGACGAAGACCGCCAATCAATATTTATTTGTCAGTTACGCGTGTCGGCCGGCAAACCCAGCCGTCTATTCTTCGCGATGTTGGATTTCAGCTGGTGAAATTTTTGAAAAGCTATACTGATATGCAACGATTTTTACGATTTGAAATGGAATTGTCAGAAGAGATTCGTGAAACATTGCGAAAAGGCGGTGAATTAACGACTTTCTTTGATCAAGTAGGAAGTACGTTAATTCCAATGAAGCTTCAGGTTTACTGCATTGCTTTAATTTGGAAGAATAAATATGACGATAATAAAATAGATGATTTGATTAAAAAGTATAAGGAAAACAAGGCATGGGCAAAAGAAGTTGATAAATTATTTGAAATAGCAAAAACATTAAAAGAAATGGTTGCAAAAATATAAAAATGTCAAACATTAAAAATATCATCAACCAAACCAAGGAAGTAGTGGAATTTAAGGGGCTGATTGAAGTGTATGAAGAAATTGCCGCCGGCAAAATGCGCAAGGTTAAAAAAAATATCACCATGAGCCGTGATTTTTATGAAGGCTTAGGTAAATTATCAATTGAAGTAGGTAGTGATTTTAATAGTGCTCTGGAAAAAGAAAAACCCGAAGAAGCAGTTGTTTTTATTTCCTCAAATGCCGGACTTTATGGAGACATTATTGAAAAAACTTTTCAATCGTTTCTTTCTTATGTAAAAGTTAATAAGTCAGAAATATTTATTGTTGGCAAAATAGGTAGTCAAATGATGGATCAATATGCCAAATCTTATTCATATCAACAACTTTCATTTTCAGATAACGTGATTGAAGAGTTGGTTTTGCAGCAAATAATTGGGAAATTAGTTGTTTTCCGTAAAATCACTGTTTTTTATGGTAAATTTCATAATTTAATGATTCAAAAGCCAGAAATTGGCAATATTTCCGGCAGTCTTTTTCCTCAAACTATGGAAGAGCTCAAACTTTTGGCCAAAAAAAGAATGACTTATTTATATGAGCCGACTGTCTACGCGGTTTCCGACTTATTTACAAAAGAAATAAGCGCCGGAGTATTGGAGCAAATGTTTTTGGAATCACAATTGGCCAAGCTAGCCTCAAGAGTGATGCATCTGGATGGAGCGATTGAGAGAACGGGCGATGATTTGGGCATCCTAAATGCTAAAAAAAGAAAAGCCAAAAAACAAATAATGGAAAAAAAACAAAATGCCACCATGGCAGGGATAATTGTTAGGAGTTATTATTAAGTTTATGGATAAAAAAATAGTTGGTGAAGTGATTTCAGTTGCTGGAGAAATTGCCGAAGTTAAATTCAGCGATGGTGCTCCTGGACTTCATGATGTTTTATCAGTTGAGGGTAAAGATGTATTACTTCAGGTCTATGCAACTACGGCAGAGCAGGAAGTTTATTACTGCATGATTCTTAAGGGAAAGGATAAACTTAAACACGGAACAAAAGTAATCTCTCAAAATCTAGAGCTTTCCATTCCAGTTGGGAACACGGTTTTAGGACGAGTAATGAATATTTTTGGTGAGCCAGTAGATGGTAAAAAACCAATTGATCAAACAGAAAAAAGGCCACTACTTAAAAAAACTCCCGCCTATAAAACTGTATCGTCGGACAAAAAGATTTGGGAAACAGGTATTAAGGCAATTGATTTTTTTGCACCATTAGTTAGGGGTGGAAAACTAGGTTTATTTGGAGGAGCTGGAGTTGGAAAAACAATTCTTCTTTCAGAAATTTTACATAATATTCTTCTGTTGAAGAAAATTATAGTTAAAAAAAAGACAATTTCGGTTTTTGCCGGAGTCGGCGAACGTATCAGAGAAGGTCAGGAACTTTATCAGGAATTACAGGAAAGAGGAGTTTTGCCTTTTGTTAGTCTGCTTTTTGGCCCAATGGGTGAAAATGCCTCAATCAGATTTCTGACAGCTTTGGCCGGAGTCAGTGTGGCTGAATATTTTAGAGACGAATGTAATGAGGATGTTTTGTTTTTTATTGATAATGTTTTTCGATTTGCTCAGGCCGGAAGTGAATTGTCAACCATTACCAAACGTATTCCTTCGGAAGATGGTTATCAGCCGACTCTTACGTCGGAAATGGCTTCTATTCACGAACGTTTAGTTTCCACCAATAAGGCAGCCTTAAGTTCGATTGAAGCAATTTATGTACCATCGGACGATCTTACCGATAGTGGAGTTCAGTCAATCTATCCTTATCTTGATTCGATTGTTACTCTTTCTCGCGATGTTTATCAGATGGGACGTTTTCCGGCTATTGATATTTTATCCAGTAGTTCCAGTACGATTACGCCTGACATGATTGGTGAAAAACATTACAATTGCGTGGTGGAAGCTTTGCAAATTTTAAAAAAGGCTAAAGGTCTGGAAAGGATGGTTGCTTTGGTTGGTGAATCTGAACTTTCCGCAGAAAACAAAATATTATACAGACGTGCGCAAATCTTACTTAACTATATGAGTCAACCTTTTTTTGTGGCTGAAAATCAAACAGGTAATAAGGGTGAATATGTAACTTTAAATAAAACAATTACAGACGTAGAAAATATATTAAAAGGAAAATATGACGACAAACGTCCTGAAGAGTTTATGATGAAGGGAGGACTTGCATAAATTTGAAATTTTAAATTTTAAATTTCGAATTAAAAATTATTTTTATGTCTACTATTCTTTTATCTCTCAAAATCCGTGGTAAAACTGAAGTTGTTTATGATGGCGATGTTAAAAGCGTGACTTCTACTAATGAAAAAGGCTCTTTTGACATAATTCCATACCACACTCATTTTGTCTCTATCGTTAAAGAGCAAATTATCATAATTGATCAAAATGATAAGTCTACGAAAATTCCGGTGGAGCGAGGAATTGTTTGGGTGAAGGATAATAAGGTGGAAATTTATGTGGGATTGTAACGAATTTTAATTACTGCTAGAATTGAAAGATGGTTGAAAAAATTCTTTATTCTTTATTTTTATTTATTTTAGGTTCTGCAATCGGGTCATTTTTGAATGTTTTAATTGATCGTTTATCGACAAATAAATCCATTACAGGCAGATCTCATTGTGATCATTGTCAACAACAAATAATCTGGCATGATTTATTTCCGATCGTTTCCTTTTTGTTTTTAAAAGGTAAATGTCGTTTTTGCCATAAAAAACTTTCTTTTTATTATCCGATAATTGAAATAATTACCGGTTTTACTTTTATTACCACTTTTTTTATCATTACCAATCACGATAAAACTAAAATGATTCCCGATTTTAGATTATGGCAAAGCAATATTCCCTTACTTATTATTTATCTGGGAATATTTAGTTCTTTAATAGTTATTTTTTTTGCAGATTTAAAATATCAGATTATTCCTGATTCAATGCAAGTAGCTTTGTTGGTTTTTTCATTATTGTTTCAAATAATGTCTATAGGGCTAGGAGATAATCTATCCTTATACTTATTTGGTCAATGGATTTCAAATGGATTATTAGTGATGCTGCCAATATTATTCTTATTTCTGATCACTAAAGGTAATGGTATGGGTTTTGGAGATGTCAAGTTAAGTTTTATAATTGGATTTTTTTTGGGTTTAAAAGGAGGCTTGATAGCCCTATATCTTGGTTTTATAATTGGGGCATTAGGCGGAGTAATTTTAATTTTATTTAAAAGGAAAGGTTTAAAAAGTAAAATTGCCTTCGGGCCATTTTTAGTTATGGGAATGGTTATGGTTATGATTTGGGGATCGCAGATATTTGAAATCATCCACCGCCTCTATGGTTTTTGAATTTTATTCAGCATTTTTTCAATTTGTTTATAAAAGCTACCGACGTCTTTATTGTTGCTTAAAGCATAATCTGTCATATTAAGGCAGCGTCCAACTTGTTGTCCAAGTTTATCTTGGCCAATTCCATAGTCACGCCTATCAATTTTATAAAATTCTTTCCAGGTTTTTGGATCCCACGGTTTAGCTCGGTTTAAAACACGCTTAAATCTAATTTTTCTTTTAGCATTGACTGAGACTAAAACAAATCCTTTGATCTTTTTAAAAAAAACTATTTCAGCTGGATTTCTTATTCCAGTGATGACCACCGGTCTTGATTCTTCTTTTAAGATCTCAATAGTTCTTTTGGCCAATACATCCTGGCCAAAATCTCGCCTTAATTCATCACCGATGTCCTGAAGTGTTTTTCTGGTAAAATCTTTAACTCCTTTTTTATCAAGATCTTTGTGAATGACGGTTGAGAGAGAGAAAGTAGTGAAGCCGTAGTTTTTAATGAGATATTCAGCCAAAACTTCCTTGCCAGCCGCGATCTGACCGACAACCCCTATATAGATTTTTTTCATTGCTTATTTAAACATTAAGTGTTCGTCCGCCCGTTCATATTTAAATAATTCCTGTGGAGTAAACCACACGTTCACTTCTTTTTCTCCATCTTCAACTGTATCTGAAGCATGAATTATATTTCTTAATGGTCTTGATTCTTCATTGGCCAAATCAATTGTGTCGTGAGAAAAATCGCCTCTAATAGTTCCCGGGACGGCTAAGAGAGGGATGGTATTTCCGGAAAGTTTACGGACGATCTCAATCACATCATATCCTTCCACAACCATTAATAATACCGGAGACTCTTGCACATAATCAATTAACCAGCCTTTAACAGTTTTTCCAATGGCAATAGCATTGTCAGTTTTAAAGATCTTTTTAGCATCCAGACCTTTTTTAGCATAATTAGTTAACGTTCGTTGTCCGACTTTTTCAAACCAGGCATCAGTTTCAGGGTAATGAGTAATGATTTTTTCTTTGTCAGCCCACTCAAATTTTAAACCAACAATAGTTAGTCCAACCTGTTCAAAACGTTTTATTATTTTCCCAATTAATCCACGTTGAACGCCGTCGGGTTTTATAATTAATAGAGCCTTTTGCTTAATCATTTTAAATACAATTTATCAACTTCCCGTTCGTAATTTTTAAATTCTGTTTTTCCGTCAAACCAATATTTAATTTCTCTTTCTGCTTCGTCGCGACTGCCTGATGCATGGATAAAAGTTTTAACTGCCCGATTTAAGCCGGCGGACAATGGAGAAGAGTCATAAGAATAATTAGCAAAAATTGTTCCTGGTATTGCAAGATAGGGGATAGTATGGCCTCTTACTTTTCTAGCAATTTCGATTGCATGTGGCGCCGACCAGACCGAGACAATGATCGGTCCTTCCATCCAATATTTAATTAAACGGTCGTAAACAAATTGACCCAGCTTAAGAGGATCTTCTGTTCCAAATGTTTTTTTGACGTCTGCCCCTGATTGCTTAAAGCTGGATAAAGTTTTATTACCCATTTCACTGATCCATTCGGGAGTGCCGGGATAATGGTTTTTGATGACTTCTTTATCAGGTCTGACCATTTTGGCGACCATCAGTTTTAATCCGATGTTTTCAAAGCTTTCAAAAATCATCCCAACCAGGCCGCGTTTGACCGCATCAGGCTTAATTATTATAAGTGTTTGTTCAATCATATTAAAATGCTTTATTATTCGATTACGAATTACGGATTACGAATTTTAATGCGCAATGCGTAATTCGTAATTAAGAAATTATTAAATTTGTAACTTATTATAAATATCTTTCGTTATCGATTCAATGTCTTTTTTGCCGTCAATATTGATCCATTTGGTCCAGACTTGGTTTTTGACTAATTCCTCATATTGTTTATAGGTTTTCCTGATAAATTCAAAATCTTTTTCCCGTCTGTTTTTTTCCTTATCTTCCCCCGATTTACGAGTAATGGCAATATCAGGTGGAACGTTGAGATAAAAAACCAAATCCGGTTTTTCCAGGCCAAAATCTTCGGCAAACCTTAATTCTTTTTCCAAAGTCACTCCCTCTAAGGTTTGAAAACATAAGGCTGAGGTAAAATATCGGTCAGCAACCACAATTCCTGTCTTTCGTTTTTCACTGATCCATTGTTTGTCCATTAAAAACTGTAAGGAATAAAGAAGAAATTGTTGTTCTGGTGTCAATTGCTTATTTTGATAAAGAAATTCTTTAATGAGTTTGCCGATATTTTTTTCGTAATCGGGGTATTTGATAAAGGAAACAGGCTCGTTTTTTTCCTTAAGAATTCTTTGAAGATTTTTTGCTTGTGTTTCACAACCAGCACCATCGATTCCTTCGATTACTATGAACATAAAAAACATTATAACAAATTAGACGGTGGAAAATAGAAGATAGAAGATGGAATTTGAAGTTAGAAGATAGAGGGTAGAAAATTTTTAATTTTTACTTTCTATTATCTATCTTCAAGATCGACCTTCTATTTTCTACCATCTATCGTCTGTTCCATTTGATAAAATATATTTAGCTCCCGTAGTTCAACGGATAGAACAAGCCCGTCCTAAGGGTTAGATAGTGGTCCAATTCCGCTCGGGAGCGCATGAGCAAATTTGTCAACGCAACTAAATTAAAAAAAATCCATCTTGTTAAACACAAGATCCATCAAATAAAAAAAAGCGAATATCTCAAAATTCTTATATTGCGTACGATCGGAAACTTTCTTATTGTTTCTTCTATTTTTATGATTGCCAAAACATTTTATTCTCCGGTTAAAGAAGAAGTGCGTTATTTTATTGATCGGCAAATAAAAAAACAATATTTTATCTCAACTGAAAAAATTCAGCCCCCTAAAGAGCCAAAAGGACTTTTAGCTAAGGCTTTTAATCTGAAGTCAGTTGAATTTCTGACGCCTGAAGATCCAAACTTTTCTATTATTATTCCGAAAATCGGTGCCAATTCCAGAGTTTTTGCCAATGTTGATTCTTCGGATGAAAAAATATATTTACCAATTCTTCAAAAAGGAGTAGCTCAAGCTCTGGGTACTGCTTTTCCAGGCGAGGGCGGACATATTTTTCTTTTTGCTCATTCAACCGATTATTTCTGGAATGTTGGTAGCTATAATGCCATCTTTTATCTTTTGCATAAGCTTGAAGTAGGGGATGAGGTCAATTTAATTTATAAAGGTCAAAGATTCGTTTATAGAATTATTGGTAAAAACGTAGTTGATCCGTTGAGTGTAGAATATTTAACTCGGAAAACAAATAAGGAATTTTTGACTCTTCAGACCTGTTGGCCGCCAGGCACGACCTTAAAGAGATTGTTGATTTTTGGGACCAGAGTTAGCGAGTAAAAATTTAGAATTTATAGTTCAGAATTCAAAATTAAGTTTATAATTTAGAATTCTAAATCCATTCTGAACTCTAAATTCATAATTCTGAATTCTTATCTAATTCCTACTAAGTAAAGATCCGGTTGTTTGTTTATGTCAGGATTAAGGTTAATAAGGACGACAATTTTTCCGTCAGAAGTAGTAGTGAAAAAAGAACTTTCAAATGGTCCCGAATAAACCGTTTGTTTATTTTCTCCACTATAATCAGTCAGGGCAATTTTTTTGCCTTCTTTAAAAATTAGATGTTTGGAATCAGGGAACCACAACACACGATTATCAATTTGATTGGAGATTCTGTAATTTTTATCTTCCTTTTTGTCATAGACGTAAAAAACATCTTTTTTTAACGTTCGTTCTTCTTGTGTTTGATTAGTAGCGATCATAGGTGGACTAAGTACGGGAATTAATTCCAGTGGCACAATTGCTTGATAAAGAACTTTAGTTTCATCGGGTGAAAAGGAAATAATTTTAAACGATTCTGTTGCAATTTTTACCATGTCTTTAGGAAAAGTTTCAAAAATCTTTAATTTCTCAACTTCTTTTTCTTTTTCCCAAGCATCAATAATTACTTTTTTAGAATTATTGACGTCAAGTGGAGCGTTGTCGTCATCAATAGAAAGTAAATGGGCATTTTCACCCCAATCAACTATCATTTGTTTATAATCAGGTGAAAAATATACTTCAGCTTCACCAAAATTGATGTCAGGACTTAATCCCAAATCCTGTTTTAAAATAATTTGTTTTAAAGGTGGAAAAAGAGATATTTTTTTACTAACATCGAAAAAATATATTCCGTCTTTGGTAATATCGTCATTATCTGCAAAAATAATAACTCTTCCGGTCTGATCAAGGGGAAAAGCCTTTACTATCCCCAGATTTGTTAAAGGAGAAAGAGAGGGATTATTAGGAAAAAGAAGGGCTTCGACCGGTAATACCAATTCTCCTTTTAAATTATAGCTTCTACTCCAAGTTAGATAACCTTCTTTTTTTATTTCTACAGAATATCGACCAGGAACAAGAGTAAGATTGATATCGGTGGCACCTTTAAGTTCGTCATTAATAAAGACTTTAGCAGCTTTTGGAGAAGAAGAGATTGCCAAAATACCCGTTGGTAAAAGAGATTTTTTTTTAAAATCAAGTCTGTATCCTCGAGCATAGGTGATTATGCCGGCCAAGATGACGAAAAAGGAAACGACAATAATGACCTTAAAAACGTTTTTCATTTTGTGTAAGGATTATTATACAATAATAATTAACATCTTTTATGTTTTTCGGTAAAAAAATCGGTATAGATTTAGGTACTGCCAATACCCTTATTTATCTTGTTGGGGAAGGTATTGTTTTGAATGAGCCAACCGTGGTCGCCTATTCGTTGGAGGACAAACGGATTCTGGCTGTAGGAGAGGATGCTAGGGAAATGTTAGGGCGCACTCCTGGGTCCATCGTGGCGGCCCGACCAATGAGAGATGGTGTGATTGCCGATTATGGAACAACTTCAGCCATGATTACTTTTTTTCTTAAAAAAGCCTTAAAGGGCAAAGTGTATTGGCCTGAAGTAATGATTTCTATTCCCGGTGGTTCAAGCCAGGTGGAAAAGCGGGCAGTAGTGGCTGCTTGTAAACAGGCAGGGGCATCCAATGTTTATCTAATTGAAGAACCTCTGGCTGCGGCGATTGGTGCCAAAATTCCCATTTCTCAAGCTTCAGGTCATATGATTGTCAATCTTGGTGGTGGTACCAGCGAAGTGGCAGTTATCTCACTAGGGCAGTTGGTGGTTTATAAAACGGTTCGAGTTGCCGGAACAAAACTTGATGAAGCAATTATGATGCATTTGAAAAAAAAACATAATCTAATTGTTGGCGAGCGGACGGCAGAGGATATCAAAATGAAAATAGGGAACGCCTTTGTTGATGAAAAATCAGAAACTGAAAGAGTAATGGAAGTTAAGGGCCGCGATTTTCAAACAGGTTTGCCAAAAATTATTGAAATATCGGACAAAACCATTAATGAAGCAATTCAAAAACCCTTAAAACAGATCTTGGAAGGAATTAAGGAGGTTTTAAGTCTAACACCTCCGGAGTTGTCGGCTGATATTGTTGATAAAGGAATTATTCTATCAGGTGGTACGGCTCTTCTTCACAATATTGACAAATATGTTACCTATTATATAGGTGTAGCTTCCTTCGTAGTTGAGGAGCCATTGTTTTGCGTCATAAGAGGGGTGGGAATGGCCATTGAAAACTTAGGTAGCTTTAAAGAAGCTATCAGGTAGCTCTATTTATTTTATAAAAGACCTATATTTTATAATACAAAGAAAATATTGAGGAGTCGTAGTGCCGTCGTATGATTGTTAAATAAAATATTATTGAATATAGTAAAATTAATATAAGACATAGTAAAAATTACAAGTAATTTTATATATGGATTTTCTGAACGAGCTAAAAACGTGTTCAATTAATTTTAACTTAATAGAAAAATTAAAGTTAAATTTGGTATAAATTAACTCTTATAGTAAAATTTATTATATGAACAACAAAAAACTACTTGACATAGGGATAGAAAAACAATCAAAAATAGAAGTCCTAGAGAAAATAAAAAAATTCCTTGCTTTTCCCAATGAATGTTTACATATAGTATCTCTTAACCCGGAAAATCTGGTCGTGGCCGAAGAGAATGCTGAGTTTAAGAAGGCTCTTAAAGACGCCCAAATCAAGATAGTTGATGGTATTGGTGTTGCTCTGGCGGCCAAAATCAAGGGGATTGAGGTTGGAGAGAGGATAACGGGAGTAGGGTTGATGGAAGAGCTTATAAGAATAGCTGATAATATACGCTTACGAGTGCTGCTAATTGGGGGAAAACCAGATTTAGCAGTTAGACTTGCTCAGTGCTACCAACAAAGCTATAAAAATGGAAAGTTTTTAGGAGTTTTGGGTATCAAAGACATTCAAAATCCGAAGAGAGAAGAAGAAGACAAGATTTTCTCTATAGTGGCCGACTATAAGCCTCATATCGTCTTAGTAGCCTTTGGCTCCCCGGCACAAGAATTATGGCTTTGGAAGAATAGATCGCGCTTTAATCGCATAGTTTGTATGGGAGTGGGAGGAGCTTTTGATTACTTAAGCGGCGATATTTTAAGAGCTCCGAAAGTTATTCAACGGTTAGGACTTGAATGGTTATTCAGATTAGTGAGACAGCCGTGGAGAATAAAAAGACAATTAAGACTTTTCAGGTTTTTGATAAGCTTAATCAAAGATTTATAAGACTTTCTAAGCTAAGGGGATATAAGGAATTACTCGACTAAAGAAAAAAGATGCTTCAGTTAATTCTCTTCTTCTGGAAGATGTGAGACCTACAAATTCTTCTCCAAATATTTGTTTTTCTCCATGGGTTGGGATTAAGGGATAGGGTAAACTTGTGCTTATGGCAGTCAGTGTTTTTCCAGCGACTATACTTGCTATTAAACTTGGTCTTATTTTTGGTGTTGTGCCAACTGGTTTTGGTGCATTATAAAATTCAAGAATATCTAATAATCTATGGATTGCATTACGATTATCAGGATCAGTGCCTCTTTTAGTTAGATTTAGAAGTGAGTCATAAGATGCAGCAATAACACCTAATTGTACCAAAGAAGACGGATCTCCTCGTTGATCTCCCTCTCTTAAAATTCTTTCCATGGCTACTTTTTGAAGAGTATCAGTTACAGCCGTAGGAGAATACATTACTCCTTTAGACAAAGCTACACAAGCATATAGTCTAGACAAATGAGCCGTTGGAAACTCAAATAATGCAGGATTTAACAACTGATTTTGTAGAACAGCCAAAGCCTCTTCTTTTTCTTTTGTAGTTGATCTTTCATCTTCTAGTACTCTTCCCTGAATTAAAATTTGCGAAGGTTCAAGTAAGCCGGCCTGAACCTCTTCCTCATGTATTTGTTTTAACTGAGCCTGTTTTGCTAATTGAAGTACGCCTAAATAAACCGGAGGTAATAAAAATAAAAGAGTGCCTCCAAGACAGCCTAATCCTTCCAAAGCTCCTTCTTTCACTTTTGCACCTATCTCTGTGGATCTTTCTTCGCCCAATGTCCTTTTCGCGATACTAGAAGTGGTTTTACCTACTATATGGGTTAATTCATTTAATCTTTCAGGATAATTAAGAAGATCAAAAAGCCATCGGGGAACATTCGAAGGTTCAAAACCATTAAAAAAACGCGATAAAGATGCTGATGCCGGTTTTTTAGATTCTAGAGCCATTTGAAGCGTTATTATAACAAATTGTATAGATTATATCAACTTGTTTGTAAAAATTATTTTTCATTTTGCTAAAATGGGTTATGGAAAAAGCGATTCTTGAGGCTATAAAGTACTTTTCCTACTTTCAATATCCACCCACATTTGAAGAGGTGGCTATGTTCTATCCTAAAAAAATAACCAAAAAAAGACTTCAAGAAGAAATTGATGAATTAGTGAAAGAAAAAAAAATAATTTTATTAGACAAAGATTGTCCAGATGCTATTAGCAATAAGTTATCAGTTCGCAGGTATACTCTAGGGGAGTACCGTATTAAAATTACTAATTACTCATTACGGATTAAGAATTCCTTAAAAAAGATAGAGAGAATACAGTTTTATTTGAAACTTCTTTCGTTTTTTCCTCAAATCAAGCTGGTGGGGTTGTCGGGGACGGTAGCCATGATGAATGCCAAGGAAAACGATGATATAGATTTATTTATTATTACGGCAAGAAATAGATTGTGGACGGGAAGGTTAATAGCTCTATTATTGGCTAAAATTATGAGAATTAAAAGACCAAGAATTACGAATTACGAATTACGAATTAAGGAAAGAACAAAGGACAAGGTGTGTTTGAATCTTTTTTTCGAGGAAAAGAAGATGGAAGTCCCCGATTATAAGAAAACAGAATACGTGGCGCATGAGATATTACAGATGAAACCGCTAATCAATAAAAGAAATGTTTATCAGAGATTTTTGAAGGCAAACAAGTGGATCTATAAGGTTTATCCTAACGCTATTAATCCAGAATTTAGAATTCAGAATTTAGAATTAAATTTAGAATCTAGAATAGAAACTCTAAATTCTAAATCAATTTTGAATTCTAAATTATTAATTCTAAATTACTTATCGAATAAGATTGAGGTTTTCCTAAAAAATCTTCAGCTTAAGTTCATTAAACGGCATCAGACCAATGAGGTGGTCACCGATTCTCAGCTCTGGTTTTTTCCAGAGGATTTTGAGAGAAAATTAAGATTAGGGTTATTGGTAAACCAAACTCCAATTAAGACTAATAAAAAGCCAGCAATAAGCAAAAAGGAAAGAGTTTCTTTGAGAAGAAAATATGACCAGACAAAAGTAGCTAAGGGTTGAAGATAAAGAACGGTTGAGGCTACAACAGGAGTTGTTTTTTTAATCAGAATTTGAACTAAAAGAAAATAGGCGACCGTACCTATGGATCCCATAAAAAATATGCTAAACCAACCTTTAATAGTCAAATTTTGCCACCAATTGGGATAGTTCTTCAGATCTGAAAAAGAAAATAAAAACATCAAAAACAAAGTTGTTAAAGAAAAGTAGAAAACAAGTTGAAGTGGTGAATAATTCGATTGGAATTTTTTAGATAAGACAGAATAAAAAGAATAAGAAATAGAGGCTATTAAAATTATTAAATTTCCAGTCATGCCAGCCCAAAAATTAAAATCTTTAGAAAAAAGAGGTAAAAGAATGATAAATGACGCGCCGAAAAAACCAATAGATATACCAATGACTTTAATTAGGTTAAATCTTTCTTTCAATAATGCGAATGAAATAACGGCAGAAAAAATCGGTACGGCCGTATAGATTGTTTGAGCTATATTAGCTGTTGTCAGTTTGACGCCAAAAGGAAAGAAAATAACATTAATACTGGCTAAAAAAGATAAAACAATAACCATAAAAAAATCTTTATTGAATTTTGGTTTGGACTTTAAAAAAAGAGGAAAAAGAATTAAAACGGCGAAAATAAACCTGAAAAAAACAAAACTAAATGGGGGGATTTCCTTAAGGCCAATTTTGGTTATTGGTGGAGCTCCACCACCTAAGAAAGCAGCTAAAACAATCAAAAAAAAAGATGAAAAAGAGGTGATTTTTTTCTTCAACATAATCGTAATAATAGCACAAAGACAACTTAAAATTCAAATTAGGCCTTAATAATTAGGGGTAAAAGGGCGAAGAAGGCGCCGGATATGAAGATCGTCCAAAGAGGTAAACCGCAAAGGAGAATAAGGAAAAAAGAAGCATAAGCCAAAAGATTACCAATGCGGTAAGATATTTCTCTAAAAGCAATATATTTTTCTCTTTCGTGTTTGGCGTGATCATAAGCGATAGCCGTTAACGGTACTACAAAAAAACAGCCCAAAACTTTATGAATGGTATCAAAAAAAGTAAGAGCAATAGGATTTTGAAAAAAAGCTTTTCCTATCCAGCTTAAAAAAACAGCCCAAACACCAATTCTTTCCAATTTATCTTTATTTAATTTATCTACGATTAGACCGCTTATGTAATAAACTAAAGCGGCTATAAGCATGATTAAAGTTGAGATTTTGGCAATGGTCAGAATATTTTTAAAAATCAAATAAAGAATAATTGGCCAGGCAATAGTATAAATAGTTTCTTCCCCGCCGGCGCCAAAGAAAGCAATCATATCTTTTTTCCTTTTGACCATTTCATGGAAATTTTCCTCCAGCGAAACGGAAACGATTTTTGTAGGTGGTGTTAAGAAAAAAATAACCGATAAAGAAGCTAGAGTTAGAATAAAACCAGTCAGAAAAAAAACTGAGCTTCCTCCGGATTCTAAGATCAGTCCGCCAAAAAACGGTGCCAACACACCAGACAAGACGCTTACGGTTTCCACAGCTCCAATTTGCCTGCCTAGTTGTTTTTTATCGCTAACCTCAATGAAAAAAAGATGATAAGAATACCACCAAAGACTGGCAGCAAAACCAAAAGTAATAAAGGCAAAAAAAATCATCTTTTTAGTTAATAAAAGAAAAAATATAAGCAAAAAAATCTGGGCAAGTAAAAAAGTAAACTTTAATCCGAATTTTGATGCCAAAAATGTAGTTGGGATTGTTGACAAAAGATAAACCAGAGTTAACAAAACAAAAAAAAGTAAAGTGACAATCAGTGCTTTTTGTTGGCCCAAGTAAAGATAATTTTGAAAAATAACAATTGGTAAAAAAAGGGAAAAGAAGGCAAAAAGAAAAGAACGTAAATTTGCGGCAATGGTTAAAACAGTCAGTGGCTGGCTTTTATGATGGGGAAGATGAAAAAATTTGTAATGAGTATGCATTGTTAATTTGATTATATATCACTTTAAAAGCAGGAAGCAAGAAGCCATAAAAATTGATATAATTTAGACGTTCGCCGGGATGGCGAAACTGGCAGACGCGCACGGTTCAGGGCCGTGTTCTCGTAAGAGAATGGAGGTTCAACTCCTCTTCCCGGCACCAGGAATAAATTGGAGGGTTGGCTGAGTGGTCCAAAGCGAGGGGTTGCTAACCCCTTGAGTCGCAAGACTCGCACAGGTTCAAATCCTGTACCCTCCGCCTTCGTCCCGAGTACTCGGGACTACGGCGAGACAAAGTCCGCTTTCAAAAAAAATTATTATGAAAAAAATAAAATTAGCTCTGGCGAAAATAAAAAAAGAAATAAAAGTTTATCAGTTAGTATTGAAAGACAAAAGAACCCCGAAATTGGCCAAAATTCTCCTTTGGTTGGCCCTCGCATATTTTTTTCTACCATTTGATCTTATTCCTGATTTCATTCCTGTTATTGGGCAGCTAGATGATTTTATTTTTGCTGTAGTTTTAATCACTTTAGCCCTAAAAATTATTCCTAAAGAAGTAGTGACAGAATGCCGCCTGGCAGTTTTGTAGATCAACTAAGGATTGATTGTTCTAAACAATATTTTAATTCAAAGGGTCGCCAAAAGGAAACCTCTCATTTAAAGGATTATTTTCTTTAATTCTTTGACAAGGAACTACAATATTAGGAGGAGTTTGCTGGTTTGCTGGAACTTTGCCTGAAGATGATCTAGTACATAAATTATGATCTCTATCGAGCCAAGGACACATTTCAGGTTTAATGAATTCAATAGGAGTAACTCCAATTAAAGCTTCAATATGTCCCGCTCTGTTAAAAAAACCAGAACAATAATTTTCTACACTCATAAAATTATTTGATTAAGCGTTAAATTCTACAAAAATGCTTGCAGATTGTCAATTTATAAGTTGAACATAGAGTTTGACAAAGGCACGGATTTTGATAAGCTGAGAGAAAATTATGGTGGCAGAATGGTTTAATAGAAGAAAAGAGCCAGGGCCAGGACGGATATGGGAAAAATCTAAATTGTCAGAAGGAAGATATTGGACTCGTTTACATACGAGTGGAGGAATTTTTGGAATATTAGATGTTAATGTGAGTAGTTTAGCTATTCCTATTTCTATATCAAAAATAAATGATTATCTTCATGTTTTAGCTTTCTCAAATTTATGTAGATTATCTAATAAAGATTATGATGCGATTGATGCAATAATAAG
>Ga0265297_10001061_pt1 | contig 68441 bp, 38 predicted proteins | sample Munlanlwell13791_FD_192502 | JGI IMG/M metagenome (GOLD analysis project Ga0265297, IMG submission 192502) | Leachate microbial communities from a municipal landfill in Southern Ontario, Canada - Leachate well 137-91 | ecosystem: Engineered > Solid waste > Landfill > Unclassified | place... | reverse complement strand
CCCCCGAGCGAAGCCGAGGGGCGTTGAGCGTAGCGAATCCGGTCCCCCGAGCGAAGCCGAGGGGCGTTGAGCGTAGCGAATCCGGTCCCCCGAGCGAAGTGGTATTTTGAGCGTAGGGGTGGAACCGATAGGCGCTGGGAGTAGCTGGGCAATTATTGAATTCTCCAGGCTCTTAGCGTAGCCGAGGGGCCAAAAGGTCAAGATTTCCTAAACAGCTCTGAAGCGCTCTTATTTTTGCATTTTGCCAATTGATGTAACTCATCCACCCTTCCGTTGATGAGCGCCTCCTTTTTCTTTTGGCTCCAATTTTGAATTTGCTTTTCTCTTAAGAATGCGTCGTCAATTCTCTGGAACTCTTCAAAGTACATCAATCTGACAGGCAGGTGTTTTGACGTAAAATGGGCTCCTTCACCGAGTTGATGCTCTTCTATTCTTTTATCAAGATCTACTGTACTTCCAGTATAATAAGTGCCATCAGCACAGCGTAAAATGTACATATAGCCTTTCATCTTAAATAAATTTTAAAAGGTACTTTATGGGATATAAGTTACCCCGAAATTTTGAGTAAAACGAATCTACGGAGTTAATTCTTCAATGGATTGGCTTTTTAAGGCAGAATAAATTAAAATGGTGATAATTAACATGATAGAACATTAAACAATATCATGCTTCTTTCAGCATCACCTCAACATTCAACGCCCCTCGGCTGCGCTCGGGGACCCGGGTAGCTCCATTAATTTCGGCCCCTCGGCTCCGCTCGGGGTTGAAGGGGCGTAGTGTGAAGCCATCCGGTCCCCGAGCGCAGCCGAGAGGCGTTGAGCGAAGCGATACCGGTCCCCGAGCGCAGCCGAGGGGTGGTGAGCGTAGCGATCCCGGTCCCCGAGCGCAGCCGAGGGGTGGTGAGCGTAGCGATCCCGGTCCCCGAGCGCAGCCGAGGGGTGGTGAGCGTAGCGATCCCGGTCCCCGAGCGCAGCCGAGGGGCAAAGGGCGAAGCGATATCGGTCCCCGAGCGGAGCCGAGGGGCAAAATTTCATAGGGCGATATCGTTTCCCGCACGAAGTGGTATCCAGAGCGTAGCCGTAGGGCCGAGAGGCATTGGGAGTACAGTACTAAGCCTGGAAACCGAGGGGCCGACAGGTAAAGTTGGTGCAGTGAAATCAATTCTTTTGCCAAGTATAAAGGAGGGGTCAAAGCTATAATAGTATTCAAATTTCCTACGATTGTGCGCCCATTTCCGCACAATTTTTCATTTTAAACTTTCATCCTAAGCTATTTGTTAAATAGAAGTCCATACTTAGGATTATATATGTCTGATACAATGTGCATTATGAAGTATTCATATATTATTCAAAACCCGGCAATAGATTGGTACATCTTTTGTTATTACTAATTGTTAAAATCTATTGAAGCATAGCCCATTATTTCAATAAAATTGGCCAAATCAGCGGTTTTATAGGCATAAATAGCTATATTCGTGAACGATATGGGAATCTTAGATCCACTTGATATTTTACAAACCAATCAATCGATTGCCTTTTTCCGCAATCGATTGATTACTAGTGCAGACAAGCATTTTGCGCTTCTGTTCAAACCCTTTTTCCCTCAAAATTCCCTAAATGCTGTTTCGGCTTTACTTTTCGGAAAACATAGGTATTTTTCATTAAGTTTTTATTTCAAAATTTATGAGAAATATTTGTCTTTGGGAGGTATTTATCTTTTAATACCTCTGATCAAATGAGCGGATACTTAAATTTCAAGAAAATAGAATCGCCGATCAAAATAGCATTGTTTTTTTTGCTGTTGACATGTGTTTCTTTTTCACGAGTATCCGGGCAAACTAATACATGGGACGGTTCCTCCAGCAATAACTGGAATACTGCGGCAAACTGGTCATTGAACCTGGTGCCAACTAATGCACATGATGTGGTAATTCCAAACAACTTCAATGTTACTGTTAATACTGCAGCAGTTTGTAATACTTTTACAATTAATAGTGGAGGCAGCTCAAATACAATTACTATAAGTGCCGGACAGAGCCTAACAGTATCAGGAGCAGTCGTTATAAATGGAGGAACTGGCAGTGCCGACAATAAAATTATTGCTGTTGGAGGTGGTACTTTTTCCTGTGCTTCAATAACTATGGCTGATCCAGGAAACAATAATAGAGATTGTTATGTGTCACTTTCGACTGGCACAGTTACTGTTTTCGGAAATATCACAATGAATGGAGCTGCCGGAAGAAATCAAGTTACTTTTACTGGTGCTGGGACTCTTAATGTTGGAGGCAATATCACGGGTGGCAATTTGATACCTTCAACGGGAACAGTGAACTATTATGGAGATGGAACAGGTGGAACTTCTTCTTCCCAAACAATTGGTGCTTATAATTATAATAATCTAATAACTTCTGGAAACGGCACCAAAACTCTAGCAGCTGCAACACCAACTGTTAGTGGGGCACTGACCGTTAAAGCAGGGACAACGCTTGCATTATCGACTTATGCACTTGGAGCCTCAGCAGGACCAACAAGTGTTGTAATGGAAATTGGCTCAACCGGATCTACAATTTCCGGGACAGGATTGTTGCATCTTGGTGGAAATGTAACAGTAAATTACATAACCGGGAGTAGCGGCGCTACTATTTCCTGTCCAATTGCACTGGATAACAACCGTATTTTTACAGTTGCGGACGATGGAACCTCCGCTACTGACTTGACAGTTAGCGGAGTTATAAGCACTTCTTTTGGAGTTACGAAGGCCGGGCTGGGAACAATGACATTATCCGGATCAAACACCTATACAGGAGCGACAACAATCAATGCCGGAACCTTACAAATCGGGGCATCGACTTCTGCCCTTGGCACAGTTGGGGGAATAACATCAGTAGCTTCAGGAGCTGTTTTAGATTTGAATGGTTTTAATCTTTCAAATGCTGAACCACTTACTTTATACGGAGCTGGTTTGACAGCATCTCCAGCAGGTGCATTGACCAACACAGGAGGAAATGCTTCTTATAGTGGACCAATTACATTAGGCTCTGCCAGTACAATAACTGCCACAAGCTCGGGAACGATCACTTGCAGCGGAACATTGGGTACTGGTACATTTGCTTTAACATTGGATGGTACAGCGGGTAGTTCAGGTACTATGTCCGGAATAATCACAACACCAACATCAATTACTAAAAATGGTGCAGGCACATGGATCCTTTCTGGTACAAACAATTATGCGGGTGCAACAACCATCAGTGAGGGGACACTTAAACTTGGTGCATCAACCTCTGTACTTGGTACACCAGTCGGTATTACGTCTGTAACCTCAGGAGCCGTTTTAGATTTGAATGGTTTTGTTCTTTCAAATGCTGAACCACTTACTATTTACGGAACCGGTTTAACAGCATCACCTGCCGGAGCATTGACCAACACAGGAGCCAATGCTTCGTATAGTGGCCCCATTACACTTGGCTCAGCCAGCACAATAACAGCGACAAGCTCTGGAACACTTACTTGTAGCGGAACTGTTGGAACAGGCGCTTTCGCTTTAACTTTGGATGGAGCAACAGGCAGTTCAGGAACAATGTCAGGTATCATTTCAACACCGGCTTCAATTACTAAAGATGGGACAGGAACCTGGACTCTTTCGGGGGCTAACACATATACAGGGACCACAACCATCAGTGCAGGGATCCTTAAACTTGGTGCATCGACCTCAGCGCTTGGCACGATAGCCGGAATAACCTCAGTAACAACAGGCGCAGTATTGGATTTGAATGGTTTTACTCTTTCGAATGCTGAGCCATTGACTTTAAACGGAACAGGTATTTCAACCGGAGGGGCGCTCATCAATAGTTCTGCAACCGGTGTAACTTACAACGGGGCAATAATACTCGGAAGCGCCAGCAGCATAGGCGCCACAGGTAATATTACATTGGGCAGTGGAGGTATTTCAGGCGGCCAGGATTTAACCAAAGTTGGTGGCGCTATTTTAAGTTTGGGAAGTGGAACTGCCACTCTTGGCGGGCTTACCATCAGTGCAGGCACACTGACTGCTACCTCTGCGACCATGAATCTCGCAGGTAATTACAGCAATGGGGGAACCTTTACGCACAACAGTGGAACAGTAAATTTTAACGGTAGTACAGCCCAGACAATTGGAGGAAGCGCTTCCTCTACATTCAATAACCTTACCATAGCAAATACCAGTGGTGGAGTAAGTTTAACGAAAAATGAAACCGTAAGTGGGGTTTTAACGCTTACAAATGGAATACTGGGTACAGATGCAACCAATTTCATGGCTGTTACCAATACTGCTATCGGTGCTGTTACTGGCGTTTTTGCGTCAAGTTATGTGAATGGACCACTGCAATGGTCTTTACTGAGCGGAAATTCATATCTGTTTCCTGTTGGTGATGCAACCAATTACCGTCCATTTGAACTAAACAACATTGTTTGTTCTTCTCCGGCAGTACGGGTGACAATGTCCAGTACCGGTGCTAGTACCGTTGATGGGACTTTATCTTCGGTTGCCGCAAGGAACTGGTACGCACAATTAATGGGTGGCACCTTTACCAGTGCAACAGTCAGACTGACCGAAAGCGGATTAATCGGTGCGAATGCAGTGGCAAGCGCTACAGCTGCTCAAAGCGGTCCATATACCGACCGTGGCGGAAATAGCATCGCGGGAGGAACAATTACTTCAGATGCAGCGATTTCTTATACCGGATCAACTTATTTCGCTATTGGCACACGTCGTCCTGCAGTCGCATTGTCCAACAATGGTACTCAGGTTACCGCCACAAATATTGTCGGAGGAGCAAATAATGTAGTTTTACATCAGTCGGCCCTTGCCGTCACCCTTGCTAACGCTACACTGACCGGCATGACCTGTACCACCGCAGGCAGTTATGTTTCTGCTGACATGACCAATCTTAAAGCATGGTATCAAACTACAAGCACATTTAATGCGGGAACTGCTACCCTGTTAAGTACTTTAACAACGCCGGGAGCCGCAGGGGCTAAAACATTCCCGGCCTTTGTATCTCAGTCAATAACCAGTGGAACAACTGGATACATTTTCATTACTGGCGATGTTGCCCCAGGCGCTGTACCCGGACATACAATTAACCTCAGCGCTTTGGCAACCAGTAATTTCACGTTCACGCTCGCTACAAAATCAGGATCAACAACTGCCGGAGGCGACCAAACTGTTGTGCCAGGACCCCTCGACCACTTTGCAATTTCGACCATATCCTCTCCTCAGACTGCCGGTACTGCCATTTCCGGAATCACCCTGACGGCCCAGGATGTCAACAACAATACGGTAACCAGTTTTGTCGCCACGGTTGTTTATAGTGGAACAGCTGGTATTACAGGTACTTCGGCCACTTTCACAGCTGGTGTGCTCTCCGGGGTTAGTGTAACGCCAACAGTTTCCGGCACTGCACTTACATTCGTTGTAACAGGATCAACCATGACGGGCACAGCGACAATCGCTACCATCAATCCGGGGGCATTGGACCACTTCGCAATTTCAACCATTAACTCTCCTCAGAATGCGGGAATTGCCATTACAGGAATCACCCTGACTGCTAAAGATATCAACAACAACACAGTATCCAGTTTCGTCTCTACTGTCGCATATAGTGGCACAACTGGAATCACTGGTACTTCAGCCGCTTTTACCGCAGGTGTGCTCTCCGGCGTTAGCGTAACACCTACTGTGGCTGGAACCAATATGACTTTTATAGTCACCGGAGCAACAAAAACCGGCACAAGCACTTTTGATGTGAACGCAAGTGCTTTAGACCATTTTGCAATATCTACCATTACCTCTCCCCAGGCTGTAGGAACAGCCATAACCGGTATCACCCTGACTGCCCAGGATATCTACAACAATACGGCAACCAGTTTCGTCTCTACTGTCGCATATAGTGGAACTGCAGGTATCACTGGTACTTCAACCACTTTTACAGCTGGTGTGCTTTCAGGGGTTAGCGTAACGCCAACGGTCTCCGGTACTTCACTTACATTCGTTGTAACAGGTTCAACCAAGACTGGTTCCGCGACAATTGCTACCATCAATCCGGGGGCTCCGACTGCCATTTCCGCGACACCAGGTTCTATCAACTTCGGAGATACAGGCACCATTAGTTTAGCGGCCAGTGGTGGAGGCGGAAGCGGGGCCACACTTACCTGGTATGCTGGAGGATGTGGTTCCGGAACCTCTATTGGAACAGGCAGTCCTCTGGTGATCAGCAAACCGGCAATTACTACTACCTATTATGCAAGATGGGAAAGCGGTCTCGTTAACTCCAGTTGTTTGAGCACAACGGTCACTGTCTTAAATACAACTTTTTACTCTTATCAATCCGGCGATTGGAATACAGCGAACACCTGGACGACAGACCCTTCAGGATCCTTCTGGGTAAATGGCGGCATTCCAGCCTCTACCGATCATGTGATTATCCTTAACGGTCGAACCATCTCAGTCAACGAAAATGGAAAGTCTGTTACCTCCCTGGAAATCCGACTGGGAGGCACGCTAGACCTGCAAACTACTACAACCCACAACTTTGGAACTGTAACCGGTGAAGGTATCTTGAAACTTGCGTCAGGTAATTTTCCGGGAGGGAGCTATACCGGGTTTGTTGCGGCAACCGGAGGAACAGTAGAATATTACAATCTGAACAGTCAAGGCATCAGCAACACACAGCTTACCTACAACAAATTGATCGTATCAAACTATACCGCATCAGCCTATACTACTTATTTGGACAATGCAAGCAACAACATCAGTTATACAGTAAACGGAACCTTTGACCTGAATAAATATGGAGCTGGTAACCTTACCTTCAATTTTGGAAATCCAACTCCTTCAGACAATTTGATCAACATGACAGTTGCAGGCAATTTTTCTGTTTCAACCGGTTGTACAATCGGGGTAAATAATTTTGCGACAGCCCATACACTGGCCTCATCGGATGTGAACGCATCATTGGTTAATCCGGTCCATAGTTTAACCCTTTACGGAAATTTCACCAACAATGGTTCGGTACGTTTTACAGGATTGCCCGCCCCATTTGATAATGCCTATTATCTCCTCACAACGACAGCTTTTGGTGGCACCAATTACGGCGATGTTCAGGTGACCTTTGCAGGCGCCACAAACAATACGGTAACTTGCAACGGAACGACCGACTTTTTCAGGTTTATTGTTGAAAAAGGATCCGACCAAACCTACTCCCTGGAGGTAAATTCTTCCAATATGGCCAATTTTACCCTATTCGGTCCCAACAACCAGGGAAACAACAACTTTGCAGGATACGGCTATTATTACAAAGCACTGTTCCTCCATTATGGTACATTGAAATTGAATTCCAATATCAATGTACCTTCAATCTCTGAGGGGGGACAGGACTTTCTGCTTAATCCATCTGCCTTTTTGTGGGTGAATGGGGCCAATGTCTCTACAACAGTCACGGGGCTTAATGGTACTGGCTATCAGGCTGCTACCTTCTATGGCAGGTTGCGCGTCAGTGCCGGTCAATTCTCTACAGGCGATGCAGCGGGTATTGTTTTAGGAGATCTCAGCACACCGGAAATCAATATTGAAGGAACGGGTACCCTGGATGTCAGTCAGGTATGGAACAACACAGGTGCAACCAACCTGATCAGTTATACACAGACTGGTGGTACAGCCAACTTCAGATTGCAGGGAGAAAACCATGCTGGAGCCGTTTTATCATTGGATAATCCCAACACTGTATTTAATATGAGTGGAGGTAGTATCAACTTTACAGACAATGCGTTTGTTAATGCCACTACCGATTTCCGACTCTTTAACATTCAGGTACTACCTGGAAAATATACGGTAACAGGAGGAACAATCAATGTAAATGTCCCTTCTTCGGCAACAGTTTATACCGGTAACACGACCGTTCCTTTCTACAACATGAATATCACGAATAGGACGGGTTCAGGTAATGTGACCTTACAAATGGCCACTCCTGGATCAACCCTGACTGTTTTAAATGATCTTTCTATTGGGAATGGAGCCACCCTGGACATGAATACAAATACTATCGGGCTGGAAGTTGATCATAATTTCAGTTTAGCATCAGCAGCAACCTATACACCGGGTGCCAATACAACCACCTTCAACGGGTCCGGGGTACAAACCTTTACCAATACAGGAAGCATCACAAGCGGTCTGAATAACTTCACACTTTCAAATGCCAGCAACACCAACATTACCAATAACCTTACTGTGAGGGGACTGCTGACAATCAACAATGGATGTAGTTTAAATGACCAGGGCTTTACCATCTATGCTGATGGGAACATTATCAATTCAGGTACCCATAACAGCCAGGCAAATGGAAGCATCCTATTGAACGGGACATTGGCCCAAACCATCGGCGGTTCGGGAACAGGTATCTTTGGCAATTTAGGTATAAACAAAACAACTGGAACTGCCTCATTTACTTTCAATCAGACTATAAACGGCAATTTAAGACTGGTAAATGGCATCTTGGATATCGCCAGCTTCAATCTTAAATTTTCTGCCACCAGCGCTATTTATGATGCCTTAACCGGCACAGCCACACCAACCACATTTGGCGATACAAAGATGATAAAGAGTGCCGGGAATCAAAGTGATGGTGGTATAACCAAAACATTTAGCGCCATCGGATCTTTCTTATATCCTTTTGGTTCAACTACTTACCATCCAGCCACAATCGATATTTCGCAGGCGCCAACTCACTGGGGCGATGTGACTGCAAAACCCATTGCATTTGTGCATCCTTCCGCTGATCCAACTAAAAATTCCTTAACATATTACTGGAAAGTAACTTCCAGTTCAATAACAGGAATCCAACCAGGATCAGTTTCCCACACTTATCATTATATTGCAGGCGATGTTGTTGGCAATGACAATACCTATATTACAGGTGTTTACCGTCCATTCGCCTGGGTCAAAGGAGATGCCCTGCAAGTTGATATCATAGGAAAAAACATCTATTTCCCGGCAATACAATACCTTGACGGGGAGTATACTGCGGGTGAAACACTTGCTTTCGGGACTGTCAAGGTTTATTACAGCATTGCTAATGGTGATTGGGGTAGTCTTTCCACTTGGTCTAATATTAGCCACACCGGTGCAGCTGTCACATCCTTACCCACTGCAAGTGATCTGGTTGTGATTGGCGATGGAGGGAGCAACAACCATGTGGTCACCATATCTGCCAACACGAAAATTGTTAGCAGCTTGCAGATCAATACCGGCTCAACGCTCGATGTCAATACCACAACCGGTCATGTATTTGGCTCTGTTACTGGCACAGGTAAGTTGCGCGTAAGTTCGTCGACAGCAACCGCCGTCTTCCCTTCCGGGGATTTTGGCAATTTCCTTGGCGCTTCCGGTGGAACCGTTGAATACTACACTGAAACCGCCCCTGGGAATATTGGTGTTGCTTTCACCATGCCAACCACCTATTTGGTCGGCAGCAATCCTACAAACATTGCCTCTTATTACAACCTGATACTATCTCCTGCTACCGGAAAAAACATCACAATGCCCAATACCGATTTGCAGATATACCAAGATATGAATATCAATGTTTCCGGATCAAGTGTAAGTGGTCTTGCGCTGTTGAACATCCAAAACACTACCCGGAACATAACCATCAACGGAAACCTCAATGTTAACAACGGAAACCTCCAGTTTACAAATGGAGGAAGTACTGCACAAAATGTGTCGGTAGCTGGCGACGTGACCGTCGCCAGTGGCGCGATTTTCGATGTTGCGGCCAATTTGGCCGCGACCAATACGCTCTCCATGCAAGGAAGCCTTACCAACAACGGAATATTCGACATGATTGCCGGCGCTTCCCAAATCTGTAATGTAACCTTTACCGGCGCCGCAAATAAGCAGATCGGTGGGACTACCGCAACCCGTACAGATTTTAATGCCTTAACAATCAACAAAGGAACTGACCGTACTTCAATTTTGGAGGCTACCGTCAACGCGATGACTTTAAATAGCACGCTGGCAACAGCCATGACCCTCACCAATGGTACTTTCCGGTTATCCAATTCAAATGTTACCCTGACTTTGTCGACCACCAACGCCTTTACCATTCCTTCCACTGGTTGCTTGTCTGCTAATCTGGGTACGATGAATATTGGGGCTGCCAACAACAATGCATCCGATTTGCTACTATTGGGCAAATTGGAGATATTGAATGCCGGTATAGCGAACATTGGCAACAACGGAGGGTCGAACAACGACATCGAATATGCCGCTTCAGGGGCTCCTGAAATTTATATTTCGGGCGGATCGCTCAATGTTGATGGACAGGTAAGAAGAAATCTCGCCAATACCCTTGGATCATTGATCTACAACCAATCAGGCGGAACTGTGACGGTCAAAGGAAATAGTTTCGATGCCACCCGGAGTATGTTTGAGGTGTTGAATACGGGAAGTCAGTTCAATGTAACAGGAGGTAACCTTATCATTGTTAAGGCGGGCAGCAGCTATGCGGACTTCTACCTGGAACCAGGGAGCTATACTGTAAACGGGAGCACCGGAGGGCATACGGTAACCATTGGAAATAGCTCAACTGCGGCCGCCCAAACCTTCAAATTAAACGCTGTTGCCCCATTGTGGAACCTAACCGTTGATGGTACCACCAACAACAAAACCGCAAGCCTTTCTGTCAATTCAATTTCTATTCTGCACAACCTGACGATTAACGGTACAGGCTCTATTTTTAAAGCCAACGATTTGAGTGTGACGATTGGGGGAAGTCTTATCAACAACAACACAACCTCTACTACCGGGACCAATGCTGGAGGTTATCAGGCCAGCGTTGCAGCTTCCAGCACCCAAACCACGACCTTTACCGGTACTGGTAATATCACAGGAACAGGTTCCAACCTTACTAATTTTGCCAATCTGGTAATCGGTTCATTGACCTCAACCCCATCCATCACGCTTGGTTCATCCAGCAACATCAGGGTCAATACCAATTTGACCATTACCTCCGGCACTCTGGCTGATGCCGCAAACACCATCACCGCCATGGGTGATATCTCTAACTCTGCCATCCATTCAAGTTCATCCTCCTCCGGTGGTATCCTGTTGGCAAACAGCGCCAAACAAACCATCACCACCTCAGGAAGCGGTAAATTCGGAAATATAACACTCAACAATGCGAATGGGGCGGATATAATTGGGGATTCATGGATTACAGGGCAGTTAACGCTTACCTCAGGCTTGCTTTACATCAATGACTATCTGCTTGTTATGGATATAAACTCTTCTTTTGGCGGCACCTATGATATTAACCGAATGATCAAATTAAATGGCGCCAACAGTGACAAGGGAGTGCAAAAATATTTTTCAGGATCTGCAACCAATTTTGTTTTTCCGATTGGCTCTACCGGAAAATATAGACCGGTTACCTTTACTTTTACCTCTGCCAACGCTGGATCCATTACAGTAGTCCCCGTAAATACAGCACATCCCAGCGACTTTACCCCAACAACTGACCAATTGAATTATTATTGGAAAACGACCGTAACGGGTCTCTCCGGTGTTAGCGCAGTCACCCAGGTTTACCAATATGGTACCGCAGAGGTTACCGGAACAGAGATTAATTATATCAGCGCACGTTTTAGCAGCTCCTTATGGGTTCAATATTCATCTGGGTCTATCAATGCAACCAACCACACCATCACTGTAAATGATCTGTTTACAGGTGAATACACCGCAGGTGAGATAGCAAACTTTGGCCTTGTTCATACGTTGTACACGATTGCAAGTGGCAATTGGAACAATACGGCCATTTGGGCTGAGGATGCACCTACCAACCCAACTTGTAACTGTTACCCTTTGGGAAATCCTGTTTTCATTCAACCCGGACACACTGTTACCATGAACATCAACAGTGCCTCCGCTGCTTCCGTGGATATCCAGGGTACATTTGACCTGAAACAGAGTATCAACCACAGTTTGGGATCAATTACCGATACGACCCATGCGGGTACCGGAAAGATGATGATTGAAAACTCAACGGGCGGAATGTTCGTTTTCCCTGGTGGCAATTATGACCGTTTTATGGCATCCACCGGTACAACGGTAGAACTATATGGTTCAATCGATGCGCAAATGCCTTTGAAACCCGGAAACCTTGCAAAACCATATCAGAACCTGATCCTTACCGGTCCCGGAATTAAGTACATGAGTGCAGATGTTACTAAAATCCTTGGTAATCTGACGATTAACAATGGGGCTAAATTAAGCGCTACACTTCATAACATGCCACTTCACATCTTGAATAACTGGACAGATTTTAATGTCTCTCCATCGACTGGCGGTTTCATACCAGGAACCGGGTTTGTGAGTTTTGAAGGAGGTACTGCCCAAACCATGACGATCTCCTCCGGGGCTATCACCGAAAACTTTTATGACTTCGCCATTTCAAATCCTGCTGGTGTGACTATTACCGGAGGAGGTAATGCCCTAATAGCAAATAACCTTACACTTACAAGCGGCGCAATTACGACCAACGCAACCAACACGCTGACACTTACCAATGCCAGCACCTCAGCGGTAAGCGGTGGTTCGGTAAGCTCTTACATCAACGGTCCCCTGCGGAAACAGATCAGCAACGGCTCCTTCTTCACCTTCCCGCTAGGAAAGAGTAGTCCATCACCAAGGTATGGTCAGGTTTATCTGTCCGGAGTGGTTACTGCGGGTGTATGGGAGGCCGAATATTTTAACAACAGCCCTAATTCCAACTCACCCTCTCTGACAATTACCAATATGTTGACGCCTGTGGCCAGCGTAAGTAACAATGAATACTGGCGGGTCCGGGGAGTTGGTTCAGGAAGTGCAAATGCCACCCTTCGATGGGATGCCAACAGCGGATATCATCTATCTACACCTTCTGACAGAAGTAAAATAAGGGTAGTCGAGTGGGTTCCATCAAACTCAAGGTGGGAAAACCGGGGAAATGTGGTAACCGACAATGGACCTGATGCCGGACTTGTGACCACTGACGCTGCCATCGCTTTGGCCGATGGGACCGATCTTCATTACCTCACCATTGGTGGAGGAAGTTTGCCATTGCCTACAGCGACAATCACAAGCCCGCTGACAGCTGCCATTTGCAATGACAATGTTGCATCTACTACTGTTACAGTTGCACTTACAGGAACAGCGCCCTGGTCGTTAACATATCAGCTCGGCTCCGTTACGACAACATTAAACAACATTGCTTCATCACCTGTTTCAATTGTACTTACTTCCGGGTCACAAGGGATTACCCAACCAATCACGACGGATACCAATTTCAATTTTCATATAACCAATGTAAACGATTTTAACGGGGTGGCCGGAATTGGTGATTATACGACAACTGCTGTTATTACTGTACATCCAATGCCGGATAACACCATAACCGGAAGGACACAGGTGGGCATCAATGAAGTTGTCGCATATACCACTCCAACCGATGCCAACACTTACGCTTGGACTTTGAGTTCCAATGGAACACCTCTTACCGGAAACACCTCTACTTACACGGTCACCTGGGGTACCAATACGCCTGGTCCCTATACCATTGGCTTAACAAAAACAACATCTGCCGGCTGTCAATCCACCAACAGTATCTCCGTAACGACCAGTACAACCCCAACTCCCGTAATTACCGGAAATCAAAAAGTTTGTACAGGCGCCACCGAAACCTATTCAACACCACTGGTGAGTGGGCATAGTTATGCCTGGTCGCTGTCAGGGAATGGCGTTATCAATTCAGGCGCTAGTACAAATAGTATTTCAGTGACCTGGGGGGTTGTTTCCATAAACAATTCTGTAAGTGTCGTTGAATCGATTACTGCCACCCCCGCCATCCAGGGGAGCGCATCAAAAACTGTTATATTGGTGTACAGCCTACTAATACGCCAACCTTCTCCGGACCATCTTCCGTTTGTGTAGGTGTTGGACCTGTCTTTACCATCAATAACTCGGAACTAAATGTCAGGTACCAGCTCAGGAACAATGCCGACAACTCAAACTCAGGACTGTTCGTGGATGGAACTGGCGGATCAATTACAGTGACCGGCTCACCCATTGTGACAAATACTGTTTACAATATTTATGGCTATACGCTTGCCCCATTCACATGCAACATACAACTAACCGGAACACATTCAGTTGCCGCAACACCTTTTGGCTCATGGGTAGGAGGTACCAGTATCGACTGGAATACTGCCGCCAACTGGACATGCAGCCAAATTCCAGGAATTTCGACCAATGTCTCCATTGGCACGGCGACCAATTATCCAACCCTAAACGGAGGTTCAGTCGGGACTGCCAATAACTTATCGATTGGGTCGGGCGCCTCTCTTACCGTAACCGGAAATACGCTGCAAATAGCGGGTGCCATAGCCAACAGTGGTACTTTTACAGCCTCCGGCGGAACCATTGAGATGAAGGGGTCTTCAGCCCAAACAATACCAGCAAATACTTTTGCGGGTAATACCATCGCGAGCCTGACTGTCAACAATTCAGCGGGAGTAACACTTTCAGGGGCATTGAATGTCACGGATATTGTCAAGGCAACTTTGGGAAATCTTGCTGCCAATGGAAATTTAACACTCAAATCCTCTGCCTCACAAACAGCATTGATCGATGGATCAGGTGCAGGAGCCGTGACGGGAAACGTAACAATGGAGCGTTATATTCCATCAGCCTTTGGCTACAAATATCTTAGTTCCCCATTTACGAGCGCATCACTCTCCGCAACCTTGTCAGGAAATGCCACGATCCCAACATTCTATGCTTATAATGAAGATAACTCTACAATTATATTGGGTGTTACTACTTATATTTCGGGATGGGCAACCACCGGAGTTACAGGATTATCGCCGATGACTGGTTATGCCGCCAACTTCGGGGATGGTGGCAATCAACAAACCTTTAGCATGACTGGAAGTGTCAACGACGGAAGCATGTCCGCCACCTTGTACAACCACAACAGGACCTATACCCAGGGATTTAATCTTGTCGGGAACCCCTACCCTTCCCCAATCAACTGGAATTTGGCCAATAGGACCAACGTTGACAATGCCATCTGGTTTTTCAATGCCAGTGGTGCATCAGATCAGTACAGCGGAGTATACGATTCTTATATTAATGGGGTCTCCAGTGGGGGATCAACCAATATTATCCCCTCTATGCAAGGATTTTTTGTACATGTTACAAATACAGGATCCGGTAGTTTGGATTTTTCAAATGCCATGAGGACCACCGACCTCAATCCAACCTACAAGGCTGCTAGATTTGATCCAAGGCCAATCATGAGATTTTCCGCATCACTCAATCAGCAAAATGCCTTGGTGGACGCTTATGTTATCTATTTTGACAACAAAACTACCCGCATGTTTGATTCGGAATATGATGCGCTAAAATTGATGAATACGGATGTTGCAGTACCGAATATATATGAAATAGCCGGCAATTCCCAATATCTCTCTATCAGCGGAATGCCTGAACCAGTTGACTCTCTCACCAGAATTCCGATAGGTATAAAGGCTTTAAAGGAAGGTTGGATGAATATCGCGGCGGTAGATCTATCCAAATTACCTTCAGACCTCACCATCTATTTGGAGGATAAATCCAACAATGTTCACCAGGATCTTAGAAAGGAGCCCAAATATCGGTTCTATGCAAATAAGGGGGATATCAACAATCGTTTCTCCCTCGTATTGGCCATGGTTGGCTACAAGTACAGTACCACCTCCGCGCCTGTAAAACTGTTTACCCTTTCAAGAACCGCCGGTACGCTGATTATCAAATCCAATCTTCCTGAAGGCATTGATGGCAAATTGAAGATTACCAATATGCTTGGTCAAACTTTGTTGACAAAAAATATTACTTTTAATCAGTCAATTGAGGTCGGCGTCGACTGGCAAAGTGGAATTTATGTTGTGACCCTGGTTTCAGGAGGGAATAGCTATTCAGAAAAAACCATTATCCGACGAAAATAAGAGATATAAACATGCTTTATCAAACTTCAAATATCTTTCTAAATTTAATGTTCCTGAAAAGAGGGTTAATGACTTTTGTCGTTCTGGTTAGTTTACTGTTGGTAAATTGGTCATTGGTTGCGCAGGAAAAACCGCCAAAACCGATCCAGGTTTCTGTCAGTACTTTGCAACACCTTAACTTTGGAACTTTCATTCAATCAGGTACCTCAGGTACAATAAGTGTAGACTTTGGAGGGGCAGTCACCCCTGGAGGTTCAGTAATCATTCCTTCTTTGGGATTCAATGCTCATACCATCCCTACGCCTGCGCTTTTTGAAGTTACTGCTCATCCAGGTACGCTGATTACCATACAAAATGGACTACCGGCAACATTGACAGGTAGTAATGGTGGTACACTTTCATTGACAATTGGGGCATCCAGTGTAGGCTCCCCATTTGTTACCCAGAACCCAATAACATATGTTTACGTTGGAGGCACTCTCACCGTAGGAACCATGTCTGCCAATCCTGCAGGTAATTATACAGGCACATTTTCAATTACTTTCATTCAGCAATGATTCAATGTTCTCATTTAAGCACTAATAAAGATATCGCTTTGAGCAGGTTGTCAGGCGATCTATCAGACCTTTGCCTCTTGAACCAAAAACTATATCTTCAAATCTTGAATTCAGTGGCTATAATACATTGTAATCAATGCAACCTGGTCGATAAACCTTTGTTACAGAGACTGTGTGAGAAAGAAAAAACGTGGAAAACTGATAAACTCATAGTCAGGGACAATTATTCATTCCAAAACCCTATTAACAATTTCCTTTAGTTGAATACAACAGTACTACAAAGTGTTGTCTATGCATTCATCCGTTGCAAACTCTTGATTTGCAGCAGATGGATTATTGTCGGTTTTATACTTTCCCTAATAATATCTCCATTTCAGACTGATGCTCAAAACGAACCGGTCTTTGACGAGATTTCGGTATTTCTTCAGGTAAAAGATATTGGCGGGATCGAAATACCTGCTGTCATTCAGAAAGAGGTGGTTTATCTTCCGGTTAAGGAAATTTTTGACTTCCTGCAATTCAAAACTGTCATGTCCCAATCCATGGATTCCATTTCAGGGTACTTTGTCACAATAAAAGAGCCCTATTTGGTGGATCACAAAAACAGCATGATACAGTTTCAAGGGAAACAATTTCAAATTAAAAAGGGGGACCTGGTCCGAACGGAGACCAATCTTTATCTACTTTCGAACTATTTTGGAGAAATATTCGGACTAAACTGCAAATTTTCGGTCCGAACGCTTTCAGTATCGATGGAAACTAAACTGGAATTGCCATCCATGCGGGAAAAAAGGCTCGAACAGATGCGTCAAAATATTAGCAAGGTTACAGGGGAAGTCAGGGTAGATACGGTAATCAAACGAAACTATCCATTTTTTCACATTGGAATGGCCGATTGGTCTGTAATCAGCACGCAACAAATTGGCCAAAAAATGGATACCAGGCTTAATCTCGCATTGGGGACAGTGATTGCCGGCGGGGAAGCCAACCTGATGCTTAATTACAATACCAATGAAGTATTTACCGAAAAGCAGCAATACTATTATCTAAAATATGTTAACAATAATCGGGCCTGGTTGCGCCAGACCATTCTTGGTAAGATAGCAACTGAAGCTATCTCCTCCATATACAATCCTGTAGTTGGCCTACGTTTGACCAATACGCCAACCACCTACCGTCGTTCTTTTGGCAGCTACAACCTGAGCGATTATACGAGCCCAAACTGGATGGTCGAATTGTACGTCAATAATGTACTTGTCGACTATGTAAAGGCGGATCCTACGGGATTCTTCACCTTTCAGGTGCCTTTGGTATATGGGAATTCGTTCATTAAGCTAAAATTTTACGGGCCATGGGGTGAAGAACGCTACAAGGAACAAACCTTAACGATCCCATTTAATTTCATGCCTACGAAGAAGCTGGAATATACTTTTGGTGCGGGTTTGGTAGAAGACGGTAAAGGCACAATTTTCTCCAGGGGAAATTTTAACTATGGAGTTAGCAAAAGCATAACCTTAGGGGGCGGGGTAGAGTATCTTTCGTCTGTATCTTCCGGAACCGTCATGCCCTTTTTCACTTTGGCTACTCGCCCACTCTCCAACCTAATTTTATCGGGTGAATATGCCTATGGCGTCAGGGGCAAAGCAATTTTGAATTATCAGCCTTTCAAAAATATCCAAATGGAATTAAACTACACCAAATACAAGCCTGGTCAAAAAGCAGTCAATTACAATTACCTTGAAGAGAGAAAGGCCATTGTGACCATACCTATTAAAAGCCAAAAGTTATCTTTCTATAACAGACTGACCTATAACGAGATCATTATGCCTGGAACAAAATATACCACAACAGAATGGCTGATTTCCGGGGCATTTTTGGGGGTTAACACCAATCTGACAAATTATGCCATGTTTTCTGAACAAAGCAAACCCTATACCTATAGTAACCTTTCCATGTCAGTAAGGTTACCGAAAGGATACATGCTGATACCTCAAACCCAGTTCAATTATAGCCAGGGAAGTTTTATTTCAGCAAGGTTCGCCCTGGAGAAATATATTTTTAAAAATGGATTTTTCTCTATTTCCTATGAGAACAATTTCTTAAGCAGTACCCAAATGGCCCAATTCGGTTTCAGGTACGACCTTCCATATGCTCAAACTGGGGTTACGGTCAGACAATCAAACAGCGAAACCACTTTGATGGAGATTGGAAGGGGAAGTCTTATTGCTGATTTGAAAACGAAATATTTTGGTGCCAATAACCGGGTTAGTGTTGGCAAGGGGGCGCTGGTTTTTTCTCCTTTCCTGGACCTGAACTGCAACGACCGCCGCGATCCGGGTGAACCAAAGGAGTATGACCTGGATATTCGTATCAGTGGAGGCAGACCCTTTCAGGATGACCGCGATTCGACCATCCGGGTTTTGGATTTGGAGCCATACACTGCCTATTATGTCGAGCTTGATCAAAACAGCTTCAATAATGTAGCCTGGAAACTCAGGAAAAAAAAGATGAGCGTCGTAGTTGATCCGAATCAATTTAAAATGATTGATGTTCCTATAGCAGTTGTAGGTGAGGTTTCAGGTACAGTAAATAAAAAAGACAATGGCGAAACTGTGGGTATTGGACGGATCGTCGTCAACCTCTTTAATCGGGAATCTAAACTTGTAGCAAAAACATTGACCGAACCGGATGGCTACTTCAGTTATCTGGGTTTGGCCCCAGGCAAATATTTTGCCCAGATCGATACCTCCCAGTTAAAAAGAATCCACATGGTGTCAGAGCCTGATACACTGCAATTTTCAATTAAACCAAGCAGGGATGGTGACATTGTAGATGGGAAGGACTTTACCTTAACAAGTACCTTGACAGTTGATACCTCTTCCTTTCCTGAAACACAAACAAGTGAAATACAGTCAGTTGTAAAAGAATCAACTGAAAAAATATCAGAAAGGAACAAACCTGATACCAATCAATCTACGGAAAATAAATCCATTGCAACGATATCATCTGAAACTAATCCGGCCAAAAATAAATCTGCAGGCAAAATAGAGCTATTGAAAATTTAGATATGAGTTATTAGTTATTAGTTATTAGTTAGTTCGCTGCGATCAAGATCGTTGCATTATAACTCATAACTTATAACTCATAACTTATAACTCATAACTCTTATCTTATAACCAAACTTTTAACTCGAGTCTAATTGAGCAACTTGTGGTACCTTGCCATCCAATAAGGCAGCAGAAAAAATGCCCCGTCATCTTCGCTTAATCCATCTCCTCCCCCATCCATTTGATAGGTATTGCTATTCCACTTGGAGATGGCCCGCTCAGGTGTCGGAATGGGTTTCGTAGCCTGAGGTTTGAAAAAGCGATCCGTAATGGCGCTCTTTTTGATGTCCCAACGGTGCGAATTGTACATCGGCCAATTCCTGATGTCCAGTGGGATTTGCTGCATCTCCTCGTCGGCAACCTCCAAACCACAACCTTTCCCAAGTCCTATGCTGGCAATATAATTCCAAATCGGGATGCGGTCAGCCTCCTCTGCTTTCCAGCTTCTTGCCAGGCTTTTGGTATAAATCTCCATATCCGGACTCTCTTTTCCATATCGCATCAATGTATAATAAGGCAAAAATGAAAGTTCATCATCCGAATGGTTTACCTCATATGGACCGTACATCTTCTGTACCAACATATTGTCGAGATAATGGTGCTTGCTTACCAGGAAGCTGTAGGCCTTTTCATACTTCGGATTTTGCGTAACATGCCATGCGGCTTTCAGAAAAGCGAGTATTTGCAAAGAATTGATGCCCTTTTCATACATCCAGATTTTGGAGTTATTTAACGAATCCGGCGCCCAAACGCCCCAGCGGGTTGGAATGCCATCCAGGTCTATTAATTGGAAATTGTGATCAACAATATGTGTCATCAACCTGTCAACCAATCCTTTTGCCCGTTCCTTCATCTCTCCTTTGGCAACCAGGTCATAAAATAGCGGATAGGCAAACATGTGGCCGACGATCTCATCCGAACTGGTATCCCCTTTCCACTTCCATTTGCCGTCAGCCGAGACATGCCATTCGCCGCCATGACCAGTGCTCTCATCAATTAAAACATATGAACGGGCGACATATCCGCCAATGGGCGTAATTGTCTCCAGCTTCTCCATGGCTAGAAAAGTCCTGACTGCATTTTCGTATGCATCTTTTTCGCCGGTAACAGAATAACGGAAACATTCTGCAGCCAAATAGATGGATGTCCATAACCCATCATTGTCGTTGGTTGAATGGGTAAATAATGTTGTATCTGAAAGCTCTTTAAACCGACATTCAGAGGCAAATCCGTAATGCAAATGCCTTTTATTCAACCGCTCCTCAAAGTATGCTGCTTTTTGTTCCAGTGTTAACGGAGAATTTCTAAGCTCATTAATCCCCTCAGGAGTAGCTACCCATACCCTGTTGGCCTCAAGCGCCAGAATATCATTGACACGGTTATCGTCCAACCACCGTTTGCCTGCATAATATCTCCAGGATCCTTTTATCTTACAAACAGCCCCCCGAGGCGTCCCAAGCCATAATTTATCCCCAGACTTGACAATTGAGGTAACAGGGCCAACAGGCAACCCATCGTCGCCCGAAAAAAGCTGGTGGTCGCCCTTTTCCGAAATCAAACCCACGGCCGGCTCGCAACCAAAATAAATTTCATCAGTCGATGCTCCTGTTGACAAGCTGAAATAGTTGAGCCCCAAACCGGGCGACATGACCGCGTAGGATAAATTCACCCATCTGCCGGCAATTTTTCTGAACAATCCGCCATTGGTGGCTGCCCACAACTCTTCCCCTTTCCCCCGAATAAGTTGACGAACTGAAAATGATTCAAAATCGTTCATCTTTTGCCAAATTCCACTCCATTGCCATGCACCTTTGGAAGTCCCGACGAGTAAGGACTTTTCGTCGATCCAGAGCATTGAAAGGATGGTGTCCTTTGTCGCTTCAACAGGCATCAACAATTCTTTCCTGTCGCCAACCCTGCACATCTTTCCTATGCCTCCCAGCCAAAGCTTTCCATCCACATCAAGGTTTGCGGTTTGCCACCTACCGGGAATAGGTTCCATGCGCCACTTGCCCTTTTCAAGGAAGAAAACCTGATCGGTCGAAACGGCTACGATGGCGCCGCCCATTTTGACAAGTTTAACAATATTCATTTTACCCTGGCCAGGTAGCTGAACCCGTACCATCGACTCCTGCAAATAGGTTTTGCCTTTGTTTTCAGAAGGAACACCTATGCCTTTGACAACGGTACTCTGCATGAATAAGCTTCCTGCCAGTAAGATTATTCCAAAAAAATAGTTTCTCATACCAAAAATTGAATTCGTAGTTAATGTAATAGTTGGAGGCTGACGATTTCATGCTATTGGCTATTGACGATGCATAAATCAGCCTCTTCGTGTAGTAGTCCTTTTTACTTTAATTGCCCTGAGCCTGTCGAAGGGTCCTTTATCCTTTATCCTTTATCCTTTATCCTTTTTACTTTATCCTTTTTACTTCCTTTCTTTCCTCTGCAACTCCAGCAACGGCCTGTAACCAATCAATATCACCCCTTCATCCTTGATCAATTTTTTGATTTCCTGATCGCTGGTAAAACAGGCCGCTTCCTGTGCCCTTTTTTCGGCTGTACCGGTGATGGCCCTCAATTCGTCGCTTAATTTTGAGGCATGAATAAAAAGTTCGGTTACGCCCGGTTTCAGGTTTTTGATGATGTTGATCCAGAAGGGTTTCACCTCTTTGTAGTTGTTGAGTTCTTCGTAGACAAAATAGTCTGTAAATACAACACCTTGTTTGGCAAGCTCTTCACGCAGGGTTGGTTGTTTAAAATTTTCCATGGTCGATTGCGAAGGCATCCGTAAAGGCAGATTGAACTCCAATGCCAGTTGCACATAAGCTTTGAAATATTCAGGAGCATATTGCATGGTGCCCATGTGCGAATCAATATGGGTAACGGGAACTCCGGATGCAAGCGCCTTTTTTATTTGAGCGCGCCCTTCAATCAAGGCTTCTGCCGGACTGGAATGGGCATAGACCTCCTCCACACTGCGCCACAGAAAACCATCCGGATCGCATAGCCCTTTTACCTGCTCTTTGGGTGCAATGGGTCCCCAACGGTAAAAACCCCATTCTGCCGTATGGGTCAGGTGAACGCCAAAATCTTTTTCAGGATGATTTTTGGCGTAATCCATGATAGCCCCAGACCAGGGACAGGGAGTCATAATAGTACCCGATGAGATCATCCCATTTTCCATACCATCTATGACGGCTATATTGGCAGAATTACACATACCCACGTCATCACAATTGACAATCAGCAATTTATCAGTCGATTTGTAACCAAGTTTTTCGCTTAACAATTTGGACTGTCCAAAAGCGGAGGTCAGAAAAAGGGAAGAAACCAACAAAAAAACAATTGAAAACCTCCCCCGGATTTTGGCAAAATGAATCATTTTCATGATGTTCATGACGTTTAATTCTTAGTAGCAATTCAATGATCAATTTTTCAGAATTGGAGAAAAACAGATCAGTCAAAAATAAGGGAAATCAATATAGCAAAAGCATATAGAATTGTCAATTATCAATTGTCAATTGTCAATTCTTCTCCTCCTTTGGTACCTTCAGCCGGTCGCCGGTCCCCTGGATCATACTTCGCTCCCACTCCTTTCCGTAACCCGGATGAAGCGGTTTCTTTGGAACATTTTTCCCGTTCCCATTGTCTTGCAGTTGCTCACCTTCAGATATTTTAAGGTTACCATCGTGGTATTTCATGAACAGATAGTGGTAAAACTGCCCTTTCGTTCAGGTACATCACACTGTCGACTTCAAATTCCATCGGCCTCCAACGGTAGGGAAGCCTAAATGGGCCGGCACCCGGGTCATTCCTCATATCCAGCGATGTAACTTCGTAATGATCACGCATTCTTGACATTAACTCCTGCAAACCAACAGGGGCATCAGGCTTTACCCATAGGGGAAGTCTGTTTGATACATAACCATTTGGATTTGGAGTATTATCCAACAAACTGCTATTGTGATAGAATTTCCCTTCAGCATAATTTGTAATATCCTGATTGTCTCTTACTTCTTTATTCACATATCTAAAGAATGACCAAACCCTGGCATCACAAAAACGGGCGCCGCCAAATTTTAAAGGATTATAGACATCAGAAAAACTAAATGCAGCATCACTGCCTTTGTAATATCCCTGTTTTCTGGCAAATGTGATCACATCCGATGAGTGATAGACCGTCTGACTGGAGTCATTCCAGTTGTTGTTTTTCTGTAACGGGAAGGTCGTAATACGGGCTTGGTTTGCATGACCGCTTACATATCCGTCCGGAATAAGCCTGGCCACCCATACGGCGCCCTTTTCATATTTTCCTTTGCCGATCAGCTCCATGATCCATGCCTCATTCGCATCTGATATAGAGAAAGACTCCCCACTCGTCGCGTAACCAAATTCTGCTACCAGTTCTGTCATGACCCGTATCATTTCGCGCGCCGAATTTGAACGCTGAAGTCCGATCCTCATCAGGGAGCCGTAATCCAGAATGGCTCCCGGCTGAGAACCGAGTGAATCGATCCCGCCAAAGGTAGTCTCCCCAATGGCAACCTGGTTTTCATTCATGAACTGCACCACTGAAAACGTATGAGGAATCTCTGGAATTGTGCCCAGCAATTTTCCTGTTTCGTAGTGAAACACTTCGGAGCGGCTTCCCGGCAGGTGATCGGCAGCCGGATAAAACGCGATGGCGCCATAGCGGGTGTGGGAATCAGCGGCATAGGTAATCATCACCGATCCATCTTTGGATGCACCCTTAGTCACTATAAAATTGGTACAGGCTAAAACAGGTGAAATTGCAGTTATCGATAATGCAGAAATAGCGATGATGAAAAGGAAATTTTTCATTCAGAAAAGTTTTGAGTCACGAAATTAGCAACTATTATTGGGTTATGAAATAAGTGTAGCATTTGAGAGTAGGCTGCAGAACAGGAACCAGTAAATCAGGGGAAAAATTGTATGTTTGTGCGCTTGAAAAATATAGGAAAATATATATTCGGAACGCTGGTACTGCTTGGAATTGCCCTGGCAGCAAACGCCCGTGTGCCAAAAGATACTGATTTTGGGGTATGGAACGATCTTTCCGTCATGAAGAAAATTCAGTCAAATTCCCTGGGACTCTTTGGGGCGTTTTACACCAATGACAACAGTCGTTCCATTGACAGGATTAGTATTGGCGTCAAAGGCGAACGCCCTGTTAATCACTGGCTCAATGCTGGTGTCGGATATGCATTGATGAATTTTGTGCATCCCGGCTACAATGAATTGCGTGACCGGTTTTATATCCAGGCTGAACCCTTCTGGCATCTTTCAAAATTCATTTTTAGTTTCAGGCAAAGGATGCAGCTCACATTGTATCCTCATTCCCAAACCAATGCATCAAATACTTTTCACTGGCGAAACAGGTTGGAAGTTTGTTACAGAAACCCTACGCTTAAGATGGAACCGCTGGCTGACGTTGAATCGTGGTATCTCTTTGGAAATCATGATGATAACCACTTTGCCGAATTCCGTTTCATTTTGGGGGCCAATTACCACCTGACTCAATATCAAAAAGTGAAATTTTATGGTATGTTGACCGATGGGACTATCCTGAACCGGTTTATTCTCGGTATATCTTACGAATTACAGCTCTAACCGGCAATGACTTCATAAACAAAACAATAGAATCTGATTGAAATTCATTTGTTCTTGACTAAATGGATTTTCTTTGTGAAACCTTTGTGGCTTTGAGCCTTAGTGGCTATTTTTTTCTTGCCACAAAGACACTAAAAACACAATTTCACAAAGAGTTTAGTAAACACTTCTAACTGAAAGGCATTTCTAAATTTTTAACAGTTCCTTAGAAATTGACCTTCTTTCAGGGCTGTTGATTGAGCAATTGATCGAGTAAAAGCTGTTTGTACTGCTCTGAAACGGAGAGTTTATGCGTACCTATAAAGACCAGATTGCCCTCCAAATGATCAATTTTGTGGAGATTGACAAGATTTGTTCGATGTACTTTTTGAAACTGTTGTCCGATTAGTTTTTTCTCCCAGCTTTTAAGTGTGCCATGTACCACAAGTTTCTTATCAGGAAGGTGGAGAATAACATAATCACCACAGGCCTCAATAAACAGGATATCATCTACCCCAATCTGATAAATCCCTTTATCTGACTTAACGCTGATCCGATTTGGGACGACTGTTTGCACCTTGGCAAAAAATCGCTCCTTTGCCTTGTTGACAGCCTTGCAAAATCGTTCAAAAGAGAACGGCTTCAAAAGAAAGTCGACAATCTCCAGATCAAAACCTTCGATGGCGTATTTAGGGTAGGCTGTAGTAAAGATTACCAGCGGAGGATGAACCAATGATTTTAGAAAACTCACACCCGACATCTCAGGAAGATTGATGTCAAGAAACATCATATCCACAGAGTTTTTATCCAGATAGGCTTGTGCAGTAAATGCATCAGGAAAAATCCCGCAACAAATTAAACCCGGACACAAGGAGATATTGTGTTCCAGAACCGATTGGGCAGCGGGTTCGTCTTCGATGACAATGCAATTCATGGTCTCATATTAAAAGTGCCTAAAGTGACTAGAGTGAACTAGAATGACTAAAGTATTTGGGGTTGAGTTACAAATTACAAATTAAAGATTAAAGATTAAAGATGACTGAACTCCCCTGTCTTCCTCCTATTGGATATTTTCCAAAAATCAAGAAAGCTCAATTTTCATCTCAACGCTAAATACTCCCTCCTTTTCACCATATTGAATAGAATGCCGGTTTGGATAGATCAAATTTAGTCGTTTTTCAACATTGTTGATACCAATACCTCCCAATTCCGGTTCTATGCTCTTTTCACGCGGGGCGACGGGATTTTCAGTAGTAAAATGAAGTTGATTCCCAGTTAAAAAGATGCTGATATGAATGACCCCCTTCTCCTTACCGGTGCCGTGTTTGAAGCAGTTTTCTGCCAAAGGGAGAAGTAACAAGGGTGCAATCTGACGGCTCGCGAAATTCCCCTCCGTTGTCAGAATAACTGTGATGATTTTCGGATTTAGCCTTGCTTTCTGTAATTCCACATAGGTTCGGATAATCTCCACCTCTTTTTCCAGTGGGATAAAATTACTGGAGGTGTCATATAACACATAACGAAGAAAATCAGACAATTGCAAAATAACATCCTTGGTCTTCTCATCCTTTTGAACCGCCATGGAATAGATGGTATTGAGGTTGTTGAAAAGAAAATGTGGATTAATTTGTGCTTTCAGTGCAGACAGTTCATTCTGTGCTTTGTTACGGTTCGCTATCAATACTACTGCATATTGCCAAACCAGATAAGCCCCCGTTGTCAGGGTCAAATAGGCGCCAACGATGATCAGTAGCTCCCATACTTCATAATAGGAGATAAAATAGAGTTCCGGAAAGAGTTTATCCAAAAGATAATCAAAAAGTACATAATTAAGAATGGAGGCTACTACTACCAGAACAATTACAGTCAGAATATAGAACCAAAATCTGCTGTTTTTCAGATATTTACGAATAAGTACATAAAGATTAAAATAAACTGCCAGGGCGATGGTAAGGTGAAAAACTACCACATACATGAATCCGGAAAGGAAAAAATCAGTGAAAAAGGAGATATCATCCCTGTTTTTTGATGGCTGGAGATATTCAAACAAAATATAAAACAGGGGGATCAAAAAGAGGACAGTAAGACCTATTTTCAGCCATTTTGCTGCATGTTTGAAGCACCATATGAAAGGGATACAGCAGTAGAAGAAGAACAATGCGTTGATTAAAAAAAGGTCAAACCAATAGTCCTGAAGACCTTTGATAGCGCCCGAAGTCTCCACCCCCGGATTAAAAACGATGTTCCAGCAATTGATCGAAAGCATCCAGAATAGCATATGCATGAGGATAACCATCTGATTTTTATATCTTGAAATTTTCATGATGCGCTTATTTTATACGGTTTAACATCAACATGGCCTGCTGTTTTTCCCAGTCGACAAATCTGGGTTCACCAGCATAGCGCTCAATCATTCCTGTCAGTTGCTCAGAACTGCCCGTAAGCAGTAGTCTTCCAGCACCGCTTACCCATCGGTAGCTCACCCTGACCCGCTTTTTCTCAATCATATCCTTCATATAATTGGCTCCTAACCAGGATATTTTGAATTTTTCACCTACCTGATCAATCCTGGCTAGGGTATGTACCTTGAAATAACTCTCGGTGGCAAACCGGCTCTTCTCCAGACCACTGCTTTCAACCGGCATGAAATCTGCATAAAGCCCGTCATTTACGGTAAAAAGCACCATTTTAAATTTGTTTACGAGGGAGTCCGACTGGTTGACAAGAAATTTTACACTATAATGATCTGTCGGTGTGAAGACAACAGAATCTTTCCCCTGTTTTGTCTTACGTGTTTCTTTGTTAATGACCCGCTCAATTTTCCAAACAGCTGTAGTATCCATCTTATTCCAAACATCCGGTGATTCTTCTTTGTTAGGAACTTTCTTTATTTTCAATGGAATGGCGCTCCACCTGCCTTCCATTTCAGGCTTCAAGGCAATGTTCTTCTCAACATAAAAAGGATTGAGGGAACAGATCATAAAAAAATCGGTACACCCAGTCACCAACAGGATGATACCGAATAGAATGATTGCTTTGGGACGATTCATGGGTTCAGAATTTAAATTTCTTTACCGAAGATAGACCTGATCTATGGTAACTGAAAATTATTTCGATGAATGCCCCTAATTATTCGATGGTTGACGAAAATTGCAGTAAAAGCAGAGATCCTATTTTAACACTAATGTCGCTAAGGAAAACACAAAGGACACAATACAATAACAAATTCAAATACTTTTGCGTCCTTCGTGCGTACTTTGTGGTCTTCTTTGTGGTGAAATGGGTTTATAAAACCTTTGCTAATCAATTTTAATCTGCCTGGCATCTTTTATCATACCATTTGATGTGGCGGTAATCTTAATTTCTCCCTTCTTGCTTTCGGATCCAATGATAATCATTGCTTTGCCATAAAAAAGCTTCACCTGGTTTGCCTGAAAAGGATCGAACGACTGTGGATTGCCATTCCCGACACCGGCAATATGTCCAGGACCACTTAAAGATATGTCAATCAAGTTATCAGCCAGTGGGCACAGGTTCCCATCCTTGTCGTAAGCCTCAACGAGTAGGTATGAAAGATCCAATCCATCTGCACGAATCACAGACCGATCAGGTGTTATCTGTATCTGGTAGGGTGCACCGGCTGTTTTAAGCGACTGTTCCCCGATTACCGTCCCCTCTTTGTAGGCCACCGCTTTAAGTTCGCCCGGCTGATAATCCACCTCCGGCCATTCCAAACGGAAACGCTCTGTTGGTTTAGCTGAATTCGGCTTTTTGCATTTCATTCCCAGCGATTTACCATTTAGAAAAAGTTCGGCACAGTCACCATTGGTATAAACAAAGACAGGAATTTTACCTACTTTGCCGCCTTCCCAATTCCAGTGAGGAAGAATATGAACAGTCAATTCTTCCGGCTTCCAGTAACTTTTGTACAAATAATACCGGTCCTTTGGGATTCCGCAAAGGTCAACAATACCAAAATAGGAACTTCTTGAGGCCTCCTTATTTGTCATTCCATGTGCTTTCGCCCATTCGTTTCCATAGGGTGTTGGTTCGCCCAGATAATCGAAACCTGTCCAGACAAATTCACCGGCAATGTACTCTTCATCCTGTTGCCACATAAAATCTTCGTCCGGCAGATCAGCCCATTTTGGAACATTCATGTCGTATGAACTTACCTGAAGCGAAGTGGTAAATTCATCCTTTTGAGTCGGCAGCGGCCATTCGTAGAATCCCCTGGTACTGACTGTTGATCCTGACTCACTGACAATTACTGCTTTATTTGGTTCCATCTGGCGGGCCAGACTGTACCTGCGGCCATAATTCCAGCTGTGCACATCGTAGAAATCGAAATGGCGCCAGGCTGCACTGTTGGTATTGTCGCAAGCCATGGTGACAGGTCTGGTGGGATCATATTTGCGGACGAAGTTGATCATGGTTTGCATCCGGTAGAAACCATTGTTATTGTTGTACTGCACATCCGCCATTTCATTGCCGACACTCCAGATAAAGATACTCGGATGGTTCCGGTCGCGCTCTACAAAATTCTTTATATTCCTTTGGGCATAATCTTCAAAGTTGGTATCCGAAGTTATATCGGCCTTTTTATCGTATTTGTCAAAAGCTTCATCAAAAACAAGGAAGCCCATTTTATCGCAAAACTCAAGCAATTCGGGGGCAGCCATGTTGTGACTGGTCCGAATTGCATTGCAACCCATAGACTTCATGATTTCGAGCTGTCTTTCCATGGCTCTCGGATAAAGTGCTGCCCCCAATGGTCCCTGGTCGTGGTGCAGGTTAACACCTTTCATTTGTACCCTTTTGTCGTTCAGGTACAAACCATTGTTGGGAGTCAATCGTAAAGTCCTGATTCCAAATGGAGTAAAATAGGTATCTGTGATTTTATCGTTTGTATAAACAACCGTCTTGACCTGATACAGGACAGGCTTGGCAATATCCCAGCGCTGAGGATCAGAGAGGCCGATGGTCGTTTCAATCTCTTTGGACGATCCTGCCGCGATTTTGGCGACTACCTCCCTTTTTGCCAGCTCAACTCCTTTGTGATTGACAACAATGTTCTCTACTCTTACCTTCTCTTCAGCGCGGTCAGACTGATTGCAGACAGTGGTCATTACCCTTACATCAGCGTAGTTCGGCTTAACGACCGGGGTTGTTACCTGTGTGCCCCAGACACCAACATGGACCGGATCCGTTACCACCATCTGCACTTTCCTGTAAATCCCGGCGCCGGGATACCACCTGCTGTCGTGGTTACGGGTATCGACATGAATGGCCAATTTGTTCTTTCCGTTTAATTGCAGGTATTTGGTTATATCCAGGTAAAATGAGTTGTAACCGTAATCCCATTTGCCGGCCAGCTTCCCGTTCACAAATACCTCCGGATTCGACATGATCCCATCAAAAATCAGAAATACATTTTTCCCTTCCGATCCGGTAGGAACTTCAAGATCCCGGCGGTACCACCCTTCTCCCCGCCAGGGAAGTTTTCCTGTATTTCCATCACCATCAACCACCGTTGGTCCCGAAATCGCCCAATCGTGCGGGACGAAGACATCCTGCCATTTCGAATCGTCAAAAGTGGGTTGAGCGGCATTTTCGAAATTTCCTTTGGAGAATTTCCAGCCTCTTTGCAGGTTGCTTGTTTCGCGGGCATAAAGATCAGAAAATGTAAAAAGTAGAACTGCCAGGAGGATGGCCAAGGGAAGTGAAAATGGTTTTCTTTTCATTGCGTAGTTGTTGGGTAATTTAGAGATTGAAAAAATCAATTTTATAGTTGCATACAGTAGCCGTCCAACCGGACGGCTGTACAATTGATATCAATATTCATTTTAGTCGTCCAGCCGGACGACTCTACGATAAAACCTTTTAGGGCCGTCCGTCCGGACGGCTTACCAACTATATATTAATCCAACATCCTGTACAGCCGCCTGGTTGGGCGGCTCCATCAGGAGTTCAAAATAAATTATATTTATATTAAACGGCCTCTATGCTTTACCAAAAATAGCTAATTTTTAGCCTACCTGACATTTTTTCGTTCCAGTTCTCTTAGGTTATCCAGCTTTTTCTTTTGCAGGAAGCTGTAGATATCCCCCAGGTGTTCTTTGACCTGTTTGTTACCAAATTCATACACCTTGCTCACCAATCCATCCAGAAAATCCCGATCATGGGAAACCAGGATTAGTGTCCCGTCAAAATCCCTCAATGCGCTTTTCAGAATCTCCTTGGTACGCATATCCAGGTGGTTGGTAGGCTCATCCAGAATCAACAAGTTAACGGGTTCCAGCAATAGTTTCACCATGGCGAGCCTGGTTCTTTCACCTCCGGATAGTACCCGAACCTTCTTGAAAATATCATCGCCGCTGAACATAAAAGCGCCCAGCATATCTTTTATTTTGGTGCGGATATCCCCTACCGCCACATCATCGATGGTTTGAAATACCGTCAGCTCCTCATCCAACAAAGATGCCTGATTCTGGGCGAAATAGCCAATCAGTGTATTGTGGCCAAGGGTTAGCTTTCCCTGGTACTCAATCTCTTTCATGATCGCCTTCACCAGTGTTGATTTCCCCTCGCCATTTTTACCAACAAAAGCAATCTTCTCTCCTCTTTCCAATGTTAATGAAACATTCGAAAATACCAGGTGGTCACCATAGCTTTTGGCTAACTCTTCCACTATAACCGGATAATTTCCGGATCTTGGGGAGGGAGGAAACTTCAGTCTGAGGGCTGAACTATCGACCTCATCCACCTCAACCAATTCCAGCTTTTCCAACATTTTCACCCGCGATTGTACCTGTAATGTTTTGGAATAGGTCCCTTTGAAGCGTTCGATAAATTCGGTGGTTTCGGCGATCATCTTTTGCTGCTCATCGTATGCTTTCTGCTGCTGCTCGCGACGCTCCCTGCGTAATTCAAGGTATTTTGAGTAGTTGACCTTGTAGTCATAAATCCGTCCCATGGTTACCTCGATGGTCCGGGTTGTGATGTTGTCGATAAAAGCACGATCGTGTGAGATGACCATCACCGCTTTGGCACTGTTGACCAGGAACTCTTCGAGCCACTGCACCGATTCGATGTCCATGTGGTTGGTGGGTTCATCCAGCAGGATAAGGTCCGGCTTTTGCAGCAGTATTTTGGCCAATTCAATCCTCATCCGCCAACCTCCGCTGAACTCGCTGGTAGGCCTCGTGAAGTCCTCCCTTGTAAAACCTAGACCAAGCAGAATGATCTCTATTTCGGCATCAAAATTGATCTCTTCGATCGAATAGTACATCTCACTCAGGGTGGAAACGCGCTCGATGATATTACTATAACCCTCAGAATCATAATCCGTACGTGTTGCCAGCTCTTCATTAAGAGTCGCAATCTCGCGCTCCATCTCCTGGATACGGGAAAAGGCCAGGGCAGTCTCCTCGAAAACAGTGCGGTTGTCCTCCGTAAGTAAATTTTGGGGCAAATAGGCAATGACAGCCTCCTTTGGAGCAGAGATCCTTCCCTTGCTGGCAGTTTTAACACCCGGCATGATTTTCAGTAAGGTCGATTTTCCGGCGCCATTTTTCCCCATCAGGGCGATCCTGTCCTTGTCATTGACAACGAATGAGATGTCCGAGAAAAGTGTCGATCCGCCAAATTCAACCGTAAGTCCGTCTACTGAAATCATATTCTTCCAAATTTTGGGAAGGCGCAAAGATATCCTTTTAAAATTATTAACTTTAACGGTATTTCAGTAATTTAACATATACAAATATATTTTTTCTGAACTTTCTTCCCCAATTATTGTTTACCTGAAACCAGATAAACATATAAAGTTCTTTTTCAACCAAACGGAGCGTTATCTCGGCGATGAAAAACAATTCAATGAAGAACTGCGTCGATGAAATTATGGAGTTGCTATTGGTATCCTATCAATTAGATATCAGGGGATTTGATCCTTCTTTTGTCGATAAATCAGTTGGCAGAAGATTGATGGCCTGCAACAATATTGCATCTGTCAATTATCTGGAACTCCTCAAACAAAGCAGGGAGGAAGTTACTCATTTGATTGATTCCCTGCACATTTCATACAGCGAATTTTTTCGCAATCCACTTACATTCGCCTATCTCGAGCAATTTGTTTTACCCCAATTGAAGTACAAAAAAAGAAAAGGGGCCAAAACTGAGCTAAGGATTTGGTCGGCTGCCTGTGCATCAGGGCAGGAGGCTTATAGCGTGGCTATTTTATTGGATGAAATGAACCAGGAGTCGGCAGAAAAAATTGGTTATCGCATTTTTGCCACCGACAACAATATGGAAGAACTGGAGAAAGCAAGGCTTGGTATTTTCAAGCCCTCCTCTCTGCAAAAAGTTTCATTGAAACGAATCCAATGCTATTTCGTTCAAAATAATGAGAACTATTCGATCTTACCCTCCATCAAAAAGCTGATCGACTTCTCATTTTTTGACCTGTTGGAAGAACAACCAGCATCACCAGCGCCAAGTATTTATGGCAATTTTGATTTGGTAATTTGCAGTAATTTACTGTTTTATTATGCACCTGCTTTCCGCAAACGCATCCTTGACAAATTAAGAAAGAATATGTCCACAGATGCATTTCTGGTAACAGGTGAAACTGAACGTGAAATATTAATGAAAAATGGCTTCAGCGAGGTATATGAACATTCGTCCATTTTTCAAAGAAACTTGCACAATTAAACAATTATCAATTAAAATATTATGGTAAATATTGGTAATGTAAGAATTGGCGCCCAACTCAAAATAGGTTTCGGTACCATTTTGATGTTCATTCTGATCCTGGGCGGAATTTCATGGTTTCAATCCAATAAAATCGCCCAGCAGACCTATGATTTGTATGAACATCCGTTAAAAGTCAGGCGCGCATTGAGTGAGTTGGAGTCTGCTGTACTCCGTATACGTCTTGAATATTCCAAAATCATATTGGAGAATGATGAAAAGAGCAGACAAAATTCGCTGATGAAATCAGCTCTTTGGGAAGCTGAAGCAAAACAAAATATAGCAATATTGTTTTCACAATATTTGGGTCCAAAGTCAGATATTGAAACAGTTAATATCGACTTTATCACTCTTGAATCTACCCTCAAATCTTTTAATAGCCAGTTGGAAGGTAAATCCGCTGAAGAATTGCTTCAGTTAAATATCACATCAGAATTGGATAAGCAAAACGCAAAGGTTCTTCAATCCATCCAGGTCATCGATAACTTTGCCTTAAAAAAAGGAAATCAGTTGTTCGCATCCAGTGTTGAGTTAAAAAAAAGCATGGACTGGCAGCTCTTAACCATAACACTCATCATCCTTATGTTCTCCTTAGTTATCAATGCCATCTTGATGAGAAATATAAACCGACCCCTAAATGAGCTGATGAAGGCCACCGAAATGTTTGGCAAAGGGAAGATGAAGGCTCGTAGCCACTATGTGTCAAACAATGAGTTTGGTGATTTGTCAGCTTCATTCAACCATCTGGTGGATACAATTGAGAGGGATTTCACTTTCAAGGACCATGCTGCCTGGCTCAACACCATTATGTTGAAAGCGCTTGAAACCAATGCCCCAATGAAGCAGGTACTTGAGCCTTTGATGAAACTGACCCATTCGCAGGTGGGGGCTATCTATTTATTGAATGACGCCAAAACAGACTTTGAAGTATCGGAATCGATCGGTCTTGAGTCGGTTTCAGTCAAGCGGTTTTCAGCCTCAAACTTTGAAGGGGAATTGGGCATCGCATTGGCTTCCGGAAAAATTGAGCACATCAAACAAATACAAACTGAATCCAAATTGTCGCTGAAAGCCGCTAGTGGTCACTTCAACCCCAAAGAGATCCTCACCATTCCACTGTTCCACAAAAAAGAGGTTGTCGCAATGATCTCGCTCTCAAGCTTGCAAGAATATGACAAACAGGTAATCCGGCTTGTTACCGATATGCAGACACCTATCACCACCTGGATGAATGCCATGATCGCCAACAGGGAAATCCAAATATTGGATAAGAATCTAAAACTCCAGAACATTGAGTTGGAAACCCAAAAAAAGGAGTTGGCTTCGCAAGCCGGTGAATTGCTCGAACAAAACACTGAACTGGAAATGCAAAAGAAGCAGCTCCACGAGAGCAACCAACTCAAATCAAATTTCCTCTCCAACATGAGCCACGAATTAAGAACACCACTCAATTCGGTGATCGCTTTGAGTGGCGTTTTAAACAGGAGGCTTGCCACAAAAATTCCTGCAGAAGAGTACAGTTATTTAAGTGTTATTGAACGCAACGGAAAACTTTTGCTTTCACTCATCAATGATATATTGGACCTTTCAAGAATTGAAGCAGGATTTGAAGAGGTTCAAACTACCAGTTTCAACATCAATTCGCTGGTTCGGGAAGTGATCGACTTGATTGAATCACAGGCCATTCAAAAAAATATCAGTCTTCTTTTCGAAGCGGACGATACGCTACCAGCTATCCGTAGCGACTATGGAAAATGTCGCCATATTCTTCAGAATATCATTGCCAACGCCATCAAATTTACCGACTCCGGAAAGGTGGTCATAGAGACAAAATCCGATGATCAATTTATTCACGTAGCCGTAATTGACACTGGAATTGGAATTGACAATGAATTTCTCACACAGATTTTCGATGAATTTAAGCAGGCCGATAACAGTAACTCCAGGAAACATGGGGGGACGGGGCTTGGACTGGCCATTGCCAACAAATATGCCGCTTTGTTGGGAGGAAATATCAAGGTAGAGAGTGAAATTGGAAAAGGGTCCAAATTTACGCTGGTTTTGCCTTTGCAAACCAATCAATTCAAAGAGGAAAAGAGTGAATACGAGACCATTTATGAGACAGATAAAGTCCCGGTTATGCACAAATGGGATATTGCCAGTATAGGCAAAAAACAGATCCTGATCGTTGAGGATTCAGAAGCTGCCATCATCCAGATGAAGGAGATGCTTACCACAGAAGGGTTTAACATCATTGTCGCCCAAAATGGCAAAGAGGCCCTTGAACAAATTGCCCTTAAGATTCCCGATGCCATGATCCTGGATTTGATGATGCCCGAAGTGGATGGCTTTGAAGTGTTGAAAAAAATCAGGGAGAGGGAGGAGACCTCAAAATTGCCAGTTCTTATACTCACAGCAAAATTTATCACCAAAGAGGAATTGAAGTTTTTAAAACACAACCATGTCCACCAATTGATACAAAAAGGTGATATCAACAAATCCCAGCTCCTGACTGCCTTGTCCGTCATGATTTCTGCTGGAATGCCACAGCTCCCTAAAAAATTAAAAATAGCTTCTTCTCCTCAAATCTCTGGCGATCCGACCATTTTGGTCATCGAGGACAATCCGGATAACATGCTTACAATTAAGGCATTGTTGAATGGCCGTTACAAAATCATTGAGGCATATGACGGTTTGAAGGGGATCGAATTGGCCAGGGAGAACCTACCGAACCTCATTTTGATGGACATAGCCTTGCCAGAAATGAACGGGATTGAAGTCTTAAAAGAATTGCGTAAAATTGAATTCCTTGAATCCGTTAAAATTATCGCTGTTTCAGCAAGTGCAATGAAGGGAGACAGGGAACATTTTATCGCATGTGGATTTGATGATTATATCTCTAAGCCGATTGATCATCAAATATTTGACCAGATAACGACCAAAGCATTAGGAATAATAAGTCGCATGACATGATTAAAATTCTCGCCATAGATGACAACAGTGACAACCTGATCAGTTTAAATGCCATCCTCAAAGATGCATTTTCTGATGTTGTTGTGCTGACGGCCCGAAGTGGTCAAAAAGGGATCGATCTGGCCAAATCAGAAAATCCGGATGTCATTCTGCTAGACATTGTTATGCCTGGCATGGATGGTTTTGAAGTCTGCTCAAGGCTTAAAAAAGAAGAACAGGTACAAGATATTCCTGTCATCTTTTTAACGGCTTTAAAAGATAGGGAGAGCCGGATCAAAGCGCTTGAAATCGGTGCTGAAGGCTTTCTCGCAAAACCTATCGATGAGCCCGAGCTGATTGCCCAGGTTAGGACAATGGTGAAAATTAAGGCTGCAAATGTGTTAAAGCGAAGTGAAAGCCTAAAGTTGAAAAAACTGGTTCTGGAACGTACCGCAGAGCTTGAAAAGAGCCATGAAATGTTGCGAAAGCTGACAGATCAGATGCCGGGTGTCGTTTACCAATACAGGATGTACAGCGATGGCCGTTCCTGCTTCCCTTACTCCAGTCCCGGGATGAAGGACATTTATGGTGTTACACCCGAAGAGGTACGGGAAGATGCTACTCCTGTGTTTGGCAGGTTACATCCCGAAGATTACGACTACATAGTCTCCTCTATCATGGACTCTGCACGTACCCTGGAGTTATACCACAGTGAATTCAGGGTCATTTTGCCGGATATTGGCGTTCGTTGGCGAATGTGTGACGCAAAACCCGAAAGGATGGAGGATGGGGGCACACTTTGGTACGGAATCATCACTGACATCACCGAACGCAAAAATGCCGAAGAGGCGCTTAAAAAAACTGAGAATCATTACAGGGCCCTGATCGAGAAGGCTCCCGATGGTGTGGCTTTAATCGATGCCGATAGTAAATTTCTATTTGTCAGTCCTGCCGGCTTGAAGATGTTTGGGTATTCTTCTGATATGATGGGAGTTTTATCCGGAGACGATCTTACCCATCCGGAAGATCTACCCATGGTGATTGGAGAACTCTTAAAAATATTGGAAAATCCCTCATATACACCCACTTTGCAATATCGTTTTGCAATGGCCGACGGTAAATACAAATGGATTGAAAGCACCTTCAGCAACTTTCTGTCAAATCCTGACATCAATGCCATTGTTATCAATTTCAGGGATATTAACGAACGAAAAATAGCTGAAGAGTCACTGAGCCAATCCAACGAATTGAACCAATCCCTTATTCAAACCATCCCATTTGGAATGGATATAGTCGACGAATATGGAAACATCCTCTTCGTTAATGAAAATTTTTCCAACCATTTTGGTAAGAATGCCGTGAACCAAAAGTGCTGGGAACTTTACCGCGATGATTGCACACAATGTCCCGGTTGTCCATTGATTGCCGGCATTCAATTGGGAACTACCAAACTGTATGAATCCGAAGGGCTACTGGGCGGAAAAACATTCCAGATTAGTCACACTGGAATGATGTTCCAGGGAAGGAAGGCCATGCTGGAGATCTTTGAAGATATATCAGAAAAAAAGGAGATTGAGAACAAATTAAGATTGATGGCTTATTCCCTTGAAAGTATCAGTGAATGTGTATCCATAACCGACAATGATGACAAAATTATTTATGTTAATAAGTCTTTTCTGCATACCTATGGATATACCTTGAATGAATTAATCGGTCAGCATATCGCCATATTACGGCCGGAAGATATAGCATTTGAACATATCAGGAACATTTTGCCGGAGACTTTGGACGGTGGTTGGAGAGGAGAAATTATGAACAAGAAAAAAGATGGTACACATTTTCCGATCCTTCTTTCAACATCCGTCATTAAAAATGACCTAAATAACCCTTTGGCGTTAATCGGTGTTGCCATGGATATTACTGAAATGCAGAAACACCGGACCGAATTGATTGCAGCCAAAGAGATGGCCGAGGAGAGCAACCGTCTCAAATCGGCTTTTCTGAACAACATGAGCCATGAAATCCGAACACCAATGAACCACATCATGGGCTTTTCCAGTTTAATGGCCGAGGCAGATAACCAAGATAAAGACGAATATGCCGGGATTATCCTGAACAGTTCAAACCAGTTGTTGACACTGATTGAAAATGTGATTCTCCTATCCAGGTTGCAAAGCGAAAAACCCGAGGTTAACCGACAGCCTTTGGAACCATCAGATCTTATCACCAATCTTGGTGATAAGTTTAATGCGGAGTGCCAGAAAAAGAATATCAACCTGATCCTGAAAATTCCACAAGAGACCCCCCGCCTTTCAATCATGTCTGATCATGAAAAAATCAAGCAAATCCTGATCAATTTGACCTCCAATGCCATCAAATATACCGAAGAAGGATTTGTAGAAGTTGGGTATATAACCAATCCTGACAATTTGACATTTTATGTAAAGGATACCGGAATGGGTATTCCACCACAAGAGCAGGATAAAATTTTTGAATCGTTTTACCGCTCTGAACTTGCTATTTCTAAAGCCATTGGAGGCACCGGTCTTGGATTGAGCATCATGAAAGAGCTGGTCAGATCTTTGAACGGTACATTTTGGATAGAATCCGAGGTCGGGAAGGGTTCCTGCTTTTATTTCTCCATACCAATGGTTCGGACAAAAGAGGCGCATGAAATTGAAAAATCAGCTCTTACGCCACATCATAAGTTGAAGGATCTCTCCATCCTAATCGCGGATGACGAACAAATTAATTTTCTCTATCTTGAAATTTTGCTCAAAAACAGTGTCAAAAGAATTGATCGCGCCTGCAATGGCAAAGAGGCAATTGAAATGGTTCTAAAACGATCGTACGATTTAATTTTCATGGACTTAAAAATGCCGGAAATGAGTGGTTATGAAGCTACCATTAAGATAAAAGAGAGATACCCGGCCATGCCGGTTATCGCCCAAACTGCCTATGCCTCTATTGAAGACAGGGAAAAGGCATTGCAGGCAGGATGTGATGATTTTATTGCCAAACCCATCAAAAAAAATAACCTTTTGGAGGTGATTCAAAAATATAGTTAAGATTAGTCGCTTTATGAACAAAGTAAAAGTTTCACATACATTAGGAGACATCCATATTCAATCACTTTTAGACATAGTGAATGCCGGGGTAGTGATTCATTCGCCTAATACCTCTGTCCTATGGGCAAATAAGGAGGCAACACGGATTCTTGGATTATCATTGGAACAGATTCAAGGGAAGATAGCCATTGACCCGGAATGGCACTTTACAAATAAGGAGGGAAGTGAATTACCTCATGAAGAGTACCCTGTTGCAAAAGTCGTTTCAACATTGCATTCCTTCGAAAATATTGTTGGTGGGGTGTATAGGCCAAAATTCAAGGATCATGTTTGGGTACAAGTAAATGGCTATCCAGAGTTTGATAATCTGGGTAATTTAAAATTTATTGTAATCACTTTTGTAGACATAACAACGCAAATAGTGTCGCAAAATGCGCTAATCGAAAGTGCAGCAATGTTTTCCAAGGTTTTTCAATACAGTCCGGGGCTTATGATGATCACAACTTTGCATTCCGGCCTTATTTTGGAAACCAACAACAACATAACCTTATCAGGTTATTCAAGGGATGAGGTCATTGGAAAAACCATTCTTGAACTAAAATTATGGGACGACAAACCAGAACGGCTGTATTTCTACAAAACCCTAAGAAGAGTAGGCAAAATTGAATATTTAGAAGCCAGGTTCAGGCGGAAAACCGGTGAAATTTTTACTTGTGTGATCTCAGGAGAGATTATTAAATTCCGTGGAATGGATTGTATTGTCAGCGTTATGATTGACATAACTGAACGTAAAGAAACTGAAAATGAAATGAATACCTTGTTTGAAATAGTCCAGGGTGTCGTACAAACATCAGATCTCCATGAATTACTGAAGTTGATCCATCACTCATTAAAAAAGGTATTGTATGCCGAAAATTGCTTCTTTGCCCTCTATGATGAAAATACCGGACTATTCCATTTTCCATACATCGTTGATCAGTACGATGAATTTATCGAACCGCAGGCATTGCGAAAAAGTTGCACGGCCTATGTTTATCGTACCGGAAAATCAATGCTGATACCAAAGGAATTATTCGAGCAACTTTCCAAACGCAATGAGGTTGAATTGGTTGGTTCGATGTCGCCAAGCTGGATAGGGGTTCCATTGAAAACATCTTCACGTACCATTGGAGTATTGGTGCTCCAACATTACAATGAGGAACATGTTTACAACGAGCACCACCTCCAGTTTTTGGATTCTATCGGGGGCCAGGTTGCCAATGTCATTGAACGAAAAAGAGCTGAAGATGAGCTGGCAAAATCAAACTCGCTGATTTCTGCGACCCTGGAGTCAACGGCAGACGGAATCCTTGTGGTAGATAAAAATGGGAAAATCACCAACTATAATATGAAGTTTGTAGAGCTTTGGGGAATTCCTGTGCCCATCATTGAATCTGGAAATGATGAAGAACTACTCTCCTTCGTTCTGGACAAATTAATGGATCCTGATGGATTTTTAAACAAAGTCATTGAACTGTACAACAATTTCGAAGAGACCTCAACTGATTTTATTGAACTTAAAGATGGCCGTACTATAGAACGCTATTCACAGTCACAAATCTTCAATGGGGAGTGTGTTGGCCGGGTGTGGAGTTTTCGCGACATCACCATTCAAAAAAACGCCTTGCGCTCCTTGCAGGAAAGTGAAGTACAATTGCGGGAGCTCAATGCGACAAAAGATAAATTTTTCTCGATCATCGCGCACGATTTGAAGAGCCCATTCACTGGAATCCATGGATTCAGCAATATTTTGGCTGACCAAATCAAACAAAAGGATTATGATAATATTGAAGAGTATGCCGAAATCATCCAGTACTCCTCACAAAAAGCCATCGATCTGTTGATGAACCTGGTAGATTGGTCCCGCTCTCAATCAGGCCGGATGGATTTCAATCCACATGCAATGGATGTAAGTTCTATTATTCATGAAGTTTTTGAATTGCTTAAAATTTCCGCATTGCAAAAATCGATCCTCCTGACCAAGAAAATTGATCCATCAATCATGGCAAAGGTAGACAAAGAGATGATTTCCAGTGTATTCAGAAATTTAATCTCCAATGCCATCAAATTTACCCAACCCGGAGGAATCGTTGAAATCAAAACTGAGAAGATAGGCAATGAATTAAAATTTACAGTTGATGATACCGGAATAGGCATGGATGGAAATGAGCTGGCAAAACTATTCAGGATTGATCAAAGTAACAGTCGGCCCGGCACACAAAACGAACAGGGAACAGGTCTGGGGCTGATTCTCTGCAAAGAGTTTGTTAGAATTCACCTGGGATCAATTTGGGCCGAGAGCGAAGTTGGCCATGGAAGCAGGTTCTGCTTTACCATTCCTGCCATCGAATAGCCAAATTAACACTGTCCTATTTAAGATTGCCCCGATGCAACGGAAGGGTAAAACTGAAATTTGAGCCATTTCGTCCATCTGGATCACTTTCGACCCAAATTTGTCCACCAAGCATTTCAACGTATGCTTTTGATATTGATAATCCCAGTCCAATGCCCTGAAATGCTCTTTTGTCGGCAATATCGGCCTGTATAAAACGTTCAAAAATTGCTGTTTGCCTCTCTTTTGGCACTCCGATACCCTGATCTTTGACGTAGAACTGAATGACGGTTTCATGCCCTTTCCCAACCAGATTGTACCCAATTTCAATGACGCCAAAATCACTGAATTTGATGGCATTTTTTGTGAGATTGACCAAAACCTCGTGAACTTTCGTACGATCAGTTTTTACAATAGAAGCATCGCCTGCAACTGCATTCTTAAAAGATAACTTCAGTCCCTTCTCTTCCGCTATTTTCTTATAGGCATGGTAAACCTGTTCAATCAGTTCATTGATATTTGTTTCCATCAGTTGGAGCCTTATCTGTCCGGATTCGATTTTGGATATGGTAATAATTTCCTCTAACAGATTAAGCATTCGAACCCCGCTTTTTTCAATTATTGAAACATATTCACGGGATTCCTCAGGAGATAGTTTGGGCTCTTTAAGCAATTCGGCAAAGCCCAGAATGCCGTTCATAGGGGTTCTGATCTCATGACTGAGATTGGTAAGAAAGGCCGATTTTAACCGATCACTCTCTTCAGCCCGCACCTTGGCGGCAACCAGGTCTGCGGTCAATTTTTTTTGAACCGTGATATCCTGGTTGATCACCTGATAATGCTTTTCCCCGTTCCAGAAAACTTCGTTTCGTATAATTTTAACGTGCCGTATTTCCTTATTCTTTCTAACAATACTTAACTCATACTCAAAAATTTCCTTGCCAATTTGTCGCATCACTTTTCTTTTGAGGTGCTGCACGTAACTTTCGTGGGAATAGATCTCCTTTGAAGGTTTTTGGATGAATTCTTCCAATGTAACAAAATCAAAAATATCCAAAAAAGCCTTGTTGGCGTAGACTGTTTTACCCGTTACCGTAACGATTCGTATGCCTAGCGGGGATTCTGAGATGGAACGCCTGAAATTCTCCTCTGATTGCATTAGTTGCTTTTCCATTTGAAGCTTGGCCAGTTGCGTCTGCGACTCTTTGATCGCCCTGTTTATAGCGGGAATCAATCGTTCCAATCTATTTTTAAGCACATAATCTGTTGCACCGTTTAATAGGGAACCAATCGCCACATCCTCCCCCATCGTTCCGCTCAGAAAGACAAATGGGATATGTGAAAATTTCTCTTTGACAAAAAGTAGCGCTTCCGAACCGCTATAGTCAGGCAGATGAAAATCAGAAAGGATAAGATCGATATGCTTCTTTTCGAGGCAGGACTTAAACTCCTCCTCGGAGTCGGTCAATAGATAATCGAACTTAATGTCAGCTTTACTGAGAATTGATTGCACCAGCCTGGCATCATTCTCATCGTCTTCAAGATGAAGTATTTTGATTGGGACCATGTTCATCCGTCCTACTTTAAAATATCTGTAATCATGCGGGCAGTTCGTTAATTACCACCCAATATTTACCAAGCTCTTTTACGACCTGGATAAAGGAACCCATGTTCACCGGCTTGACAACAAAAGAGTTGGCTCCATTTTCGTAACAAGCTTGCAGGTCATGCGTATCGCGCGACGAGGTTAACATGATCACGGGAACCATGTTGTACCTGGGATCCTGACGGATCACCTTTAGAACTTCAATGCCGTCCATCAGCGGCATCTTGATATCCAATAGTATAAAAATAGGCTTTCCACCTGTATATCCTTCAAATTTCCCCCTTGTTTTCAGAAAATCGATCGCCTCCTCGCCATCCTCAGCCACAATGATATTGTTTCCAAAATTAGCTTCGTCCAAGGCATTCTTTATCAGCGTAACATCATTGGCGCTATCATCCACCAATAGGATATCCTTTACTAGTGTTTGCATGGAACTTCGGTTTAGAGTAATTAAAAATAAAGAAATAAAGTATATAAATTCTAAACTCCGATAAAAAAAATTCAGTGTTCATTTTTAGCATCCGGCAAACTAAAATAAAAGACTGCACCGTCATTCTCCTTGCTTTCAGCCCAACATTTGCCGCCGTGTCGTGTAATAATGCGGTTGATATTTGCCAGTCCAATACCGATACCTTCAAAATCGCGCGATTTGTGTAAGCGCTGAAAAACCCCAAATAGTTTTTCTACATATTTCATGTTGAAACCGGCGCCATTGTCTCGGATGTAGAAGACTGTGCCGGTTTTATCAGGATAACTCCCAATCTCAATAACAGCCCTCTCTTTTTTACCCGTATATTTAATGGCATTCGATAAAAGATTGATCCAAACCTGTCCTATAAGCTGATAATCCCCAAAGGATTTGGGAAGCTTGTTGATTTTCAACTCGATGACGCGCGTTTTCATTTCCTCTTCAAATATTTTTAACCCTTGTTCAATGATCTGTTGCGTATCGATATGTTGTTTGTGGAGTTCTGTCCTGTTAAGCCTTGAAAAGGTCAGTAATGCATCGATTAATTCTCCCATTTCACTGGCCGAATTGGTAACGGTTTTTAAGTATCCAAGTTCTTCTTCGGTTAGATTTGATGTTCTTTTTTCCAGAAACAGATTAATAAATCCATTGATGTGCCGCAATGGGGCCCTCAAATCATGTGATACAGAATAGGAAAAGGCCTCCAGCTCCTTGTTGGCGGTTTCTAGTTGAACGGTGCGCTGAGCAACCCTATTTTCAAGTCCTTCAAACAATTGGACGTTTTCCACTGCCCTCGCCGTGGCATCAGCCAGGGTTTGCAGCAGTTGTACCTCAATGGGTGAAGGAGAATAATACTCTTCCCAATATGCCCCAATTGCCCCGAGCGGATCCCCTTTTCGGATAGGTACCATAGCCAGACTCTTCACAAAAGTCTTCTTATATGCCTCAACCGGGATACGCGGATCAGCATAAATATCGCTGATGGTAACTGCTTCCTTGTGTTCCATTGCCCAACCACTAATGCATGAGCCAAGCGGAAACCTTTGGCCTTTCCACAATGGTGCAATGGCATCCTCATCAGCATAATAACACATCTCCCCATCCTTCAAAACAAAAGTTGCGCCACTGGCATTGACCAGATTCCGGGCCGAGGCCCTGACAATTTCCATGATTCTGGAAATATCTTGAGCTATGGAAAGCTCTTGTATTGCCAAAACCAACATTTGTAACCGCTGGTTCAGTACTATATGTTCTTCTTCAGCCTTTTTACGATCAGTAATGTCCTGGATAGAGGTAATAAAATAGAGTGGCAAACCATCTTTGTCACGTTGAAGAATGGTACTGATATCAACCCACACATAGCTGCCATTTTTGTGAATATACCGTTTTTCAAAACGAGCGGAAGGCTTTTCACCGGCAATGATGGAATTTAGATAATCCTGGTTCAATTGTACATCATCGGGATGGGTAATTTCTTGCCACCGCTTTTTCGATAGTTCTTCCTCCGAAAAGCCCAGGATCTCTCTGAAATGTTGGTTGGCCTTCATGTTTCCATTTACAGAGGTGATCGCCACTCCAATAGTGGAGTATTCAAAAATATTACGAAAATACTCCTCACTGAGGCGAATTGCCTCCTCGAGCTTTTTTCGTTCCTCAATCTCTTCCTGAAGACGTAAATTGGCAACTATCAGCTCATCAGTCCGCTCTTTCACCGTAATTTCCACATCGTTATAAGCCTTCTGCAAATTATTTTGAGTGTAAACGAGCTTGTCCTTCTCCTTTTGCAGGTCAAGATTGACCATCCTCAACTGATCAGGGCTTGGGATTGATAATATTTTTGGTAAATATGGCCACACGACCACTGCAGTTGCCAGTGAAATTAGTGCACAGAAAGTATCCACAGAGGCTTGCCACCAGTTTACCTCCCACCAGAGCCCTACCACGTGTACAATATGGGTAGCTCCGCAAGCCAGAATAAAGAGACCAAACAGGAAAATAATCCAGGTAAACGGCATATCCTTCCTTCTCCTGATAAATACAACCAGAAAAATCGGAATCGAGGCATAAGATATGGCAATCAAGGCATTCGACAGCGCCATGACCATCATCAGAAGCGGTGTCATATTACCTGGATTGGCCCCTTTATTTCCATGTTTCCGGCGGGCATCAGTAACATTGGGCCAATAATCAGGATTGCCAGCACTATGACGGGAGCGATAATCCTGGGTACAAGATCCAACGTTTGGCGCATAATTGATTTTTTGGGTTTAAAAGATTGAACTTTGTAGGCCCTCAGGCGAAGACTGTTTGTTACCACGAAGATTGAACTGAAGGCCATCGCTCCTGCTGCAAACATCGGACTTAGTAACCCATAGGCAGCTATCGGTATCAACGCCACGTTGTAAAACAGCGCCCAAATCAGATTTTGAACGATTGTTTGAGAGGTTCCGCGAGACAATGATATGGCCCTTCCAACACCTGAAAGATCACCGCTAATGAGGGTGATACCGGCGGCAGCCATGGCAATATCCGTCCCTGTTCCTATGGCAATGCCTACATCCGCCTGGGCAAGAGCCGGGGCATCGTTGATACCATCGCCCACCATGGCCACTACCGGATGAGAATAATTACCCAAAGAACCCTCCTCCTGTATTTTTCGGATTTCATCTGCCTTTTCACCCGGCGATACCTCCGCAAATACCCTGGTAATTCCAACCTGTTTTGCAATTGCCTGGGCCGACAGCCAATTGTCACCGGTAATCATCACCAAATCCAATCCCAACCGTTGTAGTTCTGAAATGGCCTCTTTTGCCCCTGGTTTCAGCGTATCAGCAACTGCGATGATACCGATCACCTGGCTTTGTCCATTATCATTGGCAGGTCTCACTGCTACCAATACTGCTGTTTTCCCATCCGTCTGCAATCTGATGATTTCTGGTTGAAATTCCTCTGTTGGGATCTCCTCATTGGCCATCATCCTTAAGTTGCCAATGGTAACAATATGCTCTCCAACACTTGCACGAATACCAAATCCCCCAAAAGCCCTGAACTGTAGTGGCCCCGAAAGCTCTAATTTTTTTTCTTTTGCCGCTTTCACAATGGCACTGCCCAAAGGATGTTCCGAACCAGACTCAGCACTGGCGGCTATGGAAATTACTTCGTCAACCGTGTAATTTCCGAATGGAATAATATCAGTCACCATTGGTTCCCCGATGGTTATAGTGCCGGTTTTGTCGAGTACTACCACATGAATTTTACCAGCGCGCTCAAGTACTTCACTGTTTTTGAACAAGATCCCGTTCTCCGCTCCCTTGGAAGTGCCCACCATGATGGCTGTTGGCGTGGCCAGCCCTATGGCGCACGGGCAAGCGATGACCAGTACGGCAATGGCATTGATCATGGCAACAGTCCAGTCGGCCTGCGCAACATAGATCCATGCAAGGAAGGTGAATAAGGCAATTCCAATGATAATCGGCACAAAATATCTGCCTATCTGATCGGTTAATTTCTGAATTGGCGCTTTACTCCCCTGTGCGGTCCGGACCATTTTCACGATTTGGGATAGGGTAGAATTTTTACCTACCCTGGTGGCTTCGAACCGGATCATTCCTTCACGGTTTATGGTAGCCCCTATAACCTGATCCCCGGGTCCTTTGCTAACCGGCATCGACTCACCAGTGATCATTGATTCTTCAAAAGCTGAACGACCTTCAGAAATGATGCCATCCACAGGTACTTTTTCCCCAGGACGGACAATGATTGTGTCGCCAACTTCTACCAATTCAATGTTTGTTTCACACTCCTTACCATCTTTTACAACAATGGCAGTTTTGGCTCGTAAGCCCATCAAGGCCTTCAGTGCATCTGAAGTTTTTCCCCTTGCTTTCGTTTCCAGGTATTTTCCCAGACGGATCAGTGTAATAATGGCGGCGCCTGTTTCAAAATAGACATTGGGACTTTCAATGATTCCAAATGTCACACAAAGACTGGAAAAATAGGCAACAGACGAGCCCATCATGATCAGGACATCCATGTTGGCGCCGCCAAGTCTCAGGCTTTTGAAGGTACCCACATAAAACTGCCAGCCCACCACAAATTGTACGACCGTAGCAGCCAGGAGCATCGCATACAAGTCGTTGTGAAAGCCAACCAACTTGAAATCGCGTGCCATGCTGAAGCAGATCAGTGGTATGGTGAAGACAAGACCGGTGATCAAGAGATTTTTCTGCTTTTTGAGCCCTACTGCCCTAACTTCTGCTTCCATATCTTCCTCCAGGTCAGACTCTCCCTCCTGAACCAGGTCGAATCCGGCTTTGCGGATAACGGCAGCAAGCTCGGAGAGTGAGGTCATACCAGGAATGAACTCCAAAATAACGTGGTCACTCCCATATCCGACTACCGCAACTACAACGCCATTTTGTTTGCTGAGCAACTTTTCGAGCGCCAGGGCATCGGCTGTATCCCTCATTCCCGATACCGGAAGTTCTACTTTACCGAGCGCTACATCGTATCCAATATGTCTGACAGCCTCAATAATTTGAAAATCTCCGAGAAGAGATGAATCAAAGGTAATGTTCAATGTCTCGCTGGCGAAATCGACATTCGCCTCCTTGACTCCCGGAACCTTACGCAGATTCGTTTCGATAGCATTTGCGCAATTGGTACAGGATAAGCCTGTTAAGGGCATGACAGAATTTTTGATCTGATTCATCGAATGAATGTATTGCTTGGCTATTGTTCTTTATTTTGTCACAACATAATTCAATGAATAAGTCTGACACTTAAGTAATAAAATACCGTGAAGGTCGGACTTTCAACTTTAGTATTCTGTGTAAAGGGGATTACAGAATAGAAGTGAAAAATTAATCCGGATCAAAATCCAGTAAATCCGAACTTAAAGAACAGTTAGGTAGCCTTGTTAAAAATTAATAATAGTAGAAACAACTGAAATTACAAAAATGTTTTCTAGAACAAAATAGATTCCGGTAAATATCGGTTGAAAATTATTTGAGCGGAGAGAAAAGGGCATTTCTTTTCTCTGTGAAAGGACAGAAAACACAAAAAAACTCTTGTAAATCAATAATTTACAAGAGTTTTCGTGACCCGGCTTGGGATCGAACCAAGAACCTACAGCTTAGAAGGCTGTTGCTCTATCCATTGAGCTACCGGGCCGGCCTTAATTGGGCGCAAAAATACAAAAAAATCCCTGAACCGGAAATGGCCCAGGGATTTTTGTGATCGACATTTCGTTTAAACCATGTAGATGTTGTGCTCAGCGCATTGCTGCACCATCTCATCGGGCCAAAGGCTGGCCTGCACCTCCCCGATATGGGCCTTGCGCAAAAAGTACATGCAAAGTCTGGATTGTCCGATACCACCGCCGATGGAGAGCGGCAGTTCATCCTTCAACAATTTTTTGTGGAAAAGCAATTCTTTCCGTTTGTTGGCGCCAGCGATTTCCAACTGAAGAAGCAGCGCCTCCTTGTCAACCCTGATGCCCATCGATGAAATCTCGAAAGGTTGCTGCAATACCGGGTTCCATATCAAGATATCCCCGTTCAACCCTTTAAACCCTCCAGCATTCGGGGTTGTCCAGTCATCGTAATCGGGAGCACGGCCATCATGGACCTCGCCGTTGCTCAGCTTGCCGCCGATTCCGATAATAAATACTGCCCCGTGTGCCTTGGTGATCTCATATTCCCGCTCCTTGGGGGTCAGTTTTGGATAACGCTGAACCAACTCTTCCGAATAAACAAAGGTGATCTCCTCCGGGAGCAAAGGCTTAATCGTTGGATAGTTCTCATACACGACAAATTCGGTCCGTAACAAGACGGCGTAAATCTGGTTGACAACCTTTTTCAGGTAGGCAATATCGCGCTGTTTGGCCGTAATTACCGTTTCCCAGTCCCACTGGTCGACATACAAGGAGTGGATGTTGGTAAGTTCTTCATCGGCCCGTATGGCGTTCATGTCGGTATAAATGCCATACCCTGCCGGGATACCGAACTGAGCCAGCATTAACCTTTTCCATTTCGCCAGTGAATGGACAATTTCTGCCTTGGCATCGTTCATCTCTTTAATGGCAAAAGTAACAGGGCGTTCTATACCATTCAGGTCATCGTTGATACCAGTCCCTTTCAGTACAAAAAGAGGGGCTGTTACCCTGCGCAGGCGCAATTCAGAAGAGAGGTTCTCCTGAAAAAAATCTTTTATCAGCTTAATTGCCTTTTCTGTTTGTTTCAGGTCAAGTTTTGCCTTATAATTCTCCGGAAAATAAAGTTTCATTTGATGTTAATTTGATAATTGTGCAATTATACGAACTTCAAAAGACTAAAAAAACTGTGGATCGAAACTAAATAATTAAAAAAGTGTAAAATTTATATATAATTTAGTTAATCAATTGAATATATTTGCTTTATACACAAACCAAAAGAGTATTCATATCCATTATTTACGTGATTCACTTAAAAAAATATGCAACCAGGCCAAACAACTCATTTAAGCAACCCCTGTGATCCACCTGTACCAAATGTTGGTAAAAAAACTACCAACACCAATCCAAATTCTTCCTAACGCTCAGTGACCGGCTCACATTATCCACTTTCAACTCTCCACTTTCAACTCTCCACTTTCAACTTTCAACTTTCAGCTCTCAACTTTCCACTTTCAACTTTACACTTTCAACTTTACACTTTCCACTTTCCACTTTCCACTTTCAACTTTACACTTTCCACTTTCAACTCTCAACTCTCCCCGATCTCAATCACCAGCCCATCCCATGCCGGTTCAACGCCATCGGGCAACTCTTTCACTAAATCTGCATGAAATCCCATTTCGTGGCTCATGTGGGTAAGGTAGGTTCTTTTTGCCCCAATCTCACCGATCAACTTCAATGCCTCCGAAAGATTCAGGTGTGAAATATGGATAGTTTTCCTCAACGCACAAATAATCAGCACTTCTACCCCTTTCAGTTTAGCCAACTCATCTTTCTCAATCCTGTTGAAATCTGTTATGTATGCAAATTTACCAAAGCGAAATCCATATACGGGCAGTTTGTGATGGTAGAGCCGTATTGGGATAACCGCTATCCCCTTCACCTGAAATGGTTCGCTATCTATCTGCACGAGTTCCATTTGCGGCGTTCCGGGGTACCTGTTTTCAGCGAATGCATAATTGAAGATGGTTTTGAGGTTCTCTGCCACCCTTTTCTCACAATAAATATCCATCGGGGCTTTTCTGACCCAGTTGAAACTCCGGATGTCATCCAGACCAAAAATATGATCGGCGTGTTCATGCGTGAGAAGTACCGCGTCCAGGTTTTTTACCTTGTACTGCAACATCTGCTGTCTGAAGTCCGGACCGGCATCCACCAACAGAATAGTATCCCCATCCTCCACCAGAATGGCGCATCTCAGACGTTTGTCCCGGCTATCGGCAGAGCGACAAACCTCACAGTTGCATGCAATGACAGGAACACCCTGCGAAGTCCCGGATCCTAAAACAGTAATTCTCATCCTTGGATTTGGATTTGTTGGATTTGTGGATTGTTGGATTCTCTCACCATTATCATATTTTCATATTTTCCAATTTTCACATTTTCACATTTTCACATTTTCCCCCTTCGACAAGCTCAGGGACCGGCATTTGAACTAAATTATATCACGCATCGCCCATTCGACAGGCTCAGGGAGAACTAGCTCAGTGTCTGTGACCCAAGTCCTGCTTCTCCGTTTCATTGATCCTAGTCATCCCAGTCGTCCTAGTCATCCCAGTCGTCCCAGTCTTTCTCTTTTTCACGGGCACTGCAGCAGAAAAATCGCCGGCCGTTTGTTGATATCCGGTATCGCCTTCTTCCATGCAGCAACCGTTTTTGTTACCACGAATTCGCTATCCAAGGTCAGGTCGACCGCGATGCACAGTCGGGTTTGACCGTTGCAAAAGGCAAGAAGGTCCTCCAACAGTTTTGCATTGCGGTAGGGGGCTTCAATGAAGATCTGTGTCTGTTTGTCCCTGCCCGAAATTCGCTCCAGATCGCGAATGGCAGCATTCCTTTCGGCCGGTTTGACGGGCAGGTAGCCGATAAATGCAAAATTCTGGCCATTCATCCCGGATGCCATCAATGAAAGCAAAATCGAAGAGGGCCCAACCAGTGGTACGACCTGGATTCCCTTATCATGCGCGAGTTTCACCAGGTCCGCGCCCGGATCCGCAACTCCCGGACAACCGGCTTCGGAGAGAATTCCGAGATCAAATCCATTTCTGATAGGATTCAGCAACAAATCAAGCTCAATTGGCTGGGTATGTTCGTTCAACTCTTTAAAATCGAGTTCATCAATGACGATCTCCGGAACCATCTTCTTCAGATGACGACGAGCCGTGCGGGTGTTTTCGACAACAAAATAGCGTAATGATCTGACCACCTTCATAATCTCTGCAGGTAGTACTTTTTCTACAGCAGTATCTCCAAGAGTCGTCGGAATTAAATAGAGCTTGGGCATGAATGACTGAAATGGCTGATTAGTGTAATGCAAATTTCACATTTAAAATTGAATTTCACTCTTTTTGACCTGATATATTAATTCGCCAATTTATTTGTGGGCTCCCTATCCTTATACTTTAATTCACGTTATTTTTTCTTAACTTTAAGCCTTCCTTCCCAGTCAAAAGAGTCGTCTGAGAAATCAGGAGGCCATGCTTGTATACCTTATCTCATATTAGTTCTTACTAATATGTTTATTATTGAATACATACAGAAATGGGTAAATCAATTTGCAAATACACAATCATCTTTTTGTTTCTGGCTTTTACGTTTACCAGTCAGGCTTCATTTAAGGACATGAATTTTAAGCAATTAACCATTGAGAATGGGTTGCTGAGTAATCGGGTCAGGTGTGTTTTCCGCGATAGCAGGGATTATTTATGGATTGGGACAAACATTGGGCTGAATCGCTATGATGGCGATAAGATACAAGTTTACAATCATAGTTCGGCAGATACCACCAGCATAACGAGCAATGATATTAGGTGCATTTTTGAAGATAATAGCCAAAATTTGTGGGTCGGGACCAGCGTCGGTTTAAACCTATTCAACCGTAACACAGAGACATTCAACCATTTTTATACTAATTCCACAAAACACAACAGCCTATCCCATAATGAAATCAGAGACATTTTGCAAGATAAAAACGGAACTATTTGGATTGCCACGATGAACGGGTTTAATAAATACAATCCTGAAACCAACGACTTTAAGCAATATTACTTTCCTACTGAACTAAATAAACAAAGCAACAATTCTTTGACGAACTTCGATTACGACTCCGATAACACGCTTTGGTTCGGCTCTAAAGGCGATGTTTTATGGTCGTTTAAAATAAAGGAAGAACGGTTTGAAAAGCATCAACATCCGTTCATCGCTTCAACTTTAAACCTGGAAAAACGAATTGAACTTGAGGGTAACCATATTTGGATAGGTACATTAGGCTCCGGACTTATGGTCTATAACACCCAAAGTGGGGAATGCAAAAAAATTCCGGTTGCAACCGATGGCATAGGGACTTCAGGAAAAGAAATTACAAGTTTGGTCCTTGACCAAAACAAATACCTTTTGATTGGTGTCGATCAGGGAGGGGTGAACCGCCTCGACCTTCAAACCATGAATATGGCATATTGCATGAAAGATGACCAAAATGAGAAAGGCCTGAATAACAATGGCGTCTGGATTGTGTATATCGATGTGGAGGGAATCATTTATGTCGGAACTTCGGCAGGTGGATTAAATATTTATAATCCCAAAGAAGAGATATTCACCAAATACTTGCACCAGGCGTATAATAATAATTCGCTCGTGTACAATATTGTCTATCGCATCTTCGAAGATTCGCAAGGGCTTATCTGGCTCGGCACCGATGGCGGTGGATTGAGTGTTTTCAATCCTAAAACCAAATCGTTCACAAACTATGTGCATAACCCCGATGATCCTACATCGATTAGCGGCAATGTGCTATTGTGCATTGGTGAAGATAAAAACCACGATATCTGGCTGGGTACCTGGGGTGCAGGGCTAAACAAGTTTGATCGTAAAACAAAAAAATTTACTCACTATCTTTCGAAAGAGAACGACCCTACTGCAATATCAAGTAATAATGTTTGGAATCTGGTTTTCGACGATAACGGTCAAATTTGGATGGCCTATTTAATGGATCACGGAGTGGATGTTTTCGACATCAACAAGGGGGTGATCGAACGATACCGTAATGATCCAGGCAACCCTGCAAGCATACTGAATAATCAGGTACATGGGATTAAAAAGTTTGGCCAAGAGTTTGGGTTCCTCACCAACATTGGATATTGTACCTGGCAGACGGAAACCAAGTCTTTCAAAAAATGGGATGCACTTGATTACATATACCTGAACGATGCCTGTCGCGATACCAAGGGAAATTACTGGTTTAGTTCCAGCAGCAAAGGATTATTGAAAATGAATGCCAGTCGTACAATCGAAAAATTTGATAAAAGCACCGGACTCTCTACTAATCGGATAACCAGTGTCTTAGAAGACAAAAGGGGCAATATATGGGTTGCCTCGTACGGAGGGCTAAGTAAATTCGATGTTGTACGAAAAGAATTTACACATAACTATTTGCCTCATGGCAACAATGCAACTAATTTTGCAATTATTTCGGCGCTGAAAGCATCTGATGGCATCTTTTACTTAGGAGGCTTTAATGGTTTTTTTACTTTTAATCCTGACAGACTTGCTCAAAACACATACATTCCCCGTGTTACCATCAACGAATTTCAATTGTTCAACATACCAGTATCGGTTCGCACTCCAAACTCTCCTTTAAAACAGGTCATAGATGAGACCGATGAAATAGTTCTAAACTATAACAATGCGGTTTTCTCATTTTGTTTTAATGCGTTAAATTATACATACCCCCAAAAAGCCAAATTTGCCTACAAATTAGATGGATATGACAAAGACTGGATTTACACGAACTATGACCGTAGGATTGCCAGCTATACCAAGCCTGATCCGGGCACTTATACATTTATGGTCAAAGCTACGAATAACGATGGCGTATGGAATGAAAATCCAAGAACCATTAAAGTGACCATTGTTCCTCCCTATTGGAATCGCTGGTGGTTCCGAATTTCATTGGCTTTTCTCCTGTTAGCATCTTTTCTATCCTTCTATTTCTGGAGGATCAATAACCTTAAGCAACAACACCGGGTATTGGAAAAAGCCGTTTTAGATCGAACAACCGAACTCAGGACGGCAAATGGCGAGTTGGAAAAAAACAGGGAAAAAATGATGATGAAAAACATAGCCATCGAAAAACAAAATGTGGAATTGGATATTGCCAATCAAACTAAAAATAAACTATTCTCCATTGTCGCCCACGATTTGAAAAATCCGTTTAATTCGATCCTTGGATTTATTAATATTCTAATTGACGATTATGATGAACTAAACGAAGAAGAAAAACGTGAATATTTAACAATTATTCAGAAATCTTCTCAAACGGCCTATAACTTAATCGAAAACCTGTTGGCTTGGGCTCTTACTCAAACCAACAAAATAACACTTAATTCTCAGGAAATTAATGTTAAGGACATGATCGGCTCGACTGTTTTACTGCTGAGAACCTTTGCAGAAAATAAATTGATCAACATCATGTTCGACGAAGTAGATGAATCACAAACCATATACGCCGATAAGAACATGATCGATACAGTTCTTCGGAATTTGTTGACAAATTCCATCAAGTTTTCTAAAAAAGGTTCATCGGTTCAAATAAGCTCCGTTATAAGAAGCGATTTTGTTGATATCAGCATAAAAGACCAGGGAGTTGGGATGAACAATGAGCAAATTAAAAAATTATTTAAGATTGACGAAAACCATTCAACGAAAGGAACTTCAGGCGAAACAGGCACCGGGTTGGGGATGATAATTTGTAAAGAGTTTATTGAACGGAATAAAGGTGAAATTCGGGTGTCAAGTATGGTGGGCAAAGGAACAACCTTTATGATAACTCTACCGTCAGGGGGTCTTGTAATTAAATAGTTTATTCGCTTAAGAATTGAGAGACCAGATAGAATTCATTGGATAAGGATATTTACAAAAATGCTAAGCATCTAATACATGGTCTCATCTTCCAACTTATACAATATGAAGGCATGAATTTCGTAATTTGAAATTCGTAATTATTCCAGATAAGTCGAGCCCAGCGACAATCCAATTATCGCTATTGCGATGGCATAGTAAACAAGGACTTTTCGGTGTTTCTCCTTGTCAATCAGAGAGTTGTTCGAAAGTACCAATCCAAGGTTGGCGATAAACAGGGCGAACAGCATCAAAACTATGTGCTCAATTGGCCAGAACCGCTTGGTGACCAACTTCATGGTAATATCCTGACCAACAACCTCCTGACCAGGAACAGCAGCAGGATTTGCCATCAGCAAAAGACCGAAAACGAGTTGAAGATAGAGATTGACAATAAATGCGTAGGATAGAAATTTATCCAAACGAGTGTATGCCAGATTCTTGAAATATCCGCGCAACGACCTGTAAAACAGCCAGACTGCAATGATCATAAAGCAGCCACTAATGATCGTGTGAACATATTTTATGATCTGATGATCCTCGATGAGTAGGGTAGCTAAAGTCATGACGAACAGATTATCAAACAAAAATAAAGAATTAATGAGTCCCTAATCAAAAAATCAGAGACTGTTTAAAAATATTACACAGAGAATAATTTTCTATTAATCGAAAATATAGGGTTTATAGAAATTTCTGCAATTAGGTGATTTCATGAGAGAAACCCCGGAGTTACACAGAATTGGAAAATCGCAAGCGATTTTTCTCTCTGTGTAACTCGTCGTTTCCTCAAGCGTATTTTAACTAAAGCGAGAATTTCAAAGCCATTTTTAGTTTAATTATGGAGTAATAAATTCTCTGTGTAAGAAATTTAAACAGCTTCTCATTTTAAGACAGATCTTTTTTTCAGACTACGTCCGAGAGTTTTTTCCCCTGCAAAATCCTGTCGGCCATGCCAATCCCATCCCTGAGATTTCCACCAATGACCAAACCAGGGTATTTTTGCTCGATGGCAACAATGGTACTAAACCGTTCCCCGCTATCTGCCTCGTATTGTGGAATAGCATAGGGATGGCGGATAATCTTGAAAAGCTCGGGTTGAAAATCTGTCACCTTCATCAAATCGCAAAATTCCATGCCGACAATCTTTTGCACCTCATCATCCGGTAGTTGATAAATATCTTGTCGCCTGACACCTCCCATGAAGATGGAGAAGAGTGCGCCACCCTCAGGAGCCCTGTCTTTAAATAGGGCTGACATAAAAAGGGCCCCCAACAAATCACGCTTTTCGACAAATGGGATCAACCCGCCAAATGCATCCAGGTTCATCCCTTTCCACTCCTTGAACCCAACAATTACTTCGAGAACTTTTGTGTAATGCAGGGAGCCAATTTTTGCCAGGGATACTGAATCTATAAATGGCATGATCTGATCCAACTGATGGGCCCCAACTGTCGAGATAACCTTTCTGGCCTCAATCGAAATGGGTTCGCCCTGGTTGTTCAGATAAGAAACTTCAAAGTGATCCGCGATCGGCTTAACCGTTATCTTGCTTGAATTTAAAAGTATGCGCTCATTCCCGATATGTTTTACCAGCCCATCGATCAAAACAGAAAGGCCTCCTTTGACAGAAAACACACACCGGGTGACCTTCTTCATCTCTTCCGTTTTAGGCTGAAACTGCTTTTTGATGCTCCCCCCGATAAAACTGCCGTATTGTTGCTCCAACTGATAGAGTTTTGGCAGCGCGTATTTTGGGACCAGCCTACCCGGATCACCGGCATAAACGCCAATAATAAATGGATCGATGGCGTAATTTAAAAAACTTTTGCCCAATCGTCTTCTGACAAGTCCTGCCAACGTCTCATGGGGATCTTTTCCCTTCGGTCTGAAGGGTTCAAGCAGTATGCGAAATTTATCTTTCAGACTGAAGAGTGGCGTAATCACTGCAGATTTAAGTCCGCCGGGAAGCGCCTCCCATTTTCCATTTTTCAGTACATATCTCTTTTTGACGGCACTAGCGGCCACTTCCATCTCACAATCCGCTCCCAAATCCTCAAAAAGGTGAAGAACTTCAGCATTGGAAATAACCCCGGAGTTGGGCCCCTCTTCGTACAGGAAACCGTTTTCGCTGACACTGTGGATCACTCCACCGGCACGGTTTGCCTGTTCAAACACGACAAAGTCCAATTCTCTCTTTTTCAAGTGAAATGCGGTGGTCAAGCCGGTCAGACCGGCGCCAATTATTACTACTTCCCTCATGATTTCAGAACTAAATCGGTCAACATGCTTACAAAAAGCAGATCAGCTTCGGGTAATTTGACTCTCGAAATATTTTTGATACCAAGAACCTCCTTAGCATAAGGTATAAGTTCATGGTCCAGATCGTACATGGTTTCCAGGTTTTCGTGTACAAAGCTAATCGGTACAATGACCAGGTCGTCAATACCCTCCTCTGCCATGGTTTTCATATGCTCCCTGACATCCGGACCAATCCAGGCACCTCTTTTCATGCCCGACTGAAAAGCAGCTTCGTAATGGTATCCGAGTTTTTCTGCAATCAGCGCAGCACTGTTGATAATGCCGGTTGGGTAGGTATCACCCTTCAAAACATAGTATTCAGGAATGGAATGGGCGCTGAATACCAGGGTTGGATTTTCGATCCCATGTTCTTGTAGGTGCTTTTTAATATTGAAGATCCAGAATGCGACAAAATCCGGGTGCGCATAAAACTCCTCCTGTACCGTTATTTTGAAGAAAGGATCTTTATCGGCAACCTTTTTTATATCAGCTTTTACGCTTGAAGTGGTCGTAAAACTGGACTGAGGATAAAGCGGAATGGCAATGATCTCGCTGATTCCCTCACTTTTAAAATCGTACAGCGTATCTTGGATAAAGGGGGAAGAATAGGAAAAAGCATACTTAACGGCATAGGATGTACCCAAAAGAGCTTGCAGCGCCCTGGCCGTATGACAAGTAGACCGGACCAGTGGCGTTCCACCGATCATCTGGTATTTTTTCCATGATTTTTTATATCGGGACCGGCTGATTATATACGAAAGGAGGTGCCTTACCGGCTTGCTGTAAGGAAGAATCGCAGGATCCTTAAACATCCGGGATAGAAACATTTTCAGCTCCCCGGGCGAATCGGGACCACCCATATTGACCAACATTACCCCTTTTATCATTTCAGCTAATTAAATATTACACAGAGTTGCACAGAGAAGCACAGAGTTACACAGAGATATAGAAATGCTTATGATCTTTATTGAGTTTGAATTGTTCAAAAAGCGTAACCCTTCAAACTTTTTAAACCCTTCAAACAATTGGAAATTGTCCTCTGTGAAACTCTGTGCTTCTCTGTGCAACTCTGTGTAACTTTTTTATTAGATCAAATTCAGACTGTTTTCGAATAAACTCCTTCACCGCTCTTCAAGGCCGGATCCAAAGTCATGGCGATATTCCGGGCACAAAGAAAGCCTTTTTCTGTCAATCTTATTCGATTGTTATCCAAATGCATCAGGCCATCTTCAATAAAATTCTCAAATTTTGAGGGATCATAGCCGAGCATGTTTTTCAGTTCGTCCAGGGAGAGTTCAAATTCCTTGGATATTTCGTCTAAATCCAGCAATCCGTTGCACATGATGCAGTTGATGACCGTTCGGACGATCAGTTCCTGCTTGCTTAGCTTGTAGCCTCTTTCGATCGCCGTTCCGGTTGATTCGATCGCATCCATGTACTTGGTGATATCCTTGTGATTTTGAGCATAAGCACCCCAAAGCTGACTGATCGAAGATGCACCAAAAGCATACACCTGTCCGGTAGTTTCCAATGTACAGTATCCCTGAAAATTACGGTGGAGTTGTTTGTTGTTGAATGCCTTGGTGAGATCGTCGTCGGGCAGTGTAAAATGGTCTATCCCGATGGAACAATAACCGGCCTCTTTCAATTGTGCAGTAGCCTGGAGAAATAGCTTCATCTTATCATTGGCATCGGGTAGACCGATGGCTTCAAGCTGTTTCTGGGCTACCTTCACCCACGGAACATGCGCATAGGAGAAGGTCACAATACGGTCGGGCCGGATGGCAATGGCCTGATCGATGGTATTTTTGAAGCTTTCCAACGTCTGCATGGGAAGTCCGTAGATAAAATCAAGGTTGATACCCCTGAACCCCTTCGTTCTCAGGTAGGCCACCACTTCGTTGACCGGATGCCTGGGGACATCCCTGTTCACGACGTTCAAAACATCCTCCCTGAAATCCTGGATTCCAAGGCTGATCCTGTTAAATCCCATATCGGCAAGCTGGTCGATATGAGGGTAATCCAGGTAGGCCGGACTGCATTCCATCGCGATTTCGGCTTTTTCGCTCATGGTGAAATGCTGCCGGATCCAATCCATGATCTCCCGGATGTAACCCATCGAAATGGAGTTGGGGGTACCGCCTCCCCAATGAATCTGGGTAACGGGCCGTGAACCATCCAAATGGGAAGCAACCAGCTTGATTTCTGTTTTTAGCGCCTGTATATACCTTTCAACAACCAGTTTACGCTGAGCAATCACTGTGGAACAGCCACAAAAATGGCACCGTTTCGGGCAAAATGGAATGTGGATATACAGGGAAATGTTTTCGGGCTTTTGATGGTTAGACTCTTTCAACTCGCGAATATAATCCACTGCAGTAAAAACCTCGTTAAAAAAATTGGCCGGAGGATAGCTGGTGTACCTTGGTCCTGACACATTGTATTTGTGAAGAAATTCAGTATTTATTTCCATGGCCTAACCCCTCTTCCAATTGGTTCCTTTGATCCAGTCTACCACCAGTTTGGCGTTTTCAAACGGAATACCCGGCATAAAACCATGTCCCAGGTTAAAGATCCATTTTTGTTCCTTTGAACCAAAATCAACATATTTTTCGAGGGTTTCCACGATGGTCGCCTGATCCGCGAACAATAACCTGGGATCAAGGTTTCCCTGCAAACCTATCTCTTTGTGGACCAATGTTCGAGCTTCCGTAATCGGCATCTGCCAGTCGACACTCAAAAAATCGGCATCTTCAGGCTGAATGTGCTTTACGCCGTATCCAAGCCCTTTTGGCAAAAATATCACCGGACAGCCCTCTTCCCTCGCGGCCACGGCTATTCGCCTGACATAAGGCATCATCATCTCCTGGTAGAGATCAGAAGGAATTAACCCTGCGTGTGTTTCGAATATCTGAAAAGCCGAAACGCCATGTCGAACCTGGTTTTTCGCATATTCCACGGAGAGTTCCGTAATCGCGTTCAGCAACTTATGGGCTATTTTTCTGTCCCGGTACAACAAAGCAACTGCCTCAGGGAAGGTGTGGTTGGAGCTCAATCCCTGAACCATGTAGCAGAGGGTTGTAAAAGGGGCGCCACAGAAGCCAATCAAAGGAATATCAGCAGGTTTTGTACGGATAATCTCATCAATGGCATCGTAGATATAGGTCAATTTCGAGGCATCAGGATTGAGAATAAGTGACGGATCCTCTAACTCCTTCAGGGCGACATCGAATTTTGGTCCGGAGTCGGTAAAATTCAGGCTCATTCCCAGGGCGGCTGGTATTACCAATATATCTGAAAAGAGTATTGCAGCATCGACCCCAAGGTCGTAAACCGGCATCAGTGTAACCTCTGCGGCTAGCTTAGGGGAGTGCATCAACTCGGAAAAGGTATGCTTCTCGCGAAGTTTCAGGTAGTTGGGCAATACCCTGCCTGCCTGTCGCATAAACCAAACCGGCGGTCGGACGGTTGATTTCCCATAGATGGTATCTAAAAATAAAGATTTGCTCATTTTTTTTTGATTCGCAATCATTGCGATTTAAATTGTGATTCAATCCCTTACTTTGTGTTTCCCTTTGTGTCTTACTTAGTGCCCTTAGTGGTGAAATATTACAATCATAACCACGAAGGACTCAAAGGCATACACAAAGGGCTCAAAGCAAAATCTGTTTCTATTTTTCCAATTGCATCAAGGCCTGCAAATTGGCATCAATGATCCAATCAATCTCCTCGTCAGTATGGGCATAAGAGACGAACAGGCATTCGAATTGTGATGGGGCCAGGTAGATACCGCTTTCGAGTGACTGTTTAAAAAAGGCGGCATAACGGTCTGTGTCGGCGGTCATCGCCTCATCCAGGTTTGACACCTGAGGTGCATCGGTAAAAAAGAGGGTCATCATGGATCCAACCCTGTTGATTACCCCTTTGACTCCTGTTTTCTTAAGATTTTCAAGGATACCGGTTTCCAGTTTGGCAGCCTTACGTTCCATTTCGGTGTAGAGATCAGGGGTCTCTTCGATCAAACCCAGCATGGCAATCCCGGCAGCCATCGCCAACGGATTTCCTGATAAGGTACCGGCCTGGTACACAGGTCCGACGGGCGCCATCATCTCCATGATCTCCCTTCTGCCTCCATAAGCCCCTACCGGGAGACCACCGCCGATAATTTTTCCCAGCGTAGTCAAGTCAGGAAGGATCCCGAAATACTCCTGAGCGCCCCCCCTGGCAAGCCTGAAACCAGTGATTACCTCATCAAAAATCAGCAATGCCCCATATTTGGTGGTGAGATCCCTCAATCCCTGCAAAAATTCTTTGGTTGGAACGACAACACCCATATTTCCCGCAACCGGTTCAAGAATTACGGCTGCAATTTCATTGCCCCTGGCTTTGAAGAGCGCTTCGACGGATGCCAGATTGTTGTATTCGGCCATCAGGGTATCCTGAGCGGTACCCTTAGTAATTCCCGGACTGTTTGGAATACCCAATGTCATGGCGCCTGATCCTGCCTTGATCAAAAAGCTGTCGCCGTGACCATGGTAATTGCCTGCAAATTTGACAAATGCCTCCCTGCCGGTGAAACCGCGGGCCAACCGGATGGCGCTCATCGTTGCCTCGGTACCAGAACTGACCATCCGCACCATCTCGATGGAAGGGACCATCTTGACGATAAGCTCAGCCATTACCGTTTCGGCTTGGGAAGGCGCCCCAAAGCTCGTTCCATTCACTGCCGCTTCGCTGATAGCCTGAAGAATCCGCTCGTGGGCATGACCAAATAGCATCGGGCCCCAGGAGGCCAGACAGTCGATGTACTGGTTTCCATCCAGATCCGTGATGGTCGTCCCTTTGGCTTTTTTGACAAAAACCGGATTCATCCCTACACTTTTGAAAGCCCTTACCGGTGAATTCACACCGCCCGGGATACATTTTTGTGCCCTTTCGAAGGCAACTACACTTTGCTTATTTTGCATCTATTCTATTGCTATATATCAAAGGGAACCTCTTTCCTCCCCACTTTATCCTTTTCCCTTTTTACTTTATCCTTTATCCTTTATCCTTTATCCTTTCAATATCCTGGCAGCCTCAACCGCATGGTAGGTGATGATAATATCCGCCCCTGCCCTTTTGATAGAGGTAAGAATCTCCATCATCACCCTGGGGCCATCGATCCAGCCATTGGCAGCCGCCGCTTTTACCATCGAGAACTCACCACTAACGTTGTATGCGGCGACAGGCATCCCAAATTCGCTCTTTACCCTGTGAATAACATCCAGGTAACTCAGGGCAGGTTTAACCATAACGATATCAGCCCCTTCAGCGATATCCAGTTCAACTTCACGCATCGCTTCATCCGTATTGGCGGGGTTCATCTGGTAGGTGGCGCGGTTGCCAAATTTCGGTGCGCTTTCGGCTGCTTCCCTGAATGGACCGTAAAAACCCGAAGCATATTTGGCGGAATAAGCCATGATTGGGATCTTGTAAAACCCGTTGGCATCCAACTGCTCGCGAATTGCGCCAACACGTCCGTCCATCATGTCGCTGGGAGCAATCATGTCGGCGCCCGCCTCAGCAAGTGAAACAGATTGTTTGGCAAGGGTAACCAGCGTCAGATCGTTGTCCACATCCCCATCCACAATGGTTCCGCAATGGCCATGAACCGTGTATTCACAGTTGCAGACATCGGCGATGACAAACAGATTTTTGGTTAACGGCTCTTTTTTTATGGCACGGATCGCTTGCTGGACTATTCCGTTGTGTTCGCAGGCAACACTTCCATCCTCATCCTTGTGGGGAGGTATGCCGAAGAGCAAAACAGATTTTACGCCTGCGGCTACAATATTTTTACACTCCTCAACCAGAAGATCGACAGATAGTTGGGAGTTACCGGGCATCGAGCTGATCGGATTGCTCACGTTTGTGCCCGAACAAACAAACAACGGCATTACAAAATCGTCGGTAGATAATTTAGTTTCCGTAACCATCTCTCTCAATACACCGTTGTATCTCAATCTTCTTAATCTTGTAACCGGAAATCTCATGGTAATTATTTTATTGTTGTTTGTAATATTGAAGAATGGCCTCTGTGAGACCTTCCGTATGTGACATTTTTGCAGTCATCAGGGGTTCATAACCAGCCTCCATAATTGCCCGGGAGGTTGTGTTTCCAATGCTTCCAATTTTCAATTTTCCGAGCAGGTTGGTATCCACAAAGGAGGCAAAGTGGCTGAATGTAGAGGGACTGGTAAACAAAATCAGGTCGTATGACCCATCGGAAATCCGTTTGATTACCATCGGATCTGCGCTAGAGGGTTGACAAGTCTCGTAAACATTAATCCTGTCAACTTGGTTAACTATGCCAAGCTGGTGCTTTAAAGTATCATCGGCCAGGTTCCCCAGCGACAGTAAGATTTTTTGATCAAGAGGATTGTGTATCCGGACAAATTCAGCCGCCAATTCGGCCGAGCCATGCTCAGTCCCTGTAAATGTTGGTTTGTACCCGTAATATTCAAGTTCTGATGCCGTTTTTGCACCGACAACTGCGACACGAAGCGATGATGGCAATTCGGAGCTTCCGGTTTCGTCAATCAATTGTTTGAAGAAATGCGCAACCCCGTTCCTGCTGGTAAAAAACAGCCAGTTGTATTTTTCTAACTCTTTAATTTGATGAATTTCAGCGGGTTTTAACCTGCCCTGTTTGATCTCAATCATGGGCAGCGAAAGAAGTGTGGCCCCCTGGGCTGTCAACAGATCGGGTAAGGTATCGCCGGTTTCTATGGCCCGTGTAGAGATAAATGTTTTACCGTACAACGGCAACTCATTTTTCCTTTCAAAAGGATCATCCAGCCGAATGGCTTTTAGTATCTCCCTTCCACCTTTGTCCAAAAGGGTTTCGGCAAGTTTAACTGAAATATCAACAGCTTGACAGACATGGCCTTTGGCCGTCTCCTTTAAAAAATCCTCACCATTGATACTCGAGATGAAACCGGTTATTTCAAAACTACTTCCTTCTATTTTGCTGTAACTACCTACCGGGATTTGGCAGCCACCCTCCAGGGTACGAAGGAATGCACGTTCGGCATCGGTGGCAATGAGCGTTGCTTCGTCGTTGATAGCCGAAACAAGACTGGCAATCGCCGGATCATTTTCACGAATTTCTATGGCAATGGCCCCCTGACTACAGGCCGGGATCACAATGTTTTCTGGAATCAGTTCAGAAATGTAATTGTCCATTCCCAACCGTTGCAATCCGGCGCCCGCCATCATCATTACGGTGCAGTAGCCCTCCTCCATCTTCCTAATCCGGGTATTCACGTTTCCCCGAATTTCGACGATGTTAAAATCTTTGTTGTAACGTAACAATTGGGCTTTTCTCCTCAAACTGGAAGTTGCGATAATGTCAGCAGCGGTCAGATCACTGAGCCTCCTTTTGGTAGAACTGATTAATGCGTCCCTTACCTCTCCCCGCTTCAGAACTGCCCCCAAAAGCACCCCTTCCGGGAAACGCGTTGGCAGATCTTTCAAACTATGAACTGCCATGTCGATCTCATTGTCGAACATGGCAACTTCAAGTTCCTTGGTAAACAAACCCTTGTCGCCTATTTTGGACAAGGGTACATCCAGAATCTTGTCCCCTTTGGTCTTGATCACAACGATCTGAAACTGTAGTTCCGGAAATTTTTTGGTCAATTCTTCTTTGACAACATTGGCCTGATAGAGTGCCAGCTGACTTCCCCTGGTACCTATACGTATGGTTTGCTCCATGCTTACTCCTGTGCAAATAATTGATTTACAACGGCGATATAATCCCGGTTGGATCCGTTGTTGGTGACTGACTTGATGTTCTCGATCATCATGCCAATCAATTTCTTGGTGATCAGGTCACCATATTCGAGGGCTTTTTCGTACTCTTCGGCCTCCCTGTTTTTGATCATCCCATCCAATACATTCTTGCTGGCCTCCTGGAAACTGGTATAAATGGTTTTGAATGTTGGAGCTAAGGCCCTGATGTTAAACCATTTCATAAATTCAGCTACGGCAGCTTCGATCATTTGGCCTGCCATGAAAATCTCACCTTTTCGCTTATCAAGATTATTTTCAATAACATGGTTAAGAGCATCCACATCATATACATGAACATGTTCAAGGGATCCAACCTCCATGGCCACATTCCTGGGCACCGAGAGGTCTATGAAGAAAAGTGGTTTTCCTCCTCTTTTTACCATCGCTTGCTTTACCATTTCCACATTGAAAAAGGGCTTTTTAGAGGCAGTAGAGGTAATGACTATGTCGTTGATGAGCAACAATTCTGACAATTGATCCATTTCAGCTACTTTGGCATGATACTTTTCTGCCAATTCATCAGCTTTTTCCCTGGTCCGATTGACAATTGTGAAAAGTGAGCAGGATTTCTTGATAAGGTTTCGAATGGTCAGTTCACTCGTCTGACCTGCCCCAACCAGCAATACCGGGTGGGTACTGAGGTGATGCAATTTCTTTGAAGCCAACTCAACTCCGGCATAACTAATGGAAACGGCCCCCTTGTTGAGCGCGGTTTCTGTCCTAACCTGTTTGCCTGTTTTCAGGGCGTCATCGAAAAGTTTACTTAAAACACAACTGATCAATTTGTTGTTTTTGCTGATCTGAACGGCTGTTTTGATTTGGCCTACGATCTGGTATTCGCCCAATGCCATTGAATCCAATCCGGATCCAACATGGAAAAGATGAGCGGCAACCTCCTCGTTTTCTTTGTGATAAAAATATTTACGTACCTCTTTGTCCACCTTTCGGAAGGAGAAAAGGAGGTTTTCAATATCAGATGCTTTCAATGGTACCAACAACTCGTTCATCTCGTAATAGATTTCGGTTCGGTTGCAGGTAGAAAGTACGATGGCTCCCGACACTCCGTTCAATTGAAGCAACGGAATAAACCGCTTAATGTCCTCTTCGCAAAAGACAAACTTTTCCCTCACTTCAATGGGCGCTGACTTGTGGTTTAAACCGAGTAATCCGATCATGAGATGATACCGCTAAATGATTTCGGAAGCGATATTAGAAATAGATTCTGTAGTAATTCTGAAGTTGGAATTCCATCTCTTGAGGCTTATCTGGAATTCAATGGATGTGTATAAAGATGTAAGGCCTGCTTAGACAATTCCTGATGCCGATTTGTCAAAAAAATAAAATCAATATAACACGTAAAATCACTGTAAGTAAACAACTTGCAATACCAAATTGCAGACTTCAACAAATAAACTTAACATTCCCCTTTTCTGGGATCAACTCAACAAATCTAACTATCTGGATTAATTCAAAATTAAACAAAATAATTATTTGTAATTATTCCAAATTTATTCGGCGCAAAATTAACCGTCATGCAATGCATTTGCCCCACAAATTGGTAACCAACTTCAAAACCATATAGGGCACAAATCTTCTGAACAATCGCCAGTCCAAGGCCTAAGGACTCTGGTGAAGACGAAGATTTATAGAAT
>Ga0265297_10001060_pt1 | contig 68478 bp, 62 predicted proteins | sample Munlanlwell13791_FD_192502 | JGI IMG/M metagenome (GOLD analysis project Ga0265297, IMG submission 192502) | Leachate microbial communities from a municipal landfill in Southern Ontario, Canada - Leachate well 137-91 | ecosystem: Engineered > Solid waste > Landfill > Unclassified | place... | reverse complement strand
ACATATCCCAAGCGTAATGGGGGCCTCTTTTAAGAATTACGAGAATATATATCCATAGGTTTTCTTTGGTGTTTGTTTTAATAAATCTTTGATAGGGTGTCATAATTCTTGACAAACTATTTTACGCATGTAAAATATAAATATAATAATTAATATATATAATATGGCAAATAAAACAGAAAAAAACAAGAAAGAAATTAGAATTGCAATTGCCGGGATAGGTAATTGTTGTAGTGCTCTAGTTCAAGGAATACATTATTACAAGGACATTAAAAATGATGATGAATTAGTTCCTGGCTTGATGCACAATGTTGTGGGTGATTACAAAATATCAGATATTAAAATTGTTACCGCTTTTGATATTGATAAAAGAAAAGTTGGTAAAGATATTACAGAAGCGATTTTTGAAAAACCAAATTGCACAAAAATATTCTGTGGTAATCTTCCTAAAACGGGGGTAATTGTAAAAATGGGTCCAATTCTAGATGGTGTGGCTGATCACATGAAAGATTATCCAGAAGATCAAACATTTTTGCCTTCTGATAAAAAACCAGTTGATGTTGTTGAAGAATTAAAGAAAAATAAAGTTGATGTTTTGGTAAATTATATGCCAGTGGGATCTCAAAAGGCAACAGAGTTTTATGCTAAGGCATGTCTAGATGCTGGAGTAGCTTTTATTAATTCAATGCCTGTCTTTATTTGTTCCAATGAAGGATGGGAGAAAAAGTTTAAAGAAAAGAATATCCCATGTATTGGTGACGATATTAAGTCACAAATTGGTGCAACTATTACTCATAGAGTTTTATCTCACTTATTTGCAGAAAGGGGAGTTACAATTGATAGATCGTACCAATTAAATGTTGGAGGAAATACAGATTTCTTGAATATGCTTGAAAAAAAGAGATTAAATACAAAAAAATTATCAAAAACCGAAGCAGTAGAATCTCAATTAGCTAAAAGATTGACTTATGATAATTTGCATGTTGGTCCGTCAGATTGGGTTCCTTTCTTAAAGGATAATAAAGTTTGTTTTATTCGTATGGAGGGAAGAAAGTTTGGTAACGTTCCAGTTGAGTTAGAATTAAGATTGTCAGTTGAAGATTCACCAAATTCAGCAGGTTGTGTCATTGATGCTATTAGATTATTAAAAATTGCATTAGACAGGGGAGTTGGTGGAACACTGTTATCAGCTTCTGCTTACTTTATGAAACACCCAATGCAACAATTTACTGATGAAAAAGCAAGAGAAATGATTGAAGAGTTTATTCTTAATAAAAGAGAAAGATAATAATATAAAAATATGGAACCAATAAAAAGATTCACAAATTCAGTTCAAGAGGGAAATCTTTGGATATACATATTAGCTCTTGCTAAAGAAATTGAAATTAAAGAAGAAGATGTTAAGGGTTTAATTTTTGAGAAGTTTGGATTTTTTCCAAATTCTTTAATGATTAAAGCGGTTTTGTTTAGATTAAAAAATGAGGGATATGTAAGTAGAGAAAGATTTGCAAGTAAGAAGGCATATAAGACAACTCAAAAGGGAATTGAGCAATTAGAAAAAATGCAATCTATTTTTTCTGAGACAATGGAAAAACTATGCTAGACACTAAAAGACATTGGTTTAAAGATTTAGAAAAATTAATTGGCAAGATTTTTGGATCTCTACCTTTAACACCAAATCAATATACATATCTTTCAGGAGTATTCGCTTTACTTGGATTATATTTTATGACTCAAGAAAATATTCTTTGGGCAATTATATTATTTTTAATTGCTGGGGGGTTAGATTTTGTTGATGGAGCAGTAGCAAGAGCAAAAAATATGTCTAGTAAGGTTGGGGCTTATTTAGATACGGTTTTTGATAGATATGTTGAAGGAATAATATTTTTTGGAATTTTATTCTTACCGTTACCAGATTTTATAATTCCTGGTTATGCGTGGGTATTTTTAGCAATTTTTGGTTCAATAGTTACTACTTATGTTAAGGCAGCAGCTAAAGAAAAAGAGCTGGTTAATCAGGAACTAAAAGGTGGATTATTGTCTCGAGGAGAAAGATTGATTTTAACTTTTATCGCATTAATATTAGGAATCATCTATCCAGACTATCTCTATATGACTTATGTTGTTGCTTTAATCGCTGTTTTATCTAATATTACTGCTATACAAAGATTTGTTTCAGCGGTATTAAAAAATAAAGATGAATAATATAAAAGGAATAATTTTTGATTTAGATGGTATTTTATTTGATAGTGAATACTATTAATGGCAAGGATGGGTAGAGCCATTAAGAGAATATGGAATAGAACTTACAAAAGAGATGTATTTTAATTATGCAGGTAAAAGTGGGAAGCAGATTGACCAAGAATTAATTAAAGATTTTAATTTAAATATTGAAGATGGTACTCTTTTGAATAAAAAGAAAGTTTTAATTGAAAAATGGTTTAATGAAAAAACAATGCCGATTATGCCTTACGCGAAAGAAGCCGTTGAATATTTTAGTAGTAATCCTAACTTTAAAATTGCATTGTGTTCTGGCGGAGACAGAGAAGAGGTTGTTACAAAATTAGAAAAGAATGATTTTCTAAAATATTTTCCAATTATTACTGCTGGAGACGATGTTCTAAGAAGTAAGCCTTGGCCAGACATTTATCTTTTGGCGGTTGAAAAATTAGGATTAGATCCATCTCAATGCCTAGCTTTTGAAGATACTCAATATGGTCTTCAGGCAGCAAAAGATGCTGGGGTTTATTGTTTTGCGATACCTAATGAATATTCATTAAATCAAGATTTTTCTAGAGCAGACAAAATATTATCTTCTTTAAAAGAAGCGATAGATTATTTTAAGAAATAATTCCCATTTTAGCTAAAAAGGGAGTAAATATATGATAAACAGGAGCTTTTTTACCAAGCCCCCTTGTTTTTTTATTAATAATAGCCTCTTTAAATTCTTCTAAATTATTTACATCTGCTTCGGTATAGGCATAGCCAACTCCTCTATAGTAATGACTATCGCTTCCAGCAGTCATTCCTGTATTATTGTCTTTAGCAAATTGAAGCGCTTTTTTATCAGGAGAACTAAATGGCTTTCTTGCGTTAAAAACTTCTATTGCATTAATTATATCTAGATATTTTTTAATATCATCCTTAAATCCCTCTCCATTATGAAATGGATGAGGAATAACAACTATTCCATTTTGTTTTTTAATTTCTTCCATCACAAATCGTGGCTCTTTTTTGTATCCATCAATTTTTTCTTTAAGAAATAATCCCAAAACATCTCCTTTAGATGTTTTAATTTCTTGACCTAGAACAATTAAAAAATTATGCTTTTTGCCTAATTCCAATGCCTCTTTCCAGCCATTAGTATTTTCATGGTCTGTAATTGCAATTCCATCAATACCCATTTTTTTTGCTTGGATTATTATCTTTTCTATTTTTGATCCAGCATCATATGAGTATTTTGTATGACAATGTAAATCTATTTTCATAATGTGATTATACTATTATTTTCCCAAAGAGTAAATTTTTTTTACAATAAGGGCATAATTTGTTATTATCTAATTATGAAAAAGAAGATATTTATTGGGATTAATTTACCAGAAGCAACAAAACAAAAGCTAGTGGACTATCAAGAAAAAATAGATAGGTTCTTTGATGATGGTTGTCCAATCAAGTGGACAAAAAAAGATAATTTACATATTACAATGTTTTTTATTGGTTTTGTTGAATACGACCAATTAATAGAAGTTTTTAATAAAACAGAGAAAGCGTTAAAAAATCTCGGTTCTTTTAAAATTGAATTAGAATCAATAACTTATGGTCCGTTAGGAAAGACGCCTAAAATGGTTTGGGCTAACGGTAAGAAAATACCAAGCATAGTTGAAGCTAATAGAAAATTAGAAGAAGAGCTCTTTGAAATAAAGGCAACTGAGCATAATTTTACACCTCACATTACACTAGGAAAAATAGTTCAGTGGCAATTTAAGAAAATTGATGAGGATCAAATTCCTCAAATAGAAGAATATCTCAATATCTCTTTTGATATTAACTCAATTGATATAATGGAAAGCGTTAAGGGTAAGTATATTGTTTTAAAATCAATTAATTTATGAAAATACATTTTATAGGCATAGGAGGAATAGGTGTTTCTGCTTTGGCCCAATATTATTTATTGAAAGGTCACGATGTTTCTGGTGAAGACATAGTTCAGAGTGGAATGGTAGAAAGATTAAAAGAGATGGGAGCTAAAATATCAAAAGTTAATTCCTGTGATCTTGTAATTTATAGTCCCGCTGTTCATAAAGATCAAATTAAGATTAGGGCAGATAGGATTATGAGCTATCCCGAAGCATTAGGAGAATTATCAAAAGATTATTTTACAATAGCTATTTCGGGAACCCACGGAAAAAGCACAACAACGGCGATGTTGTCTTTAATTTTAATTGAAGCGGGATTTGATCCAACGGTCATTATAGGAACAAAGGTTAAGGAATTTAACGATTCTAATTTTAGAAATGGTAATTCCAAATATCTAATTATTGAGGCCTGTGAGCACGAGGCATCATTTTTAAATTATCATCCAGATATTGGGGTGATATTAAATGTTGAAGCAGATCATCTTGATTATTATAAAAACATTGAAAATATTAAAAATGCTTTTGATAAGTTTGCGTCTCAATCTAAAATTGTCATTAGTAATGTTTCAACTATTCCAGACCTAGAAATTGGCGTTTATGGAGAACATAATAAAAAGAACGCTTCTTTTGCTGTTGCCGTTGCTCGTTGTTTGGGAATAAATGATGATGTCTCATTTAAAGCACTGTCTAGTTTTAATGGAACGTGGAGAAGATTTGAAGAACATATTTACAATGATTTAATCATTATTGATGACTATGCTCATCACCCAACAGAGATATTGGCGACGATTAAAAGCATTAAAGAAAAATATCCCAATAAAAAAATATATTGTTTTTTTCAGCCACATCAACATCAAAGGACCTCATTGTTGCTTAATGAGTTTATAGAAGTTTTTAAGCAATCATTAAAGATTATAGAAAAAATGTTTCTAATTGATATTTATGATGTTTGTGGCAGAGAAAATAAAGATATCAAAATTAATTCAGAAGAAATTTCTAAAATGGTTGATGGTTTAGAATACATTAAAAGAGATGAGGTTTTTAATAGATTAAAAGAGGCAGAAATAGTTATTTTTATGGGGGCAGGAGATATATATAATTTGAGTTGTGATATTAGGAAAACTATAATATAATATAAAATATGATAGAAATACCATTTTCAATATATTTAATCATTCCAAGTAGTATTTTTATTCTCTTGGTTGGTTTTTTTGTATTAGTTAAAAATAGAAAACAAGAAAGTTTGCTTTTTCTTTTTCTTGCTTTTGCTCAGTTTTTATGGTCTCTAGTTGCTTTTATTGTCTGGCAAGATAGTGTTTTTAACAATATGAAGGGAGGCATTATTTTAGATAAGTTTTTAGTCCTTTCAATATTTTTAATGCCGATATTTCTTTATCACTTTACAGTTTCATTTTGTAAAATCAAAACAACCAAAATACAATTTTTAGCTATTTATATTCTTTCTGCTTTCCTAATTTTCTTTTTAGATAAAGAATTTGTTATCAATGGAATATTTTTTTATGAGTGGGGTTCATGGGGAGTCGCTGGATTGATTCATTATTTATTTTCATTCTTTGTTTTGCTTTTGTTAACATTGCCACTTTATAATATATTTAAAATATGGAAGGGAAAAAATGGAGCAAAAATCAAAAGTGAAATTATATTTTGGATAATAATTTTAGCAATAGTTTTGGGATTCCTTTTTGTTGATATGTTACCACTATATGGATATAGTTTTTACCCTTTATTTTATTTAACTATACCTATTTATGCTCTTATTATGGCCTACATCATTATTAATAAAAGACCATTATCATCAATTGCAACAAATGATATTCTTGTAATTGCAATTTTGACATTTTTGTCATCTTTTATTATATTTCCCAATGTAAATATATCAACAACAGAAAGAGCAGTTGTTTTTATTTTAATTTCTGTTCTTTCATTTTTAGTATTAAAACACTCCAACGAATTAATTGAACAAAAAATTGCTTTTGATAAAAAAATTAAAGAAGGAACAAGGGAAATAGAAAAGAAAAATCAAGAATTAACTGAAATTAAAAATTTTCTTGAAGACACAAATTCAATTTTAGAAAAAAAAGTAGAAGATAGAACAAAAGAACTTCAGGGACTAAACGATACCCTGGAAAAATTAGTTAGGGAGAGAACAAAAGAATTAGAAAGAAAAACTCACGAATTAGAAGACAAGATAAAAGAGTTGGAATATTTTAGTGAGGCATTTATGGAAAGAGAAAACAAAATGGTTGAATTAAAATCAAAAATTAGAGAATTAGAAGAAAATAAATAATATGAGATTATTAATAAAAGAGATAGCAAATCATGAAGGGGAGACAGTGAATATAAAAGGAAGAATTTTTAATATTAGAAATTTGGGAAACATTTCTTTTTTAATCATTAGAGATTATTCTGGTGTTATTCAGGTAATTGCAAGTAAGGATTCAGGAGTTAATCCTGGAGATATTGTTTCAATAAGTGGTTTAATTAAGAAAGATGAAAGAGCAAAAGGAGGATATGAATTAAAAGCAGAAAATATTGATATTATAACTAAAAACAAAGAAACACTTCCTTTTGATTTAGAAAAAGAAGATATTAATCTAAATCTTAATACTTTGCTTGATTACAGAACTATTTCTTTAAGACATCCTAAAATACAATCCATATTCAGATTATATGATGTTCTTTTAGGTGCCTACAATAAAGCAATGAGAGAAGAGGGCTTTATTGAAATAAAAACACCCAAGATATTGGGTTCGGCTAGCGAAGGAGGAGCAAACTTCTTTCAGGTTGATTATTTTGATAAAAAAGCTGTTTTAGCACAAAGCCCTCAGTTTTATAAGCAAATTATGGTTGGTGTTTTTGATAGGGTTTTTGAAGTTGGTCCTGTTTTTAGAGCAGAGCCACATTTCACAACTAGACATGTTAACGAATATATTAGTTTGGATGCAGAGATGGGATATATAGATAATTTTTATGATGTGATAAAAACTCTAAATCGTGTGATTAAGAAAATGTTTTCTGAAATGAACATTAATGATGTTCCTGAAGAAATACCATGTATCAAATTATCAGAGATTAAAAAAATTATTAAAGAGAGATATGGTTATGATATTCCAGAAGATACAGATATAGATCCTAAGGGTGAAGATTTAGCTGGAAAATATGCAAAAGAAGAATTTAACTCTGATTTTATATTTTTAACTCATTACCCAATGGATTATAGACCATTTTATACAATGTCTGAGGGCGAAGAGGCAATGGGATTTGATTTATTATATAAAGGATTAGAAATAGCAACGGGAGGACAAAGAATAAACGAATATGATCAACTGATTGAAAGTATGAAAAAGAAAAACGTAGAGATAAACGGAATGGAGTTCTATATTAATGCTTTCAAACACGCTATTCCTCCTCATGGTGGTTGGGGAATGGGCTCTGAAAGAATTATCAAACAGATATTGGGCCTTGATAGCATTAAAGAAGCGGTTTTATTTCCAAGGGATGTTAAAAGAATTGTTCCATGAAGAAAATAATTATACCTATATTTTTTATTTTGGTTTTATCTTTTTACTTTATCAATGGTAGTGATTTTATTATCCAAAATCAAGAAATTAATGCCGAAGAGGTAGATTTATTTAGACCATTAAGTAAAGATAAAATTAATGAATTAAATTTAGAATCTAATAACTTTTTTTCTGTTTTTGTTAAAGACAAAAAAGAAGTTATTTTATCTCAAAAAGAAATTAATGAACCAATTGCTATTGCTTCATTAACAAAATTAATGACAGCAATTGTTGCCTTAGAGAATTATTCAATTGATGAGCTGATTGAAATATCTTCTTCATCTATTGCTACCTATGGAACTGCGGGCGATCTTCAATCAAAAGAAATTATGACCATTAGAGATCTTTTGTATATAACTCTAATAGAATCAAGTAATGATGGTGCCGAAGCTCTTGCAGAAAAAATGGGAAGGAGCACCTTTATTTACAAAATGAACGAAAAAGCAGGGGAAATAGAAATGAAAAATACTAGGTTTATAAATCCTAGTGGACTAGATGAAAATAATGAATTTAATCTATCAACTGCAAAAGATTTAAAAAAAATGGTTGTTTATATTTTAAAGAATCATAAAATAATAACAGAAATACTTTCTCTTTCAGAAAAAGAATTAATTAGTGACAGTGGCGTTAAAAGGATATTAAAAAATACCAATATTTTATTAGAAGAGAGCGATGCATACTTATGGGGTAAGACCGGCTATACTCAAAAAGCCAACGGTTGTTTAATTTTGATATTAAATAATTTTTCAATAGATAATAATAAGGGATATGTGATAAACATCATTGCTGGGGCTAATGATAGATTTAATGAAGCAAGAAAATTAGAGCAGTGGCTTAAAAAATCATTTATTTGGTAATTTATGGATATTTTAACTTTTAGTGCAATTAAAATTTTAGTATTAGCTTTTTTTGCATCAATAATTTCTATAGTTATTGCTTATTATCTTGTTGGCTTTCTTTATAAAATAGAATTCTGGAAAAAAAAGGCAAGAGAAAAAACGATAGACGGTAAAGAGGCCTCAGTTTTTTTATCTTTTCATAGGGACAAAGAAACCAATACTCCTAGAGGCGGAGGAATGGTTATCTGGTTAAGCGTAATTATTCTTTTAATAATATTGTTTATATTAGAAAAGATTACGGATATTTGGTGGATTGAAAAATTAAATTTTTTATCAAGAGAAGAAACATGGATACCGTTATTTGCTTTAATTTCTGCATCAATAATAGGATTGTTTGATGATATTCTGGTTGTTTATGGTGGAGGAAGATATATTGGCGGGGGATTAAGATTTAAAACAAGATTAATACTTGTAACAATTATTGGTCTTGTCGGTGGTTGCTGGCTTTATTATAAATTGGGCTGGAGTTCGGTTTATATTCCTTTATTATTTGATTTTCCTTATGGATCATATTGGGATATTGGAATATGGTTTATATTTTTATATGTAATAGTTAGTTTAGCTTCTTGGGCTAGTGGAATAGTTGATGGACTTGATGGTTTAGCGGGAGGAGTTTTTGGTACTATCTTTGGAGCCTTTGCTTTTATATCTCTTAGTCAGGGAATGTATGATTTAGCAGCATTTTGTTTAATTATATGTGGAACACTGTTTAGTTTTCTTTGGTTTAATATCCCGCCAGCTAAGTTTTATATGGGTGAAACGGGCATTTTAGGGCTTACAATGGCAATGACGGCGGTAGCTTTTATAACTAATTCTATTGTTGTTTTGCCAATTATTGCAGGGGTTTTAGTAATAGAAACAGGATCGGTGATAATACAATTAATATCTAAAAAAACAAGGGATAAAAAGGTTTGGCAGTCAACCCCCATTCATCATCATTTGGAGGCAAAGGGTTGGAAGCCCTATCAAATTACAATGAGATTTTGGATTGTTAGCATTTTGTTAGCGATATTGGGAGTTTCAATTCAACTATTAAGATGAAATTTTATTACGAAGAATATTCTTACAAAGAAATAGGCAGAGATATTAAAATATCATTTTTATTTAAAATAAATGATGTTGTTTTTAAACCCAAAGTTATTATTAAAAATGCTTCTTTAGACAAAAAAAATAAAAAGGTTTTAAATAATCTAGTTTTTAATTTGGGAATGATAGAAATGTTTTCTTACTGGAAGGCCTTTTGTGCTCCTCAAATTATTGTTAGGGCGGGCAAATTAAATAAAAGACAAATTAATTGGTGGGAAAAACTTCTGATTAATGGAATGGGTCAATTTTTTTATGAAAACAAAATTAAAAAACAATCAATTAAAATTATTTCCGAAGGAGAAGATACTTTTAAAAAAGGAAAGGTAACAGGAAAAGAAATTATGATTCCTGTTGGTGGAGGAAAAGATTCGGCGGTTACACTTAATATATTCAAAGAAAAAAATCCAACTTGTTTTGTTCTCAATCCCGACAAAACAAACTTAAAAATGGTTGGTAAAAAAGAATTAATAGTTGCCAAAAGAGAAATTGAAAAGAATCTTTTAGAAATGAACAAAAAAGGATTTTATAATGGTCACACACCTTTTGTGGCTTATTTGTCATTTTTATCTGTTTTAATTTCTTATCTTTTTAATAAAAAATATATTGTTTTTTCAAATGAGGATAGTGCCAACGAAGAAAACGTTATTTGGCTTCAAAAAAAGATAAATCATCAATACTCAAAAACCTATGAATTTGAGAAGGATTTTAGAATATATTGCTCTGACTATTTAATGGAAAATGTAGAATATTTTAGCGCATTAAGAATGCTCTATGAAATACAAATTGGATTAATTTTTTCTCATATGAAAGATTATCATAATATATTTTTAAGCTGCAACGAAGCAAGTAAAACAAATTCAGGAACGAAAAAGAAAACTGGTAAATGGTGCAATAATTGTTCAAAATGTCTTTTCGTTTACCTAATTCTTTATCCTTTCTTAAACGAGGAAGAACTATTGTCTATTTTTGGCGAGGATTTATTTGAGAATAAGAAACTATTACCGATATTAAAAGAATTAACTGGAGAGAAAAAAATAAAGCCATTTGAATGTGTTGGAACAAGGGCCGAAGTTTTGGTTGCTCTTTACCTTGGAAGCAAAAAAGAAAGAAAGCCATATATGATTAGATATTTTGAAAAAAATATATTACCTAAACATAAAGATTGGGAAAAAATGGCTTCAAAAGTGATGAATCACTGGAATACTAAAAATTTTATACCTGAAGAATTTAAATTATGATAAAGAAAAAAATAATTCTAGAAGCAACTGAAAATGAATTTGAGAGAAATGGAGTTTTGAACCCTGGATGCTATCAAGAGGGTGATTTTGTTTATATGTATTATAGGGCAATTAGTTCAACAATGAATTCTTCTATCGGCTACGCCAAACTTAATTCAAACAATGAAGTTATTGAAAGGTGGAATGAACCAATTATAAAAAGAGATTTTGAATACGAAAGACAGGGAGTTGAAGATCCAAGGATTATTAAAATTAATGATGTCTTTTATATTTTTTACGTTGCTTATGATGGAAAAAATGCTCTTACTGCTTATGCCACTGGAAACGATTTATTTAATATAGAAAAAAAGGGAATTATTAGTCCAACTATTAAATATAGTAATTTTAGAAAAATGAAAAATATCTCTCAAAAATATATAGATCAAGCTGATTTATATATTAAAAACTGGGGAGAAGATATTTTATTGTGGTCAAAAGATATTTTTTTATTTCCCGAAAAGATTAATGGAAAATTTTACATGATGACCCGTATTCTTCCAGAAATACAAATTGTTTCATTTGATAATTTTGAAGAAATAAATGATAATTTTTGGCAAAAGTTCTTTATTAATTTTAATCAATCAATAGTTATTAATTGTAATAGTGGAAAACATATTGGTGGCGGATGCCCACCTATTAAAACACCTAAAGGTTGGCTTATTATATTTCACTATGTTGACAATGAAAGGATTTACCATACATCAATTGCTTTACTTGATCTTAATAATCCATTAAAAGTTTTGTCACGATTAGAGGAACCATTGTTTTCACCTGCAGAAGATTGGGAAAAGGAAGGAATAGTTTCCAATGTTGTTTTTGTGACTGGAAGTGCAATTTTTGGTGATAGGTTGTGTATTTATTATGGTGCAGCTGACAAAAGAATTGCAGTTGCAGAATTAAGTTTAAAAGAATTACTTAATAAACTATGTTAATAATTATTTCAACTTTTGTACCAAGAGAGTGCGGAATAGCAACTTTTTCAAGAGATCTTTTTAATTCAATCAATGTCTTAAAAGGGGTTGTTGCTATGAGCGATAAAAAATATAATTATGGAAAAGAAGTTGTTGGAGAAATAAGGGAAGACAGAGAAAATGATTATATAAAAATGGCTCAAAAATTAAATGAAAATGATGGAATTAGATTAATTCATATTCAGCACGAGTTCGGTATTTTTGGCGGAGAATATGGAGAATATATTTTGAATTTTTTAAATGAAATAAAGAAGCCAGTAGTTGTTACTTTTCATACAGTTTTGTCTCAACCAGAAGAAAAGAGAAAAGAAGTGGTTCAAAAAATTGCAAAAAAAGTTAAGGCAATTATCGTAATGAATCTTGAGTCAAAAGACATTCTTGAAAGAGAGTATGAAATTCCTAAAAATACAATCTTATATATTCCTCACGGGGTTCCCAATGTTCCTTTTTCTGATGGTGAAAAAGAAAAAAAGGAGCTTAAATTAGAAAAAAACATTATTTTATCAACCTACGGTTTAATTAGCGAAGGCAAGGGAATAGAATATTTTATTCAATCACTAAAAGATGTTATTAAAATTTTTCCCAATGTTAAATATCTTATTTTGGGTAAAACTCATCCAGTTGTTAAAAAAAGAGATGGAGAGAAATACAGAAACTTTTTGAAGGAAGAAGTCAATCGTTTAGGACTAAAAAAGAATGTTGTTTTTTATAACAAATATCTGAACACAAAAGACATTGCATATTTTTTAAATGCAACTGATGTTTATCTATCTCCAATGCTTGATCCAAAACAATCAGCTAGCGGAACAATATCTTTTGCTCTTGGTTGTGGAAGGCCAGTAATTAGCACTAGCACGTCTTATGCTAAAAACATTATTAAAGAAAATAAGGGAATTTTAGTTGGCTTTAGGGACCCCAAAATAATATCAGATGCTATTATTAAAATGTTAAATGATTTAAAGATGACCAAACAAATGGGTCTTAATGCTTATATAGAATCAAGGTTTATGACTTGGGATAATGTTGCTTTATCTCACATTGAAGTTTATAAAAAATATGTAGAAATTAAAATTGATTATCCCAAAATAAAACTTGATCATCTTAAAAGATTAACAGATGATTATGGAATAGTTCAATTTGCTAATAATACTTTACCTAATATGAATTATGGTTATTCAATGGATGATAATGCCAGGGCCCTAATAGTGGCTGTAAATGAAAAAGAAGACAAACTAGCAGATATTTATTTAAATTTTATTAAAAAAAATCAAAAAGAAGATGGTAGTTTTTATAACTACATTAATAAAGATAGAATTATAGAAAATAAAGAAATAGCAGAAGATGTTCAAGGGAGGGTTCTTTGGGCTCTAGGGAAAACATTAAAGGGAAGAGAATTTTTTAATAAGGCCTTGCCATATATTAAAAAAATTCAATCACCAAGAGCGAAGGCCTTCGCTCTTCTTGGATTAAAATCAGAACAAAAATTAATGAAAGAGTTAGCTGATAATTTAGTGGAATTGTTTTTGAAGGGAAACAAAAAGAAATGGAAATGGTTTGAAGACTGTTTAACCTATTCAAGTAGCAGAATCCCAGAATCATTATTTTTTGCTTATTCTAATTTAGGAGAAAAGAAATATCTTGAGGTAGCTCAAAAAAGTACCGACTTCTTAATAAGTAAAACTTTTAGCAAAGATAAATATATTCCCATAGGTCAAGACGGTTGGTTTTTAAAGGACAAAAGAAGGGCTCTTTTTGATCAACAGCCAGAGGATCCTGCCTCAATAGTTGAATTGTTGGTTTATGCTTATGAAGTGACTAAAAAGGAAGAATATAGAGAGAAAGCAATTATTGCTTTTGAATGGTTTTTAGGAAAAAACCACCTAAAACAAGTGGTTTATGATGATTCAACAGGGGGTTGCTATGATGGATTAGGAAGATATTCTTTAAATATCAATCAGGGGGCGGAATCAACAGTTTGTTATTTAATGGCAAGACAAGCTATTAAGAAAGTTGCTTCTTAAGTTCTTCTATTTTATTAACATTTATTGGATCAACCTTATTTAGAAGAGCTAAATAATACGAGGTCCATAATGAAAGAATAATTAAATTAATTGGATTATCTTTTAAATTAATTGTTTTATATTTTTTCTTAAAGATATTCATCCTTAATTTTATTCTTGGGTGGTCTTTATCGTCTTCAATGAGAATAAAAGAGAAGTATTTTTTGTTTAAACCCTCTATTTCATTGTGATTAAGTTCTGGAAAAACATTATTGAATGCTGGATTCTTTGAATTTTCATTAAAATTAATTTTCCAAACATATCCAATTGATTTATTTTTGTTTGATGAATATATAAGGGGAATTGTGCCCTTTATTTTTTTACTAATTTCTTTGCCCAATTTTTCTTGGTCGGTTATTTTATAATCAATCTTTTTATTTATTATTTTTAAAAAAGCATTAATGCTATATCCCAATGCCATTCTTGGGGGGATATTTTTATCGGGTAATTCTATATAGGGTAATCTTTTTATTTTAGCAATTTCTAGTAATTGACCCCCAGAAGAAATAATAATTAATGGTATTTTTGTTTTTAGAGCAAACTTTAAGGAGTCCAGAACCTCTTCTGTGTTTCCAGAATAAGAGCTTAAAATTAATAAAGATTTTGTATTGATTTCAGCTGGCAAGCCATAATCGCAATGAATTTTAATTTTCAACTCGGGAAAAATATCTTTTATTATTTCTCCGGCTATATGAGAACCGCCCATTCCAACTACGAAAATATCTTTTGATTTTTTAAACCTTTCTTTGTTCTTTATTATTGGTTTATAATCAAATTGTTTTTCAAAAGTTTTTATTATGTCCATATTGAAACTATATCATAAATTGATATTTTATGGTAGATTATATATATGAAGATTAAAGAACTAGCGAACAAAAAAGTTTTAATTTTGGGAATTGGAAGAGAGGGACTAGATACTCTTAATTATTTGAAAAGAGTTTTTCCCAAAAAAAAATTTGGAATTGCTGATCAAAAAGAGGAACTTGATAAAAAAACAAAAAATTCTGTTAAAGGAATGGATTTATTTTTAGGCGAAGATTATTTAAAGAGTATAAATGATTTTGATGTAATAATTAAATCACCAGGAATTCCTTTTTTTAAGCATAAAGATAAATTAACTAGCCAAGCAGAACTATTTTTTGATAATTGTCCAGGCAAAATTATAGGGGTTACGGGAACAAAAGGAAAAAGCACTGTTGCTTCTCTTATTCACTTAATAGTTAAGGACTCTTATTTAGTCGGAAATATTGAAATACCATCTTTGAGTTTCCTTTTGAAAGCAAAGAAAGACGATGTTTTTGTTTATGAACTTTCTTCACATCAACTAATGGACCTTAAAAAAAGTCCTCAAATTGCTGTTTTTCTTAATATCTATCCAGAACATCTTGATTATTATAAAAACTTTGAAGAATACTTTTCGGCAAAAAAGAACATTTATAAATATCAAAATCAAAATGATTATCTAATTTTTAATTCTCAAATTGAACCTAAAACAAAAGCTAATAAAATTAAAATAGATGTTCAGGACTTCATTTCGTTTTTAAAAGATAATCAGCATTTTTTAGAAATTACCCACATTGATAATTTAATTGCTGTTTTAAATGTTGCTAAATTATTAAATGTTCCTGAAAAAGAAGTAATTAAAGCACTTAATAAATACAAAAGATTGCCTCATCGCTTGGAGTTTGTGGGAGAAATGAAGGGAATTAGATTTTATGATGATTCTATCGCTACTATACCAGAAGCCGTTATTTATGCTCTTGATTCTTTAGGTGATGACGTTGAAACAATTATTATCGGTGGACAAGACAGGGGAATTAAATATGATAAATTAGTAAAGCGAATCAAAAAAAGTAGCATCAAAAACATTATTGTTTTTCCTGATTCGGGAGAAAAAATAGTTAAAAATATCAGATCTAGAATATACAAAGTTGAAAATATGGAAAATGCTGTAAAACTAGCTTATGAACACACGTCAAAAGGAAAGATCTGCTTGTTGTCTCCATCTTCTCCAAGTTTCAACCTTTTTAAGGATTATAAAGAAAGGGGAGATTTGTTTAAGAAATACATAAATGAAAAAGCAAAACATTGATTTTTTTCTTTTATTTTCAATAGGATTACTTCTAGTGGTTGGATTTTTAGCACTAGCAACTGCATCAATTCCATTATCTTTAAAATTAACTGGAAATGCTACTCATTATTTATTTCACCAGATTCTTTTCGGATTGCTTCCTGGTTTAATTTTAGGATTTATTGCTTTTAAGGTTCCATTGAACAAAATCAAAAAGATAAGCATTTGGATTTTTATCATTTCTGTTTTATCAATGATTGCAGTTTTTGTTCCTGGACTTTCAAAAACAGAATTAGGTGCAACTAGATGGCTTGATTTGGGATTTACAACCGTTCAGCCGTCAGAATTTTTTAAAATTTGTATTATCTTTTATTTAGCAACAATTCTAGACAATGAAAAAAATAGAAAGAAGTTTTTCGTTTTTGCTTCCGTTATGATTTTAACTTGTTTGATTTTGTATTTTCAAAAAGATACGGGAACTCTTTTTGTAATTTTTGCAACTTCACTGGCAATGTTTTTTTATTCTAAGACACCGATAAAACAAACCATTTTAACAATCATAGGGTCAATTGTTGGTTTTGCGGCCTTAATTGTCTTTTCTCCTTATAAAATGGCGAGAATTTTTTCTTTTTTAAATCCCAATACTGATACTTTGGGTTCGGGATACCACATCAATCAAGCTCTAATTACTATCGGTTCTGGGGGATTATTGGGTTCTGGATTGGGACTAGGAATGCAAAAGTTGGGTTTTATACCCGAATCAATATCTGATTCTATTTTTGCTATTCTTGCTGAGGAGATTGGCTTTTTGGGTTCTTCACTTTTAATTATTTTGTTTTTGTTTTTTTTCTTTAGGGTTATTTTAGTAGCCAAAAGAGCTTCCAATCAATATCTAGGATTAATGGCTCTTGGTTTGGGATGTTGGATAATTATTCAAACGTTTGTTAATATCGGAGCAATGACGGCTCTAATTCCTCTGACGGGAATACCGCTTCCTTTTATTAGTTATGGAGGAACTCATTTAATTGCGGAATTAATTGCTTCTGGTTTGTTGTTAAACATCTCTAGAAGATAACTTGTTAAAATCATTAAAAAAGCATATATTATAAATATGTTAAAGATAATATTTACAGGGGGAGGGACTGGTGGTCATGTTTTTCCCATTATTGCTATTATTGAAAGCATTAGAAAAAAAGATGCTAGCGTTGATATAACATATATTGGTCCAAGTGATTTTACTACCAATGTTTTTTTGCCTGAACAAAAAATTAAAATCAATTATATTTCTTCGGGCAAAATCAGAAGGTATGTTTCTTTTAAATCAATTATTTCTAATATAGCAGACATATTTTTTAATATCCCCTTTGGGTTTTTACAATCATTTTTAATAATGTTTTTCAAAATGCCTGATTTGATTTTTAGTAAGGGAGGATATGGTTCTATTCCAGTTGTTCTATCTGGTTTTATTTTAAGAATTCCTATATTCATACATGAATCAGATGTCGCCCCAGGATTGGCTAATAAAATTGCTAGTCGTTTTGCTAAAAAGATTTTTACATCTTTTGGTCCTGAAATTATAGAATACTTTCCCAAAAATAAAATAATTGAAACGGGGGGGCCAGTTAGAAGTTCAATAATTAATTGGGATAAGAAAAATAAGTTTGAATTAAAAGGAGGCAAAGACGTTATCTTTATTATGGGTGGATCACAGGGAAGCGAAAGAATCAACGATGTTGTTTTTCAATCATTGGAAGATTTACTAAAAGATTTTGAGATAATTCATCAAACAGGGCTTAAAGATATTAATAGAGCAAAAAAAGAAAGTGTTGCTATGGTTGATAGTAATTTACTAGAATTTTATCATCCAATGTTTTTTTTAGATGAAAAAGAATTAGCTACCGCATATAATTTAGCTGATATTGTAATTGGTAGGGCTGGTGGGGGAATGATATCTGAAGTTTCTTCTATTGGCAAGCCATCTATTTTGATACCTCTAAATGAATCGGCACAAAATCATCAAGCAAAAAATGCTTATACTTATGCTAAAAATGGTGCTTGTCTAGTTTTAGAAGAGCCCAACTTTACTAGTAATTTTCTTTTAGAAAAGTTAAAAATAATTGACAGAGAAAAAATGTCAAAAGCAGCAAGAGAATTTTCAAAGTTTGATGCTGGAGAAAAAATATCAAAAGAGATAATAGATTATTTAGTATGATAAGAACAAGATTTGCGCCATCGCCAACAGGACCACTGCACATCGGAACTATAAGGACCGCTCTTTTTCCTTTTCTTTTTGCTCAAAAAAATAAAGCCGTCTTTATTTTAAGAATAGAAGATACCGACAAAGAAAGATCAAAAAAAGAATGGGAAAACGAATTATTAAAAGGTCTTGATTGGTTAGGCATAAAATGGAATGAAGGTCCCTTTAGGCAAAGTGAAAGAAATGATTTATATAAAAAGCAATTAGAGAAATTAATTGAAGATGGTCATGCTTACCACTGCTTTTGTTCAAAAGAAGAGGTTGAGGCACAAAAAGAACATTTAATGGCTCTTGGAGAAGCACCGGTTTATCGTGGGAAGTGTAGAGATTTATCCAAGGAGACGGTTGAGAAATATATAAAAGAAGGTAGACCTTCGGTAATTAGATTTAGGACACCAGTTAATCAAGTCATATCTTTTGATGATATTATACGAGGCAAAATTGATAATAATACTAATATAATGGGTGATTTTGTAATAGCCAAGGATTTTAATAATTTTCTATTTAACTTTACTTGTGCTGTTGATGATATGTTAATGGAAGTTTCTCACGTGATAAGAGGGGAAGACCATATTCCCAATACTCCTAAACAGATTTTAATAATTAATGCGTTAGGAGGCGAAGAGCCAAAATATGCTCACTTGCCATTAATACTTGGAACAGATAAGAAAAAGATGTCTAAAAGAACTGGAAAGACATCTCTAAGCGATTATATAGCAGAAGGTTATTTGCCTGAGGCAGTGCTTAATTTTATTGCATTTTTAGGGTGGAATCCAGGAACATCAAAAGAGATATACACAATGGAGGAATTAATTAATGATTTTTCTCTAGAAAAGATACAAAAATCAGCAGCAATTTTTAACATTGACAAACTTGATTGGATAAATGGATTGTATATTAGAAAAATGCCTATTACGGAACTTACAGAAAAATGTCTTCCTTATCTTCCCCCAAAACCGATAGAAAAACTATCAAAAATAGTTGCTCTTTATCATGAAAGATTAAAAAAACTATCAGAAATAACAGAATTGACTGATTATTTCTTCAAAGAAAAATTAGAATATGATAAAGAACTTTTAAGATGGAAAGATATGTCTGATGAAGAAATTAAATCATCACTAGAAAAATCATATAATACTATCTTAGAAGATAAAGATGTTATGGAATTGGCTAATAAGGAAAGTAATAGGGGAAATATCTTGTGGCCTCTAAGAGTAGCCCTTACCGGAAAAAAGAACTCTGCTGGTCCATTAGACATTATCAATGTTTTAGGAAAAGAAAAAACATTAAAGAGGATAAAAGAGGCGATAGAATTGATAAAATAAGGATATTAGTATAATATATTGATATGATATCAAGCGAAGAAATCAAAAATATAGCTAAACTTTCATATATAGAAATTAAAGACGAAGAAATGGAAGAAATGAGAAAGAATTTTTCTTCTATTTTAGAATACGTTAAAAAACTTCAAGAATTAGATACTGATAACATAGAAGCAACACCAAGTATTATTGATTTAGAAAGCGTAATGAGAGAAGATGTTTTTAAAAATAGTGATTCAAAATTAATTAGTTATTTTTCTAGAAGTAAAAACAATTATCTTGAGGTTAAAAAAATACTTTACAATGAAGATTGAGAATTTAACAATCAAATCAGCCCATGATGGTCTTAAAAACGGGGACTTTACTTCAGTTGAGTTAACTAATGCATATTTAAAAAAGATTGAAGAGAAAGATGGAGAAGTTAAGGCCTTTGTAACGGTTACTAAAGATTTAGCATTGAGACAAGCTAAAGAAGCTGATGAAATGATAAAAAGGGGAGAGATGACTATGTTAACAGGGATTCCTTGTGCCCTTAAAGATAATTTTTTGGTTGAAGGAGAGAAATGTACGGCAAGCTCTAAATTTTTAGAAAATTATGTCGCACCGTATAATGCAACTGTAGTAGAAAAACTAAAAAGACAAGGAGCTGTATTTTTGGGTAAGACAAATTTAGATGAATTTGCAATGGGTTCTTCTTGTGAAAACTCTGCTTTTTTTAAAACTAAAAACCCAAGAGACTTAGAAAGAGTTCCGGGCGGATCATCTGGTGGTTCTGCTGCCGCCGTTGCTGCTGACATGTGTGTCTACGCCTTGGGAACAGACACAGGAGGTTCAATTAGACAGCCAGCATCTTTTTGTGGAGTTGTTGGTTTAAAACCAACCTATGGAGCAGTTTCCAGAAATGGAATTATTGCATTTGCATCATCACTAGATCAAGTGGGGCCAATAACTAAAAACGTTGAAGATGCGCAAATTGTTTTTGAATCAATAAAGGGCAGAGATGAATATGATTCTACAACTGTTGAATACATAGAAAAAGAAACAGATGGTTTTAAAATCGGAGTTCCTAAAGAATATTTTGTTAATGGGTTAGACAAAGAAGTGGAAAGATCAATTAAAGAAGCGATTGAAGAATACAGAAAAATGGGAGCCGAAATAGTTGAAATCAGTTTACCTCATACGGAATATGCTTTAGCATGTTATTATATCGTAGCACCGGCAGAAGCAAGTGCTAATCTAGCTCGTTTTGATGGCTTGAGATATGGTCAAAATATTGATGGAATAATAAGCAATAGAACGAAATATTTTGGTAGTGAAGTTAAAAAAAGAATAATGCTCGGAACATATACACTTTCTTCGGGTTATTACGATGCTTTTTATAAAAAGGCCTTAAAGGTTAGAACTTTAATTAAAAATGATTTTGAAGATGTTTTCAAAAAAGTAGATGTAATATTGGGACCAACTTCACCATGTTTGCCTTTTAAAATAGGTGAAAAACAAGATGATCCAATGGCAATGTATTTATCAGATATTTATACTGTTAGTGTTAATTTGGCAGGTCTTCCAGCAATATCAATACCATCTAAGAGCGAAGGTTTGCCTATAGGGATACAATTAATAGGGAAACCATTTAAAGAAAAAGAGCTTCTTAAAATAGCCAATAAATATGATAGATAACTTTTTACAATTTTTAGAGTCAAGTGAATTATTTGGATTTCTCTTTCCTTTTAAATTATTGTTTTTAATAATATCAGTTGCTTTTATCTTTGCTATTTTTTATTATTTTACTAAGGTTGGTTTTTTAACTGCTGATTCCAAAAGAAGAATTAATGATTTTTTAAGTTTTCAAAAGTTTGATTCAAAAATAATCTTTACAAGAAGGGCTAAAAAAATATCAACCTTTTTAAATAAAAAAGATTATAAAAGGGCGATTTTGATGATGGAAGAATTATTAATAGACGTCCTAAATAGTGAAAAAATAAATGGAAATAATCTATTTGAAATGATAGAAAATTCACCAATTGATGATATAGAAGGGATCAAAAATATTTATACTATTTCAGAAGAGATAAAAGATGGACAGGGTTATATACTAAACATGGAAGAACTACAAAAACTTTTTGATTCTTGCGAAGAAGCATTACGAAGATTAAAAATCATTACTTGATTTTATTTCATTTTTTGATAAGATACTATTAGCGGTTTGGAGGAGTAGTACCTCGCCAGTCTCATAAGCTGGAGACCCTGGTGCAATTCCAGGAACCGCAACATTTTAATTATGCGCCAGAGTAGCTCAGTGGTAGAGCGCTCGTTTCATAAGCGAGTTGTCATGGGTTCGATTCCCATCTTTGGCACATTATGGACCCGTAGCGAAATTGGTCATCGCGCCTCCCTGTCACGGAGGAGACTGCCGGTTCGAGTCCGGTCGGGTCCGCAAAAGAAGCCCTTGTAGGTTGCTTTTTTTTATTATTTATTGTATAATAAAGGTATGGTACGTGTAGTACTTTTTCCCGGCTGGAGCGGGAATAGCCCTAAGCAGAATTTTAGTCTGCTTAAGGAAGACCTGGAAAAAATTCCAGGGGTTAAGGTTGAGATTATTGACTACCTCGGGATCGGGGGACCCTTCACAAAGATGAGAACCAGAGATTCAATCTGGAAAATTATCAGAAGGGCAGAAGAAAAGTATCAGCAAATCCCTCAAGACGAGCCAATCATTGCCCTGGGACATTCCCTGGGAGCAATAATTCTTCGTCTCCTTATAGAGAGGGGACACAAATTCAAATTGGCTATTTTCGCGGGAGGTCCTCATATGGGCTTTCTCCCAAGGTTTAAAATAATGGAGCCTCTGGCTCTATTATTCAGAGTAAAACTTTACTTTGAATTAAAGCCAGGAAGTGATTTTTTGAAAATACTTGATCCTCCTCCAAGAGGCATATATATTGCCTCGGCTAATGATGAAAAGGTCTCTTTAGAGAGTGCCTTGCCATCAAAGACAGTAGAAAGGTTTATCCTTCAATGCGGGCACGATATGTTCCCTAAAGAAAGGGACAAGGTGCCCGAGTCAGCAATACCAATCGTGACAAAAATAGTTGAGGAGTTTGTGAAAAATTCACAGTAAATCTCCTCCTTTTTTATTTGCTTTTTTATTATTTTTAGATTAATATATATAATATATGGATATAGAAAATATCAAAAAAGAAGCTCTTGAAAAAATTGAAAATATCAAAGACAAAAATGATTTAGATTTGTTTAGAAGAGATTATTTGGGCAAGAGGGGAAAAATAAGAGATCTATTTTCTTTGGTAAAGGACTTATCTATAGAAGAGAAAAAAACATTGGGTCAAAAAATTAATCAGTTAGCACAAGAAATTGAAGAGATTTTCTTATTAAAAGAAAAGGGCTTTAAAAAAGAAAAAAAAGAAGAAATTGATTTAACTTTACCAGTTAAAATGACGGAATTGGGTAATTTGCACCCAATTACTCAAGTAAGACGTGAAATGGAAAGAATATTTCAATTGATGGGTTTTAGTATTGTAGAGGGGCCAGAAATTGAAAACGAATGGTATAATTTTGATGCTTTAAATATCCCCGAGGGACATCCCGCAAGAGATGCGCTATCTCTTGGAAAAACATTTTATTTAAAGGGAGGTAATGTTTTAAGAACGCAAACATCTTCAGCGCAGGTAAGATATATGAAGAAAATTAAGCCACCGATAAAGATTATTGTTCCTGGTAGAGTTTATAGATATGAAACAACTGATGCCTCTCACGAAACTAATTTTTTTCAATTAGAAGGTCTATTTATTGATGAAAATGTTTCCGTAGCTAATTTAAAAGCAGTATTAAAAAAATTCCTTGAAGAGTTTTTTAAGAGAGAGGTTGAGATAAGATTAAGACCAAGTTACTTTCCTTTTACGGAGCCAAGTTTTGAGGTTGATATGGTTTGTACTGTTTGCAATGGTAAGGGTTGTTCATCATGTAAAAAAACCGGCTGGGTTGAAATACTGGGATCAGGAATGGTTCATCCTAATGTAATAAAAAATGGGGGACTGGATCCTAAAAAATACAAGGGATTTGCTTTTGGACTTTCAATTGATAGACCAACGATGATGAAATATAAAATTAACGATATAAGATTATTTCATAGTGGCAATCTTAATTTCTTAAAACAATTTTAATAAAATGATATTTTCATATAATTATTTACAATCATTCTTCAAGGAACCATTGCCAAAGCCAGAGAAAATAGCCGAGATTTTGACAATGCATTCTTTTGAAAACGAATATATAGAAAAAAGAGAGAATGACTATATTTTGAGTGTAGATGTTTTGCCTGATAGAGCTGGAGATTGTTTTTCTCACACTGGCATAGCAAGAGAATTGTCAGTTCTTTTGAATAGAAAAATTATTTATCCAAAAGTTAAAATCAAAGAAACTCTAAAAGATAAATTGCCAATAAAAATTGAAAATAGTAGCGATTGTTTAAGGTATACTGCATCAATAATTAAAAATGTTAAAATAGAAGAATCTCCTAAGTGGATTAAAGAAAAATTAGAAATATGTGGAATTAATTCTATTAATAATATCGTTGATGTAACAAATTATATAATGCTTGAAACGGGTCAACCAATGCATGCTTTTGATTATGATAAAATTGTTGGAGGCATAACTGTCAGGAGGGCTAAAAAAGGAGAAAAGATATTGTTATTGAAAGAAAAAGAGCAATTGTTAGATGAGAATATTTTAGTAATAGCTGATGATGAAGGTCCTCTTGCAATAGCAGGAATAAAGGGTGGGAAAAAAGCAGAAATTACAAAAGAAACAAAGAACATTATTCTAGAGTCGGCTAATTTTAATTCTAAATTAATATCACAAACAGCAAGAAAATTAAACATTAGGACTGATGCTTCAATTAGATTTGAACAAAACATTGATCCCAATTTAACAATCAACGCAATTGAAAGGACCTTAAGTTTAATAAGTTTGCCATCTTCTTCTAAAATTGATCTTTATCCAAAGAAATTAAAACCATGGAAAGTTAAAGTAAGTATCAAAGACATTAATGATACTTTAGGCATAATTGTTTCAGAAAAAGAAATTATTGGGATATTAACAAGATTAGGTTTTGTCGTTAACAAGAATATGACTATTGAGGTGCCAACCCGTAGGCAAGATATAACTATTCCAGAAAACATTACTGAAGAAATAGGAAGGATTTATGGATATGATAAAATACCATTAATTTTACCATCATTTTCAAAACCAGCTCAAATCAATTATGATATTTTTTGGCAAAATAAGGCAAAAGATACAATGAAGGAACTTCAATATTCAGAAGTTTTTGGTTATTCTTTTATTGGTGATCAAGAAAGGGAAGAGTTTAATTTAAGTGTTAGAGAAATTATTAATCCAACTAGCTCATATTATAAATATCTTAGGCCAACAACCATTCCTCAATTAATTAATTTCACCAAAGAAAATCTTAAATATTTCAACAAAGTTAAGATATTTGAATTAGGAAAAGTTTTTGGAAAAGAAGAAAGAATTGTTTTATCTGGAGCAGTAAGCAATAGCGATTATCTTGGAGTCAAAAGTGATATTCTTGCATTGTTTAATAGTTTAGGAATTAATAAAGTTTCTTTTACTAAAGAAGAAATCAAGATCGGGAAAGATATTATTGGAAAAGTAGGAATTAAATCAGGAATTACATTTTTTGAGTTTGATTTTGAAAAAATACAAAAAAATGCTATTGATAATAGAGAATACAAGCATGTTTCTTATCATCCAATAGCAACAAGGGATATTTCTGGCTTGGTTGATGACGATTTAGAAATAGAAAAAATTATATCTAAAATTGAAAAAATTGATTTAGTTAAATCGGTAGAAGTATTTGATGTTTTTAAAGGGAAAAATGTTCCATCAGGTAAGAAAAGTATTTCTTTAAGGGTAAATCTTCAATCAAAAGAAAGAACCCTTGATGGGCAAACAATTGATAGAATAATTAATAAAATAAAAGAAACCATAAATTGGGAAGAAAGAAAATAATATGGCAAAAAAAGATTCATACAGTGCAAAAGATATATTTGTTTTAGAGGGTCTTGATCCAGTAAGAAAAAGACCGGGGATGTATATTGGTTCAACTGGACCACAAGGTTTACACCATTTAGTTTATGAGGTAGTTGATAATGCCTTAGACGAAGCGTTAGGAGGTTTTTGCGATAAAATTGAAGTATATTTGCTTCCTGATAATTATGTTAAGGTGGTAGACAATGGTAGGGGTATTCCAGTTGATCTTCATGAAAAAACTAAAAAATCAGCATTGGAAACAATTATGACAACCCTTCACGCAGGAGGTAAATTTGGTGGAGATGCTTATAAGATATCCGGTGGGCTTCACGGTGTTGGTGTTTCCGTTGTTTGTGCTTTATCAAAGAATATGAGAGCTGAAGTTTGTAGAGATGGAAGTTTATATGCCCAAGAATATAAACAAGGAAAACCAACAACAGCAGTTAAGAAGGTTGGAAGTTGTAAAAACAAAGGAACAACTATTATTTTTCAAGCCGATGAAGAAATTTTTAAAGAGATTTCTTTTGATAGGAAAAAGTTGCTTGCTCATTTTAGACAACAAGCATATCTAACCAAAGGAATAAGAATTGATTTTTATGATCAAAGAGATGTTAAAAATACTTTTGATTATCACTTCTTTTTTGAGGGGGGAATTGTTTCATATTTAAAATATCTAAACAAATCAGCTAAAATAATACACAGTAATCCTTTTTATTGTTCAGGAGAAAAAGAGGGAGTAAATGTTGAAGCATCTTTCCAGTATTCAGATGATTACGAAATACAAGAAGATAGTTTTACTAATAATATATATACAATTGAAGGAGGAACTCATTTGACTGGATTTAGATCTGCCCTAACAAGATTAATTAATGATTTTGCTAGAAAGGGTGGCTTTTTAAAAGAGTCAGAACCAAACTTAACAGGAGACGATATTAGAGAGGGCCTTACAGCAGTCGTCTCTGTTAAAATTAGAGATCCTCAATTTGAAGGACAAACAAAGGGTAAATTAGGAAATACAGAAGCGCGAACAGCCGTTGAGGCCGTTGTTTCTGAATTTTTACAGGATTATTTAGAAAGATATCCTCAAGATACAAAAGCAATTATTGAAAAGTCAGTTCTATCATATAAGGCAAGAAAAGCAGCTAAAGCAGCTAAGGAAACAATTTTGAGAAAGGGTGTTTTAGATGGATTATCTTTACCAGGAAAACTTTCTGACTGTATTACAAGAAAACCAGAAGAATCAGAGGTCTTTATAGTGGAGGGAGAATCTGCTGGTGGTTCTTCAAGACAAGCAAGGGATAGAAGATTCCAAGCAATTTTACCATTAAGAGGAAAGATATTAAATGTTGAGAGAGTCAGATTAGATAGAATGCTTGCTTCAGACGAAGTTAAGAATTTAATTATTGCCTTGGGAACTGCTATCGCTGACGATTTTAATATAGAAAAATTAAGATATCATAGAATTATTATTATGTGTGATGCTGATTCTGATGGTAACCACATTAAGACACTTTTAATGACATTATTTTTTAGACACTTCAAAAGCATAATTGATAATGGTTATCTTTATCTTGCCCAGCCACCATTATATAAAATACAACAAGGAAAGGATTTTAAATATGCATATTTTGAAGAAGATAAAGAAAAGATAATAAAAGAATTTAAGAGCGACGCAAAAGTTTCTATACAAAGATATAAAGGTTTGGGAGAAATGAATCCAGAACAATTATGGGAAACAACTATGGATCCAAACCAAAGAATTTTACTTCAAGTTAAAATTGATGATGCTGTTGAGGCAGATAGAACATTTGATATTTTAATGGGAAAAGAAGTTGCTCCAAGAAAGAAATTTATTCAAACATCAGCCAAGAGCGTTAAAAATCTAGATATTTAAAATTGACATTTACTGCTCTTTTTGATAACCTATCAATGTATGAAAACACCTAACTTTTTAAGTGGCCCAATGTCTGAAATTAAGAAGATTACATGGCCAACACGAAGCGAAACAATTAAATATACAATTACGGTTATTGCTATTTGTGTTTTTATAGCTTTAGTTTTGGGTTTATTTGATTTATTATACATGCACTTATTAGAGAGTTATATATTCTAAAATATGGCAAAACAACAAATTACAACTGAAAAAAGGTGGTACGTTTTACATACTTATTCTGGATACGAAGACGCGGTTGCTAAAAATTTAATTCAAAGAATTGAATCATTAGGAATGGAGGATAAAATTTTCAACGTAATGGTTCCCAAAGAGAAAAAGATTAAAATAAGAAACGGCAAAAAGAGAACCGTAGAGGAAAAACTATATCCCGGATATGTTCTAGTAGAAATGATTGTTACCGATGATTCATGGTATGTCGTTAGAAATACTCCTAACGTTACTGGATTTGTTGGCTCAGGAACAATACCATTACCTGTTTCATTAGATGAAATGCTATCTCTTAAGAAAAGAGTTGAGGTAGAAGAACCAAAATATAATATTGATTTCGCTATTGGCGATGCTATTAAAATCGTTGATGGTCCATTTAAGGATTCAGATGGTAGGGTTTCGGAAATTGATAAAGAAAGAGGAAAAGTAAAAGTATTAATTAATATGTTCGGTAGAGATACTCCGCTAGAACTAGATTCGTTACAAATTAAAAAAATATAATTATGGCAAAAAAAGTAAAAGCTATTATAAAATTACAAATAAAGGCAGGAAAAGCAACTCCCGCACCTCCAGTTGGTCCAGCACTTGCTCCTCACGGATTGAATATCGCTGAAGTTTGTCAAAAGTTTAATGACCTTACTAAAGATAAGGGTAATTTTAAGATTCCAGTAGAGGTTACTGTTTATGAAGACAGGAGCTTTAGTATGATTATAAAACAACCTCCCGCAGCAGAATTAATTAAGGCAGTTATTGGGCTTGAAAAGGGCTCTGGAACACCAAATACAAAAAAGGTGGGTAAAATTACAAGAGATCAATTGAGGGAGGTTTTAAACCAAAAGATTCCTGATTTAAATACAAAGAATAAGGAACAAGCTCTTAAAACCCTTGAGGGAACTTCTAGATCTTTAGGAATTGAAGTTATTGATTAATTATGGTTTTATCTAATCAAGACATAGAAAAGCTACTTAAAGAAAAAAAAATTCAGATAAATCCAGCTCCTAATTTAGATGAACAACTTGGTTCAGCTTCTCTTGATTTGCGATTGGGCGATGAGTTCGCTGTTTTTGAGCATACCAAAAAAGCATTAATTGATACTAGGGACCCTGAAACGTTTAATGGAATGACAAGGACAATTAAAATAGAAAATAACGAGCCCTTTGTCTTTCATCCAGGAGAATTTGTCTTGGGAGTAACTATGGAGGAGGTTTTCTTACCCGATGATGTTGCCGCTAGAATTGATGGAAGATCATCGCTAGGAAGATTAGGAATTGTAATACATTCAACAGCAGGACACATTGATCCAGGATTCAGAGGTAAAATTGTTCTAGAAATGGAAAATATTGGAATGATTCCAGTTTTACTTTATCCTAAAACAAGAATTTGCCAATTAGTTTTTGAAACATTAACATCTCCAACAACTAATCCTTATTACAAGAAAAAAAATGCTAAATATGTTGATGCTAAGCATCCACAAGAAAGTAAATTAGAAAAAGAATGAAAAACAGAGGAAAATTTATAGTCATAGAGGGAATTGATGGCTGTGGCAAGGGGACTCAGACAAAAGTTTTGTCTGATTTTTTATCTCAAAAAGGATACGATATTATCTCTAAAAAATATCCAGAATATGGAAAACCAATTGGTGATTTAATTAGTAATTGGCTTTATAGTAAAGATTATGACTTTAATATTGAAGCCCAAACGTTATTATATTTTGCTGATTTTATCAAAGATAAGGAATACTTGGAAAATAATTTGAAAGATGGTAAAATAATTCTATCTGACAGATATTTTACATCAACAATGGTTTATCAGAGAATAAAGGGAATGCCGATGAGCAAACTTGATAATCTTTCTCAAACGTTTGGACTGGTTAGACCAGATTTAGTAATATATCTTAAAATATCTCCAGAAACATCATTTGAAAGAAAGTCAAAGCAAAAGAATTTAGATAGACACGAGGGCAATAAAAACTTTTTAAAAATTCTTTTTGATAATTTTGAGACAACAGCAAAAGAATATAATTGGCAGATAGTTAATGGAGAAAAAACAGTTGAAGAAGTAACAAAAGACATTATCAACATAGTAAATAAAATAATATGAAGGTAAACAAATATATTGATCATACAAACATTAAAAAAAACGCTCAAAAAGAGGACATTCTAAGAACTTGTAACGAGGCCAAAGAATATGATTTCAGGGGCGTTTGCATAAGGCCAAAATGGGTTAAATTAGTAAGCAAAGAGTTGGTAGGAACTGGAATTAAAACAGTTGTTTTACTAGATGATCCTATCGGTGACAGTTCCTACGAAGAAAGATTAAAGATGTCAAAAAAAGCAATTAATGATGGTGCAGACGAATTGGACATTGTGATAAATGTTCCTGATGTAATTCATGATAGGTGGAATAAAATTGAAAAGGATTTAAAATCAATTTGTAAATTACAAGATACCAAAGTAATTATTGGAAGCGGATTTTTAACAGACAATGATATTGCTAAGGCATCACAAGTAGTTAAGAGAGCTGGTGCAATTTGTGTTAAGACAGCAACCGACAAAGATCCACTAGAGAATAGAGAGCTAAAAGAAAAGGGGCATCATTTAGAAATTATGAGAAAAAATGCTCCTGGGCTTCTAATAAAAGCATCGGGCAACATTAAAACATTAAAAGATTTGAAATTAATGATAAAACATGGAGCTGACATAGTCGGATCTTCTAGTGGCGTTTCAATAATGAATAATAAATAATATGTTAAAACCAACAATCGGATTAGAAATACACATTGAAGCAAAAACAAAATCAAAAATGTTTTGTTCTTGTAAAAATGACCCAGAAGAAAGAGAGCCAAACAAGAATACTTGTCATATTTGTTTGGGTCATCCAGGAGCAATGCCAACTATCAACAAAGAAGCAATAGAAAAAATAATTTTGGCAGGAATGGCCCTAAATTGTCAGATTAATAATTATTCAAGATTTGATAGGAAAAGTTATTTTTATCCTGACCTAGCTAAGGGATATCAAATAACCCAATTTGATTTTCCGATTTGTCAAAAAGGTTATTTAGATATTCATTTAGATAATGGAATAATTAAAAGGATAAGAATCAATAGAATTCATATGGAAGAAGATACTGCTAGATTAATTCATGAAGGATCTTCAACCCTTGTTGATTTTAATCGTTCTAGTGTGCCTTTAATGGAGTTAGTTACAGAGGCGGATATAAACTCTGCAGAAGAGGCAAAAAAGTTTGCTCAAGAATTACAATTAATTCTAAAATACAACGATATATCTGGTGCTAATATGGAAAAGGGTCAAATGAGGTGCGAGGTTAATATATCTCTGAGTGAAACAGAAAAGTTGGGAACAAAAGTGGAAATTAAAAATTTAAATTCATTTAAAGCAGTTGAAAAATCAATTGAATTTGAGACAAAAAGACAAAAAGAAATAATTGAAAAGGGTGGAAGTGTAAAACAAGAAACAAGGGGCTGGTATGATGACAGGCAAATAACAATGGAACAAAGAAGTAAAGAGGATGCATTTGAATATAGATATTTTCCTGAGCCGGACTTACCACCTCTAAACATATCGGAAGAAGATATTTTAAAGATTAAAAAAAGATTAGTTGAACTTCCAGGTCAAAAAAGAAAAAGGTTTAAAGATCAATATGATTTAGATGATAAAAGTATAGAGTTTTATGTTAACGAGCCAACTTTAGCAAATTATTTTGAAAAAGTGATTTCTGAGGTTAATAAATGGAAACAGCATGCTAATTTTGAGGGCGATTCTATTAAGGTTTGTTCAAACTACATTATTACCGATTTACAAGCAATGATTAAGAATGACATTAATTTTAAAAAGATAGAAGAAAAAATAACTCCTGAAAATTTTGCTGAATTAATTTCAATGCTACAAAAAAAAGAAATACCAAGTAATGTAGCCAAAATAATACTTTTAGAAATGTATAAAACACAAGGAGATCCTTCCCATATATTAGAAGAAAAAGGATTGTCTCAAATGACAGATAATTCAGAAATAGAAGATGTTGTTAAAGAAGTTATTGATAAAAATTCAAAAGCAGTAGAGGACTACAAAGGGGGGAAAATGAATAGTATGATGTTTCTTGTTGGTCAAGTAATGAGTAAATCAAAAGGCAAAATTAATCCTCAAAAAGCAGAAGAAATAATTAAAAAAATAATATGATTGATTTAAACTACATCTTTTTGAACAATGAATTATTATTATATTTAAAATCAATAGGGCTATTTATTGTTCTTTTTATTGTTTTTAAATTATTTAATACTATTATTCTTAAAAAACTTTCTCACATTGCCAATCAAACAAAAATAAACTTTGATAACACCTTAATAGATGTCGTTAAGTCAATTAAACCATCTTTTTATATTTATTTGTCTTTTTATTTATCAACTAAATTGCTAGAATTGCCTGTATTTTTAGAAAAGACATTAGATATAGTTTTATTAATATGGATTGTTACTCAAGCAATGGTTGCTGTTCAAGTGCTTATTAATTATTTTGCAGGTAAAGTGGTCAACACAGAAGATCCAAGCGAAAAGTCAGCTGTTGATTTATTAACTAAAACTGCCAAGTTTGCACTATGGGTAATGGCAATTTTATTTATTTTATCTAACCTTAACATTAACATTACTTCTTTTGTCGCTGGTTTGGGTATTGGTGGAGTAGCAATTGCTTTTGCCTTACAATCAATATTGTCTGATTTGTTTAGTTCTTTTGCAATATACTTTGATAAGCCATTTATCGTGGGTGACTTTATAATGTTTAACAATCAAAAAGGGGTTGTAGAAAAAATTGGAATTAAAACAACTAGATTAAGATCATTATTTGGAGAAGAAATAGTTGTTTCTAATAAAGAACTTACATCTTCTATAATTCAAAACTTTAAAAAGATGAAAGAAAGAAGAGTTGTCTTTAATTTTGGTGTTGTTTATGATACTTCTACAAAAAAATTAAGGGAAATACCTAAAATCGTTGAAGATATTATTGAATCATTTAAAGAAACGAGAGTAGAGAGAATCCACTTTAAGAAATTCGGTGACTATTCTTTAGAGTTTGAGGCCTCTTTTTATTTATCTACTCCTGATTATAAAGAGTATATGGACATACAACAAGAAATTAATTTAAAAATTATGGAAGCATTTAATAAGAAGAAAATAGATTTTGCTTTCCCAACTCAAACAATTTATACAAGATGAAAATCTTCAACGAATTGCAAACTAGTGAAAGAGGTTTAACAATTTTTGAGGCAGAAAAAAGATTAGTTGAATATGGAGCAAATGAGATTCCTGAAAAAAAACCAGATGGTATTTTTTCTATTTTCATTAATCAATTTAAAAGTTCATTAATATATGTTCTATTGGGATCATGTCTAATTGTTTTTATAATGGGGCATTGGGTAGATGCAATAGTTATTTTAATTGTTTTAATCCTTAACGCTGTTGTTGGTTCTTTTCAGGAGGGTAAGGCACAAAATACAATTCTTGCTCTTAAAAAATTTATTGAAACGAAGGCAACTGTATTAAGAGAAGACCAAGAGTTTATTATATCTGACAAAGAAGTAGTCCCTGGAGATATAATAATCTTACAAGAAGGAGAAATGGTACCAGCTGATGCAAAAATTATACTATCTAATGAATTAAGGATAGACGAAGCAGCCATGACCGGCGAATCAAAGCCAATTTATAAGAAAATTGAAGACATTATTTTAAAGGGAACTATAGTTATTTCTGGTGGTGGCAAGGCAGTTGTTTTTGCAACAGGAAAAAATACTAGCATTGGCAAGATAGCAGATAAAATAAGCGAAATTAAAACAGAAATTCCCCTTAAGAAAAACATTAATTTGTTATCAACATTAATTATTAAATTAGTTTTATTTTTTGCTTTAATAATTTTTATTTTAGGAATAATACATAATCATTCAAGTGAAGAAATGATTCTTTCAGTTATTGCCTTATCTGTGTCGGCTATCCCTGAGGGACTTCCAGTTGTTATAACTTTAATACTTGCAATGGGTGTTTGGAGAATGGGAAAAAGGAATGCTTTAATTAAAAAACTTCAAGCAGTTGAGGCCCTGGGGCAAGCTGATATTATTGCAGTTGATAAGACGGGAACTATTACAAAGAATGAATTGGTTGTAAACAAAGTTTTTATTAATAATAATTTTTATGAAATTGAAGGAATAGGTTATGACCCAAAAGGAAGTATAAAATTAAACGAAGAATACATTAATCCTATTGATAATTCTGATTTAATTTATTTAGCAAGGTTTTCATCTCTTTGTGCTGAAGCAAGAATTCTTTATTCTAAAGAAGATGATCTTTGGCGAGTTTCAGGTGATCCAACAGAAGCAGCAATTTTAGTTTTTGGTCAAAAAGTTGGTTTTCACAAGGATGAATTAGTTAATCAATATCCCAAAATAGAAAACAATGTTTTTAATTATCAAAAAAAGTATAAATCTTCTTTTCACCAGATTGATAAAAAGAAAGTTTTAATTGTGATGGGGGCTCCTGAAGAGGTTTTGAAAATTTGTACTAAAATGTATAAAAATGGAAAAAACATTACTATTAACAAAAAAGAAATAGAAAAAAATCTTTTAAAAATGTTAAGCGATGGATTAAGAGTTATCGCTATTGCTCAAAAAAATGATAATAAAGTTGAGGAACTTTCTTTTGTTGGATTTATGGGAATGAAGGATGTTCTACGCCTAGGGGTTTCTGATTCCATACTAAAAGCTCAAAACGCAGGCATAAAGGTTATTATGATAACGGGAGATCATAAAATTACCGCCAAATCAATTGCAACAGATGCAGGCATATATTTTAATGATGATAAAATTATAACTGGTTCAGAAATGGATAATATGTCTGATAGTGAAATAATTAAAGATATTAATAAAATAAGCGTCTTTGCTAGGGTTAATCCAGAGCACAAATTAAGAATAGTTAATTTATTTAGGTCTCAGGGAAAAATTATTGCTATGACTGGTGATGGTGTTAATGATGCTCCATCTCTAGTTGCCGCTGACTTGGGTATTGCCATGGGAAGAATAGGAACAGAAGTGGCAAAAGAGGCCTCTGATATTATTTTGCTAGATGATAATTTTGAAACAATTGTTTCTGCCATAGAAGAGGGCAGAGCAATATATAAAACAATTAAAAAGGTTTTACTATATTTATTTTCAACTGGAATATCTGAAATTTTTATTATCTTAATGGCACTTTTGCTTAATTTACCATTACCGCTTCTTGCCGTTCAAATTATTTGGTTAAATTTTGTTACCGATGGAGTATTAGACGCTGCCTTAGCTTTTGATCCCAAGGAAAATAACCTTTTAGACAAAAAAAGCAAGAAGACCAATAAATTTCTATTTGATAAAATAATGATCCAAAGATTAATAATTTTTTCTTTGATTATGGGAATCGGAACCCTCTTATTATTCAAGCAATACTATATGATTGATATGACCAAAGCATTAACCATATCACTAACCGTTCTTTCTATTTTCCAATGGTTTAATGTTTGGAATTGTAGAAGTGAAACAGAGTCAATATTTAACAAAGATATTTTTTCAAACAAATTTTTAGTTTATGGAACAGTTATAGTTATCTTATTACAACTTGTCGCCGTTTATAATCCTTTTATGCAAGAGATATTAAAGACAACATCATTAAATTTACAAGAGTGGGCATTTATTATTTTAATGTCATCTTCTATTGTTGTTGTAGAAGAGGGAAGAAAGTTTATTGCAAGAAGAAGTATTAAATCCACTTGATTGTTTTATCTTTTTTAAACCAGGTGATTTGTCTTTTTGAATACTTAATCGTGTTATTTATAATTTTATTCTTTACCTCGTCTATAGAGGCCCTTTTCTTAAAATAATCTTCCCATTCTTGATATCCAATGGTTTTTAATACACCATATTTTTTATATATTTTCCTAGCTTCTTTTTCTAGGCCTTGTCTAAACATTACTTCAACTCTTTTTTGTATGTTTTTTTCTAACTCTTCTTTATTAGTTTTAATTCCCAAAATAATACAATCATACAATTTCTCTTCTTTTCTTTCTTTAAAAAAACTTTCACCTAATGCTTTACTTACCTCAATTGCTCTAATTAATCTTCTTTTGTTTTTTCTATCAATTATTTTAGATCCTTCCTTATCAATTTTTTGATATTCTAAAAACAACTCTTCTATCGTTTTCTTTTCTAGTTTATTTCTTAGTTTTTCGTTTCTTTCAATATGAGGGAAGGTTAGATTATCTGTAATTGCTTTGATGTATAACCCCGTTCCTCCAACTAAAAATGGTTGTTTTCCTCTTCTTATAATATCATCTATTATTTCAATGGCCTTTTGTTTATATAAAGCAACATTATATTCTTCATCGGGCCTAATTAAATCAACCATATAATGAGTTTTTTTAGGTGGTTTAGCTGTTCCTATGTTCATTTCCTTGTATATCATTTGAGAGTCAGCAGAGACAATTTCTCCATTAAATTTTTTTGCTAACTTCATTGCTAAATCGGTCTTTCCTGAAGCAGTGGGACCAACAATAACAATTAATTTGGGCTTTATTAATTCTCCTTCAAGATTCCAAGGACTAACTTTGGTTACTTTAATTTTTTGAAAGGTTCCTAGAACATCTCTATTTGATTTAAATCTAATTGCTTTATTTTGACCAGTTCTTCCAGTAAAATAATCACCATCTCTATCTAATATCAATACATCAATCACTTTTCTAAGAAATTTTTTGTTTTCTTTTAGGGCGCTCTTTTTTAATATATCATTCAATATTTTTTCTCTTTCTCTTTTGTCTTTTTTAGTCACATCATCTTTCATTTGGTTAAAAGCAAGTGATTGTGGGCGAGGGGAATATTGAGAAATATATGCCATACCAAAACCAACCCTTTCAAAAAGTTTTTCTGTATTTTCAAAGTGTTTTTTTGTTTCTCCAGGAAAACCAACAATAATATCAGTTGAAATACTTATATTATCAATCTTTTTTCTTATTTTCTCAATTAATTGATAGTATTTTTCTGCTGTATAGGGCCTATTCATTGCTTTTAAAATATCATTATCTCCTGATTGTAGTGGTAGATTTAAATAAGGAGTAAATTTAGACGCTTCAGAAAAAGCACTAATAATTTTATTATTAAAGTCCTTTGGATTGGGGCTAGTAAATTTGACCCAAAAATCTCCCTCAATTCGATCTATCTTTTTGATTAAATCAGCGAAATCAACATTATCATAACTATATTGATTGACATTTTCTCCCAAAAGCCATATTTCCTTGTATCCTTTCTTAACTAATAATTTAATTTCTTTGATTATTTGTTTATAATCTCTTGAAATTAATTTACCTCTAGTGAAGGGAACGGCACAATAGGTGCAAAAATTATTACAGCCATCAGAAATAGGAACAAAGGCCTGAATATTATTTGAATATTTAGGTATTATGCTAAAGAAGTCCTTTTTAAAATCTCTTTTATTTAGAATAGTAAAATTATTTGATAATTTTTCTTTATCTCTATTTAAAATACAACCTGTAATAATAATTTCGGCTTTTAATTTTTGAAGCTGAGGAAGTAAACCATAAACTCTATCTACGGCTGATTGTCTGACAGAACACATATTTATAATAACTTTGTTGGCTTCCTTGATATTAGTCGTTTCTACAAAACCTTTTTTTTCAAAAAAAGCAGCAATTCTTTCAGAATCAGATCTATTCATCTGGCAACCAAAAGTAATTATATGATATTTATTCATTTTTGAATTTCTAAAAACTTTTCAATTGACATTACTCCCAAGTCAATTTTTCCTCTTTGCCTTACGCTAATTGTTTTGCTTTCTCTTTCTTTATCTCCAACAACAAGTAAATAGGGAACCTTCTCCATTTCTCCATTTCTAATCTTTTTACCAATTGTATCGTTATTTTTATCTATCTCTATACGATAACCCTTTAGTTTTTCTTTAATTTCCATTGCATAATCAATATGATTTTCGCTTACTGGAATAATTTTAACTTGAATAGGAGACAACCAGAAGGGTAACGCTCCAGCATAATGTTCTAATAAGAGGCCAATAAACCTCTCAAAAGAGCCAAATAGGGCCCTGTGAAGCATATATGGCTGTTCTTTCTCCCCCTTATCATTAGTAAATGACATATTAAATCTTTCAGCCAAATTAAAATCAAATTGAAGAGTAGAGCATTGCCACTCTCTTCCTAAAGCATCTTTAATTTTAAAATCAAGTTTAGGACCATAAAAAGCTGCTTCTCCTTTTTCTTCTGTAAAGTTTAGGTTTTTTTCTAGTGCAACTTTTCTTAAAACCGACTCTGAAAAATTCCAACCCTCGTCACTTCCTGCATAATTCATTTTATTTTTTTCATCTCTTAGAGAAAGATAAACTCTAACCGAATCAATATCAAATCCAAATGATTTATATATAAAAAGTATAAAATCAATTACTTCTTTTAATTCATCTTCTACTTGATCTTTCCTGCAAATTATATGAGCATCGTCTTGAGTAAAGCCCCTAACTCTAGTTAGACCAGAAAGCTCTCCTTTTTTCTCAAAACGATAAACTGTTCCTGTTTCTGCCCAGCGCAAAGGAAGATCTCTATATGATTTAGGAGAATTATTATATATAGAAACATGAAAAGGACAATTCATTGGCTTTAATAAGAATTGTTCTGAGTCCTTAATTTCTTCTTTATCTTTATTATCTTTTAATGATTGGCTAACTTCTAGTGGAGGATACATACTTTCAGAATAAAATCCCCAATGGCCAGATCTCTCCCAAAGTTTTCTGTTTCCAATATGAGGAGTTCTGACTAATTGATAACCATTTTCAAGGTGTTTTTGATACCAAAAATCCTCAATTATTCTCCATATAATTGCTCCTTTTGGATGCCACAATACTAAACCAATACCAACCTCTTCTTCTGTGTGAAATAAGTCCAACTCTCTGCCAAGTTTTCTATGATCTCTTTTTTCGGCCTCTTCCATTAAATTGATGTATTGATCTAGTTTTTCTTTGTTCTCAAAAGCAAGACCATAAATCCTAGTCAACATTTTATTTTTCTCGTTTCCTCTCCAATATGCTCCCGCTAGTTTATCTAATTTAAATGAATTTATATCAATTTCTTTTGTTGATTTAATGTGAGGGCCCTTACACAAATCAATAAAATTACCAAGGGTATATATTGAAACAGTATCTTCTTCAATCTCATCAATTAGTTCAAGTTTATATGGTTGATCTTTGAATATCTCTCGGGCCTCTTTCTTTGTTATTGTTTTTTGTTCAAAAGAAATATCACTTTTGATAATTTCTTTCATCTTGTCTTCTATTTTTTTAAGATCATCTTCTTTTAATTCAACTTCCATATCATAATAGAAACCATTTTCTATTGCTGGACCAATGGCAAATTTAACGTCTTTATAAAGAGATTGTATTGCGTGAGCAAGAACGTGTGACAATGAGTGTTTTATATTTTCTAATTCCATAATTTTATTTTTATAATTCTAATAATTCTTCAATTTCATCTGCGATTATTTTTGGGGAACCGTCTTTGATGTCTGTCTTTCCCGTAATTATTACTATCTTATTTTCTTCAAAAACATAAGGATTCTTTTCTAACATACTGGGGAAGACAACTACTTCTATTGTTTCATTAAGATCTTGAACTTTAATAAACATCATCGGAGCTCCCTTGCGCGTCAGTATCTTCTTTATATTCAATATTATGCCTCCAATAGTTACTTTTTCTCCAATATAAAGACGATTTGTTCCATTGGTCGTCGTTAAATCATTAATTACTTTTTTAATTGGCGTTACTTGATCTTTGAGCAATTCTTTATATTTTTCCAATGGGTGACCAGAAACATATAATCCGAGAAGCTCTTTTTCCCAATTTAATTTTTCCTGTTCATTAACTTTTTCACAATCAATAAGTTTAATTTCTCCGATGCTTGTCTCGCCAAAAAGACCTATTTGCTTGCTTTCTTTAATTTTTTGATTATCTTTAGACCAAGCAAAAAGATTTTCCAGATTATTTAATATCTTATTCCTTTCTTCTAATTTGTCAAAAACACCGGCCCTTGTTAAACTTTCCAAAGATTTTTTATTTAAAACCTTACTATCAACCCTAGAAACAAAATCTTGAATTGATTTAAAGCGTCCATTGGTTTTTCTTTCATTAATAATTAATTCAACTATATTGTATCCAACATTTTTAATAGCGCTTAAACCGAATCTGATTTTATTATTATCTGGAACCACACTAAAATTACTAAAACTTTCGTTAATTTCTGGAGATAAAACTTCAATATTCATTTTTTTACACTCTTCAATTAAAATAGATATTTTATCTAAGTCGCCTCCTTCTGCAGTTAATAATGCAGCCATATATTCAACAGGATAATTTGCTTTAAGATAAGCTGTTTGGTAAGCAATTATGGCGTAACAAGTAGCGTGACTTTTATTAAATGAATATCTAGCAAATGGTTCTATCCAATGCCATAATTCATCTCCAACTTTTTCACTAATATTGTTTGCTTTAATTCCAGAGATAAATTTATCCTTTTGTTCCATTAATAACTTTTCAATTTTTTTACCAATAGCTTTCCTTAATATGTCTGCTTCAGCCAAAGTAAAACCAGCCATTTCTTGAGCAATGCGCATAATTTGTTCTTGATAAAGGGGAATACCATAAGTATTTCCTAGTATTGTTTCTAATTTAGGATGCAAATAATTAACTTTTTTTCTTTGATGTTTGCCATCAATATATTCAGGAATGTGTTGCATTGGTCCAGGACGATAAAGAGCTACCATAGCAATAATGTCTTCAATTTCTGTTGGTTTTAATTGTTTTAAATATCTTCTCATTCCATCGGACTCTAATTGAAAAACACCAATGCAATTACCTGATTGAAGCAATTTAAATGTTTTTTCATCGTCTAGGGGGATATTATCAATATCTAAATTGGTGCCCCTTACCGCATATATTCTTTTTAGTGTTTCTTCAATAGTGGTTAAGTTTTTTAAGCCAAGAAAATCCATTTTTAACAAACCCATTGATTCAACAGAGTGCATTTCATATTGAGTAACAATTCCTGACTCATCTTGAGTAGGATGCTGGGTAGGAACTGATTGGTTTAGAGGTGTGCTTGAGATTACAACCCCACAAGCATGAGTTGATGCATGCCTTGCACAGCCCTCAATTTTTAGAGCTAGATTAATTAATCTTTCTGCGTTATTGTCTGATTCATATAGTGTTTTAAATTCTTCTATTTTTTCTAATGTATCATTTAAATTAAATCCGACGGGAATCATTTTAGCAATTTTATCACAATAAGAATATTCTAATCCTAGGGCCCTGCCGACATCTCTAATTGAACCCCTTGCTGCCATTGTTCCAAAGGTAATAATTTGAGCAACTCTATCTCTGCCATATTTTTGAGCAACATATTCAATAACTTCATCTCTTCTTTTATCAGTAAAATCCAAATCAATATCGGGGGGAGAAATTCTGTCGGGATTCAAAAATCTTTCAAAGTAAAGATTGTATTTTAATGGGTCTACGTTAATAATTCCGGTAAGATAAGCAACAATTGATCCTCCAGCAGAACCCCTTCCGGGACCAACAACAATCCTTTGTTGTTTTGCCCAATTAACAAAGTCCTGAACAATTAAAAAGTATCCTGGAAAACCAGTTTTATTAATTACGGATAATTCATAATCAACTCTAGTAGTTACTTCTTTTAATTCTTCTTGATTAGCGTTAGGATATTTCTTTTTTATTCCTTCGTAGCATAAATCTCTTAAATATTCTTCTGCCGATTTACCATTAGGAACATCAAACTGAGGCAATTTAAATTCTCCTAATTTTAATTCTAAATTACAATCATCTGCTATTTTTTTTGTATTTTCTATTGCCTCGGGAACATCTTTAAAGGCACTTATCATTTCTTCTTCTGTTTTAATACTGAAGTCCTCTCCTAACATAGATAACCTTTCTTTATCGTTTATATTAGCGCCAGTATTAATTAACATAATAATATCTTGTGCCTCAGCGTCATCTTTATTAATATAATGACAATCGTTTGTCGCAACTAGTGGTGCACCAGTTTTTTTACTTAACTCAATCATCATCTTATTAACCCTGTCTTGTTCGGGTATATTGGGATGGGATTGCAACTCTAAATAGAAATTTTCTTTACCAAAAATAGATTGGTATTTTTTAACCATTTCTTCCGCCTCCTCCTTTCTATTTGATAATAATAAATGGGGTATTCTTCCTTGAAGACAGGCAGAGGTTGCAATAAGACCATCTGAGTATTTTTTAAGTAATTCAAAATCAACCCTTGGCTTATAATAAAATCCCCTTAAATGTGCTTCGGTTATAATTTTTACAAGATTATTATATCCTTGTTCGTTCTTAACTAATAAAATTAGATGATGCCTTTTGCTAGAATCCTTATCTTCCATTGAATTAATTGCTTCATAAACTTCGCAACCAATAATTGGCTTTATCCCTTTGGCTTTGGCTTTTTTATAAAACTCAATAACGCCGTACATCACGCCGTGATCTGTTAAGGCAACCGAGTCCATTTTTAGCTCTTTTACTTTATCTAATATGTCATCTATTTTTGATAATCCATCCAAAAGAGAATAATGGGAGTGTAAATGTAAGTGTGTAAATTTACTCATTTAAACTATTTTTTTTCCTTCAAGTTTTACTGTCGTCGTGTCTATTTCTCCTTTTCCACTTTTGGCTCCTGTCAAAACAAGATTGCTTCCTATACTAACATCTTCCATATCAATTAATCCTTCGCTCATTATTTTTCCTAAATTAAGAGCCCCCTTAATTATTGCTGTTCCTAGAAATAGATCGCCACCAACGGTAAGGTCTTCATATTGGGCACTCTTAATGTTTGCATTTTCTAAAATAACATCTCTGTTGATTTCTGTTTTGCTTAAACTTAAAAATCCCATAGTTGTTAAATTTTTAGCATTAACACTTCCTTTTATTTTTGCCCCAACAAGATTGATGGCCCCTTTAATTGTCGCGCCTTCCAAAATCAAATCATCACCAATTTCACAATTTCCTAAATAAAGAGAACCGTCAACGGTAACATTTCTTAAATTCAACTCTCCTGAAATTATTACTTCTCCCAGAAAGATAGACCCCTTTATTTCAGAATTTTCTAAATTAAGTCCTCCTTTAACCCTATCTGTTATCATTGATAAATCAATTATTATAGAATTAGAAAGATTGACTGGCCTTCTTTCTTTTTCTGCATTTTTTACCTCGGAAATAATATCCATCTGACTCAATGTTTGTTTTTTGTTGTTTTGGATATTCATATGCTATTATTATACTATAATTATGATAAAAGAGTCAAAAGATATTGTTGGAATAGACGAAGCAGGCAGAGGACCATTGGCCGGACCAGTAGTTGCTGCTGCTGTTTTAGATTTACCTAAAAGGATAAAAGGAGTCAAAGATTCAAAATTATTAAGCGAGAAAAAGAGAGAAGAACTATATTCTAAAATTATTAATAATTACAAATGGGGAATAGGAATAGTTTCACCAAAGAGAATAGATAAAATAAATATACTTGAAGCAACCAAAGAAGCAATGATTAAAGCAGTGCGTAATTTGGAAAAGAAGAATAAAATAAAAAGCACCCACCTTATACTTGATGGAAATATGAAAATTGATATTGATATAAGCCAAGAATCTATTATCGGAGCTGATAGAAAAATATATTGCGTTAGCGCAGCAAGTATTATTGCTAAAGTGACAAGAGATCGTTTAATGATAAAATATGATAAACTATATCCAGAATATAATTTTAAAAAACACAAGGGCTATGGAACTCGTGAACACTTTAAATTAATTAAAAAATATGGTGGTTGTAAAATACACAGAAAAAGTTTTAAACCTTTTGACAAAGATAAATAAAAATGTATAATAATCATATATGGCAGTACCAAAACAAAGACACAATCAATCAAGAAGAGACAAAAGAAGGGGAAACATATTTATTAAGGCCCCTAATTTAGTTACTTGTCCAAAATGTCAAAAACCAGTATTACCTCACAGTGCGTGTGGATATTGTGGCTTCTATAAAGGCAGAGAGGTAATAAATGTAATGGCAAAATTGGAGAAGAAAGAACAAAAACGAAGAAAGAAGGAAATAGAAGAAAAGTCAGAAAATAAATAAACTATGGCTTCAAGGCACCTTTCACGCTCAGTAGCAATGCAAAGTCTCTATGAATGGGACTTTCTTGGGATGGAGAAGGGAACATTAGAAAGTATTACCGAAAAGAACATTGAGGACTTTGGTAAAGGACTAGAAAGCAATGACTTTATCTGGTCCCTTGTTAATGGAGTTGAGAATAAAATTGAATCAATAGACAAGATTATAGAAAAGACAGCTCCCGAGTGGCCAATTAATCAAATTAATATACTTGATAGGAACATTTTAAGAATAGGTATTTTTGAACTACTATACGAAAAAGTAGACGAGGTTCCTCCGAAGGTAGCAATCAATGAATCAATTGAATTAGCTAAAAACTTTGGCGGGGAAAGCTCTAGAAAATTTATTAACGGTGTCCTTGGAACGATATATCGTGAATTAATAAACGAAACTGATGAAAAATAATTTCTTAGAACTAGAAAAATCTCTAAACATATCCTTTAATAATAAAGATCTTTTAATTCAGGCATTTTGTCATCGTTCTTATTTAAATGAAAATCCCGACTTCTATTTAGGACACAATGAAAGATTAGAATTTTTGGGAGATGCAGTTTTAGAGTTAATAACAACTGACTATATATTTAAAAATTATCCTGACAAACCAGAGGGAGAAATGACTGGGTGGCGAGCATCGTTAGTCAATTCTAACATTCTCTCGGATACAGCAAAAGAAATGAATTTTGAAAAATTTCTCTTGCTGTCTTCAGGAGAAGCAAAGGAAAATGGAAAGCCAAGAAAATATATCCTTGCAGATTCTTTTGAGGCCTTTATTGGAGCAGTATATCTTGATTTGGGATATGAGGTTGCTAAAAGAATTATTGAAGAAAAACTTATTTTAAAAAAATTACCAGAGATAATAGAAAAGAAATTATATAAAGATCCAAAATCATTGCTTCAAGAAAGATCTCAAGAAATACTTTCAATAACCCCTACATACAATGTAATTGACGAGGCAGGGCCAGATCATCAAAAAAGTTTTGTTGTTGGAGTATATTTTGATAAAGAATTAATAGCACAAGGAGAGGGAACAAGTAAGCACGAGGCAGAATTAAAAGCAGCTGAAGAGGCCCTAAAGGTTAAGAATTGGGAATAACACTTGAAAATATTTTGTAATTAGTGTATTATACCATCGTTAATTAAATATAATAATATGTTAGTAATAAGACTATTTAGAGTAGGAAAGAAAAAGCAACCATCATACAAGATTGTTGTGACAGAAAAACAGAACCCACCACAAGGAGGTCAGTTTGTTGAGCAAGTTGGTTTCTATAACCCACTAACAAACGAAAAAACATTAAATGGAGAAAGAATAAAGTATTGGTTAGGTGTTGGAGCTCAAGCATCAGATACGGTTCATAATATGTTAGTAACTGAAAAAGTAATTGAGGGGGAAAAAAGAAAAAGAAGAGTTATAGAAAAGAAAGTAGAAGAAGCTCCAAAAGAAGAACCCAAAGCAGAGGTTAAAGTAGAAGAACCTAAAACAGAAGAAGTAAAAGAAGAGGAAAAAGTAGAAGAACCTAAAACAGAAGAAGTAAAAGAAGAGGAAAAAGTAGAAGAACCTAAAACAGAAGAAGAAAAAGAAGCTGTCTAGTGTTGACAACTTTTTCTTTTTTTAAGATAATTATTCCGATAGGGTAGAATATTAGAAAGGTCGAACTACCTAGTATATATAGATAATAAGAAAGAAAGCATGTCAGATACAAAAGATATAGAATTTCTAGAATACATTGTTAAAGCATTAGTTGATCACCCAGGAGATGTTAAAATCGAAAGAAAAGTTGACGAAATGGGAGTATTACTTTCAGTAAAAGTAAACCCAGAAGATATGGGTCAATTAATCGGAAAGAAAGGTTCAACAGCAGGTGCTATCAGAAACCTAATCAGAATCATTGGGCTTAAAAATCAAGCTAGAGTTAATCTAAAGATTGAAGAGCCAGAGGGTGGAAGAGTAGCTTCAAGGCAAGAAGTTGCCGCTAGTGAGCCAGCAAACAATCCTACAGAAGATTTCGAGGATTTCAAGATATAACTTTAAAGCAAATAATCCCCGCAAGGGGATTTTTTGTTTCTCTTGTCTTATTTTATTAATAATGTACACTGGAAGTAAGAAAAAACACAACTTCCAGTTCAAATTATGAAATTTGATATAATTACAATTTTCCCCAATATATTTGATTCTTACCTAAAAGAATCTTTTATTAAAAAGGCCCAAGACAAGAAACTTGTTAAAATTAACATTCATAATCTTAGGGACTTTGCGGAAGACGAAAGAAAAACAGTGGATGATAGGCCATTTGGTGGGGGACTAGGAATGGTTTTAAAAGTTGAGCCAATATTTAAAGCTGTAAAATCAATTAAAAAGAAAAACAGCAGAGTAATTCTTTTTAGTCCAAGAGGCAAACAATTCAATCAAAAAAGGGCTCATCAATTAATGAAATACGACAACCTAATCTTTATCTGTGGAAGATATGAGGGAATAGATGAAAGAGTCAATAAAAAGATAGCTGATGAAGTAATATCAATAGGGGAATATGATTTAATGGGTGGTGAATTACCAGCAATGATAGTTATTGAAACAATGATGCGCTTAATCCCGAATGTTTTAGGCAAACCAACATTTCTTAAAGAGAGAATGACTAAAACAGGTGGCTTTATCGAGTACCCAGAATACACAAGACCAGAAGTTTTTCAGCCCAAGAAAGGAGAAAAATGGATGACTCCAAAAGTACTACTTTCAGGGGACCATGGGAAGATTCAAGAGTGGAGAGATAAATATGGCAAGGTTATTGAAAAATAATCTACATTTTGCTATTATACACAAGTGATTAATCGGGCGAATACCAAAGTAGTCAAATGGGTCTGACTGTAAATCAGATGGCTTCGGCCTTCGGGGGTGCAAATCCCTCTTCGCCCACACAAAACCGATGGGGAATGCCGATGTAGTTCAGTGGCAGAACATTTCCTTGGTAAGGAAAAGGTCGTGGGTTCAATTCTCACCATCGGCTCAGAATAATTAAAAATAATAATATGGCAAAAAAGAAAAAAAGATCAAAGTTAGTATGTCAAGAATGCAAGAAAACATTTTACTTTACAAACAAAACAAAAGCTGTTGAAGAAAAGCTTGAGATGAGTAAGTTTTGTAAGGAGTGCAGAAAGCATGCTACTTTTAAAGAAGTAAAGAAGTAAGAGATAAAAGAGGAACGCCTCTTTTGTCTTCTAATAGGGGCGTAAGCTCAACGGTAAACTGCCTCTCTCCAAAAGAGGTCTTGAGGGTTCGAATCCTTCCGCCCCTGCCAGCTAGTGACAAGTCAGGTGACCCTGAGACATAGTCAAATAATTCATACATATGTGTCGAATAATATCAAAATTAATAGTTAGTTACAGCACCTCTTTTTGAGGTGCTTTATTTAAATATGAATACTAAAATTGACAATCGAATGGGATGGATACGCAATATCGAAAAAATAAAGAAAAAGGGAACAAAAACCTATATTGTTGAATATGAAATTGCAACAGAATGTCGCATACCAGGAGTGCTCGATTATATGGATAGCAAAATATTATGTGGACCATTAACGATGGAAAAAGATTTAAATGGTCTATATCATTATTCTTTAAAAATTGAATATTACCAAAACGAAAGTTATAATCAGGGAGAAAAAAATAGGAAAGGATATTATTTTAATGGTGGCATAGTAGGTGAAATAATGTCTATTTTTTCTTTATATTTCCGTTGCCGTTTTTACCTGATAGCAACATACACAGGAGAATTATCCGATCATGGGCTAAGAATGAAAAAAGAACATACACTTGTTTATAGGGCATGCAATCCTGCAATTCACCCTCCGATATTTTCTTCGAGTAATAAAAATTTTGCGAAAGGTTTAAGTGATTTTTTAAATTTAATAAAATTATTAGATGATAAATATCACCAACAATTTATCTTGTCTTGCGGTCATTATGCCAGATCGCTAAAAGAAGTCGGCATAGACAGTGAAATGGTTTTTATAAGATTAGTATCGTCAATAGAATCTCTTTCTCAATTTATTAAATTGACCAAAGGGGATGATTTATTCAAAGGTAAAAAAATTGAAGACATAATAAAAATAGAAGATTTACCTAAAGACGATATGGATGAGCTTAAAAAAATATTTGAAACTAGGAAGGCAAAAGTAAAATTCGTTAATTTCATAATGAATAATTCTCATGGATGCTTAAGGGGAGGTAATTATAAAGCTAAGCACTGTAAAATAAAAAAAGTAAGTCTGCCAAAAGTATTAAGTGCAATCTATACTGCTAGATCTGAATATTTGCATAATGGCGATACTATGTATTTAAGCTCTCCTATACATGGGGGAGAAAAATGGGATACAGATCCTACAGTAGGAATGACCATAGATAATCGATTTTTTTCTGCCTCCCAAAAATTGCCATACACTTATTTTTTTGAAGGACTCGTCAGGTGCTGTTTAATAAATTTTTTAAAAAATTCTCAAAATTTGTTACAAAAATAGTTTCTTATCTTTAAGTATTAATTTACTCTTAAAGCATGATAATAACTCTCTTTTTTCTAATATGGTTCCTTGTCTAAGAAGATATTTAACGTAATTTCTAATGTCGATATCTATATCATTTTTTTCTTTTTTATTTCCAAGCACCTCTGTATTGAATCTATTTATACGCATTATCTCTTGTTTCATTTTTTCTTTTATCCCTAGTTCATCCAAATCAACTCCATCTATCAATTTTATTAATTCTTCAAGGAGGTCTTTTTCGTTAATAGCATGATTATCGCAATCTATGTTTCTTGCCTTTGTGCAGAAGTAATAAACATGCCTATTAGTTCCACCACCTTTAAGTTTCTTAAACTTTTCATCAGCTGATATTCCTGATCCACAATATCCACACTTAATTAATTTAGTGAATGCAAATTCTTTACTTTCTGTTTTAGGTATAAAATTCTCATTAAGAGTAAATTGAACTTTATCAAATAATTCTTTAGTTATAATAGGCACCTGTTTGCCAATATACCAATTACCACTACCACTAGGATATTCAAATTCTCCATAATAAAATGGATTTCTAAAAACACGGTAAATATTTCCTAAAGATAATGACTTTCCATTTTTAGTCTTAAATCCGCTTTCTGTTAGCCAGCGACAAACCTTTCTACCACTCCATTGTTCGTTGGCCACTCTTTCAAATATCTGCTTAATAATAGGGGCTCTTTTCGGATCAATCCTTACTTGGCATTTCTTATCAATGTATTTCTCGTTTAAATAGCCTGTGGGAGCAGTTCCAGGCCTCCAACCCATTTCACATCTAGTCCTTAATCCTCGCTTCACATTGACCCCTTTGTTATCATTCTCAAGCTTTGCCTGTGACCCCAATATCATTAAAAGGAATTTCTCGTTAGGATTATTAGTGAACTTTTGCCCGTACGTTCTTATTTCAACAAGAAGCTTCTGATCCATAAGATCCACTATGGATCCCAGGTCTCCAGCGTTTCTACTTAATCTATCTGGAGCCCATGTCAGAATGCCATTGTATTTAGTTTCCCGAATTTCCTTAATCATCTCATTAAAAATCACTCTTTGTCCGACTTCTTTGGAAGAATGGGACTCTCTTTTGATCTCGACAATATCTAAGCCTTCTCTTTCAGCTAAGGTCAGCATTTCTTTTATCTGTGAATCTATTGAAAGAGCCTGTCTATCTTCAGATTCAGTCGATTTTCTCGCATATAAGCAGTACTTAATTTTGACATCAAGAATAGGGGACTGATTGCTGTTTTTTGTTATTGTTGCTTGTTCCATATAGTTTTTCTTATTATCTAAGACAAGGATGACGCAACGGCGCTAGGTAGTCCAGGCCCCCTATGTAGACAAACTGGAGACTAAAAGACTACACAAATTTTCACTTCTAAGCTATAGACTATAAGAGGCGAAGCCTGTATTTAAAAGGATAATTACTAAATTAACCTATGAAAACCTATGAACACTTGACATTATATCTAAAGTGTGATATATTGATTCTAAACAATATGCGTAAAGATATACACGAAAAACTTAAAACGATGCCGAAATTGCTTAGTATTAGCCAGGTGGCTGAAATTTTCTCTATCCATCAGGACACACTAAGAAACTGGGAAAAAGATGGAACGCTTGTTCCTCTTAGGGTTGGCCCTCGCAAAGATCGCAAATATCGACAAGAAGATATTGAGGCAATAGTAGATAAAATGGGCAGTAAATTAACATTACCACAATTAGAATCATTTCTTTGGAAGAGTGCCGATATTCTCCGAGGAAAAATAGATAGCTCGGATTATAAAAAATACATCTTCGGTCTTTTGTTTTATAAAAGAATGAGCGACGTGTGGGACGAGGAATATGAATCGGTAATGAAAGAATACAGCGACAAAACGATTGCTGGTTCCGACTATAATCATCGTTTTCAAGTTCCAAAGGATTGCCGATGGGAAGTTATTACTGAACAAGCAGAAAGTATTGGTCAAAAGCTAAATGATGTTTTTGAAAAACTTGCCAATGCTAATAGTCCGAAACTAGATAAAATTTTTGACGATCTTGATTTTTCAAATAGAGATAGATTTCCAAATGAAACACTACAAAGACTTATAAATCACTTTTCTCAATATAATTTTGGGAATACATATATTAGTTCTGACCTCTTGGGCGATGCTTATGAATATCTTATTAAACAATTTGCAGCCGATGCAGGTAAAAAGGGCGGAGAGTTTTATACCCCTCGTGAAGTTGAAAAAGTTATCATCGGAATCTTAAAACCGCACCAGAAAGATCATATATATGATCCAACCGCTGGATCGGGAGGGTTTCTGCTTGAAGCTTATGATTATTTAAAACAGAAATCAGGCGAGAAAATTGCTAAAACACTTTATCTTTATGGTCAGGAATTAAATATCAGTACCTTTGCCATTGCAAAAATAAATATGTTTTTGCACGGGCTTGATAGTGCTGATATTCGTCGTGGCGACACAATCGCAAATCCTCAATTTTTGACACAAAACGGAAATTTACAAACATTCGATATCTGCGTGGCAAATCCCCCCTACTCGATTAAGGATTGGGAGTCAGAGATTTTCAGAACGAACAAATACGGTCGCCTTGAAGGCTATGATATGCCTCCAGAAAAAAATGCCGATTATGCTTTCGTTTTGCATATCATCAAATCAATGAATGTAAACGGCCGAGCCGGCATCGTTCTTCCTCATGGTGTTCTATTTCGTGGTGGTGCAGAGGGTCGTATTCGTGAACAAATCTTAAAAAATGATTTGGTTGAGGCGGTTATTGCTTTGCCCTCAAAACTTTTTTATGGCACAGGTATTCCAGCGGCTATTTTGATTTTCAATAGAAATAAACCAGAAAATAAAAAGAATAAGGTCTTGATTGTTGATGCCGAGAAAGACTACCTTGAGGGTAAAAATCAAAATTCGCTACGACCACAAGATATAAATAAAATCGTAAAAGCGTACGACAATTATTCTGATATTGAAAAATATGCTCGGGTTGTAGAAATAAAAGAAATTGCTGGGAATGATTATAGTTTAAATATCACTCAATACATTGATTCATCCGAAGACAGGGAGATTATAGACGTAAAGAATGTTTGGTCAGAATTAAAAACACTTGAGAAAGAATGTGACGCTATAAATAAAAAGGTAAATAATTTTCTTTCTAAGCTGAATTATTAACATGTCAACAATAAATTTAAAAACAATACCGACAGAATGGAGACATTCCTTAATGGATGATTATATTACAAATGGTGTTATTGAATTGACTCGCGGTAATGTAATTTCAAAAAAAGATATTCAGAATAATCCGGGCAATAATCCTATATATTCCTCTTCAATTCATGGGGGAGCTTTGTTTGGGAAATATAATCCTTACATGTTTGATGAGGAATTAATAACGTGGTCAGTCGATGGGGGTGGTAATTTTTTCTATCGACCGAAACACAAATTTTCTGTAACCAATGTCAGTGGAATCTTACGTATTTTAAAAAAAGACAGGCTAATATATAAATACTTATTTTATCTTTTAGACTGGGAACACTCTTTTTTTAAATTTGACTACCAAGATAAGGCACACCCAAGCGTTATTCGTAAAATGTATAATATTTTAGAGCCATCTCTTTTTGAACAGGAAAAAATAGTTGAGGTTTTAAGCTCGATTGACGATGAAATTAAAAAAATAGATGAAATAATTTTTAAGACAATAAAACTCAAAACTGGGTTAATGACCCATCTTTTTGCAAAAGGTATTGGGCATAAAAAATTCAAAAAAACAAAAATTGGTGGAATTCCGATGAGTTGGGATGTAGGGGGATTTAATAATATAGTTGATCCTAAAAATAAAAATGCCATCAAACCAGGCCCTTTTGGTTCGGCGTTAAAAAAAAGTTTTTATGTAGAGAAGGGATTTAAGATTTATGGGCAGGAACAAGTTATATCTGGAGATATCACTTACGGTGATTATTATATTGATGAGGAAAAATACAAAGATCTTGAAGGGTTCAAAGTTAATGCTGGTGATATTCTAATAAGTCTTGTTGGTACAATTGGTAAAGTATTGGTTATCTCAGAATCTTTTGAAAAGGGCATAATTAATCCTCGTTTATTAAAGATAACAGTTGATAGAAAAAAGGCAGATCCGCAATTTATTGCATATCTTTTGAAATCAGATTTTTTAATTCAACAAATGAATCAAAAAAGTCACGGAGGAACAATGAATATTCTTAACAAGGGAATGTTGATGGGCGTTAATTTTGGCATACCTCCATTAGACGAGCAAAAAGAAATAACAAAAATAATTTCAGCTGTTGATGAAAAAATTTCTATCAACATCAAACATAAAGAAGCTTTAATCAAGCTTAAAAAAGGTCTGATGCAGGATTTATTAAGTGGAAAAGTAAGGACAAAAGCAAGTAAATAAGCACATGAAGATTCAAAAAGTCGAAAAACTTAATTACGCAAGATTTCGCAACTACTCATGGGATTCAACCATGGTTGATTTTGCTAATGGAATCAATTTACTTTTTGGATGGAATGGATCTGGAAAGACTACCTTTTCAAATGTATTGCGTAGTCTCGAAAATGGAGTAGTCGAAAGTAATTGTACTTTTAAAATTAAAACTGAATCTTTACAAATTACTGATACTTCTGATTTAAATTTAACAAAAAGCAATATAAGAGTTTTTAATGGCAATTATATTGAGGAAACACTGCGTGGAAGCCCTACGATCCCTTATATCTTCTTTGCTGGCAAAGAAGCGGTAAGTTATGATACAGAAGAGCAGAAATTGAAAGGTAAAAAAGATGAATTAAATAAAATAATTCTACCTACAAAACATGATGATATTGCTAGTGCTACCGCAGTCGTAATTAAAGAAGTCGGCGGAATAAATAGTATAAAGAAACAGCTCGTGGGAGCCGGCACTTACGCTAGTTATTCAAAGACCGATTTTGAGAAACGAATTGCGGATATAGAGAAAAAGATGGCTGATGGAAAAATCAAAAGCCACGCCGAATTAATACGTACAGATATTAACTCATTAAAAAGTCAGTTAATGAACACTGAAAGATTGACAAAAAATGATAATGAAATAGCTAGTGCCGCTAAATGGCTTATCGACAATATTGAAAATATAAATAATGGGTTAGGATCACAACCAGTACAGGTCCATTCAAAAAGAATAGACGATCTAAATGAAACTCAAACTGGCTGGATTAAACAGGGTGTCGGTTTACATTTTATTCAAGAAGAACCTCTCGCGAAATGTTTATTTTGTAATTCTGATATTTTAAACACAGAAGAGCTAATCAAACATTTTTCAGACGAAGTCGTTAAGACGATAAACTCAATTGATGGATATTTAAAGATTATTGAAGGATATACAACCAGTTTTGCTAAATTGGATTCGTTGTCCACATCTCAACAACAAAATGTGAATTCTATTAGAGCTATATTTGATGCCTTGGCAATAATACTAAAAGAAAAAAGAACTTCTGTCTCTGTGGCAAAAACTGCATACACGCTTGATATAACAAAACTGACTCCGATGACAAGCCCGACTTCAACCGATGCTACTTCTGTTGCTTATGCTATTGAGACACATTTCGTCGCACAGCAATACGAAGCATATGCCAGAGCAAAGGAAATTTTTGTAAAAACTACGGATCAGAAGTCGGCCTTAACTCTTGAAATTTCTAAGTTAGATTCACAAGTTAGAGAATTAAAACAAAAAGTAAAAAATACACTTGAACCAGCTCAAGCCCTAAGTAGTCTTTTTAAGGTTGTATTCCCTTATAGAAAAATAGAGATTACCGATGCTGATGATGGTAAGGGTTATGCTTTAAAAAGAGACGGAGCAAATTGTGCGTTTTCTAGTTTAAGCGAAGGAGAAAAAAATTTCATTGCGATGGCTTATTTTATTTATTCAATTAACGATGAACAAAATAAGCTTCCAGATGATGGAGTTGTTGTAATCGACGATCCGGTATCAAGCCTTGACAAGCAGGCAATTTTCCAAATATTTTCAATTATTGTTAATGAAATTAAAAATCATACCGGGCGACAATATCTAGTATTAACACACAACCTAGATTTTCTCGGTCACTTAAGAGAACACTTTAGAAAAAAAATAGATAGTGGTGATATAAGATTATTTAGTTTTAGAGCCACAAACAGTGGGTGCATTATTGAGGACATACATCCATTACTTAGGGATCATCGGTCAGATTATTATTATGTATTTAGTGTTTTAGCTAAACATAAGGATATGTGTGATCTAGAGGATGCACATTTAGTTGTTAATTTACTGCGTCGCTGGCTGGAAACTTTCCTGGAATTCAAATTTTCCACTACTGGTGATTTACGATCTACTCTTGAGAGTGCATATTTATCAGCCGCTAAGGCTACTGAAAAAGAAAGTAATCCCTTTAATGCAAATCCCCTAGAAATGTATCGTTTTATCAATCATGGATCTCACGGTTTCACCGACCCAGAGTCTTTTGATGATTCAATACTAGTTAACGCTCATCAGCGAATTCAAGAGGCATTTCAGTTAGTAAAAATATTAGACCCACTTCATTATAAAAAACTAGAGGGAATTATTAATATATGAAATTTAACGAACAATATACAATTGAATATCACATCATAAAATTCATACGAGAAGAACTCGGCTATGAATATATTCCTGCGGAAGAATTTTCTAAGCTCCGCTCTTTTGAAAATGAACATATTATCAATTTTCATCTTTTAGAGGCCATAAAGAAAATAAACAATGCTGACGATACTGTTGCTCAAAGCATTGTCCGAGAAGTTAAAAAGTTGGATACAAACGAAGGGTTTTTGCTTGCAATGCGAAACGGCATCAACTTGAAAGACCCGAATACTGGTAATTTCCGTGATTATAAAATTGTTGATTTTGATAATCCTGAAAATAATCATTTTGTTATTACTAATCAGTTCTACTTTGAAGGGATAACTGAAAATATTAGACCCGATGTTATGGTTTTCCTTAACGGTTTGCCAATTTGTGATATTGAAGCCAAAAGCCCCACTGCTTCAAGCAGTGTCAATTTTGAGAATGCCATTGATCAGTTAAAAAGATACGAGAAAGTCGCACCTAAGTTATTCCTGCCTAACTGCCTTAATGTTGCCACCGATGGCCTTAAAACTGTCTACGGAGCGACTTATTCCCCAAAGCAATACTTCCTTGCATGGCGTGAAGACCCTCAGGCAGAAAAGAAACTCTTTGAAGATGAACTTGATTCCACACTTTTATTTTTACTTGATCAAAAGCAAATTCTCGATATCATTAAGAACTTTATTGTTTTTGAGAAAAAGAAAGATGGGGTTACTAAGAAAATTACCAGATATCAGCAATTTTACGCGACAAATAAAATAGTAGCTCGTGTTCAGGATGGCGAAAGAAAAAAAGGTCTGATTTGGCATACCCAAGGATCTGGTAAAACTCTAACGATGTTTTTCACCGCTTGGAAACTTCGCTATAATCCCGAACTAAAAAATCCTAAGATTTTTATTTTGATTGACCGTATTGATCTTGATGATCAGGTTTATGAAGAATTCGAAAGTTGGGGTGGACAAAATCTTATCAGGATAGAATCGCGCAAAGACCTTGAAAAGAAAATCAAAGGAGCCGACCGAGGTATCTTTATCTCAACTATTCAAAAGTTTAGTGAACTTGAAGATATAGAAAATCTTGAGGGTAATGTTATCGTGCTTTCTGACGAAGCTCATAGAGATAATGAAGGTGTCTCAGCTATCAAAATGCGCAATGCATTTAAGGATGCTTTTTTCTTTGGATTTACTGGAACACCAATTGATAAGCTAACACTTAATACCCACAGAAACTTTGGCGAAGAGGGGGAGCGCTATCTCGATTATTATTCAATTCAGCAAGCTATTGATGATGGTGCTACCTTGCCAGTCACCTACGAAGCTCGTCTTTCTAAGTTTTTCATTGATGAGGAGAAGGTAGATCAGCAATTTAATGAACTTACCGCCGATTTGAATAGTAAGCAAAAAGAATTGCTCACTAAAAAATACGGTAAAAAAGAAGCTCTTATTAAATTGGATAAAAGAATGGAAGCGGTTGCTCAAGATATTATCGAGCATTATAAGCTCTACGTTTTGCCAAATGGGTTTAAAGCTCAAGTTGTTTGTTATGATCGTGAAGCCACAGCTAAATACAAACAGCTTTTTGATAAACTGGTTCCATCTGAATGGTCTGAAGTGGTGTATTCTCCAGGTGATCCGAATAGCGAAAGCGATGATTTAAAGAAATATAATACCAATAAACAGAAACGAGAGAAAATAATCGAACAATTTAAAGATCCAAATCATCCGCTTAAATTTTTGCTTGTTTGCGATATGCTTTTGACTGGTTTTGACGCACCAGTTGAACAAGTGATGTATTTAGACAAACCTCTTCATGATCATAACTTGCTTCAAGCTATTGCTCGTACAAATCGTGTATTCCCAAATAAAGGATGCGGTAAAATTATTGATTACTACGGTGTAACTAAAAATCTCTACGACGCTCTTAATTTTGATGAGAGCGTAGTTGATAGCGCCATGGTAAATATCAATCGTCTTAAAGAAGAGTTCTCAAAAGTCATTGGCGAAATAATGGAGCTATTTGTTGGGGTTAATATTGAAGATCCATCAATAGATAACCTACGCCGATGCTTGAAAATATTTATTGAAAATCAAAGCAAACAGCAGTACTTCAAAGATAAATACAGTCGGCTCAAAATGTTATTTGAGATTCTCTCGCCCGATCCATTCCTAATAGAATACTTACGCAAATTTGAGTGGATTACCAGTTTCTATTTGGCGTTCGTAAAAGAATTCCAAATTGACGATGTTGATGCTTTTTCGCTTGCCGAGTATGGAGAAAAAATAAAAAGCTTGATTCAACAAAAAATTGACTACGAGGGTATAACTAAAAATTTCAGAGAATTAAATATCCACGATTTGGCTACCTTAAATAAACTCGATAAGCTTCCCGAAGAAGAGAAGGCTCTTAATCTTGAAAAGATGTTGAAGCGTGAAATTTCAATTAATATTGATACTCATCCGGCATTTAAGAAATTTAGCGAACGACTTATCGCTATCCGTGCCGAATTTGAAAAGCACCAGATTGATTTAGCGGAAAGAATAAAACGCTATTACGGACTTATAAACGATATTAAGACGAAAACAGAAGAAGCCAAGGAATTGGGCTACACTCTCCGTGAATATGGCTTATATATAATTTCTGAGGAGTTTATCAACGAATCAAATAAAGATGTTATTAAAGAATTCGTGAAAGAAATGGCCGCACGACTTGAAAATGTTCTTGATGAGAATTGGCAGAACTCATCCAAAAGAGAAGAATTCCTAAAGGAGGCAAAACGAACTTTGCAGGAACTGATTCTTAAGGACTATAAAGATAAAATAAAGGTCTCTGATTTCCATAAATATCTCAATAGGCTGGTAGATGTAGTTATCAAGCGATTTTAATTATGAAAAAGAAAATCAATCTACATAAAAAGAAAGTCGAATACACCTTAAAGGTAAGCAAACGAGCTCGCCGAATGAGACTGGCTATTTATTGTGATGGTAGTTTTGTGGTAACGGCGCCACGAAATTTAAGTGAAAGTATTATTGAACAATTCGTAATCAGAAAATCGCAGTGGATACTTGATAAATTAGATTACTTCAAAAACATTTCTGGACAGTTATTTGCAAAGGGCACGGAAAATGATTATGCAGAATACAAAATTAAGGCTTCTTCTCTAGCTCAAAAAAGAATTGAATATTTTAACAATATCTATAGTTTTAAATTTAATAGGATTAATATTAAAAATCAAAAGACTAGATGGGGAAGTTGTTCAAGAAAAGGGAATCTTAATTTTAACTATAAGATTGCCATAATCCCCGAAAGACTCTCTGATTACATAATCGTTCACGAACTTTGTCATTTAAAAGAATTCAATCATTCACAGAAATTTTGGAACTTAGTAGCTAAAACAATACCCAATTATTTAGAGATAAGAAAAGAATTGCGAAAGAATGAAATACGGTTATAAAAATATAATGCCCAGGTGATGCAATTGGTAGACATACCTTCCTTGCAAAGTTTCTATTTAAATTAGAAATTTTGCAAGAAGGCAGCGCAAGCTGATGCGGGTTCGAATCCCGTTCTGGGCACATATGTAGACAAAGTGTAGACTAAAGGACTACACTTTTTTTATATTTTGAGCTATTATGTAATCACAATTTAATAGCAGTGGCCTAAACCCTTGAAATTCAAGGGCATGGCTCGAAGTCAAGACATGCATAAAGAACCCATCATGGGGTCGCATGTCTTGCCATATCGGGAAACTGGTATGAGTGACTTCGGTCGCTACCTGTGGTGGGCTTTTTGTTACCAAAATATTAATAAAATAATAATAAATAAAAAAATATGAACGAAAATGAACTCGTACAGCCATTAGGCAAAAAGGGTGAAGAAATCCTAGCCGAGAACATTCGAAACGGAGAAAGCATCCTAGTTAAGTTAAAGGGGACTTTTGGAGAAGGATTTATCTTAACTGATAACCATATCTATATCGTCAAATGGGGATTTAACACTGGCAACCTATTCGGGGGAAGGTGTACAGCTTTTGATTATAGAAACCTAACAGGAATAGAAATAAATAAATCACTGATCAATGGGGTGGTAGAATTACTTTCGCCAGCCACTCAATCGGCTAGCCTAAGCTATTGGGGAGGGAACAACAGCGCTCAAAAAAGCAATTACGCAATAACTTTCCAAAGGCAGAAGTTTTCCATATTTCAAAAAGCGGTTTTAATCGGCAGAGATATGATAGCTAAGAAAAAAGAGGAATCAAAATAATTAATACAAATATGATAGAATATATATTTTTTCTCATATTCTTCGCTTCAATAATCGGCCTAATGGCAGGATTAATCAAGCCATCTTTGGTAAAGATTAAGTCCCGAAAAATGGTTTCTTTAATCTTTATTGGATTAGCTTTTATATCTCTATTCATAATTAGCTTTACTGCTCCAGCTGCCTCAAATGAGCAGTCAAATGATAAACAAATAAATCAGCAGACTGAAGCTATTTCCGAAACTTCAGAGTCAACACAAAATCAAGAACAACCAGTAAAGCCAAACGAAAATACTAATAGCCAGCAAACTGCTCAAGTTGCATCCAATAATGATTCAAAAGTTATTGAATCTTTGCCAGAAGCAACAGGCAACAAAGCAATTCTTTACAGTGTTGTAAAAGTAGTTGATGGAGATACTATCGATGTTAGTATTAATGGAGAAACAAAACGACTAAGGCTCATAGGCATCAATACTCCTGAGAGTGTCGATCCAAGAACACCAGTGGAATGTTTTGGCAAGGAAGCTTCGGATAAAGCTAAATCATTGCTTACGGGAAAGAAAGTATCCCTTGAGGCAGATTCGACCCAGGGCGAACTAGATAAATACAGCAGACTTTTGCGATATGTATTTCTAGAAGATGGAACTAACTTTAATCTTTATATGATTAAAGAGGGTTACGCCTACGAATATACATATAGCACCGCCTATAAGTATCAAAAGGAATTCAAGGAAGCTCAAACCTACGCCAAGACCAACAATAAAGGATTATGGAGTCCAACTACTTGCAACGGGGAATTGAAGTCTGCAGAACCACAAACTACAAGTACCTCATCATCAACCTCATCTTTTGGATCTTGTGGGACTAAAACAACATGTTCACAAATGACAACTTGCGAAGAAGCTAAATACTTCCTTAATAACTGCGGGGTGAAAAAGCTCGATAGAGATTCCGATGGAACGCCCTGCGAAAGCCTCTGCTCCGATTAGTCAACTAATCTCCAAGAAATCTAATTCTTGGCTCTTTGTATTCCTTGTCTATTGAGATTATCTCCAAACAAAGCATGGCGAAAGCGTCTGTTAAATCATCGTGCTCTTCTGTTTCGGGATCTAATAATTGGCTGACAAATTCCGCTGGCATATTTCTAGGGAACAATATCGTTCCATTACGAATAGCATAAGCAATCGAAAATAATCTATTTTCCTTCGCCACTCGAGAAGAAAATCCTCTTACATTCAAATTATGTATATTTTCCTTTTCTTTTCTATCTTCTATTTCCTGCCTGAAAATATCTTGGAAAGCAAGATTTTCTATTACAAGATACTGCTTCCTCATATTAATCCTTGATTCTGCTATGGCCATCATTATCTCCTTAGCTTCTGCAAAATACACTTTCTTATTAATCATTTCTGGACGGATATATATCTTAAGGCTCGCTCTATTGCCGAAGACATCGGCCGAGACTATAGCTGTATAATCGGAATGATCATTTACTGTTACTGCTGGATCTACTGCTGAAGCGACAAATACAAAATTGCCATCTGATCCGCTCGAAGAGGGAATACTATCGTAATAATGAATATCTTCCTTGTTGATTATTTTTCCCCTGACGACAAAATCCTTGAGCATATATTCCAGCTGCCAGGCAACCTCGTCATTTATCCTCTTATGCTCGTTCTCGACATCCTGCAGAGTGGGATACTTTCCCGGCCACATCGGAGTTCCATCTTCTTTTATAATAGGATATTTTTTGAAAACCCTAACTTTGTCACCAGGAGATATTCCGTTAATGATTCTCATTAGGGCCGAATCTCTATGAAGAAAATTACCCACAAAAATATATTTTGTTTTTCTATCACCCAATGGCATGATTTCCCTGGTAATCCATTGGTAAGTTTTATTCCTTGTCTTTAGACTTCTCGTCGAATCGCTGTCTTCAATGTCGTCAAGCAACACTAAGTCTACTCTGGAAGATCCGTGAAGAAGCCCTCTTTTTCCTTTTCCGACCGAAGAAACCGTAATTCTTGCCCCGTATTTTGGAAGTACGATTGACTGAGAGTTCCATTCTCCTTGGGGAAATTCTTCGTTAAATTTACCAAAAATGCTTCTAATCATATAATTATTCTCCAAAAGGTCTTTGATGTTTTTCAATATTTGCTGAGATTGATCCATCGTTTGTGAGCATATGAGTACATATTTCTTCTGCATACTGCCGAATATGGCATAAAGGGGGAAAAATTGAGTAATAATAGTCGTTTTTCCCAAACCCCTTGCCGCCATGATCACCAGCGTCTCAATTGACTGATCGGAAACTAACGAAAATATTTCCTTCTGAAAGGGAGCTATCTTATACTTCATGTCCTCGTGAAAGCCTATATAGAAAAACCAGTAAAAGCTTTTCCTCATTAGCTCTTTCAGAACGGGCTTATTCCTGTCGGCCAATAACTGATCTACTATTTTTTTCTGTTTATCTTTTTTCATGATTTATTCTTTAAATGAGGCCAGTCTCAAAGCCTTTCTCAGTAAAGTTTTCTGGGCTTTGGTTAGCTTCTCTTCGCTTTTAATCTTTCCGCTGATTTTCAGCTTTTCCTGGTAAGCCCCGTGCCGGTTCCTGAGCCAGAACATAGTTAGAGTCGTGTTCCCATTATTTATTCCAGAAATAAGCTGAGACTCGGCCAAATCGTTTATCGTCTCAACACCTTCCTCTATAGCTTTATCGGATATTTCGGCAAATTTCTTATCGCTTCTCCAGCGATAATAGCTATTCCTGCCAATACCGACACTTTTGCAAGCATAAGAAACAATCGGTATCTTTTTTAAGCTTTCTACTAAAAGTTCTTTTTGCTTTTTTGTTTTCATGTTTTTATTATTTTATTAGTCTGGCTTTGAGGCCTGTCAGTTTCTCGAATCTGTTTATTGCTAATTGCACAAAGACTGGCTCATATTCCATGACATAGGCTCGCCGTTTCATTTGCTGGCAGGCGATAAGAGTGCTGCCAGATCCCGAGAACAAATCTAAGACAATATCATTAATCTTAGAACATCTACGTAACGGCTTTTCATGAAGAGTAACGGGCTTGGTCGTCGGATGCATATAATCCTTGCCGGGAACTCTTTTAGCTAGCCAGAGGTCGAAAATGTCTATAATATCTTCAATTCCTTTATTGCCAGTTCCAATTTCTTTATTCAGTATCTCTGTCAGATTTCGGACAGAAGAAGATAGCCAGGGCCGGCCTGTCGTCCCGTATATACAAGGCTCATATCCTTTCGAGAATGCAACTTGAGGAGTAACGTTAAATCCGTTTTTAACCCATAAGCAGACTCGCTGGTTTTTTATCCCCAAAGATGAATACAATTCCTGGATCATGCCTATATATCTGGAATCGCAGTAATAGAAAAAGTGCGCATCCTTCTCAGCCACCGAAAGAGCGTTACCCATAGTCTTTTCTAAAAATTCCTTATATTCTTCGTCTGACTTATGATCATTAGTTTTAATTCCGCCGTATCTGGCTTTTCCTCCGATGCCGACGTCATAATTTAAAGAAATATTGTAAGGACTATCGCAGTAAATTAGTGAAGTTTTCTCTCCATTCATCAGCCTTGATACATTTTCTTGAATTGTTGAATCTGCACACAATATCCGGTGATTTCCCAGCTCGAACATTTGTCCAATCTTGATATCTGTAGTCAAGGCCTTTTTAATCTCTATACTTTCATTAAAATCATCGTTTTCCGTTTCAAGCTGATCAGCCCAGATGTTTTCAATTTCCAAATCATCAAATCCGACATCAATCAAAAGGTTAATATTAAAAAAGTCTTTTAATTTTTCAATATCCCATGTTCCTATCGAGTGATTCATATGAAGATTGAGCATCTTCTCGTTTTCTTCGTCCAGATTGACATAGGCGACAGGGACTTGCTTGTAGCCGAGCTTTTTCAGTATAGCCACCCTCTGATGCCCCGAAATTATAATATTTTCTCGTCCAGGATGCCTGTTTGCCACAATAGGGGATAAAAATCCATATTTTTTTATACTCTGCGTCAGATGTTCTTCCTGTTCTTTACTTAACTTTCGAGGGTTATAAACAGCAGCGTTTAATTTATCTAAATCCACCATTACAGTTTTGATATTTGTTTTGGCCATATAAAAACTCATATTTATTATTATGAGTTTATTAAATCACACTATAAATTTTCATTTGGAACTTGATTGGCAACTAAGTTCCAAATCTCTTTTTTCTGAGCTTTTGCAATCTTCTGGTACTATCGTAAACCTTCTGCCTTTTCTTAGGATTATGGAGTACATTTCTAGCAATCTCTTTAGCGTCAGTTTTATAAGACTTATAACTGGCACAATCAAACCTTTGTTTATGCCTATTCCATTCATCAAGTTCAATTTTCTGATCTATATCTTTAATTTCCTTATATTTTTTAAGATTTTTTCCTAAGTGAGATTCTGTTTCCTTTTTAATTAGTTGTAGTTCTTTATCGGTTAACTTCTGATAAATTCTCACAGTCATGTATGGTAAATTAGAGACGGATTTAATCTCTTCGGTTATTTCCATATGAATATCGTAATTTATAGATGGAGCCGATATTTCGTTAAACAAAATATACTCTCTAATATGGTACGTAAAATTAACTGGCAAGCTAAATTTTCTAACAATAAAATCTACAGTTTCTTTAAGATAGTTCCATGTAATATTTTTATGAATCAATTTTGATTGGCGATTCGCTGTCCTTAAATCGATTTCTCTATTTCTTAACTTAGTACGTATATTTTTTACTTGATCACAAAAGCTATTGCTTGAAATTTTATCGTCAGCTCTTTTGGCCATTTGGTAATCCCATTCTTCAATATTTTTTTCTCCTTTAAGTCCGCCTTTTGGTATCTCTAAGAATAATCTAGTATCTTCAACTATTTTTTGAAAATTCAAATCTGTAGCAAGTAACTTCATTAAATCAAGATTAGCTTTGTGAGAAGGAAATACCAGAGAAGTCCTCTTCTTGGAAAACTTTTTCTTATTAAATTTTGTGCTTTTATCTTTGTTTTTTATCATATTGTCTATATTATACTTTTAATCTATTCTTAAATCAAAAACCAAAAAATTGCCTAAATATTGTATTTATTCTATAATACAAATCAATTATGAACAAGCTTTATCTAACATTAATACCAGTATATGCAACAATTGCCAGCGTCTTAACACAGCTTGGTTTTAGTTCCTATTTTAATATTCCTAGTAATTTTGTTGAAAACTCTGTTCCGCAAAATATTATTTACTTCTTTCAATTAGGACTAGCTGTCCTTGCTGCAACAAAATTATGGATGTGGCTTGTTCTGGGTATTATTGTTGTAATTTTATTTTTTCTTTCTTGGTTAGATTATGGATATAAAAAAGTTATTTTAGCTATAATATGGATATCGTTGGCCATTGCTTTAATTAATTTCCAAAATTTTGGTATTTTCTTAGCAAAGAATCAAAATACTTTCTACGTCTTATCTTCAGATTGTTCTTCTGTTGTTGAAAAAAACAAAACATACGTAATGCTTGGTAGTTACCAAGATAAAGCCATAATAGTTCCCATTAATAAAAATACCAATAAAATGGATGGAACTTTTTCTTTTATGGATATCTCTACTTCGCCCTGCAAAATATCACAAGAAAATATTGGTAAAATAATAGAATAAACATATGGAAAGTCGGAAAGAATTTATAAAACAAGTCGCCCAAACCTTAAAAGATAACCATGCCTCTCAAGATGATGAATCTTTTATTTTTGGAATATCTGGAAAGTGGGGAGAGGGAAAAACCACCTTTTTAAATGATTTAGAAAAAGAACTAATTAATATTGATCATCAATTTAAAATATATAGAATCAGTCCATGGAAGTTCGCTGCCGATAAAACATCTTTTTTAAGAAATTTTTTAAAAACACTTTATTGCTATAAAAATAACTGGATAAAAAAATTTCGTAATTTTTTAAATTGCGAAGACGATATATCATCTCTGTATTCTGACTCATCCAAGAGCAACATACAGTGGGGTTGGCTAATTATTATTATCCTTTATAGCTTTTTGTTTTTCTTTTACTATAAATATATATTTTCAGCAGATATAATTAAAAAAATCGTTGAATGGAAAACGATACTATATATTGTCCTAATTCCAGTATCGATTGCACTATTTGGTAAATTAATTATAGTTCAAAAAAATGATCCAGTGATTTCTACAGTTGATAAATTTGAGGATTTATTAAATAAAATATTAAAAGAAATCCGCAAAAGCGATGAAAAAACTGTTATTTTTGTTGACGACCTTGATCGTCTAATGCCTGATGTGGCAAGAAATGTTCTTGATAACCTTAGGACATTTTTTGATAAAAAGGAAATAAGCTATATTGTCGCTGGTGATCAAACCGTTCTAGAAAGATATTTAGGAAAAAGTCTTAAGCCCGATTCTGATCAGCCCGAACAAGTTGATGAAGGTAGGAGATTCATGAAAAAGATATTTAATGTATATTGGAGACTTCCGCCACCAATAGAATCAGAATTAATAGAATTTCTTGACGGTGAATTTGTAAAAAGAAAGGCGGAATTATCCAATATTTTCAACGAAGCTGATACCAATATCTTAAAAGAATATTTAAAAAAATATTTTTATAAAAATTTTAGACAGATTATTCGCTTTTTAGATGAAATATTATTTACATTTCAAATCATAAAACAAAAATCTACAAACGAAGGTTTTGCGGAAAAGTATTTCAAACAACTACTCGAAAAGCCTCTTTTGGTTGTTCGCGTCGTAATGATTCAAGAAAACTGCAACCCATTTTTTGACGAAATACTTTCAAATCATCAAATATTAATAGATCTTGAATATGCCGTTGATAAAAAAAACGAAGCCAGTATTAATGAAATTATTTCTAAAAACGCGGTATATCTATCTTCTCAACAAAAAAATTTCATTAAGTCTTTTATCTATGAAAAACCTAGATTTTTTGAAAATTCTGGATTAGATGTGTACGATATTAGACCATTTTTATTTCTTGCAGCAGATCCTAGTTTTGGAGATAATCGAGGTCCGTCTGGAGAGGATTTTATTAAAATTTTAGACACGGGAGATCCTGTTCAAGTAAAAAATTCATTGATATCTATTGGAGAAGAAAAAGCTGTAAAAGCCAGGGACGCATTCATAACCCGCATCAACAATACCCCGGAAGCCATAAATAAACTTGAACCATTAAAAACGATAATGGCCGTACTTCAAGATTTACCACCTGAATATCCAACAAGTAAGATTTTCATTGAAAAAATTATGGGCTTAGACTACACATTCATAGATCAAATCGGCCAACAAAAAATGGAAATCTTAAAAATGCTTTTTAATTGGCTCGACCGTTTTAAAGAAGAAGAAACGACACCGTACATTGATAAGTTTCCATATAAAAATAGCGTTGACTTCGGCCCAATAGAACTAGAAAAATCTGGCATCTTTACCGCTAAAATCATAACTAAATGGTTGCTAGGTTATTATCCACAAAATAAATTAGACGCTATTAAGAGGATGATCGATACATTTCCGAAGATTAACAAACAAAATGAAAGCCTTATCAAGAAAGAACTTTCTATAATTCAAGAAGACTTGATAAATGATATTTTAATAGATGTTGCACCTAACAATCGAGAAGATCGATTCTTATTAATTAAAAATTATACCGTGAATGGAAATGAACTTCTTCGTAAAAAACTACTTGAAAAAATACACGAGTTAAATGTTGACATATTGCAATGGAGCAAGATTAAAAAAGAAGAATTATTTAAAGATGATGAGATAGACCTAACGATATTGGATAAACTCTCTGAGAGTGTTGATTTTAGTGAATTGAACGCAACTTTAAGTTTTATTTTGAAGTATAAAATTTCTAATAGTAAAGATGTTTGGAGCATGCTATCGCAAAAACACTTAGATATAATTATTGATAATTTTTCAAATATTATCAGTGCTAACTATCAGGATATTGCTCCAGACGAAAATATCGCAAATCAAGTAATGGATAAATTAATAACTAAGATGAAAACAATGAGCGAAGACCAACAAATCCAATGGTTAGAATTTATCAAAAAAGATAAATGGTTTTGGCTCAACCTTCATAAGGGAGATTTCAAAAGAAGACTTAAATCATTCTATGAATCGCCTAACGATTTAATCAAGGCTAAATACGAAGAAGTAATCTTGACTTGGAATTCTTAATATTTATCAGAATATAAATAATAAAATTTTAAACAATGTACAAGGAAGATATTTATAAAAAATTTAGAATTATTATAACAGGGGAAAAAATTATACCGCTGCTGGCAGCAGATCCTTTAAAAGTCTTCGTATCTAAGGTCTCCTCTATTACTAATATAGAGAAAAATGAAAAAATAGATTTACAAGGCCTTCATGAGCATAATGGAAAAATAATAGAAGAATCTATGAATAAAGCTTTACAAGAAGCTAAAAATTGGATTGAAAGCAATATCAAACTTAATCCTAATTTATTATATCCAGGAAATAAAGGCTGGGTACAAATAATTAGCTCTGATTTAGATAAATATATTAATCAGTGGATTAATGAAGGAATTTCTTCAAAAGATATATTGTATGTCGTAAAAAGAGTAGCTGAATACCGAGGAGATAAAAATTTAATAAAAAAGACAAAAGAAGATAAAAAACTATAAAACATAGTCGCACAAGGTATATTAAACGACACCATATTGAATTATTAATATAAACAACGATAGGGGACTATTAAAAAAATACTAAATGCTGTAAGATGAAAATAATGATTCAGTTCCAACAAATATGAAAA
>Ga0265297_10001059_pt1 | contig 68479 bp, 57 predicted proteins | sample Munlanlwell13791_FD_192502 | JGI IMG/M metagenome (GOLD analysis project Ga0265297, IMG submission 192502) | Leachate microbial communities from a municipal landfill in Southern Ontario, Canada - Leachate well 137-91 | ecosystem: Engineered > Solid waste > Landfill > Unclassified | place... | reverse complement strand
TCTTTCAGAGAGATTTGCTCAAGACATGATTCCGGACAGCATCAGATCGAGGCCGCATCTGCGCGGGATATCCGTGTTAAACTCCTCACATTTGCGAAAAAAAGCGACGCAAAACACAGCATTATTCGCATCGCCCGGGCGATGTGAAAAGTGCTGGAAATAGAAGGACTAAAATGTCGGAAACGGAGGCCGGGGCAACTGGAAGCAGCAGCAGCAAACCCATTCCTGGTTTTCCCGGACAGCTCTGTCGCCGTGAAAGTGCTGTGGATAATCTCTTGCCCGAGATGATGTCGAAGAGAGCTTCGCCCTTTCGCGATAGCGAAAGGACGAAGCCGCAAGCCCGAGCGCCGAGCGATATCGGAACGCTCGGCACCGTGGGGAAGAGCCGTGCTCCTTACCCCACGGCGCGCAGGACCGGGCCTCCACTCACATCCTGAGGATGCCCAGTCCCATGGCCCATCCGTGCCGCGGGATGCCGCAGGGTAAGGAGTACGCCATCGCCCTGCGGTACCGAGCCTTCCGATACGGCTCGGTGCGGTACGGCACCGTGTCCTTCTGGAAGACGTTGGACACGTGTGCCGGGCCATGGGAGGCGCCGTTCAGAAGGGGTTTATCAGCACCCTGCTAGAGCTTGGGCAGCGACTTCGGCTTGGGGTCGATGCGGACGTGGTAATGGTTGTCGTGTCCGGGCTCGTTCGTGTTCAGGACGCCGCCGGCCCAGGACGCGACTTGGCCGTCGCCGGCGGCCTTGGCCTGGCCGAGCAGGGAGCTCTTCTTGCCGCTGCTCACGAAGATCATGGTGGGCGTCATGAAGGGGTTGTTGCAGAGGTGGTGCAGGATGCGGTAGTTCCAGTACGCGGCCTTCTGCCCGCCCTCGTTGAAGTAGATGTCCACATCGTTGCCCTGCTGGTGCGACTTGTGCCCCCCGAGCTTTCCGCCGTGCTTGTCCGATACGTCGCCGATCTTGAGCTTGGGCCCGCCTTCCTGATTGATCTGGGCCGCGATGTACATGAGCCCCAGGATCATATGCTTGGTCCCATAGGTCTCGTTGAAGTTGCGCACGTCCGCGATGGCGCTGAGTCCCTTGGGCATCTGGATGCCGTTGATCAGGCCCCCGTTGTTCACCTTTCCCGTGGACGCGGTCTCCGGGGCATTCCACACCTTCATGAAAGCGTCGCGGAACCAATCTCCCATGCGCGAGAGCATATCCTTGGTCTTCTGCGTCAGGCTCTCGACGCCTTCCTTGATGCCGTCCCACACCGCGCCCGCTCCCCGGCGCACCGCGCCGGCCCAATCATCGAGCCACGACGCGCTGTCGGCAGGCGGCGGGGTCGCCTGGACCGCGCTGCCCTGTATCTCAGGGACAGGCCGCACGCTGGGGCCCACGGAGATCCGAAGCTGGGGGGGGAGTTCCTCCGCCTCCGGCGCAGCGGGGGGGGAGGCGGACGGGCCGGAAGAGCCGGCAGAGCTGGCAGAGCCGGGACCCGCCGAAGATGAGCCGCCGCTCTGCTCCTTGCCGGACAAGGACCCGCCGATCTTCACGGCCCCTCCTGCCGGCTTGGAGCCGTCGAAAAGCGCGCGGCCGGAGTCGATCGCGGCCTCGACCTTCGCGTCCGTGGAAGCCGTCCCTTTGATCATACCCTCCGTCTTCTTGACTTCAGGGGGGGTCTGGTCCGGAGCAGGGGTCTCGGCCTTCTTGTCGGCCCTCGGGCCCTTCTTCTTGTCCACGGGCTTCTCTTGATCCTTGGCGGGCGTATAGGTCTCGCGGGGGGCCGTCGGAGCCGAAGTCCACTGATATGCGCCCGCGGGAGCAGCCTGCAGGCTCATAAGGACGGCCAGAAGCGCCGGGGCTCGCGTCATCACTCAGGAGTGTAGCGCGAAGACCCAGGTTTTGCCATGGGCTCCAGGTCCAATCCGATGTGGGTCCAAAGACCTAGCCGCGCGCTCTTGACAGACCCTGAAAGGGCGGGTAGAATATGACTGACCAGTCAGTCATTCAAGTCATGACGTTCAAAGAAGCCAGAACCCTGCCGGAAGCCGTACGAAAGCGGCTCATCCTGGACGCGGCCCGGCGCCTGCTCGTCCGCCGCGGCTACCGCGACATCCCGCTCGACGATGTGGCGCGCGAAGCCAAGGTCGCAAAAGGAACGCTTTACCTGTATTTCAAGGACAAAGACGATCTGATGAGCGCGTCGCTGCAGGACGTCGGCGACCGGCTCGACCAAGCGCTGGAGCGCATCCCCGCGCACCTGACCGGACGGAAGGCGCTCTGCCGGGTGGCGGAGGTGCATCTCGCCTTCAGCGACCAGCATCGGGATTTCCTGGCGCAGCTCGTCCCAGGGAACCCGCTCCTGCACGGGTCCACGGCGGGAAGGGCCATCCAGAAGAAGTTCTCCTCGCACCTCGCGCTGCTGGCGGGACGGTGGATACAGCCCTGCGTCACCCAAGGCCTTCTTCGCAGGCACGACCCGCGAGTCGGAGCCATGTTCTTCATGTCCCTGGTCCGGTTCTTCATGATCCGCAACTTCCTCCTCAAGGACAAGCGCCCCTTGAAGGCCTACGCGGAGGAGCTCGTTTCCCTTTACCTCAACGGCCTTGGGGGAGGACGATGAGATCCCTCCCCCTATCCCTCGTCCTCTCGATGACCTGGGCCTCGGCCGCGCACGCCCAGCCCCTGGAGCTCACTCTCGAGCGGGCCGTGTCCATGGCCCTGGAGAAAAACGTGGACGTGGACCTGGCAGAGCTCCATCTGCAGACCCTGGAAAGCAAGTACCGCCAGGCCTGGGGCACCGCCATCCCGAACATCAACCTCTCCGGCTCCTACTCCAAGAACTGGGAAAAGGCCTCCGCCTTCCTCGGGGGGACCAAGATCTACACCGAGCAGAACCACGGCGCGCGCGGCGTCGCAGAGGTGGAGCACGGGCTCTTCACCGGCGGCAAGGTGATGGCCGGCCTGCGCGGAAACCGGGACAACGCGGCGGCCGGCAAGGACGACCTCGCCGCCGCGAGAGCGGGCGTCACGCTCGCGGTCAAGCGCCTGTTCTACTCGGTCCTGCTGGCCTCCTCCACGGTCTCCATCCAGAAGGACAACCTGGCCTCCACCGAGGAGCACCTGAGCACCATCAAGGAGCGCTACCGCCAGGGCCTGGACAGCGACCTGCTCGTGATGCGCCAGGAAGTCGAGGTGGCCAATGCCAAGCCGGCCCTCATCCAGGCCCGGAACCTCGAGGAACTCTCCCTCACCCTGCTCAAGGACACCTTGGGGCTCGACCTCGAAGAGCCCGTGCGCATCCTGGGAGAACTGGCCGCCCCCGGCGGAGTCCCGGAGGGCTGCGAGGAGTTCACGCGGCTCGCCTTGGAGCGTAATCCGGAATACCGGGCGGCCAAGCTGCGGGCCGAAGCCGCCGTCAACCTCGTCCGCTACGCCAACGGAGACCGCTGGCCTCAGCTCTCCGTTTTCGCGAACTACCAATGGTATTCCGCTTCCAAGGAGTTCGTCCCGAAATCCACGGAGCACGCCACGAGTTCTGCCGGGGGCCTGCGCCTGCGCTTGCCCTTCTTCACGGGGGGGGAGATCCGCGAGAACGTCCGGCAGGCCCGCATCGAGTACGAGTCCATGCGCAAGCTCGCCGAGAAGATCGAGCGGGCGACCCGGGTGGACACCAAACGACAATGGCTCGCCATGCGCGAGGCGGCCGAGCGGGCGCGCTCGCAGGAATCCGCCATCGGCACGGCAAGGCGCGCCCTGCAGACCACGGAGAACCGATACAAGGCCGGCGAAGCCAGCCAATTGGAGCTGACGGACGCGTCCCTGGCCCTGAACCGGGTGCGCCTCCTGCACGTCCAAGCTTTGCACGATTATTGGGCCGGCCTCGCAGCCCTCGAGAAAGCCGTCGGCGCCCCCATGCCTAGGAGCTGAACTATGGACCTCACGATACTGGCCGCCGTCCTCCTTCTGGCAGGCTGCAGCAGGAACGCCTCGGACGCGCCAGCACTCGACACCTTCCCGGTCAGGCTGGAGGCGGCCTCGCGCCGCGACCTGGAGCAGACCTTGAGCCTGGTCGGCTCGCTCAAAGCCAAGGACGAGGCCACTCTCTTCTCCCGCGTGCCCGGCAAGCTGCTCAAGAACGTGGTGGATGAAGGGGACCCCATCAAGAAGGGAGAGGCGGTCGCCTTGGTGGAGCGCGACGAGGTGGGTGTGCGCTTCGAGCCGGCTCCGGTGCCCTCCACGCTGGACGGAGTGGTCGGCCGCATCTACCTCGACCGCGGAGCGAACGTCTCTCCGGCCATACCCATCGCTCTGGTCGTGGACCAGAGCCAGGTCCTGGCCCGCGCCGAGGTCCCGGAGCGCTATGCCGCGGTCGCGGGTCTGAATACGCCCGTGGAAGTCCAGGTCGAGGCCTACCCGGACAAGACCTTCACCGGCCGCATCTCCCGGGTGAGCCCGGTCATGGACCCGTCCACCCGGAGCACCCCCATCGAGGTCCGCATCGAGAACCGCTCCGGCACGCTCAAGTCCGGCATGTTCGCGAAGCTCTCCATCATGATCGCCAAGAAGGAGAATGCCGTTTCCGTCCCTGCGGAAGCCGTCGTCAACGGAAGCGGCCCGGCCGTGTTCGTGGTCGCGGACGGCAAGAAAGCGACCAAGCACGAGGTGACCCTGGGGGTGCGGACGGACAAGTACGTGGAGATCGCCTCCGGACTCTCCGAGGGGGACAAGGTGGTCACGTTCGGGCTCTTCGGCCTGCAGGACGGCAGCCCGGTGCAGGTCCTCGAGGACCGCTAGCCTCCCCATGAAGATCGCTGACGTCTGCATCAAGCGGCCCGTCTTCGCGACCATGATGACCCTGGCCATGGTCGTCCTGGGCCTGTTCTCCTTGTCGCGCCTGGGTCTGGACTACTTCCCCAACGTGGACTTCCCGTTCGTGGTCGTCACCACCACTCTCCCGGGCGCGGGGCCCGAAGAGATGGAGACCTCGGTCACCAAGCCCATCGAGGAGGCGGTCAACACCATCTCCGGCATCGACACCCTCCGCTCCTCCAGCCTCGAGGGCATGAGCCAGGTCGTGGTGGTCTTCGTGCTCGAGAAGGACGCGGACGTGGCCGCCCAGGAGGTCCGGGACGCGGTCAGCCGGATCCAGCGGGAGTTCCCGCAGGGAACGGACCCGCCCGTCATCCAGCGCTTCGATCCGGGATCGATCCCCGTGATTTCCGTCGCCGTGGGCGGGAACCGCCCTCTGCGCGAGATCACGGAGATCGCCAAGAAGAAGATGAAGGAGCCTCTGGAGACGGTCAACGGAGTGGGCAAGATCACCATGGTCGGCGGCCGGGAGCGCGAGATCCATGTGGTCGTCAACCCCATGAAGCTCGCGGCTTTCAAGCTCTCCATCAACCAGGTCAAGGACGCCCTGAAGCAGCAGAACGTGGAGATCCCGGGCGGGCGCGTAGAGCAGGAGCACAAGGAGTTCGTGCTCCGGACCATGGGCCGCATCGCGGAGCCCAAGGATTTCGAAAAGGTCATCGTGGCGAACGTGGGGGGGACCCCGGTCCGCATCCGCGACCTCGGCCGCGTGGAGGACATCGAGGAGGAACCCCGCACCCTCGCTCGCCTGGACGGCAAGTCCATCGTCTCGCTCATCGTCCAAAAGCAGTCCGGCACGAACACGGTCCAAGTCGTCGAGACGGTCACCGAGCGCCTCCAAGAGCTCCGCAAGAGCCTGCCGCCCGGCATCACCGCGGAGGTCGTACGGGACCAATCGAGCTTCATCCGCTCCTCGGTGCACAACGTGGAGGAGCATCTCATCTTCGGCGCCATCCTAGCCTCCTTGGCCGTCCTTCTCTTCATGGGAGACTGGAGGAGCACGCTCATCGCCTCAGCCTCCATCCCGGCCTCCATCATCTCCACCTTCGTGCTCATCGATTTCGCGGGGTTTACGCTGAACATGATGACGCTCCTGGCCCTGACCCTGGCCGTGGGAGTGGTCATCGACGACGGAATCGTCGTGCTCGAGAACGTGTTCCGGAACATGGAAGAGAGGAAGATCCCCGCGGCGCAAGCCGCCTCCGAGGGGACGAAGGAGATCGGGCTGGCCGTCATGGCCACGACGCTTTCCCTGGTCATCATCTTCCTGCCTTTGGCCTACATGTCCGGCATCATCGGCCGCTTCATGAAGAGCTACGGCCTGACCGTGGCCTTCGCCATCATGGTGAGCCTCTTCACCGCCTTCACCCTGACGCCCATGCTGTGCTCCAGGTTCCTGAAGATCTACCATGGCGCCAAGAGGAGCTGGCTCCAGACCCGGGTCGACCGCCTCAACGACGTGCTCCGAGAGCGCTACGGCCGGCTGGTGACGTGGGCGCTGGGCCGCCGATGGACCGTCGTGGCCGTCTCCAGCGCGATCATGCTCTCCACCGTGCCGCTCATCGTCCTCATCGGCAAGGACTTCATCCCGCCTGACGACACGAGCGAGTTCCAGGTGAACATCAAGGCTCCGGAGGGGACGTCCCTCACGCGCATGGACGCCATCCTCCGCCAGCTCGAGGTCGAGATCCGGCGCCTGCCCACGATCCGGAGCGTGATGACCTCCATCGGAGAAGGCGACGGCGCCAACGTTAACGACGGCGTCATTTTCGCCCGGCTCACGCCCCTTTCCAAGCGGAGCCTGAGCCAGGCCGAGGTCATGGCCATGGCGCGCAAGGCCTTCTCCAAGTACAAAGGCCTGCGCATCAGCGTCACCCCGGTGGACATGATGGGCAGCAGCGGCGTCGTCCGCAACGCCGAGGTCTCTTACCTGGTGTCGGGTCCGGATCTGAAGAAACTCCAGGAGTACACGGCCAAGATCATGGAGAAGCTCGCGGCCGTCAAGGGCATCGTGGACCTGGACACGACTCTCATCCTGGCCAAGCCCGAGATCAAGGTGCGCATCGACCGGGACCGCGCGCAGGACCTCGGTGTCAAGATCGAGGACATCGCCACGAGCCTGCGTTCCATGGTGGGGGGACAGGAGGACATCACCAAGTACAAAGAGGGGGACGAACTCTATCAGGTGCGGATACGCGTCGATAAGGACTTCCGCGATACGGCGCGCGCGGTCTCAGGGCTCTACGTCCCCTCCTCCAAGGTCGGGCTGGTCCGGCTGGACAACGTGGCCACCCTCGTCGAGGACACCGGGCCTTCCCAAATCGACCGCACCAACCGGCAGAGGCAGGTCACGGTCATGGCGAACCTGGACGGCGCTCCCATGAACGTGGCGCTCGACGCGGCCGAGGAGGCCGCCAGGGCGCTGAACATGCCTCCGGAGTACCAGACGGGCCTGGAGGGCAAGGCCAAGGAGTTCGGCCGCATGCTCGGCGGATTCGTGGTGGCTTTCGGGCTCTCCTTCATCTTCATGTACATGATCCTGGCGTCGCAATTCGAGAGCTTCATGCACCCGGTCACCATCATGCTCTCGCTCCCCCTGTCCATCCCCTTCGCCCTGCTCTCCCTGTTCGTGACCGGCCAGACTCTGACCATCTTCTCCATCATGGGCGTGTTCATGCTCTTCGGCATCGTGAAGAAGAACGCCATACTCCAGGTGGACTACACGAACACGCTCCGCGAGCGGGGGATGCCCCGGGATGAGGCCATCGTCGAGGCAAACAAGACCCGGCTGCGGCCCATCCTCATGACCACGCTCGTGCTCGTGGCGGCCATGCTTCCGGTCGCGTTCGGCAAGGGAGCCGGCGCGGCGAACCGCGCCACCATGGCCGTGGTCATCGTGGGGGGGCAGACCCTGTGCCTGCTCATCACGCTCCTGCTCACGCCCGTGGCCTACTCACTGTTCGATGACGCCACGCAACACCTGCGCAACAAGCTATCAGTAAAACCGTAACACCCGGCTGATACGCTGGGCGGCGTGACCCGGACTCTGCGCCTCGGGCTGCTCTCATGCGCCGTCGTCCTGACATCCTGGAGGACGCTCTCCACGACGGCGCAGACCCTGACCGCTCCGGCGCAGAACTTCATCTTGGAAGGGAACCACTTGTACTACGCGGGCCGCCACGCCGAGGCCATCGCGGCCTATCAGATGGCGATCCGGCGCGACCCTTCGGCCACGGCCGCGTACCTCAACGGCGCGATGGTCTGGAAGGACCTCGGCGCCATCGAGACCGCGGCGAAGTGGTTCCGGAGGGCCGCCGAACTCTCTCCCGAGGACGCGGCGGTGCGCCTGGCCCTGGCCGAGAGCGAGTTCCACCAGGGCCGGCTCGCGCTGGCAAGCGAGGAGGCCGGACGCGTCCTGGCGTCCAGGCCCCGCGATGTAGAGGCGCTCCTGCTTAAAGGCCGCATCGCGCTGGCCGCGGGCACGCCCAAGGAGGCGTGCGGCCCGCTCGAGCGCGCCGCCCGGCTGAGCCCGGAGTCGGCTCTCGTCCATTTCTGGCTCGGCAAAGCCCTGGAGGCGGCGGGAGACACGGGCGGGGCCGCACGGGCTTTCGAGCAGGCCGCGGCGGCGGATTCGTACTTCGTGCAGGCGCGGTTCGATCTGAGCCGGACTTTCGCCCGCCAAGGCCGCCTCCTCGAGGCGTGGCGCGAAGCCGCCAAAACAGTGAAGGCCGCGCCCATGCATGAGGCGTATCGACGGCTCGAGCTCGCGCTGCGGCCGCGCCTGAAAGACAGCCTCTCCCCGGCGATACGGCGGGTCCCGACCCCGTCTCGACTCAGCGAGCAGCGGCGGTATCCTCCGGCTCCCCCGGCCACCGGCCGCATCCCCGTCCTCCGCGTGGGCATCGGCACCAGCGCCATGGGCCATCCAAGGCCCTGGAAAGGCGTCCTCTTCTACTGCAGCACGCGGTTCACCCTACGGGACTCCGCCGGACGCATCCTGCTCGAAGGACGTCCGCGCGAAGCCTGGCGTCTGGACCCCGCCGGGGAGGGCTCGTCGATACAGGCCCAGAGCGCGAACGGCCTGCGCACATTCTGGAGCCGGACGGAAGTGGTCATCGTGCCGGAGAGCCGCTCCGGATGGACGCGCCTCCGGGAAGCCCGCGCGGGGAGGCTCGGCGCCGAGAAGGAGCTCTCCCGCACGCTGCGCGGGCTCATCGAAGTCTCTCGCCGCCCGCACGGAGGGCTGAAGGTCGTGGACGTCGTGGACCTGGAGAGCTACACGCACGGGGTCCTCAGCGCCGAGATGCCGATCGCATCCCCCATAGAGGCGCTCAAGGCGCAGGCCGTGCTCGCGCGGACCCACGCCCTGTTCATCATGCGCGCCCGCCAGCGCCACGCCGAGGACGGCTATCACCTCTGCGACGGGCAGCACTGCCAGGTCTATCTGGGGGTCGGCAGCGAGACCCCGCGCTCCCGTTCCGTGGTGGACGCCACGCGCGGGCGCATCGTGACGAGCCGGGGCCGGGTCGCCCACGTGGTCTATTCCGCGAACTGCGGAGGACACACGCAGGGTTCCTGCGAGATCAAAGGCTGGGGAGGGGTCTCCCACTTCTCCGGGGGGCCCGACTCGCCGGGAGAGGTCCCGCTGCCGGCCTCGCCGTGGGAGCTGCGCCTATGGCTCAGGAGCCGGCCCCCCAGCTACTGCAGCCTCGCCGCGCGCGTGCAGCCCTCGCATTTCCGCTGGACCCGCGTCATCCCGGCACAGGACCTGGAGAAACGTCTCAACCGGCTCGCCCCCATCGGGACCCTGAAGGCCATCGTGCCGCTGCGCCGTTCCGCCTCCGGGCACCTCAACTCCGTGCTCGTGCGCGGGAGCCGGGAAAGCATGGTCATCGACACCGAGATGGGCATCCGCAGCCTCCTGGGGGTAGGATCGCAGCGCAGTTCGCTCTTCGTGCTGGACACGGAGTACGGCCCCGACGGCAGTCCCGCAAACTTCCTTTTCCATGGGGGCGGGTGGGGCCACGGGGTCGGTTTCTGTCAGGCCGGGGCCATGGGCCGCGCGGAGCAGGGCCAGTCGTACGCCGAGATACTGGCCGCGTACTACCGCGGCATCGAGATCGGAGACCTCCGCTATTGACGAGGGTTCCTATGGGACGAGGGATGTGGTATCCTAACGCCATGAGCTGGGCCATGGGACGGACCGCCGTCCTGTTCTCGCTTTTGCTGGGCTGCGGCTGCCGCGGCACGCTGCCGGAGCGCTTCGGAGAAGCCAGGCTCGGGTTCGGGGCCGTGCTCATCCGGGGCCGGTTCATCCTTCCCACCGGCGAGGACCGCAGAGGCTGGGTGACGCTCAACCTGGAGTCCGAGACCGGGGAGCGCTATCGCCTGCGCTTCCAGGCCGGAGAGACCTCGCTGCTCATGGTCGAGCCGGATTTCTATCGCCTGCATCCGGCGCGCAACCCGTTCGGATTCGTGAAGAACACCCTCACGGTCCGCCTGGGCCGCGACGCCTGGCGCGTCCCTTTCCCCAGGGACATCCTGCGCAAGGCGCCCCTGGACGTCAAGCCGACGCGGCTGGTGCCCATCGGCGTCCTCGAGGTGCGGTTCTTGCCCATCAAGAAGGGGGAGATGGGCAAGATCGTGATCCACCTCGACGACAGCGTGGCGGCCCGGCGAGGCCTGGTCGAGGAGATGGTGACCAAGATGATGGACTCCAAGGCGCCCATCGAGACGCGCCGCAGCGCCATCTCATGGGTGCGCGCCCTCGAGCAGGCCCTGGTCCTCATCCAAGGCGAGCATCCGACCACTCCCGGCTACAAGCCGTCGGGACCGTAATCTTCCAAGAACGGATCCTCCTCCGCGCCGCGTGCGCCGTGGGCTACGGAGCACGACTTGCCCCACGGTGCCTGGCCTTCCTATTTGTGGCCAGGCGCGGTATTTCGCCCTTTCGCGACAGCGAAAGGACGAAGTTTCCCGACGACTCAATGACTTCGCTCAAGAGGATTCACCTTAAAAAGAGAATTGTCGTGGGAAGCTTGAGGTTTCGGGACGAAACCTCAAGCACGCGTAACGAGGACCGGGGCCTTCCGCATATCCTAGAGACGCCCCAGTCCCATGGCCCGTCCGTACCGCGGAGCGGTACGGCACCGTGTCCATCTGGAAGACGTTGGACACGTGTGCCGGGCCATGGGAGCGAGAGAGGCCGTTCTGAGAATACTTATCCCCATTACTTCCGGAACGAAAGTGCTGGGGACAAGTCCCGCGCCGTACCCCGGTCTTTTATCTATAATATCCTCCTCATGCGCATCGCGCTCGGCGCGGACCACGGCGGCTTCCCTCTCAAGAGCGGTCTCATCTCCCATCTAAAATCCCGGGGACATGCGGTGCTGGACCTGGGGACGAACTCTCCGACGCCGGTCGACTACCCGGATTTCGCCCACAAGGTCGCCCGGGCCGTGGTCGAAGGCTCAGCCAAACGCGGCATCGTGCTCTGCGGCAGCGGCGTCGGCGCCTGCATCGCCGCGAACAAGGTGCCGGGCATACGGGCGGGGCTCTGCCATGACACCTTCTCCGCGCGCCAGGGCGTCGAGGACGACGACGTCAACGTGCTCTGCCTGGGAGCCCGCGTCATCGGCGCCGGCCTGGCGGCCGAGATCGTGGACGCGTGGCTCGCCGCGCGCTTCTCGAAGGCCGAGCGCCATGCCCGAAGGAAGGACAAAGTCCTGGCTCTGGAACGCCGTTACTCGAAAGGTTGAAGAGTGCAACGCGGGCTCAAGCGCATCCGGCTCCTATTGATGGACGTGGACGGCGTCTTGACCGACGGCCGGCTCTACCACTGCGTGGACCGGGGCGGCCGCCTCGTCGAGCTCAAGGGGATGGATTCCCAGGACGGGATCTCGCTGGTCTGGCTGGCCGAGGCGGGCATCCGCACGGGCATCATCAGCGGCCGCGTCTGCGAAGGCATCGGCGCCCGGGCCAAGATGCTGCGCATGAGCCACATCGTCCAGGGCCGGCTGGACAAGCTGCCGGCGTTCGAGGACATCCTGCGCAAAGCGCGCCTGCGGCCCGAGGAGGCCGCGTTCATCGGCGACGATCTGACGGATGTCCCTGTCCTGCGCGCGGCGGGATGGGGGGTGGCGGTGGCCAACGCGCGGCCCGAAGCGAAGGCGGCTGCGGATCACGTGACCCGCAGCCCAGGCGGAAGGGGGGCGGTGCGCGAGGTCGCGGAGCTTCTGCTCAAGGCGCACGGCCTCTGGAGCGGGATCTTGAGACGGTACGGAGCCCTTGCCCTCGCGCTCGCGCTTCAGGGGTGCGGGGCCCTGGCGGTCCAGGTGGGCGATCGGGCCGTTCCGGAGCCGATCCCCCAGCGCCAAGCCCCGCCGAAGGACGAGGAGGCCGCCGTACAGAACGCCCTCCAATTCATCGTGACCCAGCAGCACAGCTACAAGATCAGCCCGGCGGACCTCCTCGAGGTCACGGTCTATCAGGAACAGGACCTCAACCGGAAGGTCCGGGTCAGCCCGGAGGGGACCATCACCCTGCCCCTCATCGACCAGCCCGTCAAGGTCGCGGGCCTCGGCGTGGCCCAGGCCGAGGAGGAGCTCAAGAAGAGGCTGTCCCGTTTCCTCCGCGGTCCGCAGGTCTCCGTCTTCATCGCCGAGTACGGGAACAAGCAGGTGTACATCCTCGGCGAGGTGGCCAAGCCCGGCTCCTATCCTCTGCCCACCGAGGCGCCCCTGAGCGTGGTCGAAGCCGTCACCCTGGCGGGAGGCTTCACGCAATATGCCGCCTTTGACCGGACCCGAGTGATCCGCAAGGCCGGGGGTGAGAACAAGACGTTCATCATCGAGGTCTCCGCCGTCACCAAGCGGGGAGACAAGAGCAAGGACATCGTGCTCGAGCCCGGGGACGTCATCTTCGTCCCGGAGAGCTTCTTCTGATGGCCGAGAGCGACGCGGAACTCGACATAGACCTTCGGCATTACCTGCAGGTCCTCTCCAGGCGGCGGTGGATCATCCTCTCCGTGTTCGTCGTCACGGTGCTCAGCTCGGCCCTCTACGTCGCCACGGCGCGCCCGGTCTTCTCCTCGACCGCCATGGTCCTCATCGAGAAGGAGCAGCGTTCCCAGAGCTACCGGGAGGAGCCGGTCATCGAGGCCACGGCCGACGACTACTACCAGACCCAATACAAGCTGCTCAAGAGCCGGAGCCTGCTCAAGAAGGTCTATGAGACGCTCCAGCTCTCGAAAGAGCCCGACTTCGCCCGCGGGGTGGGGGCCTTGGAGGCCGCAGTCCTCATCAATCCCATCCGGCGCAGCCGCCTCGTCAACGTGACCGCGGAGTCCTACAGCCCCGAGCTCGCCTGCCGCGTGGCCAACGCCCTGTCCACGGCCTACGTCGAGCAAAACCTCGAGAGCAAGCTTTTCATCTCCAAGGACGTGCTCCAGGCCCTGTTCCCGGACCAGGCCCCGGCCATGGGACAGCCCGGCCGCCCCATCGAGCTCGACACCCTGCCCGCCGTGGTGCAGAGCCCCCTCATCCAGAACCTCAAGGGTCTCTACGCGAACCTGGAGACGAAACTGGGAGACCTTTCCCGGCGGTACACCCCCGAGCACCCGGAGATGCTGCGCCTCAAGTCCCAGATGGACGCGCTCAGATCCCGCATCCGGGATGAGACGGATAAGATCGTCAAAGGCGTCAAGGCGGACCTCTCGGGGCAGCTCCTGGGGAACAACATCCGCATCGTGGACCCCGCCGAGGTCCCGAGGTCTCCGTCGAAGCCGCGCAAGCTCAGGACCCTTCTCATCGCGGCCATCCTCGGCCTGCTCGGAGGCTACCTGCTGGCCCTCGGCGTGGACGCGCTCGACCAGACGGTGCACACGCAGGAGGACGTGGAGAGCAAGGTGGGGCTGCCCTTCCTGGGATCGATCCCGCGCGTGCAGTTCTCCGCCGACTCCGCGGAAGGTTATTCGCAGCTCCTGGCCGGTCCCAAGTCCTTCGCCGGAGAGTCGCTCAAGAACATCCGGACCATGATCGGGTTCGCCGCGGCCGGCAAGGAGATGCGCTCGCTGCTCATCACGAGCACCGCGCAGGGAGAGGGCAAGACCTTCATCGCCATCAGCCTGGCCATGGTTTTCTCGCAGCTCGGCGAGCGGGTCCTGCTCATCGAGGGCGACCTGCGCAGGCCGAACCTGCACAAGCGCTTCGGCCTGCCCAAGGAGAAAGGCCTGAGCCACTTCCTCGCCTACAGCCGGAGCCCGGAGGAGGCGGGGAGCCTCATCCAGAAGACACCCGATTCCACGCTCGACCTGCTCATCTGCGGCCACATCCCGCCCAACCCGGCCGAGCTCCTGAGCACGCCCAAGCTCAGCGGCCTCATGGCGTGGGCCGAGTCCCGCTACGACCGCATCATCGTCGATGGGACGCCGGTGTTCCCCATCACCGACGCCCTGCTCTGGAGCCGGCATTGCGACGCGGCCGTCTTCGTGCTCAAGTTCGGATCCACCAACGGGACCCTAGCCTGCCGGGCCAAGGAAAAGCTCGCGGAAAGCGGGTTGAAGGTCGCGGGAGCCATCGTCAACCGCGTGACCGCCAAGGCACGCGCGTACGGGGACTATTACTACTATTATTATTACTATTCGGACTACGCCAAAGAACCCAAAGACCGGCTGACGCCGGAAAACGCGAAACAAGTTTGATATTGCGCTGTTCGTATAGTCCTGTTAACCTTGGCTGAGATGGACGAGCAGAGGCAGGACCCCGAGAGCCTCCTGGAAAATATCGGGAACCTCGACACGGCGCGCATGACGCTGCGCTGGGCGCTCGAGCGCATCCGGGGCCTGGAACGCACGGTCTCCGAGACGCAGGGATTCCTCAAGCAGGCCACCGCCGCGCGCGAAAATGCCCTCCGGGAACTCGAAGCCTCCCGCGAGTCCTCCGAATCCAGGATACGCAAGCTCGAAGAGAAGGAGCGCTTCGTCACGGATATGCAGGGCGTCCTGAACAGTCTGTTCAAGGGCGAGGTGGACGTCACCGAGTTCGTCCGGCGGCGCCGCGAACTCGAGGAGACCCACCAGGTCCAGGAAGCCAGGCTGCAGGAGCGGCTCCGGCAGGCCGAGGAAGCCCACCAGAAGGAGGTCGAGCAGTCCAACCGCCGGCTTTCGGAGATGGAGGCCGCCTATACCGGAGCCCTGGCCGACGCCCAACGGAGCTACCGGGAGCAAGTCGGCCTGCTGGAGAAGAAGCACGCGCAGGACGTCGCCGATGAAAGAGCCAAGGCCGGAGCGCTCCAGGAGGAGGTCGTCGCGGAGCTGCGCCTGCGCAACGACGAGTTCCATCAAAGGCTGGTGCTGCTGGAGCTTGAGCTTTCCACCAAGCGGCAGGCCCTGGAGAAGGATTTCGAGCGCTTGAAGGCCAAGCTCCTGGACGAGCGCCGCGCCGACGCCGCGCGCCTGGCCGACGCCGAAGGCGCCGCGCGAGCCTCCTTCGAGGCCGAGCGCGAGAAACTCGAGGCGCTCCTGGCGGAGCGCGAGCGGCGCGTCCTGGAGGTCGAGGACTCCCTCAGGTCCATGGAGCGCGAGTTCTCCCGGCGCTCCGACGCGCACGAGGAGGACCTCCGCGCCCAGTTCGCCCGGCAGCTCAAAGCCCAGGCGGAAGCCCACGAACGCCAAGCCGCACAGATCGCGGCCGAGCTCTCGAAAGCCCGGGAGGCCCTGCGGGGGAACTACGAGGCGCTCGTCTGCGCGGAACGGGAAGCCGCCGCCCGTTCCCGAGAGGCCCTCGCCAAGGAGGTCGCGGAGCTGCGGGAGAGGATCCAGAAGGACTTCGCCGACCGCCAGGCGGAGCGCAGCGGCCTGCTGCAGGGCCAGGGCGAGCTCCTGCGGGAGGAGACGATCCGGCTCGAACAATCCCTCGCCAAGCTCGAGCAATCGTTCTCGGCGAGGAGCAACGAGGAGCTCCAGCGCCGGGTCCAAGCGATCCGCGCGCTGGAGGAGGAGTTCCGCACGGAGGGCGCCAAGAGGCTGGAGACCTCCGAGGCGGACCTCGAGGCGCTCCGGAAGTATTACGACGGCATCGTCGAGCGGCAGCGGGGCGACCAGCGCAAGACCTCCGAAGCCCATGCGCGCGAGCTGCAGATGCAGCGCGAGGCGTCGTACGCCATGGAGGAGCGCCTCTCGGAGCGGGAGCGCGAACTGCGAAAACGCGACCGCGAGGAGCTGCAGGCCGCCGCTGAAGCGGCCCTTCAGACCCAGCGCGCGGAGTCCACGCGCCAGTTCGAGCTGCTGCAGGCCCGGCAGGCGGAGCGGGAAAGCCAGCTGCGCCTCGCGCACGAGAAGGAGCTCGCCGCGCTCCAGGAGAAGACGGCCGGGCAGCAGAAGGACTTCGAGCGCCAAGTCGAACTCCTGCGCCTCGCGCACGAGAAGGAGCTCGCCGCGCTCCAGGAGAAGACGGCCGAGCAGAAGAAGGCTTCCGACGCGGACTGCGCGGAGTTCGAACGCCAGGTCGAGCTCATGCAGACCCTGCAAGTGGAGAGGGAGCGGCAGCTGCGCGAAGTGCATCAGAAGGAGCTCGCCGCGCTGCGGCAGAGCCTGGAAGCCGACCAAGCGGAGAAGGAACGGCAGCTGCGGCTGGCGCACGAGGACGAGCTCGCCGCCCTGCGCAAGAGCGTCGACGAGGCACGCGCGGAGTCCGCGAAGCTGACGCATGGGGAGAAGGAGCGGCAGTCCCTGCTCGCCCAGTTCTGCCAGCGGGAGCAGGCCTGGGAGAAGGAGCGGGCCGCGCTGCTTTCCCGCATCCAGCCGGCCGCGACCGCGCCCCCGCCGAAGGACGAACCCCTTCCCGTCTCCCGTCCGCCGACCGCCCCGCCGCCCGAGAAGCCCCGGCGCTGGCTCACCTGGGCTTTGCGGGCAGCCGTCGCCGCCGCCGCCGGAGCGGCGGGCGGCCTGTACTGGGTCTCGGGGAAGGACTACCGGCTCCCGTTCTCGCATCCGACCGCCCTGCTTTGGGAGGGGGAGACGCTGTGGGCCGCGGACTGGTCCGAGGGAGCGGTCTACACGATGCGCCTGGGATCGCGCGACTTGACCGTGAGCCAGCGCTTCATCCTCCCCGACACGCACATCGTGGGCATGGCCGTGGCCGGAGACGCGGTCTACATCGCGGACTCCTGGAAACGAAACATCCAGCTCTGGCGCCGTGGAGCGGACGGCCTCGGCTTCGAGAAGGCGTGGCCGAGCCCCGGGGCGAGCCCCTGCGCGCTCTTCCACGACGGCAAGACCCTCTGGTCCGCGGACAGGCTCGAACGCCGCATCTACCAGCACGCCGCGGACGACTCCCTGTCCGTCCTCAACGCCTATAAAGCCAGGCACACGCCCGTGGCCATCTTCGCCGACTCCCAGAACTTCTGGTCCGCGGACTCGGAGAGCAGGCTCGTGTACCGTCATCGCTGGGACCCGCTCCTGAGCCTCATCGGCTCCTACAGCCTCCCCGAATTGGAGGGGGGGCGGCAGCCGCTCTCCGCCTTCACCCTGCGCGGCGAGGAGGCCTGGCTCGCCAAGGACGGCTCCGACAGGCTCTACATGAGGCAGCTCTGGAGGCTGCGCCAGGCCCCGCTGCCCTCCCAGTCGGATTGACACCCTCCGGCGCTATTGAATAGAATCCGCCCATGCCGGTCTTCGACATCTTCGGTCTCAAGAGCAGCGAGACGTCCCCCGGGCCGGATCCGGAAGACGCCCCCTTGGACTCCGCCGACCCGCCGGCGGCAGGCGGAAGCGGCCGAGGCCTCTGGGGGGCCCTGCTGGCGGCGGACGCGCTGCTCATCGCCGTCTGCCTCGGCGTCCTCGGATGGCGCATCCTCGAAGCGCGCGACAGCTCTCAGACCCCGGCGGCGCGCGTCGAAACCCGGAGCCCTCGTCCCAAGAAGGAGCCCGCCGCGCAGGCCCCTCCCGCACAGCCCGCTCCGCAGCCCTCGAAACCCGAAGCGAAGAAACCCGAGCCCGCCCCGGCCAAGCCGGAGGCCAAGAAGCCCGAAGTGAAAAAGCCCGAGGAGAAGCCTGCGGCCAAGGCGGAGGCCAAGAAGCCGGAACCCAAGAAGACCGCCGCAGCGTCCAAGCACGCGGTGGTGGAACCGCCGGCCGCCCCCGGCAAGGCCGTCCCCGTCCGATTCGAGTATCCCGACTCCTCCGCCAAGCAGGTGACCCTCCTGGGCCCGTTCCTCAACAAGAGCGGCGGCCGCGCGCTGATGTTCAAGACGGGGAAAGGCGAATGGGTGCGCAAGGTCTTCCTTAATCCATCCCAGACCTACCGCTTCCGGTTCGAGGTGGACAAGGGGGGGAAGGCGCGCATCACCCCCTGGGAAACGCTCGAAGTCCGCTGACTCCCGTTTGTAATGATTTTGTAAACCCCCCCTGTTAAACTGCGGGTGCCACCGGGAAAACGGCATCGACGAGGGTCGATGCTCCGGCGGACGGTTCTATGCTTCCTAGGATGAGCAGACTATTGGGCGCCGTCCTTGCCACTCCCGTCCTGTTGGCCGCCCTCGCGTTGCCGTCGCGCGGCCAGAGCACCGCCCGCTACGGGCACACCACCACGCTCCTGCCGAACGGGAACGTGCTCATCACAGGCGGGTACAGCACCACCTTAGGCCAACTGGACTCGGTCGAGATGTTCATCTCCACAGCCGGCACCTATCAGACCGTCTCGACCGGCTGGACGACGACCCTCGGGACCCGCTCCTCGCACACCGCGACCCTGCTTCCGGACGGACGGGTCTTCATCGCGGGCGGTCAGGGCGCGGCGGGGGTGGTCGCGAGCGTCCGCATCTACAACCCCAACACCAACACGCTCACGGACCCCGGCAACCTCGCCGCCGCGCGCTTCAACCACACGGCCACTCTTCTCCCGAACGGCAAGGTGCTCATCGCAGGCGGGGCGAACGCCACAGGGCCGCTCGACCCCGCCGCGACACAGACCTGCGAGCTCTTCAACCCGACCGGGGGGGCTTTCGGGACGGGCGTCATGGAGTCCGCGGGCCAACTCGGCCTGCGCCGGGCCGGGCACACGGCCACGCTGCTCCCGGACGGCCGCGTGTTCGTGGCCGGCGGGTACATCAACTTGACGGCCAATCCCGCCGATTTCGCGGTCTCCACCGAGCTCTACGAATACGTACCCAATAAATGGAGTCCCGGACCCAGCCTCGTCGCAAAGCGCTACGCCCACAGCGCCACCGTGATGGGGAACGGCAAGGTGCTCATCTCCGGCGGGTTCAACGGCAAGGATGACCTCGCGAACAGGGGGTACCTCAGCACGGCCGAAGTCTACGACCCTATCACGGACTCCATCCTCCCGGCCAAGAGCATGCAGGCGCGCAAGGCCTTCCACTCCTCCACGCTGATGGGAGACGGCAAGGTCCAGCTCTACGGCGGCATCGGCAACATCACGACCACCTACGTCTCCTTCGAGAGCCAATTCGTCGAAAGCCCGGCGATGGTGCCGAGCATCCTGAACATCCTCCCCACCCCCAAGCTGGCCACCGGCTCGATCACGGGGAGCAACCTCTACGTCCGCATGAAGAACGTGGAGCTCTCGGTCCCGGCCACCGGCCGCATCGTGCACGGCGAGATACGCTTCTCCAGCCCGCTCGCGACCCTCTCCGACGCCCAGGTCCGTTTCACCGACAAGACCGACCCCGGGACCTACGCCGTGCTCGACGGCATCGACGTCGAGGCGGGCATCATCAAGGAAGCGGACGTGCGGCTCAACGGGGGCAACCCCACGGGCGAGGTCCTTTTCTGGAAGCAAGACATGAAATCCGCGGACGGGCTGGCCAACGCGACGATCTACCTCACGGACGTAGCGGCGGGGCTCCCTCCCGGCGAAAGCCGGAACATCGACCCCAACGGGCCCTCCTTGATCACGGCGAACATCAGCCTCACCATGCCCGGCTATACGGTCGGCGCGCAGGTCAGCTCGGGGACCTTGAGGCTCATCGCCGGCTCCGTCGGCAACCAGACGGGCGGCTATAACGTCATCCTGACATCCGGCTCCGCGGACCTCAGGGCCGAGTGCTCCGGCAGTACGGTCATGCCGGATGAGGACGGGGTCAACGGGGTCCTCGCCTGCAACGGCGTGACCTTCAGAGAGATCTCCGGCGTCGTGCAGAGCGCGACCTCCTATACCCTGGCCTGTCCTGCGTGCGCCCCCCCGAGCCCCCATCCCCTCACCTTCAACAACCTGTACCTGCAGAACATCTCCCTGCAGGCCCATTACGTGCTCAGCCAACTGGACCTCACGGAACAGCCATTCACTTTCGACATCTCCACGATCGTCATCAAGGAGATGATCTTCGCGGACTCGGAACAGTACGACCCGAGCGATAACACATGGGGCTTCGGCGCGACCCCGGGGCCCGCGGGCGCCCGCTTCAACCACTCCTCCGCCCTGCTGCCCAACGCGGACGAGCTCATCATCGGAGGCCGGGTCTGCACCAACGCGGGCTGCCCGACCACCACCTACATCTCCACGCGGAGCGGCTTCGGCTACATATACCAGCAGGGGGAGGGAGGGGTGGAGACCTCCTGGCAGCAGTACCAGAAACAGATGATCAAGAGGAGGCGCGCGCACACCGCCAACCTCCTGCCCAACGGCCAGATCCTCGTGGCCGGCGGCTCCGACGGGCCGGTGTCGCTCGCCGACACCGAGGTCTTCGACCCCGTCGAGGAAACGTGGTCCGCGGCGGGCTCCATGGCGATGGGCCACAGCAACCACAGCGCCACCCTGCTCCCGAACGGGACCGTGCTCGTGGCGGGCGGATTCAAGTCGCAGAACTCGACCGGGGCGACGAACTACTCCGAACTCTACTTCCCGGAGACGCGGAGCTGGGTCAAGACCGGGGACATGATCTCCTCGCGGAGCTTCCACACCGCTGTGCTCCTCCCGGACGGGAACGTCATGGTGGCCGGCGGCTTCGCGAACGGGGACTACCTGAACTCCGCGGAGATCTACATCACGACGAGCCACCGGTGGATCCAGCTCGACCCGATGAACACGAAGCGCGCCCAGCACACGATGACGGCGCTCCATACCGGGAAAGTCGTGGTGGCCGGCGGCGTGAACGTGTCGGGCGTGCTCGGCGACGAAAGCGCCAACACGCGCTGCGGCGTCGAGATATTCGACCCCTCGACGGGGGACTGGAACTACGGCACGGGCTGCCCGCCCATCACGATGAACTCCAAGAGGCACTCCCACACCGTGACGATGCTGCGCGACGGGAGGCTGCTCGCGGCGGGGGGCAACGACGGGTTCGGAGAAGTCGCCAAGGCGGAGATCTACGACCCGACTCTCTACAACCCGGTCACCGCGGACCCCGTCGTCTGGTCCAGGACCGGCGACGCCCCGTACCCTCCCGGCGACGACATGATCTTCCCGAGGATCAGCCACACGGCGCAACTCCTGCCGAACGGCAAGGTGCTCCTCGTCGGAGGCTTCGACAAATTCGGCAAGCCGGTCGAGTACGCCGAGGCCTTCGACGTGGACCTCTCCACCTGGCAGATGCAGGGCAAGTCCTTCCAGAAGCGCGGGGACCACACCTGCACGCTCCTGGCCGACGGGACGCTGGTGGTCGCGGGAGGCTTCGACGGGGTGGAGAGCCTGAACATCACGGAGCATCAATACTTCACCTATTCGCCGGACGAGGCCACCCCCATCCCGTTCCCCCGCGTGCCCGCCATCGTCGACGTGAGCAGCGGGCTCTTCGACCGGGGCGGCTGGATCACGATGACGGGGAATCATTTCACGGGAGAAAGCGAGGCCGCGGGCGGCGGAGCGGCCAGCGGGAACTCCCACCACTCCCATCCCCGGATCTACCTGCAGCGGATGGCGGAGAGCGGGAACAGCGGCGCCAAGTCGGCCGGGTTCCTCATCGACCTGACCAGCGCGGCGTTCTACCCCGGCCAGAACTCCTGGGACCGCATCAACTCCTCGATCACGCTGGCCCTGCCCACCAGCCCCGGGCTCCTGCCCTACGGGTACTACCATCTTCGCGTAGCGGCCAACAGCCAATTCTCGCCGAGCAAACTCATCCAGATCGGCCCCGCGCGCCCGTCCTCAGCCCCCGGCATCCCCCACGGGGCCCTGGTGGGGGTCTCCTCCGTCTGCTGGAGCTGGCCTCCGGTCACCAGCGGGACCGTCGACGGCTATAACGTCTACTTCGCCACCTCGGGCGTATTCATCTCCACCGTGTCTCCGACGCAGATGAAGGGAGGGGAGGTCTACTTCTACCAGACGGGCCTGGCCCCGGACACCCCCGCGGAAGTCAAAGTCGCCGCATACACCCTGAGCGGGGACGGCGACGTCACCTTCGCGACGGAATCGGTCAAAACCGCTACCGCAAAGATCTCCGGAGTGACGGGGAGCGCCAAGAGCGTGTCCAGCATCGAATGGTCCTGGTCTGAGAATCCCGGAGCCATCTACTATAAGGTCTACTCGACCTCGGCCGGCGTCGTGATCGCCACGCCGACGTCCCACATCTGGCTGCAGGAGCATCTGAGCACGAACACCGCGTCTTGCGTGCGGGTCCAGGCCGTGACCGAGGCCGGGATCGGCGAGCTGACGGCGCCCTCGACGACGTACACCCTGGCCGCGCCCCCTCTCGCGGGATCGTCTCCCTATTCCAACATCGGCACCAAATCCCTGTCCGTCAAGTGGTCGGCGAACACCAATCCCGCTTATACGACGTTCGAGGGGTTCGGGGGCATGGTCGGAGGCTCCACCGTCCCCATCGTCGGCGCGGTCACTCAAGTGGACCTCGTGTTCCCCGAAGAGGGCACCAGGGCCAACGCCTTGATCGAGGTCTACGTCCGCGCGCGGAACGGGTACCTTGACGAGGCGGGGGTCCCCAGTCCCGAGGACAACTACGTGTCGCTCGGGGCCACGTGCACTCTGGCGAACTCCCCGTCGAGCCCGACCGTCACCTTCGTCACCCCGTCGAGCATCGGGCTGGAGTGGGAGACGAACGGGAATTCCACCTGGACCGTCTACCAGGTGACCCTATCCACCGACAACTTCAACAAGCACGTATCCACGCCGATCGCGTTCGCGGACAACTACTCCTCGAGCACGGTGGAGCTCAATGGCCTGCTCACCGGCGCCTGGTACGACATCCGCGTGCAGGCGTCGAACCTCTACGGAGCCCTGACGGGGATCTCCTCGACCCGGACCTACACGGACAACGGAGGCGGCCCGCTGGGCTCCATCGGCGTCTACGTCTCCCAGGAAAAGCTGACGACGCTCGAAGGGAATGTGGGGAACGGCCGGGGAGTGTCCCTCTACATCTACCCGCACACCTTCACGCAGGACCTTTTCCTCTATATATCCTCCCAGACGCCGAGCTGGAACGGGAACCGCTGCGGCAGCCTCCCGGCCGTGACGCTCACCGCCCGACCGGACGCGCAGCCCGTCGCCCCGTTCAATCTCGGCATCTCCTACGATGGCTCGGGGGTAGCCACGGCCGACCTGCCGACGCTCAGCATCGTGCGCTACGATCCGGCCGGGAGGACCTGCGTCCCGCTGCTGACCAGCATCGACCGGGCCGGCAAGATGGCCTACGCACAGTCCAACCACCTCTCCACTTTCCAGCTCATGCAGATACTCCCGCAACGAGACCTCGAGAACGCCAGGATATTCCCCAACCCCCTGTATACCAGCTACCAGGGATACTTCACATTCGACAGACTCCCGGCGAGCGCCCTGGTCCGGGTCTACACCCTCCACGGGGAACAGATCTTCGACGGCAGGTCCGGCAGCACGGGTCTCCTCACCTGGAACGCGACGAACGTGGTCGGGCGTCCCGTGGCCAGCGGGGTCTATTTCGCGGTGATCGAGGCCGAGGGCAAGAAACGGATCATGAAGCTGGCGGTGGTGCGCTGAGATGCCCGGGACCCGAAGACGCTTGAACGCAAGGACTCTGGCGGCGGCCGCGGCCGCGTGGCTCCTGGCCGCCCCGTCTTGCGCCGCGGATTTCAGCTCCAACGCGATCGGGACCGCGGGCGCCGAGTTCCTCACGGTCGACGTCGATCCCCGAGGCATCGCCATGGGAACGGCCTTCACCGCCGTCACCGGGGACGCCTTCTCCATGTACTGGAATCCTGCTGGCCTGAGCCTGGTCCCTCGAGCCGCGGTCTCCGCCATGCATACCGAGTATCTGGTCGGCATCCGCTACCAGTACTTCTCCTATGCCCAGCGCATCACGGACGCATCCGTGGTCGCCGGCGCGTTCCGCTACATGGACGCGGGGAGCATCACGAACACGGACATGAGCGGCAACGAGCTGGGGACCTTCCGTCCGCGCAACTACGTCTTCGAGGGCGGGTGGGGCAAGACCATCTCGGAGATGACCGACTCGGAGCACGATGTCTCCCTCGGCATCTCCGGCCGCGTCATCCACTCGGACTTGGTTGCCCACGCGGACGGCTTCTGCGCGGACATGGGGGTGCAGGCCCACTACTCCGAGGCCTACGTCCCCTACAACTTCGGCATGGTCCTGCAGAACATCGGGCGGGGCCAGAAATTCGACAGGGCGCGCGACCCCTTGCCTCTCCGCCTCAGGATCGGCGCTTCCATCCTGCCCAAGCCGTTCCTCCTCCTGTCCATGGACGCCATCGGTCAGAACTCGAACCAGCCCTACGGCGCCCTCGGCGGAGAATTCAGCGTCGACACGCCCGCCGGCGTCAAGCTCATGGTCCGGGGCGGGTATAACTCGCGCCTCCAGTTCAAAGGGCCGGAAGGCCTGCGCGGCATCAGCGGAGGGATCGGCATCCGCGCCGGAGACTTCTCTTTCGACTACGCGATTGTCCCCCTCGGCATCCTGGGGGACACGCACCGCTTCTCGGTCAGCTGGAGCCTCCCCGCGAAGCGTTCGCGCAAATACCGCAGGCGAGGGTTCTGACCCGCATGAGCGACGAGACGCCTCCCGAACGCCCCGCCCCGCCGCTCCCGCCCCGGCCCGGAGCGGCGCATCCTCCGGTGCCGCCCCCCGCGGGGCTCCTCCACCGCGAGGAGAGCCCGCTCCTCGAATACATGCGCAAGCGCATGGAGCTCATGGAGCGCGAGCTCATGCAGTCGCGCGAACGGGCCCTTTCGTCCGAAAGCCTGATCAAGCAGCAGGCGGCGATGCGGGGGGAGGTCGAATCGCAGCTCAAGGAGATCCTCGAGCAGGTCAAGGCCGAGAAGCAGCTCCGGGAGCTCGAGGACGAGAAGGCCCTCTCCCGGGGCCGCATCGACGCGCTCGAGACGCGCCTCGACGAGATGGTCAAATCGTGGACCGCCCTCGTCCAATCGGCGCTCCCCGGGGCCCGATCCGCCGACGAGAGGATCGACGCCGCCTCCAAAACCCTCGCCGAGGGCCTGGGGGCGATGCAGCAGGCTTTCGGCAGGCTCAAGCAGACCCTCGAAGCCCTGCCGGTGCTGACCGGAGAGGTCCAGGGGCTGGCCGCGGGCCTGCAGACACAGGCGGAGCGCCGCGGCCGCGAGGACGCGGAGATCAAGGAGCGTCTCGATTCCTGGGCCAAGGGCATCGCCGAGACCCTGGTCCAGCGCCTGGCCGCGATCGACCAACGCATCGCGGCGGAGCTCGACGAGCAGCAGAGGCGCATGTCCGCCCTGGCCCATGAGCGCGAGGCGCTGCGCGAGGCCATGGAAGAGCAGCGCCATCAGACCCGGCAGGAGTACCTCAAGGGGCGCCTCGAGATCGAGAAGCAGTTCCAGGCTCAGCTCGCAGGGCTCCAGGAAGCCTTCGGCGGTTTCGAACAGCGCCAAGGGGAATCCTCCCAGACGCTCGCGAAGCTCGGGGAGCTCCTGGGCCAGCTCTGCGCCCGGCTCGCGAAGCCGGAGAAGGCCAAGGACCAGATGCTCGAGGATCTCGAGGCCGAGAAGAGGGACCTCATGCAGGCCCTGCGTCAGCGGACGGAACAGCTGCGCGCCTACTCGCTCGAGCGCCGGGAAGTCGAACGGAGCCTCGGGGAAAGCCTCATGGGGCTCGACCGCCAACTCGAGGCGGAACGCGCCAAGACGCGGGGGTCCCAAGAGGAGACCGCTTCGGCCCGAAGCGCCGTCGCGGGGCTGCGGGCCGAGCTCGACCTCCTCAAGAAGGAAGCGGTCCAGAAGGAACTGCGCTTCCAGGCCCTCGCGTCAGAGCGCGACGGCATCGTCCAAGCGCTCGCCGAGGAGGCCGCCAAGGTCAAGAACCAGATCGAAGCGCGCCTCGAGTCGGACCGGCGCTGGGAGGAGAAGCTCAACCAGTTCCAGCGGCTCCTCGATGAGGAGCGTCAGAAGCGGGCCGACAGCGAAGCCGCGGCCTCGGACCTGCGCAACCAGGTACGGAGCCTCTCCGACCACATCGGCCAAGTGGTCCGGCAGAAGGAGGAGACCGAGCGCGGGGCGGGAGAGTGGCTCAAGGAACGCGAGGAGCTCCTGGCGAGCCTGCGAAAGAAGGACGAGATGATCTCCATGCTCTCATCCACTTTCAAGAACCTGCTCAAGAAGCCGGAGGCGTAGGGCAGGGCAGGGTCACCCGGAAGTCGCTGCCTCCGTCCGGCGGACTCTCCACGGAGATGGAGCCCCCGTGGGCCTCGACGATCCTCTTGGTGATCGCCAGCCCCAAGCCCAGCCCTCCCACCTTGCGGGTCATATACTCGGCGATCTGGTAGAACGGGTCGAAGCAGCGGGCCTTCTCCTCCCGCGGGATGCCTTCCCCCTGGTCCCGCACGTGGACGACGACCTGGTCCTCCCACGAGGAAGCCGCGATCTCCAGCACGCCCCCCTGGGTATTGAAGTGGATGGCGTTCAGGAACAGCTGCCGGAATGCCCGGGCCAGGAGGCGGGTGTCGCCCCACACCGCAGGGAGGCCGTCGGGGAAGCGCATGGACACCGTGACGCGCTTGAGCGCGAGGAGCCGGCGGGACTCCTCCTCGATATCGCGGAAAAGCGGCGGCAGGGCCACGGCCTTGCGATCCAGGCTCAGGTCAGACTTCTCGACGTCCACGAAATCGAGCAGGTCCTCGACGACCTCGCGCAACCGCTTCACTGCGGCATCCGCGCTCTGCACGCGGGCCTTGAGCTTGGGATCCGGGGGGACCGTTTCGTCCAGGAGCTCGATGGCGAACATGGCTTGGGCCAGCGGGGTGTTGAGCTCGTGGCTGACCCGGGCCAGGAAGCCTTCCCGGAGCTTCTGGAGGCGCTTCGCCTCCCCATAAGCGGCCTCCAGCTCCTCGCGCAGCTGCCGCTCCACGCCGAGCTCCTTCCTGGATCTCCGCGCGCCGACGACCCGATTGAGGACCGTGCGCAGATAGTTCGAGTCGAAGGGCTTGACGATATAGTCGCAGGCGCCGTCCTTGAGCACCGCGATGGCGCTCTCGATGCTCGGAGAGGCGGTCATCAGGATGACGTCGGTCTCCGGGCGACGCGCCTTGATCGCCGCGACCAGCTCCTTGCCGTCATCGGCCGCGGGAAGGCACAGGTCCACGAAGGCGACATCGAAGGCGGGGCGCCCCTCCACGAGGCGCTGCGCTTGATGGACGGATAGGGCGGTCGCGACCTCGAAGCCCTCCGCCTCGAGAAGGCTACGGCAGAAATCCACCCAGGATTCGTCGTCATCGGCCACCAGGATGGATTCAAGGGACGCCATGGGGGGAGTGTAAGATTTTCGCGCCCCGCGTTCAATTGCCAGAATGATGATATTTTGCAATCCTCTTCATTGTCCGCCCATGGTGAGCCTGTCCATCCTGCCCCTCCTGCTCTCTTCCGTGCTGCCGCTCGCCTGGACCGCGGACGCCGGCGCGCCTCGGCCCAAGCGCCCGCAGACGCTCGAAGAGTATCACCAGGCGATCTTGGGAGTCATCAACGAGATCGAGCCCCTGCTGAGCCAGCTCGACGGCGTAAGGGCGGGCTACCACGCGAAAAGGGACCTCGACCGGCTCTTCGCCCAGCGCGAAACGCTGCGCGGGCAGGTCCAGGAGCTCCTGTCGCTCCTCATCGGACTGGGAGAGGATTTCGACCAGCTCCGCCGCGACGAAGAGATCCGGAAAGGCTCCCAGGCCATGCAGGATTTCTTCAGGACCGGCGGCATCCCCACGAACGCGTCCAACGAGCTCAATCAGCTCATCGAGATGGGCCGATTCAGCGCCAAGATCTCGGCCGTCCGCCAGCGAGCGCAGGCCGGGCTCAAATCCGAGGAGGACGCTCATCGGGCCGTCCAACGCTCCATCGAGACCCAACGACGCTGGATCACCGGCAGCATCGCGGCATCCAGCCTCATGCTCGCGTTCGTATTCTTCCTCCTCTGGAGGTCCCGCTCGCGAGCGGACCTCGCCGCGGGCCAGACCCCGGTGACGCTGGCGACGCCCATGCCGAACACCCCTCTCCCCTCGACGCCCACGGCCACGCCCCGGCCTCTCGGAGGGCCGCACACCACGCCCCTGCCCGCCGTCGCTCCCGGCCAGATCCTGGGCGGATCCTACAGGGTCGTCAAGGAACTGGCCAAGGGCTCGCTCGGCACCGCGTACGAAGCCATGGACCTCACCGCCAACCGCAGGGTGGTCATCAAGCGCATCCGGGACGAGCTCCACCGGAGCGAGAAGGACCTCGAGCGCTTCCTGACCCAGGCGCGAGGAGTCGCCGCGCTCAAGCACGCCAACCTCGCGGAGGTCTACTCCGTATTCCTGGAGGCGGACCGGGTCCACCTGGCGGTCGAACTCGTCCCGGGCCCGGCCTTGAGCCAATTCCTGGAGGCCGGCAACCGGGTCAACCTGACCGCCATCAAGCGCGTCATCCGCCAGGTAGGCACGGCGCTCCAGTACGCCCACGACAAGAAGGTCCTCCACGGCGACCTCACCCCGGCGAACATCTTCGTGACGCGGGAGGGCCTGGTGAAGGTGAGCGACTTCGGGATCGGCCTCGAGGCGAGGAAGGTGGCGGCCCGGCTCTCCTGGACCGAGCCCATCGGCAGCCCGGCCTACATGGCCCCGGAGCAGGAGTTGGGCTCCATGATCAAGGAATCCGACTTCTACTCGCTGGGCGTCATCCTATACGAAATGGCCACCGGTCGCCTCCCATTCGACGGCCCGAATTTCCTGGCCCAGAAGCGCGAGATGCGCTACGCCCCCGCCTCCAAGCTCGCCGCAGACATACCCAAGGAGATCGACCCGATCCTGCGCAAGGCCCTGCAGCCCGAGCCGCAGCTGCGCTTCCACTCCGCGGAGGATTTCTGCAAGGCGGTGGAGGCCCTCCCCGAACCCGCGGGGCCTAAGAGGGCGGCGTAGGGTCAGGCCGAGCCCGCTCCAGACCGCCGACCCGATTGTTGACCTCCCCGGCCTTTTTTCGTAGATTCCTCCCTCACGAAAAGCCTTGACAGGGGGATGTGGGCTGTTAAACTATTGGCCGCCCCACACAGGACGCGGGAGAACCGACCCATGAAGAAGAAGACCAAGACCGCGCGGAAGAATACGTCGCGCAAGGCGGCCGGAGTATCGAAGGGGGAGTGGACGCCCATCAAGAGGATGCTCGTCGAAAAGCGCTCCGAGATACTGGACGCGATCCACAAGAACCAGGGAGAGGGAGGGGATCCGCCGGATGTAGGCGACGAGGCGGACCAAGCCGGTCAATCCATAGAAAAAGAGCTCCTCTTCGAGCTCTCGGACAACGAACGGGTGCAGCTCGACCAGATCGAGGGAGCCCTGCGCAAGATGGAGAAAGGGACCTACGGGCTCTGCGAGCAGTGCCTCAAGCCCATCCAGAAGGCCCGCATCAAGGCTCTTCCCTTCGCCCGCTACTGCATCGACTGCCAGAACTCCGCCGAGAGGGCTACCCCCGCCGCATGACGGAGCGCCTCCCGGTCGCCATTCTCATCGACGAACAGTACCAGACCCTGGAAGTGTGGGTCCCCTACTACCGGCTCAAGGAGGCCGGGATCCCGGTGCTGCTGCTCGGCCGGGAGAAGGGACGGGAGTATCCCTGCAAGTTCGGCTACCCGGCGCGCGCCGAGGCGTTCTACGCGGACCTCCCGCCGGACGAGGTGTCCGGCGTCATCGTCCCGGGAGGATTCGCTCCCGACTTCATGCGCCGGACCCCCGAGCCGGCCCGCTTCGTGCGCGAAGTCTTCGAGAGCGGCAAGCTGACGGCCGCGATCTGCCACGGGCCGTGGCTCCTCGCCTCCGCCGGAGTCCTCCGGGGGCGCAGCGCCACCTGCTTTTACGCGATCAAGGACGACGTGGTCCACGCGGGAGCCCGCTACGTGGACCAAGAGGTCGTCGTGGACCGCAACCTGATCACGGCCCGGAAACCCGACGACCTCCCCGCGTTCTGCCGCGAGATACTCGCGTTCCTGTCCCGTCCGACGGCGTGAACAAGCTCATCCTCGCGCTGGCCCTCACGACCCCGCTCTGGGACCTCGGCCATCCGTTGTGGGAGGTTGACGACGCCCGGTATGCCGAGGTCCCGCGCGAGATGGCCGAGAGGGGGGACTGGCTCTCGCCGACGCTCGACTACGTCGACTACATCGAGAAACCTCCGCTGATCTACTGGCTCTCCGCGGCCTCCTATCGCCTGCTGGGCACGAGCGAAGCGGCCGCCCGCCTCCCCCTCGCCCTCCTTTCCATATTGGGGATGCTGGGCGCCTGGTGGCTAGCCGCTTGGCTGTACGGCCCGGCTGCCGGGCCGACTGCGGCGATCATCCTCGGGACCGGCGTCCAGTATTTCGCCTTGAGCCACTTCATCACTCCGGACATGGCCCTTTCCGTCTTCCTATTATGGGCGACGGGACTGGCGCTGCGCTCTCTCCGCCATCCCGAGGACTGCTGGGCCGGTCCGCTGGCTTGGGTCGCGCTGGCTGGCGGAGTCCTTTCCAAGGGGCCTGTCGCGTTCTTCCTCGCCGGCCTCTGGGTCGCCGGGCTCGCCGCCTTGTTCCCGGACCTCCGCAAGGGCATCACGCGTCTCGCCTTCAACTGGGGCACGCTCGTCTTCGCGGCCGTGATCGGCAGCTGGTTCATCGCCATGGAAGCCTCCCACCCCGGATTCACGCGCTTCTTCGTCGTCGAGCAGAACCTCCAGCGCTATCTGACCCCGGAGTACAACCGGCCCGGCCCCTGGTACTACTTCTTCACTGTCGAGTTCCTCGGCCCCATGCCCTGGACCCCGCTCATCCTGCCGGCCGTGCTCTTCCCGCTGCTGCGCTGGCGCGCCTCGGATCCGAAAGACCGCCAGCTCGCGCTCTGGGTCCTGGGGGTCTTCGCGTTCTTCACTCTCTCGAAATCCAAGCTGTTGACCTATATCCTGCCGCTCTTCCCGCATCAAGCGGTGCTCGCCGCCGGGCTCCTGAGCAAAGCCCGGGGGAGCGTCCCTGAACGCTGGGCCGGCCGTCTGGCCGCTGGCCTGGCCGCGCTTTTCGTGGCCGGCTGCGCGATCGGGCCGTTCGTCCTGCCCCGCCTCCAGCTGCCGGGAAGCCACCCCTGGGCCCTCGCGGCCTCAGCCCTGGTCCTGCTCGGGGCGTCCGCCGCGGTCGAGGGCTCCATGCTCCGTTCCTTCGCCCTCGCCTCGGCCATGGCTCTGTGCGCCGACTCCATGGTCCTCGCCGCGATGCGGTGCGTGGAGGACCGCATCAGCGTCCGCAGCGTGGCCTTGGAGGCGCGCTCGCGCATGGAGAGCGCCCGGGCCCGCGGGCTCGAGCCGAGCGTCATCTGCTACGACACCTACGTCCACGGGATCGCGTTCTATACGGGGGGCCCGGTCGACCTCGTCAACTGGGTCGGCGAGCTGTACTACGCAAAACGCCTCCCCCGCTTCCAGCACCGCTTCGGCGATGATGAACGCATCCGGGCGCTGCCCCAGCCGGGCCGCAAGACCTTCGTGGTCTCGGCGAAGAAAGAGCTTCCCTATCTGCGTTCGATCAGCAGGACCTGGGACGTCTGGAGCCCGTCGCCGAGCTCGCGGTGGGCGTTATTGGAGTACTGAACGGCATCTCCTCCGCGCCTCGTGCGCGGAACTTCGTCCTCACGCCAACAGCGGCGTGAGGACGAAGTTTCTCAACAGCAGAACGACTTCATCTTCTTTTTAGGGAATTCCCCATAAAGCAACAGCTGTTAGGGATACGTGTAGACGACCACCGTGCGCCGGCGGTCCAGCGCGCGCGCGCGAATCTCGAAGCCCTGCTCGTCCGCCAGGAGCACGAAGCCGTTCGGATCGAAGATCTTCTGCATCGCCGCCTTGAAGCGCTGCACATCCCCGCTCGCCCGGGCCAGGTCGGCCAAGCTCTCGGTGTAGGAGCCCTCGGCGGCCTTGCGCACCTCCTGGAGCGTGGCCAGCGCCTGGAGACCCTCCCGGGCCCGGGCTACGGCCTGAAGGTCGTGGGGGGTCGGCCGCAGGACGTACCACCAGACGTTGCCGCCCACGATGAGCGCGAACGCGGCGAAGGAAAGCAGGGCCGAGAGCAGCGCCCAGACGCGTGAGCGCGGCCGCGACTCCACCACCCAGGTCCCGGCCAGCAGATCGTGCCAAGTCCTGGATCGGGAGTCGAAAAGGCTCCAGAGGAACCCCAGATTCAACAACGGGGTGCTCAGCAGGTACCCGAAGGCCCGCATCACCGCCTGGCCGGTCGTGAGCGCGTCGCCCTCGAGGCCCACGACGCGCAGCCCGAACATCCGCTTGCCGAGCGTGGCCCCGCGGAGATTCCCCACCACCTGATAGACGAGGAAAAGGGCCAGACACGCGAGCATCCCGTGCTTCCAGGCGAGAGGGGTGTTGGGCAAAAGCCTCAGGCGCACGATGAGCAGGTACAGCAGGAGGTAGTACGCCGCGCCGAACGGGACCACATCGACGAGATAGGCGAGGAACCGGTCCGTGACCCTCGCGGGCCGCAGCGGGGCTTCCATCATGGGGGTAATACTACAATAAATCTCAGGCCGGCCTGGAATTCCGGTCCAGACGGTTCTTGAGGTAGAGGTAGAACAGCCCCAACGGGATCATGGAGAGCGCGATCCAATAGAAGGGAAGCAGGCCCGCCCCGGCCTTGAACACGTACTTCAGGGCCAGCAGTCCCAGCGTACTGGCCGCCAGCGAGCCGGCGCCGAAGAAGCCCATGGCATCCGGGATATCCTTCTCTTCCGGGACGCGGGACTGGAAGAAGCTGCGGAGCTTGAGCACGACCGCGACCTGGGCGACGCCGAAGGGCACCAAGGCCAAAGCGGGAAGCGTGAGCGTGCCCAGCCAGCCGAGCCAGGCCGGCAGCGCCACCAGCGAGCCCAGCGTCGGAAGGGGGAACATCAGGGTCGCGAAGGACGCCAGTCCGGCCGTGCCGTAGAGCATCCAGCGCAGCATGGACTTGCGCAGGATCTCGCGCTCCCAGGGCGCGATCCGCTTGGCCCAGTCCTCATCGGAGATCGGCCCGCTCTTCTCTTCCTCGGCCTTTCGCATGGCGGCCTTGCGGGCCTCGGTCCGGCGCTGCTCGCCCATCATCAGGAAGCCGCCCAGCAGCCCGCCCGCGCTGTAGAGCCCGGTCAGCCAGCCGATGACGCTCGTCGCCAGTTCCGCGTTCGCTTCTCCAACCAGGCGCAGGCCGTAGGCCGGCGCGATCATGGTATAAAGGTAGGGGTTGAGCATCAGGTACACGGTGTAGGCCAAGAACGAGTAGCGCAGCAAGGGGTTCTGCCAGACCAGCTTGGCCCCATGCAGAATCTTGGCCACGAACCCGTGCGTCCCCTGCTGAGGAGCGGACGCCCTCTTCGGCTCCTCGAACTGCTTCGGGATCCTCAAGGTCGCGAGCACGACGGCCAAAGACGCCGCCATGGTGACCGGGAACGCGATCAGAGCGGGCAGGAAGCCGAAACTCGCCACCAGGGCGCCTGTGGCGATGGGGCCGGTGATCCCGATGATCTCCAGGATGGTCTGCTCCCAAGTCCAGAACTTCTCGATGCGGCCCGGGTCCTGCCCAACCAGGGCGGGGGGGATGCTCTCCATCGCGGTCAAAGACACCCCGCTCAGCAGACCGTTGATCGAATAGAACAGCGTCATGAGAGGCAGCGTCATGTTCCCCGTGGCCAGCAGCCCGGCGAGCAGGGAGATGGACGCCAGGCGTATGGCGCTCGACCACAGGTAGGAGTTCTTGAGCCCGAACTTGTCGATGGCCAGAGGCCCGGCCTGCCTCCCGACCACGGAAGCCACGGAGGCGAAGATGGCCAGCTGCGCGACGGCCGTGAAATCGCCGAACGCCTTCTGCACCAGGGTCGGGAGCGCCGCGCCGAGAGCCTCGACCCCGATCTGGGCCACGACGAGCGACGCGATGAACATCACCGCCACCTTGCCCAGCCCCAGCCAGGGGTTCTTCTTGGCGGGGGATCCCCTTTCAGCGGGAGAAGCCCGGCCGACGATCTCGACCCCGGCCTCCACGCCCTTCGCGACGACGGATGGGAACTCCTCGATGACCACGCTCAGGGACTCGTCCTGCGACGACCGCAGGGCCAGCGCCGTCGGGGGCTTGAGCGGGAGGGGGGAGTCCTGCACGACGCTCTCCTGGACAGGCTGCTCCAAGACAGGCGATTGCGCCGAGACGGCTCCCTTGAATGAGTCCGTCCGAGAAGACCGGGGAGTCAGGTCGGCGTCCTTGCGCATCCCGAACGACTCGAGCAGGGCCTTGAACCTCTCGCCCAGACGGTTGGGCTGTCCGCGCAGGGGCTGCAGGGAGTCCGAGACATCCTGCAGGTTCTGGGGGGCCTTGAACGAGGCCGCTGCCGCGAGGGCGCTCGCGGACTGCCGCGCGGAGACGGCAGGATCTCTCGATGTCGGATCGAACGACGCGTTCGTCTTGGCCATCGGCAGCGGGACTGGATAGAACTCGAAAGAGCCGGGACCGCCCACCGGCACGGGCTGCGCCCGGGAGAGCCTCGCGGCGGCTTCGCCGGCCTGCACCGCGGAAGCGGGGAGGCTCAGCGAGGGGGCCAGGGTCGGGGAGATGGAAGGCATCCGCCCGGCCGGGGCCGGCGGCGGATTGATGTTGAAGTTGCCGTTCAGGCCCGGACCTCTCAACGGGGTCGTCAGGCCGCCGGGGATGACCAAGCCCGCGCCCGCCCCGCCGACCGTGGCTCCTCCGACGGGGATCTGGACCTGGATGGACACGACGCCGGCGTTCGCGAGGGCGGAATACGTCCCCACTCCGGGGGTCACCCAGAGCAAAGCGGCGGTCAAAGCCACGGCCACCGCCTTTCTTATGCGCGGCACCCGTCTCATAGGTAAGGATATTCTAAAGCACGCCCGAACTCGAGGATAGAGCCTTTTGGTCTGGGCCCTGCCGGGCATTTGGCCCAAACGCGGGATGGGACTTATGGGACCGTATCCGTTCTATTATAATATCTACCCATCACATGATCAGGCCATGGATGCCGTTGGCGGTCCTGCTCCTCGCCTGCGGCGGTCTGCGCGCCGAGGAGCCCCGACCCGACCCGTTCGGCTGTCCAGGCGGCAAATGGCCTTGGGAGGGGGAAGGCCCCTTCGTAAACGTCCCGGCCTCCATCGCCGCGGCTCCGGGCGGAGTCGTGGGGACGGCGCTCGCGCTGGCCTTCGTCCCCGCGGATATCGTCGAAGCCGGCGTCTCGGACAAACGGCGGGACGAGCCGATCCCCCGGTTCGCGCATGCCGGCGTGTGCGGCGGAGTCTACCTGGGCAAAGGCCTTTCCTATGCCGTCGGCGCTCCGTTCTGGCTGCTCAAGAAGGCCTTCTGGGACTGGCCGAAGCGCTTGCTCTCCCCGGACAAACCCGATCGGGAAGGGAACCTCCGGCGCGCCGCCGGTGTCAATCTATTGGCATCGTCAGGCGATTTTTGATAAATACATAGTCCATGATGTCTACGCCGGGAGAGTGATATGCGCTACATCGCGATCCTAGTCGGATTGGGTCTGCTCGGCTATCTCGGCTACAACCGATATATGGAAGCCACGAAGCCGGAGGCGAAACAGCAGGCCGTGGTGGAACTCCCGCCTCCGCCGCCCGAGATGACCGCGCCTCCGCCGCCGGTGCTCGACAAAGAATCCCTGGAACGGGTGCGCTCCGCCACCAAGGACTCGGACCCCCTCGTCCGCTGGGAGGCCGTGCAGTTCCTGGTCCAGGCCAACGACCCGCAGTCCGAAGAGATGCTCTACTACATGCTCCACCGGGACTCGGACGCGACCATCCGGAGGAACATCGTAGGCATCGTGTCCGACCGCAGGGGGTCGATCGTGACGAAGAACCTCGTGGAGTCCCTGCGGGACACGGACGTGGAGGTCCGGCTGGCCGCGCTCATCGCCCTCGCCAAGGTCGGGGACGTCAACGCGTCCTCCGACATCAGCGAGGCGATCCGCGACACGGACGAGCGCGTGCGGCTGGAGGCGCTGCGCACGCTCAAGCTGCTGGAGGGAGCGCGGGCCCAGCAGATACAGGAGCAGCAGCGCCAGCACGACGTCAAGATGCGCACCTGGGAGGACGAGATGAAGCGCCGACAGGAAGCGGAACTGAAGAAGAAGCAGCCGCAACAGAAGAAATAGCCCATGGCAAGGCTCCTGATGCTCGGCGTGCTCCTCGGCGGCATGTACTACATCTACCATGTCAAGCACAGGCCCGCCGCCCCCGTCGAAGAGCCCCTCCCGCCCCCGCCCGCGCTCGACAAAGAGCCGCCGCCGATCCTCACCGACACGGACATCGGCAAGGTCCGCCTCGCGACCCAGGACGCGGATCCCCAGGTCCGCTGGGCGGCCATCGAGTTCCTGCACCGCGTACGGGATCCCATGGCCTTCGAGATGCTGGAGAAGACCCTGGCCATCGATACGGAGCAGGTGGTCCGGCGCAAAGCCCTCGACATCCTCAAGGGCTCGGGCAAGCCCGACGTCACCAAGGACATCGTCAAGGCGCTCGACGACTCGGAGAAGGACATCCGCCTGGCCGCCCTCGTGGCCCTGGGCGAGATCGGAGACCCCAAGACGGCCCCCTACATCGTCAAGGCCCTGACGGACTCCGAGCCCGACGTCCGCATGCAGGCCCTGCACACGCTCGGGCTCATCCAGGCCAAGACCGACGCCTCGCACAAGCAGATGCAGGACGAGCTCCGCGCGCAGTACGAGGAGCTGGTGCGCAAGAAGACGGAGGAAATCCAGAGGATGAAGACCGCCTCCTTCTTCAACAAAAGGCTGAAGGAGGAGCCCAGGTAATGACACTCGATATCCGGCAGATAAACTCCAAGGTCCAGGCGGAGAGCGTGTTCGTCACCGAGCTCAAGAAAGAGCTCTCCAGCGTGATCGTGGGCCAGGAGGAGATGCTGGACCGCCTCCTCGTCGCCCTCCTGGCCAAGGGACACGTCCTGCTGCAGGGGGTCCCGGGGCTGGCCAAGACGCTGACCATCAGCACCCTGGCCTCCGCCATCGACGCGAAGTTCCAGCGCATCCAATTCACGCCGGACCTGCTGCCCGCCGACCTCACCGGCACGCTCATCTTCAACCCGCAGAGCAGCAATTACTTCGTCCGCAAAGGTCCGCTCTTCGCCAACCTCGTGCTGGCCGATGAGATCAACCGCGCCCCGGCGAAGGTGCAGAGCGCGCTCCTGGAGGCGATGCAGGAGCGGCAGGTCACCATCGGCGAGCACACCTATCCGCTTCCCGAGCTCTTCATGGTGCTCGCGACCCAGAACCCCATCGAGCAGGAGGGGACCTACCCGCTCCCGGAGGCGCAGGTGGACCGGTTCATGCTCAAGGTCGTCCTCGACTACCCCCGCAAGGAAGAGGAGCGCGTCATCCTCGAGCGCATGACGGCGCCCAAGCCGCCCCAGGCCAGGCGCATCGTCACGCAGGCGCATATCGCCTCGGCGCGCAAGGTCGTCGAGGAGATATACGTCGACGAGAAGGTGAAGAACTACATCATCGACATCGTCTTCGCGACCCGCGACCCGTCGAAGTACCGCCTGGAGAAGCTCAAGCCGCTCATCCGCTACGGAGGGAGCCCGCGCGCCACCATCTTCCTGACCACGGCCGCGAAGGCCTTCGCCTTCATCAACAGTCGGGGCTTCGTCACGCCGGAGGACGTGAAGTCCATCGGCCCGGACGTACTGCGCCACCGCATCCTCGTGAGCTACGAGGCCGAGGCCGAGAACGTGACCTCCGAGGACATACTGCGCGCCGTTTTCGAGACGGTCGAAGTGCCCTAGGCACGGAGGGGCCGGACCCACACACAGCCATGCTTCCGAGGGAGATCCTCGCGCAGGTCCGCCGCATCGAGATCCGCACCGGGCGTCTCGTCAACGAGACATTCGCGGGCAAGTACCTGAGCGTCTTCAAGGGGCGCGGCATGGAGTTCTCCCAGGTCCGCGAGTACCTGCCGGGCGACGACATCCGGTCCATCGACTGGAACGTGACCGCGCGCATCGGCCGCCCCTTCGTCCGGGAGTACCAGGAGGAGCGCGAGCTCACCCTCATCGTGGCCTGCGACCTCTCGGGGTCGCAGTTCTTCGGGTCCAGGGGCAAGCTCAAGCGCGAGACGGCGGCGGAGCTGGCCGCGGTCCTCGCGTTCTCCGCGCTCAAGAACAACGACAAGGTCGGACTCTTCCTCTTCACCGACGGCCCGGAGCGCTTCATCCCGCCGCGCAAAGGCCGCCGGCATGTCCTGATGATCATCCGGGACCTTCTGGCCTTCGAGCCCAAGCGCACGGGGACGTCCATCGGGGCTAGCCTCGACACCCTCAACCGGATGCTCCACCGGCGGGCCATCGTCCTGCTGGTCTCGGACTTCCAGGACGAGGGCTTCGACAGCGTCCTCCGGCGCACCGCCAAGAAGCACGACCTCATCCCGATCATCGTGGACGACCCGCGCGAGGACGAGCTCCCGAAGATCGGAGCGTACGTGGAGACCCGGGACCCGGAGACCGGGGAGCGCGTCCTGCTGGAGGCCTCCTCCGCCGCGGTGCGCGACAAGGTGGCCGGCCGGCGCCGGGAACGGCGCCAAGCCCTGCTGGAACTCCTGCGCTCCTCCGGCATCGACCACATCCGCGTCCGCACCGACGAACCCTTCATCGATCCCATCGCCCGCTTCTTCCGGGAACGCTCCCGGAGGCTCAGGTGACGGGGCTCCTCCTGCTGGCGGCCTGCGGCGCCTTCGCCGCCGGATTCCAGCTCGCGCCCACGAGCACGACCGTGCTCATCGGCATGCCCTTCGAAATCCTCGGCACCGCCGAATTCCCCGCCGGCTCGACGCTGGAGCCGCAGCCGGAGGCGTGGAAGGAGAAGATGGGGCCCTGGGAGATACTCTCGGTCGAGTTCCAGCCCGCGCAGGAGCGCGGAGGCGCCAAGGCCCAGGACCTTCGGATGCGCGTGGCGGTCTTCGCGCTCGGCAGCCAGAGCCTCGCTCCCTTGGATTGGACCCTGAAGAACGCCGCCGGCTCCGCCTCGACGCTGACGAGCCCGGCCGTGGAGGTGACGGTGCAGCCTCCGCCGCCCAGCCTGCGCGACACCGGCGACATCCGCGACATCCGGGGCCCCTGGAGCCCGAGGCTGTGGCCGTGGCTGCTGCTCCTGCTGGCGGCCGCGGGCGCCGGAGCGTACGCATACGACCGATATAGGAAGAAAAAAGCCGCCCTGGCCGCCGCAGGCCGGGGGGCCGTACAGGACAACCGCACCTTCGAGGAAATCGCTCTCGCGGACCTCGATGCCCTGCTCACGGGCGGCCTGCCGGTCAAGGAGTTCTACGACGGCATCTCGGACATCCTGCGCACCTATCTCGAACGCCGCCACAACGTGCAGGCCATGTCCATGACCACCCAGGACCTCCAGCGGCACATGATCCGGGGAGCGCTGGAGCCCAAGGCGCGCTCCATGACCAAGAACCTGCTGGACCGCTGCGACCTGGCGAAATTCGCGCGCTATCTGCCTCCCGAGGGGGAGCGGCGGAAGGACTGCGAGACCGGCAAGGAGATCGTGAGGATACTGACGCCGAAGAAGGAGCCGGAGGGGACGAAGGTTTCGCCATGAGGCTCGAACACCCTCTCTGGCTACTCGCGCTCCTCCCCGCCGTCGGCGCGGCCATCTACGCGGTCTACCTTTCGGAGAAGCGCGGAGCGGCGATGACGTTCCCGGACGCGAGCAGCCTGCCGCGCTCCTCGCGGAGCGCCCGTGCGCTCGTGCGCTGGGTCCCCGGCGGGCTCGCCGGAGCGGCGGCCGTGCTCATGGTCCTGGGCTTGGCGCGCCCCCAATCCGTGTCGCGCGAATCCGCCGGTCCGACCGAAGGCATCGACATCATGATGGTGCTGGACACCTCGCTGAGCATGCGGGCCCTGGACTTCGACCCGCTCGACCGCATGTCGGCCGCGAAGAGCGCGGCCCGGGAGTTCCTCAAGGGGCGCATCTCGGACCGCATCGGCATCCTGGTCTTCGCGGGCGCGCCCGTGCTTACCTGCCCGCTCACTCTTGACTACGAGGCCCTCTACGAGTTCCTCGACAACGTCGACGCCGGCATGACCATGACCCAGGGCACGGCCATAGGCGACGGCATCGCCTCCGCCGTCAACCACCTCAAGGACGGCCCGGCGAAGAGCAAGGTCGCCATCCTCCTGACGGACGGGGCCAGCAACGTGGACTCCGTGGACCCGTTCACCGCGGCGAAAGCGGCCAAGTCATTCGGGATCAAGGTCTACGCGATCGGCACCGGAGCGAGGGGGGAGGCGCGCATCCCGGTGGACGACCCGGTGTTCGGGAGGCGCTTCCAGGTGATCCCGGACCAGCTCGACGAGGACACCCTGCTCAAAGTCGCGGCGGAGACGGACGGGAAGTACTTCCGCGCCACCAACCTCCGGGAACTCTCCTCCGTCTACGCGGAGATCGACCGCCTGGAGAAGACGAAATTCGAGCAGCCGGAGATCGTGTCCTACAAGGACCATTATCCCTGGCTGCTCGTCCCGGCCCTCCTGCTGCTCCTCGCGGAGATGGCGCTGGGCGCCACTTGGCTCATGAGGATACCGTGAGCTAGCCATGGGACTCTTCCGCCATCCTCTCTATCTGCTCTGGGCCGTGCTGGCCGCGGCGGGGACGCTGGGCTTGGGGCTTTGGGCCGAGAGACGCAGGCGCGCGTTCGCCGCCCTCTTCGCCAGCGCCGAACTGCTCCCGCGCCTCTTCCCGACCGAGGCCCTCGAGTCGCGGCGCAGGAAGCTGCTCCTGCGCGTCGGCTGCGTCGGCATGCTCCTCGTGGCCCTCGCCGCGCCTCAATGGGGCATCGAACTGGTGACCACCCGGGCCAAGGGGACCCAGGTCGTCATCGCCGTGGACACGTCGCTCTCCATGCTCGCCGAGGACCTCCCGCCGGACCGCATGCAGAAAGCCAAGAGCCTCCTCTCCGCGATCATCGACGGGCTCAAGGGGGAGCGCGTGGGCCTGCTGGCTTTCGCGGGCGAGGCTTACATACAATGTCCCTTGACTACGGACATCGAGGCGGCCAAGTCCCTGCTGCGCCGCATGCGGGCCGGCATGGTCCCGCAACCCGGGACGGCCATCGGCAAGGCCATCCGCCTCGGGACGCGGCTCCTGCGGAAATATCCGGGCCACAAGGCGCTGGTCCTGCTCACGGACGGGGAGGACCATCAGAGCCAGCCCGAGAGCGCGGCCCAGGAAGCGGCCCAGGAGGGGGTGAGCCTCTTCATCATCGGGATCGGCACCCTGGAAGGAGCGCCCATCCCGGTCCTGGACGATAACGGGAAGACCGTGGGCTATAAGAAGGATACCAAGGGAAGCACGGTGGTGAGCCGGCTGGGCGAGAACGGGCTCATCGCGCTCGCGTCCGCGTCCGGAGGGGCGTACTTCCGGGCGAGCCCGGATGAAAGCGAGGTCAGCGCGCTCCTGCGCAGGATCATGGAGATGGACAAGTCCGACATGACCTCCGGGTCGGCGAACCGCTACAAGAACCGGTTCCGCGCCCCCCTATGCCTGGCCCTGCTGCTGCTGCTCGTGGAGATGCTGCTCGGCGAGACCCGGGCGGCCCGGCCGCTCCTCAAGCGCCTGCTGCCGGCCGGCGCGCTCCTCTGCCTCCTCTTCGCCGGCTGCTCCGATTCGAAGCTCATGCGCGGGAACCGCGACTACAAGAAGGAACAGTACGGAGAGGCGCTCAAGCATTACGAGAAAGCGGATCCCAAGGACCCCAAGACGGTCTTCAACAGGGGGGCCGCTCACTACAAGCTGGGGGACTTCGAAGGGGCGCAGGGGATCTACGACGAGCTCTTGCGGAGCACGGCCGCTGCGCGCGCCCCTTCGGGCTTCCTGCCCAAGGCCTACTACAACCTGGGCAACTCGCTCTTCCGGAAGGAACGCCTTCCCGAAGCCGTCCAGGCGTACAAGCGCTGCCTGCTCCTGGACCCGAAAGACGAGGACTGCCGCCACAACCTGGTGCTGGCCCTGCGCCCGCCCAAGGGCAAGAGCCGGAGCAAGGATTCGTCGAGCCAGCAGAACAAGGATAAGGACGAGACGCCCTCCAAACCCAAGCCCGAGCCCAAGCAGAACGACCCGAAGCAGGGGCAGGGCGGGATGTCCAAGGAGGACGCGGACCGCATCCTCCAGGCGGTGCAGGAGAAGGAACGCAGCGCCGAGAAGAACCAGCCCGCGCAGAAGCAACCCTCGCCGGAGTCGCAGCCGGAGGCGGACTGGTGACCTGCGTCAGCGCGCTCCTCATGATGCTGTGGACCGCGCAGACGCAGGCTTTCGCCCAGCAGTTCTCGATCACGGCATCCGTCGACCGGCAGACCGTGCCGCTCAACGAGCAGGTCGTGCTCACGGTCGCCGTTTCCGGAGACCAGCCCAGCCTGCCCGACCCGCGCCTGCCGTCGATGCCCAACTTCAACGTGCATTCCGTGGGCCGGAGCCAGAACCTATCCTTCATCAACAACCGCGTATCGAGCACGGTGGAGCACCGCTTCATCCTCGTCCCGCGCCTCATCGGCAACGCGGTCATCGGCCCCATCGAGGCGCAATCCGGGGGCAAAAAGGTCAGCACCGATCCGATCGAGATCAGCGTGCTGCGGCCGTCCGCCGCGGCCTCCCCGCAGCCGACGCGGCCGACCGCAGCGCGGCCCCGGCCCCGACAGGCCCCGCAGCCGTCCGGGAGCCAGACGGGCTCGGGCCCGGACATCTTCGTTACGGCCGAGGTGAACAAGCGCAATCCGTACGTGAACGAGCAGATGCTCATGACCGTGCGCTTCCACTACGCCGTGCCCCTGCTCGGCAACGCGGAATGGGACCCGCCGGTCACGCAGGGTTTCCTGAAGGAGGACCTTCCTCCGGCTCCCGCGACCCTCGTCACGCGCGAAGGACGGGTCTACTACGTGACGGAGATCAAGATCGTCCTGTTCCCCATACAGCCCGGAGAGCTCACCATCGGGCCCACGCAGATCCGCTGCCAGGTGCAGAAGGAGATGCGGGTGGACCCGTTCTCGTCGGACTTCTTCGAGCAGTTCTTCTCCCAAGGAGTGGTGGGCGCGGTCACCCGCGAGCTCCGCACGAACCCGACGAGGATCACGGCCCAGCCCCTGCCGGAGGAAGGCAAGCCTCAAAGCTTCACCGGCGCGGTCGGGCGCTTCCGCATCAAGGCCGACGTGGACAAGGGCCAGGCCAATGTGGGCGACGCGATCACGCTCAGTCTGGTCCTGGAGGGGGACGGCAACCTGAAATCGCTCAGCGCCGTCCCGCTCCCCGAGATGCCGTCCTTCCGCCCCTACGACACGGTCAGCACTCTGAGCACCTCCAAGGATGTGCAGGGGGTCCGGGGGGTCAAGACCTTCAAGACCGTCCTGGTCCCGCGCGCCTCGGGCCTTCTCGAGATCCCTCCCATCCAGTTCAACTATTTCGACCCGACGACGAAGCGCTACGAGCGCATCCAGACGAACATCCTGCGCGTGAAGGTGGCTCCGGCCCAAACCGGCGCCGGAGGGACCTCTCCGGTCGCGTTCCAGGCCGGCCCCATCGCCGGCGGAGGGGAGATCACGCGGGTCGCGGCGGACATCCGTTATCTCAAGATCGCGGCCGACGACCCCCTGGCCCAGCGCCTCTGCCTCGGTTCGTTCAGCCGCCTCTGGCTGCACCTCATCCCGCTGACGGTCTTCCTCCTGAGTCTGGCGGGCGCGGCGTACCGCAACGTGCTGCTCAACGACCCGGCCGGAGCGCGTTCCAAGGGCGCTCTGGCCAAGGCCATGTCCCGCATCAAGGACGTGCGCGGCGCCGGGTCCCCCGAGGAGACCGCGGCCGGGCTCTTCGAGGCCCTGTCCAATTTCGTGGCGGACAAACTCAACCAGCCGGCCTCCGGCCTGACCCTGCGCGAGGCCGGGCGCAGCCTGCGGGAGAAGTATCCGAAGCTCCCGGAGGGGCATCTGGGGCAGCTGCGCATCCTGTGGGAGGAGCTTGAGATGTTCCGCTTCGCCCCGAAAGGAGCCCAGGAGGAGCAGACCGCCCACCTGGCGGACGGGGTCAAGGAGCTGCTCAAAGCCCTCGACGAGGAGCTGCACGCATGACGCTCACCGTCCTTCTGCTGGCGACGATGTCCTGCGCCGCTGATTTCGAGACCGCGTTCCAGGGAGCCAACAAGCTCTACGAAGGCTCCCGGTTCGCGGAAGCGGCGGCCCAGTACGAACGCCTGCGGTCGGAGCGCCCCCACAGCGCGGTCCTGCACTACAACCTCGGCAACGCCTACTTCCGGATCAACACCCCCGGAAGCTTGGGCCGGGCCATCGCCTCCTACGAAAGGGCCTTCTCCATCCGGCCCCGGGACCCGGACATCCGCCACAACCTCGAATTCGCCCTGGGGCGGGCCGGCGAGACTCTCATCCCGGCCGGCATGCCGCCCTCCCTGTTCAGCCTCTTCCACCTCCTGAGCGATGAGGAGCTGGCCTTCTCCCACTGGCTCGGCTTCTGGCTCTCCTGCCTGCTCGGCTCCGCCTTCCTCCTGTGGGACCGCCGGCGAGAGGGATTGCGCCCCTGGCTCACGGCCGCGGCCGTTTTCTGGCTGTCGTGCGGCGCGTGGTGGGGCATGCGGAAGACCGCGGCGATCCCCTCGGCCGGGGTCATCGTGTCCGAGTGCGAGGCGCGAAGCGGTCCGGGGGGGAACTTCGCGGTCTCCTTCAAGCTGCCGGAAGGCCGCATCGTCTCCCGCCTGGAGACCCGCAACGGCTTCGTCGAGATCGGAGTGATGAAGGAAGGACTCAAGGGCTGGGTCCCGACCGACAGCGTGGAAGCCGTCTTTTAGCTTCTACGGATAGGCAGGGCTCAGCGGAGTCAGCGGCACCGCGGGGAAGAGCTTGACATTCCGCGTGTCCGGCTTCTCGGGGGCCTTGGGCGCGGGCTTCTTCCTCGGCGACGGGGGAGGCGGCGTCTCCGCCGCAGGCGTCTCGCCCCCCGCGACCTTGCGCCGGACGCGGGACTTCACTTTCTTGGGAGGAGCGTCGTTCTTGGCCGGTTCAGGCCGCGGCTTGGCCCGGGGCTGACGCGACTCCTCCGGGGTGGGATCGGAGGCGGCGGCCTCCGCCTCTTCCTCGGCGGACGTGATGGATATCTCGGACGTTTCGTTGTTCGAGGCGGGAGGCTGAGCGGCCTCCTCGCCCTCAGGCGGGGCGGATCCCTCTCCCTGAGGCTGGCCAGCCTCTTCGCCGCCGCCTTCCTCTGAAGGGGACTCCTCGGCAGGCGCGGCCTCCTCTTCTTCGGAACCCATGGACGCCTCTCCTGCGACGCTCTCGTCGTCCTGGCAGAAAGCGACGCCGTTGAGGAGCAGGCAGAGCAGGCCGATGACGAGGACGCGCAAGCCCATCATGAATTAAGGTAACATGGTGTTGTTAAGAAATCAAGCCCGTATGTCCACGCTCGCCAAAGACTCGGTCGCGAAGCTCCTGGAGGGGATGAACAAGGCCCTCGTGGGAAAGGAAGAGGCCGTCCTGATGACCCTGGTGACGCTCGTGGCCAGGGGGCATCTGCTCATCGAGGACGTCCCCGGCATCGGCAAGACTCTCCTGGGCCTGGCCCTGGCGCGCTCGCTCTCGGCCTCGTTCAAGCGCATCCAGTTCACCAACGACCTGCTCCCGTCCGACATCCTCGGCTTGAGCGTCTTCAGCCAGAAGGAGGGCCGCTTCGATTTCCGGCCCGGCCCCATCTTCAGCAACGTGGTGCTCGCCGACGAGATCAACCGCTCCACGCCGAAGACCCAGTCCGCCCTGCTGGAAGCCATGAACGAGCGGCAGGTGTCCATCGACGGCAGGACCTACCCTCTCGACGAGCCGTTCTTCGTCATCGCCACGGAGAACCCGGTGGAGTACCACGGGACCTTCCCCCTGCCCGAGGCCCAGCTCGACCGGTTTTTGGCCCGGGTCCAGATCGGCTATCCCTCCCCGGAGGACGAGCGCCGCGTGGTGCAGGGCGGGGACCTTCCGGAGCGGCTCAAGGCGGTGGAGCCGACGCTCAGCATGTCGGAGCTCCTCGCCCTCCAGAAGCAGGTGGAAGGGGTGCGGATGGAGGAGAGCCTCGTGGGCTACGTGGTGGCCATCGCGAACCACACCCGCGCCTCCGCCGCGGTCAAGCTGGGACTGAGCCCCCGGGGCAGCCAGGCCCTCTGCCGGGCGGCCAAGGCTTTCGCGCTCATCAGCGGACGCGACTACTGCGTCCCGGACGACATCAAGCGCGTCGCCGTCCCCGTCATCGGGCACCGCGTGGTCCTGGACAGCGCGCAGTACGGCATGGCCAAGGTGACGGAGTCCGAGCGCTTCGTGCTGCAGGTCCTGCAGGAAGTGCCTGTCCCGCTGTGACCCTCACGCGGACCGGACGCGCGGTCCTATGGCTCTGCCTGCTGACCCTGCTGGCCGCCCTGGCCAGCGGAAACAACTTGCTCTACCTCCTGTACAGCCTGCTCCTATCCTGCATGATCGTGTCGGCCGCGGCGGCCTGGCGCGAGCTCCGCTGGGCCGGGGCTTCGGTGGAGTTCCCGGAGCAGGCCTTCCAGGGAAGCCGCTCCGTCCTGCGCGTCCGGCTGAAGAGAAGGAGGCTGGTCCGGGTGGTCTGGGGAGAGGAGCGCGGGACCGAGGAGCTGCGCGGCGTGCTCCCGCACCGCGGTCTCAACAGGCTCGAAGACCTCTTCCTGGAGACCGAGGCTCCGTTCGGGCTCCTGCGCCTGCGAAGACGCATGCGCGACGCGGTCGGGCTCGCCCTTCCCAGGCCGCGCGAGACCCGCTCCGCGGCGGAGCTCGACGCGGACGTAAGCGCGAGCGGGAGCCTCAGACCGAGCAAAGGTGCGGGCGACGACCTCTTCGGCATCCGGGACTACGAGCCCGGCGACGACTCCAGGCTCATCAACTGGAAGCTCACGGCCCGGACCGGCCGCACCCTGGTCAACGAGTACGCCTCGCCGGTCGGGACGAAGGTCACGGTCCGCGTCCCCGGCTCGGCCGAGCACGCGATCCTGGAGAGCGCGAGCGCGTGCAAGCACTACCTCGACCGCGGGGCACAGGTGCGCCTCATCACCCCCGAAGGGAACGTGGACTACGGCAAGGGCCTGCTCCACCTCGACCGCCTGCTCCGGGCCCTGGCCCGCTTGGGCCCGGGGAAGGTCCCTCGGCCCGCGCCGGGCCCGGCCGCGCCATCCCCGGAACCCGTCCACGGGGAAGTCCTGCTGGGCTGGACCTACGCCTGGGCGGCCTTGGTGTGCGCCTCCCTGCCGCTCATCGACGAGATCCGCCCGGCCTGGCTCCTGGCCTGCGCGCCCGTGCTCGCCGCGGCATGGCGCACGGACCACGGGGCGAAGCCCCTGCTGCCCAACGCCTTCTGGACCCCGGCCTCCTGGCTCATGCTCGGCTACGTCCTCCTCATCGGCTGGCGCGCGAGCGGGGTCACCCTGGCGAACACGCACCTGCTGCTCTTCCTGCTGGCGGACCTGCTCCTGAACCCCAAGGACCCGAAGCGGATGCGTCAGCTCGCCCTGGTCCTTTTCCTCGTTTTCTTCCTCATCTCCGGCCAGACCATCAGCCTCTGGTACTTCCTGTCCTTCGTGCTCTTCGCCGCGGCCGGAGCCGGATGGCTCGCGGGAGGGCGGGTCCCGGCGAAGTCCCTCGCCGCAGGCCTGTTGCTCACCTCCGTCCTCTTCGCGAGCACCCCCCGATTCGAGCCCTTCCGCCGCATGAACCCGTTCGTGGCCATGGGCCTGGACAAACGCGCCCCCTCGCGGGGCTTCGTCACCGGCTTCACCGAAAACGTGAGCCTCGGCTTCTTCGGCCGCATCCGGAAGTCCAGCGCCCGCGTCATGCGCGTGCGGCCCATCGTGCCGCAAGGCCCGCGGAGCGCCCCGCTGCGCGTGCGGGGGTGCAGCCTGGACCGATTCGACGGCAAGCGCTGGTCCAAAGGGCGCCTGGACTTCTCCTACGGGGTCCGCGGACGCACGTACCATACGGACAAGGGCCGCGCCTGGGCCCCGCGCCGGAAAGGGGACCTCGTATTCCCCGGCGCCCGGGAGGCCGGGCCGGTGACCGAGTTCACGCTGCTGCCGCTCAACTCCGCGGTGCTATTCACGGCCGACGGCCTGAGCTCCGTGGAGGAGACGGACCGGGCGGCCTATTTCGACTACACGGACACGGTCTACTTCGCGGCTCCGGCCCTGGCCATGGTGCGCTACCGCGTGGTCGGGGACGCCTCCGGAGCCGTGCCCATGAGCGCGGGCATCGCGGGATACGACCGTTTCCTGGGCCGCTTCCTCCAACTGCCCGAGCTCGATCCCCGCATCCCCGAGCTCGCCCTCAAGGCGACCCGGGGCGCGTCCACTCCGGAGGAGAAGATCGCGTCCGTGGTGCGCTATCTGCAGAGGCGCTACGCCTACAGCACGTTCTCGGACGAACCGGACCGTGGCCTGGGCAGCTTCCTGTTCAAGAGCCGGAACGGCAACTGCGAGTACTTCGCCACGGCCGCGGCGGTCCTGCTCCGGACCCTCGGCATCCCGACCCGCATCGTCACGGGCTTCCTCGCCTCGGACTGGAACGAGTACGGGGAGTTCTACGACGTGCGGCAAGGAGACGCCCACGCCTGGACCGAAGCGTACCTGCCGCAGACCGGCTGGATCCCCATCGACGCCACCCCGCCCGGGGGCCTGACCGGGGACCGCCGCTGGAGCTCCAAGCTCCTGCGCTGGTTCGACGCGGCGCAGCTGGGCTGGTACAGGCACGTGATCGGCTACGACCGGTTCATGCAGAGGAACACGTTCTATCGGGCCCATGAGTCCTTGGGCTCGGACGCGTTCAAGTCCCGGCTGAGGGCCTGGCCATGGGCCTTGGGAGCGGGGGGGGCCGGAGCGGCTGCCTGGGCCGCGGCCTGGGCCTGGCGCCGGCGCAGGCCCGCGGCCAAGGGGTTCTGGGGCCGGGCGCTGCGCATCCTGGAGAAGCGGGGGGTGACGCCCCTGCCGGCCCAGACTCCGCGGGAGTTCGCCGATGCGGTGAAGGGTGGACTCCCGGAGCTGGCTCAGCTGCACTACAAGCAGAGGTACTCCGGCGTCCCGCTGGAGGAGAGGGAACGAAAACGGGCGGAGAGGATCGTGGAGAGCCTGCGGGTCCCATGAAGATCCACGTCATCAGCTTCGGCTGCCAGATGTCAGTGGCGGACGGCGAGGAGATGGTCCGTCCCCTGGGCCTGGAGCCGACCGAGGACCTGGAAGAAGCCGGCATCGTGCTCGTGAACACCTGCACCGTGCGCGAGCACGCGGAGCACAGGGCCCTGTCCCTCATCGGCCGGCTCAAGGGCTGGAAAGAGGCCAAGCCCGGCCGCCTGCTCGTGGTGGCGGGCTGCGCAGCCCAGCGCGCGGGGGTCTGGATCGAGCGGAGGTTCCCGTATGTGGACCTGGTCATCGGGGCGCTATCGGTAGAACAATACCCGAATGCTCTCAGGAAGCTCCTGGATAAACAGACGACTCCGCCGAGACCGCGGAACGCGGTCTCGGCGTTCGTCAACATCATGCGCGGCTGCGACTTCGCCTGCTCCTACTGCATCGTGCCCAAGGTGCGGGGGCCGGAGAGGTCGCGCCCCTTCGACGACATCATCCGCGAGGTGTCCGGCCGTGTGGACGAGGGAGCCAAGGAAGTGATGCTCCTGGGCCAGACCGTGAACGCCTACCATGACTCGGGCCGTGATTTCGCGGACCTGCTCAGAGCCGTGGATAAGGTGGGGGGTCTGGCGCGCATCCGGTTCATGAGCCCGCATCCCTCCCGCCTGGACGAACGCATGACGGCCGCCATGGCGGAATGCCCCAAGGTGTGCCCGCACCTGCACCTGCCGGTCCAGTCCGGTTCCGACCGGATCCTTGCGGCCATGCGCCGCACCTACACGCGCGCCAAGTTCCTGGAAAAAGTCGCCGCCCTGCGCCGGCTCGTCCCGGACCTGGCATTGACCACTGACATCATCGTGGGCTTCCCTGGAGAGACTGAGGAGGATTTCAAGGAGACGCTGAGCGTGGTGCAGGACGCGGACCTGTGCGGAGCCTACTGCACCAAGTATTCCCCGCGCCAGGGGACTCCGGCCTATCCCCTGGGCGATCCTGTCTTGAAAGCAGTCAAGGAGGAGCGGCTCAGCCGGCTCTTATCCGAGGTGGGCAAAGGGATGGAGAGGCATCTGAGAGCCCTCTTGGGGAAGAGACTGGAGATCCTCCTCGATACCCCCACGGACGGCAGGACCCGCTACTATTTCCACGCCAGGCTCGAGGAGCCTGCCAAGGCCGGGAGCCTGGTGACGGCCGAGGTGACGGGATGCACGGAAACAGCCCTGAAATGCCATATAGGTCTTTAGTCCCATGACGTTTTAGGGCCCCCGGGCACCCTTATAGCATGGACGAGTGGTCCCCCCGGCAGTTGAGCGTGCTGGCCGGCATGCTTTTCGCCGGCATCATCGCCGTATTCATGGAGCAGGGAGTGACGAACGCTCCGGTGAAGGCGGTCACCCCGGCCGAGGTTTTCGCGCAGCGCAACCCGTTCCCGAAAGTACCTGACGAGGTCATGGACAGCCTCGCCTCCCGGCCTTCCTCCAGCGTGACCTTCCGGACGCTCGGCGAGCCCATCAACGACATCCGGGACTCCGTGGTGGACGTCAGCACCCGCACCGCCGCCAAGTCCGACGTCCCTTCTCCGGCGCATTGACCTGTGCACGTCAACTTGATATCGTATCCTCGATGATACACAGGAACGGGAAGCACTCCAACGAGCGCCGCAAGCACCCTCGCTTCAAGGTCGTCAGCGACCTGGTGGAGCCCATCGCGCTCCGCTACGCCCCGGAGAAAAAGTGCGCCAAGGACGACATGCCGAAGTACGCCCGCACGCAGCCCGCGATCCTGACGAGCCTCTCCGCCGGAGGGCTCTCGCTGATCACCTTCCTCGCCCCGCCCCACGCGAAGACGTTCAAGATGACCCTCTCCATCCCCGGTCTGGACCACCTGCCGGTCCAAGGCAAGGTCGTGCGCGTCCATCAGAAGGGCGAGACCTACATCGTGGGCATCGAGTTCACCAAGATCGCCAAGAAGTATCAGAACCTCATCACCACGATGGCCAACGACGACGTGGACTGCAACACCCGCATCGGCCTCGGCCTGCCCGAAGCCTGCGTGCCGAACTGCAGATTCCACGCCCTCTGCACCAAAGCGCAGAAGTCCCCTCATTGGCCCCAGAAAGCCTGATCGCCGTCGTCGGCCCGACCGCCAGCGGAAAGACCCGCCTCGCCCTGGAGCTCGCTCGCCGCATGGGCGCGGAGATCGTCTCCGCGGACATGGGCCAGCTCTACAAGACCCTGGACGCGGGCACTGCCAAGCCCGAAGGGTCATGGGAGGACGGAGTCTTCCGAGTGGAGGGCATCCCGTACCACATGGTGGACATCCTGGACCCTGCCCAAAACACGGACGCCGGGAGCTACGCGCAGGCGGCCGCCCCCCTGCTCGAGCGCGGCAAGCCCGTCGTCGTAGTGGGGGGGACAGGGCTCTATGTCCGGGCCCTGCTCGAAGGGCTCGACCCGCTCCCACGCAGGGACGACGCATTGAGGGAACGCCTCTCCCGGGAAGACAGGTCAAGCCTCCATGCCAAGCTGGCCGGGCTCGACCCTGAGGCTGCGAAACGCATCCCCGCCAGCAACATCCAGCGCGTCATCCGGGCACTGGAAGTCGTCGAACTCACGGGGAAGCCCATCTCCGCTCAATGGAGCAAGAAGCGCACGAGCACTGCGCTTTACTTCGGATTGAAGCTGGGAAAAGAAGAGCTCGATCGCCGCATCCGGGAGCGGGCGGCCTCCATGTTCCCGGCCATGCTCGAGGAGGTCCGCGAGCTCGTCCCCTCGCGATACTCAGGCGATGAGCCCGGCTTCCGCCTGCTCGGCTACCCCGAGGCCCTGAGGACCTTGAGAGGCGAGCTGACCCCGGAGGAAGGCCTTGAGAGCATGACCGCCTCCACCCTCGCCTACGCCAAGCGCCAGCGCACCTGGTTCAGGAACCAAGTGGCTGCGCGCTGGCTCGACCCCGGGACGGCTTGCGAGGAGGTCCTCGCGTGAAGCTCACACGCCCCAAGGAGCGCGTCGTCCTGGTCGGCGTGTTCAAGAAGGGACAGGCCTCGGCCCAGGACGAGGCGAGTCTCGAGGAGCTTCGCCGCCTGACCGAGACTGCCGGCGGGGAGGTCGCCCAGGTCCTCACCCAGCGGCTGGAGAAATTCCACCCGGGCTCGCTCATCGGGAGCGGGAAAATCGCGGAGGTCGCGCAGGCGGTGCGCGCGTGCCGCGCGAGGACGGTGGTCTTCGACGAGAACCTGTCCCCGGCCCAGCAGGTGAGCCTCGAGGAGGCCATCGGAGCCAAGATCGTGGACCGCACCCGCCTCATCCTCGATATCTTCGCCAAACGCGCGCGGACCAAGGAAGGGGAGCTGCAGATCGAGCTTGCCCAGCTCTCCTACATGCTGCCGCGGCTGACCGGAAGCTGGCGCGCGTTCTCGCAGCAGGTGGGAGGCATCGGGACCCGCGGACCAGGCGAACGCCAGATCGAGTACGAAAGGCGCCACATACAGCACCGCATCGAATCGCTCAAGGAGGCCATCCGCCGCATGGAGGCGAACCGGGTCGTCCAGCGGCAGCGCCGCGAGAGCGTGCCCATGCCCACGGTCGCCATCCTGGGCTACACCAACGCGGGCAAATCCACCCTGCTCAACCGGCTGGTCCCGCGCGGCGCGCCCGCTTACGCGGACGACAAGCTCTTCGCCACCCTCGACCCCATGACGCGCCGGGCGCAGATGCCGGACGGGGGCTGGGCGGTGTTCACGGACACGGTCGGATTCATCTCCAAGCTCCCGACCCCTCTCATCGCGGCCTTCCGTTCCACGCTCGAGGAGGTCGCCCGCGCCGACTGCCTGCTGCACGTGGAGGACGGCGCCATCCCGGGCTTGGACGAGCAGCGCCGCGTGGTGGACCAGGTGCTCCTGGAACTGGGCGCCCAGGACCTCCCCAGGGTCATGGTGGTCAACAAGGCGGACCTCCTGAGCCGCGAACAGCGTTCGCTGCTCTCGGCCTCCGACCCGGAGCGATGCTTCGCCTCGGCCTTGACCGGCGAAGGCGTCGAGCGCATGCTGCGCCGCGTCCAAACCGTGCTCAACCGGAGATGGCTCCTGCGCGAGCTCAGCCTGGACGCGTCCAAGACCCACCACCTGGCCGAGGTCTACCGCAGCGCCCAGGTGGTGGGGACCGAGACGCAGGGAGAGCGCATGGTCCTGCGCCTGCGCGTCACCCGCGAGAACTGGCAGCGCCTCCGCCAGAGAACTATGCTAGACTATCGTCCTTAAAAAACAGCGTTCCCTCATAGAAACGCATATCCTTTAATCCTAAAATAGAAACGCATATCCTTTAATCCTAAAATAGAAACGCATATCCTTTAATCCTAAAATAGAAACGCATATCCTTTAATCCTAAAATAGAAACGCATACCCTTTAATCCTAAAATGGATATTCTCGCCGTTTCCCTGGTCGCTTTGAGCTATTTCCTGGGCGGAGTCCCGAGCGGATACATCATCGCGCGCAGGGTCCGCGGCATCGACATCCGGAAGCACGGCTCGGGCAACCCCGGGACCGCCAACGTCTACAGGTCCGTAGGCAGGAAGGCGGGCCTGCTGACCCTGGCGGCGGACGCCCTGAAGGGATTCCTCCCGGTCTATCTGGCCATCGTCTTCTACCCCGAGCAGCAGGCCGTCAGCCTGCTGTGCGGAGCCATGGCCATCATCGGGCACGTCTGGACGGTATTCCTGAACTTCGGCGGAGGGAAAGGCGTGGCCACCACGGCGGGGGTCTTCCTCGCCCTGCTGCCGAGGTGCATGGGGCCCGCAGCCATCATCTTCTTCGTGGCCATGGGACTCTCCGGCCACATCTCCGTCGGCTCGATGACCACCGCCGCCGTGTTCCCGTTCCTGGCCCTGATGGCGGGATCACCGCCCGCCTACACCGCCCTTGCCTTCGCCTCCTCCTCCTTGATACTCTACAAGCACATCCCGAACCTGAGAAAACTGCTCCGCGAACGCGCCCAGCTTGAAAAACATGGATAAATCCTATAGAATTCCAAGTCGCTGGGCGTTCCGATGAGGGAATAGATGGCCGAAGAAAAAGAACGGAAGTCAAAGTCTGGAGATGAGAAAGAGGTCAGGATCTACTCCCTGGCGACGACGGCCAACGAGTGCATCGTCTTCCTGGAGGAGATCGACGGCAACCGCCTCCTGCCCATCTGGATCGGACTCTCCGAGGGCCAGGCCATCGCCATCCGCTTCTCCGGGATCGTCCTTCCCAGGCCTTTGACCCACGACCTGCTCCTGGCCACGGTGCAGACCCTCGGCTGGGCGGTGGTCAAGATCGTGGTGACGGACCTGCGCGAGAACACATTCTACGCCCAGGTGCTCCTCAAGAAGGACAACGAGGAGCGGAGCCTGGACTCCCGCCCATCCGACGCCATCGCCGTCGCGGTGCGCGCCGGATGCTCCATGTACGTGAAGGAGCGGGTCTTCGAGCGCTGCCAGGTGCTCTCGAAGCCCATCAGCGAGGACGAGGTCAAAAAGTTCAAAGAAGAGCTCAAGAGCATCAAGCCCGAGGACATCTTCAAGGAACTCCAGCAGAAGAAGAAGAAAGGTCCCCCGAAGCCCCCGCAAGGGCCGTCAGGGCCGGAGGGCGGAAAGGGGGAGGAAGAAGGAGAGGAGGATGAATAGACTCGACATCATCAAGGCGGTAGCCAAGGTCCTTTCGACCAAGGGAGAAGCCGCCCGAGCCGTGGAGACCACGTTCGAAACGATCCGGGACGCCCTGAGGAACGGCGAGAAAGTCGTGATCTCGAACTTCGGGACGTTCCGCGTGAAGTCAAGACAGGCGCGCGTCGGCCGCAATCCGAAGACCGGCGCCTCCGTCGAAGTGCCGCCGCGCAAGGGCGTCCGCTTCAAGGCGTCGAAGAACCTCCTCGTCTGAGGGGGGGGCCCGCCTGATGCCGGGGGGCAGGCCTCTCATCCCCGACAAGGAGAGTTTCACCATCGGGGAGGCGTGCCGGGTGCTCCAGATCGAGCCCCATATCCTCCGCTATTGGGAGGCCCGGCTGCACCTGTTCAGACCCCTGCGGCGGGAAAGCGGCCACCGCCGCTACACCCGACGCGACATCGAGACAGCCTTCCAGATCAAAGACCTCCTCTCGGGCCGCGGCATGACGCTCGCGGGAGCCCGCAAAGCCCTTTCCCAGAAGCGGCGGGGGGGCCGCATCGCCGTCGAGGACGCTTCAGTCCCCTCGACGGAAACGCTCCCCCGGGCAGCGGTCAAGCTGCTGCGGGAGATCCGCGAGGACCTGCAGAGGATCGCCTCAGAACTCAGCCAGTGAGGTAGTCGTAGCGGCCCTGCACGCAAGCGGGGCAATCCGGCCTGCGCGTCGTGGCGGCCGGATGCCACTGCCGCGTCCAGACGTCGAAGGAATGCAGCCCTTGGAGCACGGCCTCGTCGCGCCCCGAGAGCATCTTGAGCGCCTCGACGGCCTCCCACGCCGAGACCGCGGCGGACGCCGACGCCAGGAGCCCGACCGTGTGGCAGGTGGGGGAGAACTCCTTGGGAGGCGGGGCGTCGAGCACGCATCGCAGGCACGGGCCCTTGCCGGGGCGGAACACCGCCACGGTCCCGCAGCTCCCGGCGCAACCGCCGTAGACCCATGGGATGCGGAGCTTCAGGCAGGCGTCGTTGATGAGGAAGCGCGTCTCGAAATTATCGGTCCCGTCGACCACGACATGCATCCCGGAGAGGATGCGCTCCACGTTGGAGCGGGAGACGTCGGCGTTCTCAGCCTCGATGCGGATCCCCGAGTTGACGCCGCGCAATCGGCGCAACGCGGCGTCGGCCTTCGGCGCGCCCGCATCCCGTTCTTCATATAGGAGCTGCCGCTGGAGATCGCCGGTCTCGACGCTGTCGCGGTCCACGAGCCGGAGATGCCCCACCCCGGCCCGAGCGAGGATGTCGGCCGCGCCGGAACCCAGAGCGCCGAGCCCGATGACGCAGACGCGGCCCGCGAGGACGCGGGCCTGCCCCGATTCCCCCAAGGGCTTAAAGAGCATCTGCGTGCCGTAACGCGAGAGGTCCGCCGCCATGGCCGTGAGGATATATTATATAATCGCGTCCGAGTTCGGACGGGGACTGGCTCAATGGTAGAGCGCTCGCTTGGGGTGCGAGAGATTCTGGGTTCGATTCCCAGGTCCCCGAAGCCGGGGTGTAGCTCAATTGGTAGAGCGCTCGGTTCGGGACCGAGAGGTTCCCGGTTCAAGCCCGGGCACCCCGAAATCATCCAGCCCCCCGCAAGGGGGGCTTGTTTTTCCCCTTGACAAATATTGTACCATGCAAGTGGGGACCCCTTGACAGCGACAGCCCGGACGCATCTGCTCATCAAAGGCCGCGTGCAGGGGATCGGATTCCGCTTCTTCGCCGTGGAGACCGCGCGGCGCATGGGCGTTTCGGGCTGGGTCCGCAACCTGGCCAACGGCGACGTCGAGGCCGAGGCCGAGGGAGTCCCCCAGACGGTGGCGGCGTTCATCCAGGAGCTCAAGGCGGGGCACCGATGGGCGCGGGTGGATTCGGTGGCCGAGACCCCGGTCGCGGCCAGCGGCAAGAAGGAGCCGTTCGACATCTACTGAGATTCAAGGTTATCCGTTTCTATATAGGGGAACCGTAATTAAAGGTTATCCGTTTCTATAAAGGGAGCAAACATGCAGCCGACAACGGATTCGACGAGTCAATACTTCAAGGGCATCCAGAAGCTGTCGCAGGTCAGCCGCGAGGACATGCACAAGCTCTGGAAGAAGGCCAAGCGCGGCGACAAGGAGGCGAAGCGCCGCATCATGGAGGCGAACCTGCGCCTGGTGGTCCCCATCGCCAAGAAGTACCACCGCCAGGGCACAGAGTTCCTCGACCTCATCGAGGAGGGGAACCTCGGTCTCATGCACGCCATCGACAAGTTCGACCCGTCGAAGGGCTACCGGTTCTCCACCTACGCCTCCTACTGGATCGAGCAGTCCATCCGGCGGGCCGTGGAGGAGCAGTCGAAGACCATCCGCATCCCGCCCCACGCGTGGGAAGCCCTGCGCAAGTGGCTGAAGGAATGGGAGAAGATGCACGCGGTCCTGGGACGGGACCCGACGCTGGCCGAGATGGCGCGAAAGATGCACTGGACGGCCCGGCAAGTCCGCGGAGTGCTCGACGCCGCAGAGGCCGCCAAGGGCATCGGCTCGCTGGAGAACCCCATCGAGTCGGACGACGACAACATCACCATGGAGGACATGATCTCCGAATCCACGACCCAGTCCCCGGAGAACCTCATCTCCGTGCTCAAGCTTCATGACGAGCTCCAGCAGGCCCTTCAGGAGATCGGCGACCGGGAGCGGGTCATCCTCGAGCTGCGCCACGGCCTCACCGGGCAGTCGCCCATGACCCTCGAGGAGGTGGGCAAGCGCCTGCGCTTGTCGCGCGAACGCATCCGCCAGATCGAGGAGCGCGCCCTCCTGCGGCTCAGGCGCGTGGCCAACCGCATGGGCCTCATCGAACTCACCGAGCCCCGGCCGATGGGATCGCCGAACCTCCAGCCGGGCTGGAACATGCCGAAGCAGCGGTTCGACATCCTGGGCAACATCATCCCCGAAGGACGCCGCACCGCGGACCGGGTCGTGCCGGCGAAGCCGGCGCCCAAGAAGCGCCGCTAGGAGACCTCATGCCCGACTTCAAGTCTCTCATCCGGGACGTCCAGGATTTCCCCAAGAAAGGGATCTTGTTCAAGGATATCACCCCGCTGCTGGCCGACGCCAAGGCGTTCGACGCCGCCGTCTCCGCCATGGCCGAACCGTTCAAGGGACGAGGCATCCGGCGCGTGGCGGGCATCGAGTCCCGGGGCTTCCTGCTGGCTTCCATCGTGGCCAACAAGCTCGGGGCCGGAGTCATCCCCATCCGGAAGAAAGGGAAGCTCCCGTTCAAGAAGATATCGGTCTCCTACGACCTGGAGTACGGCGAGGATTGCGTGGAGGTCCACGAAGACGCGGCCCCGAAGGGCTCCAAGGTGCTCCTGGTCGACGACGTCCTGGCCACCGGGGGCACGGCCAAGGCCTCCTGCGAACTCCTGGAGAAGCTGGGCGCGAAGGTGGACGGGGTGAGCTTCCTCATCGAGCTCTCGTTCCTCAAAGGCCGGGAGAAGCTGCCCGGGCGCGACGTGTTCGCGCTGATGAGCTACTAAGATGAGACATTTCAGCATCAAGGAAGCTCAGGCCCTCATCCCGGACCTGGAGGAGATATTCTCCAACGTCCTTCGCATCCGCGAGCAGGCCGCGGCCAAGGCGCGGATCATCCGCAAGCTCGACGCAGAGGACTCGCCGGAGAACGTCCCGCAGATGGCCATCGAGCGGGCTCAGCTGCAGTTCCTTTCCAACAGCATGAACGGCTGGCTCAAGAAGGTCGTGGACCTCGGCGGACTGCCCAAGGGCCTGGACCCGGTCATGGTGGACTTCCCGTACCTCATGGACAACAAGGAGGTCTACCTCTGCTGGAAGATGGGGGACAAGGAGATCCGGCACCGGCACGCGGCGTCGGAAAACTGCTCCTCCAGGTCCCCCATCCCCGAGAGCTAGAGGAATTTGGTAGACTTTATCCCGTTCTCTGCCCTCGTAGCTCAATGGATAGAGCTGGGGCGTCCTAAGCCCAAGATGGGGGTTCGATTCCTCCCGAGGGCATATCCTTCGAAGCGACAGGGAACTCATGGGAAAGCAATGGGCTAAGCAGGAAGCCAACCGGAACGAACTGGCTCAGTACGTGGACCAGCTCACCCTCTGGGTGCAGTCGAATCCGCAGCCGGTCCTATGGGCGGTCGCGGCGCTCGTAGCGACGGCGCTGTTGGGGGCCGGGTTCTACAACCGGCAGCTCAACCGCGCCGAGGAGTCCTGGACCAAGCTGGCCATAGCCCAGAGCTACGCGTACTCGGGCCAGGCCTCCGCCGCGCTGGACCAGGTCAAACAGCTGGCGGACGAGTATCCCGCCACCCCATCCGCCGCCTTCAGCCTGCTTCTGGCCGCGGATGTGCTGTATGAGCAGGGCAAGCACAAAGAGGCTGCGGAGGGTTATCAGAAGGTCATCAATGCCCCCGGGCTCGAAACCACGATCCCTCTGGCCATGGCCGGCCTCGGCTTGAGCCGCGAGGCTTCTGGCGATTATAAGTCCGCGGCCGAGACCGACCAGCGCTTCTTGGACACCTTTCAAGACCATTTCCTCGCCCCCACGGTCCACGCCTCCCTGGCCCGGTGCCTGTCCGCGGCAGGAGAAATGGAAAAGGCGAAGGCCACTTACGAACGCATGGCCTCGCTCTATCCGCAGACCTATTGGGCCGAGTGGGCAAGAGCCAGGCTTAAGAGCTGACTTTAAAACGGTTCCCGTCCTTCTCCGACGAAGCGGCAGCGCCAGAAATCCCGGGATGTGAAAGGATAGCACTGGATAGCCGCCTCCGACCCAGATACTATTGACATTTCTGTAGGTTATTGTGCTAGAATCCCATCGGTTGCTGAGGAGGCTCTCGGAATCGCCGCACACCGGGGGGCCTTCCTTAACGAAAACGTAGGCATCCTTAAAAGGATGCGAAATGGAAAGCGTCCCGCGAGGATGCTTACGAAAGACTAAGGAGACAAACACTGTATGAAGAAACTGCTAGGTACGGTGCTTGCCGCGGCCCTGTTGTTGCCTCCCGGGCTCGGTAACGCCGAGGTCCTGAAGAACCTCGCCCTGTCAGGGAACATCGACGTGACGTCGGTCGGGACCCGGAACGTCCGTGACTTCCGCTCCGAAGACCTGGACAAGATCGGCCCCGCTGCCGGCCGCGTCCTCCTCAATGCGGACTGGGACCTGCTCGACGACGCGCACGCGACGGTGACGGTCGGCAAGGTCGCCACCGCCGGGCGCGGCCTCAACAACGGCACCCAGCCGTATCGCGAAGAGATCAAGCAGGCCAAGGTGAAGGTGGACAAGGTGTTCGGCCATGTCGACATGACGGCCGGCCGGAGCTATTACGGAGAACCCGGAGACCTGGTCATCCGCTTCGGGCCCTCCGACGCCTTCGGGCTGCCGACCTCGTTCATCGACGCCTTCGTGGCCAATGCCGGCAACGACACGGCGGAGTTCACCGCCATGGCCGGCTATGTGGAGGCCGCCAACACGAACGCGGCGGCGCGGACGGTGGCGGGCAACCTCGTGGGCGCCAGCGCCTACAACATCCTGGGTTCGGAGTTGTGGGTCAAGCAGGCTCCGATGAAGGTGGGGTTCTACGGCTACCGGCAGGAAACCCATCAGGACCTGGCTCCGAACGACTACCTGTGGGTCTACGGACTCAAGCTGCGCGGAGAAGCCTCGGGCGCGTGGTTCCACGCGGACGCGGCGTTCAACGCGGGTGAGAACCGGACCTCCGTGGGCCAGTACGTCTACAACGGCCAGGCCTACCTGCTCAAGGCAGGGGTCAACGCGGATGTGCCCAACCTGGGCGGCATCAGCCCCTGGGCCAACTTCGGCTGGGGATCGGGACGCTCCGCTTCCGGCGCCGTCCAGACGGACGACGCGGCGAAGAACGACGCGTTCCAGAGCATCTCGTGCGACTACCGCCCGGGCATCATCAACCGGCGCTTCGACGGGACGCAGAGCACCGTCGGTCTGTACGACTCGATGACCAACTCGGGCAGCTGCGGCCTGAGCAACCGCGTGATCTGGGGATTGGGGATCAACTTCACCCCCACCGCGGTGGCGGACGGGAAGTTCACGATCGGCGGTCAGTTCTGGGACTACAGAGCCCAGCGGATCGACGAGTCGCTCAACGGCACCCTGGCCCAAGCCACCAACGGCGTGTGGACCAGGGCCGGCGGCAACCGGCACATCGGTTCGGAGTTCGGCTTCATCGCCAGCTGGAAGCACTCCGAGAACGTGAAGTTCTCCACCGGCTGGGCGCACTTCACGCCCGGCGGGTTCATCGAGAACCAGCAGAACTGGAACGGCGCGACCGGAATGCGGGACGCCACGAACGGCATCAAGCCGATCTCGATGGTGTTCGGCGACATGGGGATCAAGTTCTGATCTGATCCAAAGCCTCAAGAAAAACCCCGGTGCATGCACCGGGGTTTTTCTTTATAGAAACACCTAACCCTTAACTCTCTGATTTTCAATAGAAACGTATAACCTTTAATTTGCTTATTTGCTAGGATTTCCTGCGTATGAGACGCGCGCTCGCGCCCGCCGTCCTCCTTTCGGCCCTCTGCGCCCCTGCCCTGGCCACGAACCTGGACATCGCGACCGAGTACCGGATGCGAGTCGTAAATTACAGGAACCTGACGCAGTCCTCGGACCAGGACTCGCGCAACGACCAGGGCTTCGTCTCCCAGAACGCGCGCGTGGGCTTCACGTTCAAGGACATCCCTCTCGGAGAGTACGGGGGGGAGACGCAGACCCTGGACATCGTGCTCGGCCTGCGGGCCCTGGGCTCCTCCTCGTTCATCGCGGGCTCCACGGTCCCCGCCCCGTTCGACAGGATCGCCGCGCATTATCCGGACACGGGGATGACCCCGTTCATGGAGAACGCGTATCTCAGGGCCCATAACCTGGCCGGCTGGCCGTGGACGTTCGCTTTCGGAAGACAGAACTACAGCCTGGGCAGCGGCCTGCTCCTGGACGACGACGGCGTCGGATTGAACGGCGTCTCCATGCGGGCGGAGCTCCCCTGGGGGGGGGTGAGGACTTCGGCCTTCGTGTTCCAGGCCCAGAAGCGCCCCATGGGGCTGAGCCCCGGCCTGCTCGAAGCCAGCGACCTGACCCTTTATGGGCTCAGCATGGAACTGCCCACCGAGGGCGTCTGGCAGCTCAACCAGCTCGTGGAGAGGGACCGCGCCACCCAGCTCGTGGCAGCCAACAGCACGGACTGCGACGACCTCATAGGGATCGCTCCGGCAGCCGGCCCCTGCGTCGTGAGCCGGGCGACCCGCTGGTTCAGCAGCCTGCACTACAAGATCGCCTCCGGCCCCATCGTGTTCGAGGGGGAAGCCGCGCTGCAGAAGGGCGCCGCCACGCCCACCGGCCTCAATCCGAGCGGCAACCACGTGACGTTCAACGGCAACGCCCAGATCCTGAAGGCGAAATGGAAGCAGACGTTCTACTCCAGCAAGGAATCCGGCCGCCTGATCCGAGGCCTCGCCCGCGTCTCCCTGGCTCGCGGATCCGGGGACAAGCACGACACCCAGACGACGGATGAAGCCTTCTTCCCTTCCATGGGGCATCGGTTCGACGGCCTGGAACGCGCCGGTTTCGGCGAGTTCTTCGGCGCCACCCCTTACGACGCGTTCGGCGGCCAGTCCACGTCTACGGTGAACGGGCTGCCCAACGGCGCCAGCGGCATCGTGGCGGTGAGCATGGGGGTGACGCCACCGGCTGTCAGAGGGATCGCCCTGGACATCGACTATTACCTCTTCCAGGCCGACCGCAACGTGGGAAGCGCCAGGACGCTGGGCACGGAGTGGGATTTCCGCCTGCGCTACGATGTGGCGCAGCTCCTCCAGCTTCGGGCATCCGCAGCCTTCTTCTCCGCTGGCCCGGCCCTGAACCCGAACAAGGGCAAGGCTAGAAGGTACATGTTCGAGGCTTCGGGCCGGTTCTAGGCCCGTCCCAGGCCCCTTCCAGGACTTCGCAGAGGCACCGCAAAACCCAACACCCCGCGCATATCATCCCCAGCGTTTCCAGCGGGGGGGGCCAGCAGTTTTGTTTTTGCGGATAAAAGGAGTCTCCCCGACTGTGGTCGCCCACACATATCTGTCCGGGGAAAGTCGCTGGGGAGATCCTCGGGGAACGGCTCGCGCGAGAGCATCCTAAGAGCCGGGAGATGCCGTTCTGGGGCTTTACCGGACAGCTCTGTGGTCGCCCACAATCCGCCCACCACCAGGTGGGGGGGGCTTGTGTGGGGGGGACTGGTCAAAACAGGGCTGAAAAACCAAGGGGGAGGGGGGGAATACCCTCGAAAACACCCCCTTCCCCCCTCCCCCTTGCAAAGCTTATCCCCAACGATATCCACATGCGGGTGTCTTTAACGCGACATTGGAATCTTAAACATTGCATTCATGCCGATATTAATGGCACGTATATGCCGAGATGCTTTCCATGGCGCACTCGGGCGGTCGGCTATCCACACCTTATCCACACGAGCATTGACATTAAATAATACTTATGCCAGAATAAAGCCCATGATGCCGCAGCCGCCAAACCACCGACTCAGGCTCAAACTCCCGACGGGAGCGGAATTGGAGGCCGAGGGATCGCCGGAGTTCATAACCCAGGAGCGGCGCGAGTTCCTGGCCTGCAGCACGATGCAGACGCCCAGCAGCGCCGCGGCCGAGCATCGCCGCGGGACGCCTATGCAAAACCCCCTGGAGCCCGCCTGGGAAGAGCTCATCGAGTCCAAAGGCAACGGCATCCAGCTCAGAGCCAAACTGAAGGGGGACAGCTCGCCGCGGGACGCCTGCCTGGTCCTGATCGCGGCTTCGCAGCGATTCCTGCGCAACGCCAAGCCCACCGCAGCCCAGCTGGCGCGCTGGCTGAGAGCCTCCGGCTACCCTGTCCGCAGGGTGGATAGGGCCATACGCGACGCCCTCCAAACCGGCGAGATTCTGGCCTCCGGGAGCCGCCGCGGCAGGCGCTATGAGCTCAGCGGACCCGGCCTGGCAAGGGCTTTCAGCCTGGGTCTGCAGTTGGCAGCCATGCTGCGCCCCTCATCGCAGCCCGCGCAATAAGTATAACGTTAACCATTCACCCGCAGGCGGAAGAAACGAAAGCCGCCTGACCCCGCGCGAAAAGCCGAACAGACGCCCCGACGGGGGGGTCCCCTCCTCCCCTTGCCATTACTAACGATAATGTATATTATGTTGCATTAAAGGGTAGGGACGCCCTCTCCGGTATTCCTAGAAAGATTCTCAATAATTTTCTATTTATCCTTTAGAATTCAGCATTTATTATATACATCTAAGAAGAAGTGTCAGGATTTCAAAACTAGCAGTCCCTCTGGAATCGCCAGCCTCCGGAATATCCCGGAGACGCCAAGGATCAGGGATCCATAGATGTCAAAAACTTGGCGACTTCGCGAGGATCCGCGGCTGGAAGACAGCTCTCAAAAAGACCATGAAAGGAGACCATCTCGTAAGGCGGATTTCAGGGTATCCGGATACCTTGGAATACGGACCATGAAAGGCCTGGGACCCCCTGTGAATGGCTCATGGACCAAAAAACACCCCGGATTCCGAGATCCCCCGGGACAGACCAAGTAAGCCGGATGATGTGGGATCCGGGCGCCTGGGAAAAAGACCATGAAAGACCTGGGACAGGATGCCCTCCGAAATAGACCATGAAGGCGGCCTGGAAGAGCTGCTGAGAAAAGACCGTCAGACCTCAGACGGTTTTTTCAGGGGAGACGGGGGGAGGGGACTGAGGGGGGTCTGGATCAGGCAGGAAGATGCCTAAAGCGATCACCCCGTACGCACCCAGGATAAGGAAGGGAGAAAGGGTGGATGCCCAGTTGCCGCCCGCAGGATCCGTGAATTTCAAGACGATGAAGCCCAGGACCAGGAGGCCGATCCCAACCCCTATGGTTTTTTTGCCCCGGGAGGAGAATGTCTCGTCAAGGCCGGTCTCCCCCCCCTCTGTGCTCGGGGAGGAAAGGGCGATAACGCCCTCCGGCATCTTCTTTTTGTGCTTCTTGCTCATCCGGCCAGATTATAGCTTAATCAGCGCGATAAGGACGCTGAGGCTGAGCAGGACGCCGGCCAGGAACGACCACGGTTTATAGTCGAATCGCATATCCAGGGGGCCAGCCGGGACCTCGACGTATTGGAACGCGTCCAACGCCGCGCGCGGCGACACCTTTTTCCCGTTCAGAACCGTTTTCCAGCCCGGATAGCGCGGAATAGACACAAAAATGAGGCCCGGAGCCGGGGCATCGCCCCATATCCTGAGACGGTCTTCCCTGGTCCACTCGCACGCCAAGGGGATCCCGACCTTCGCTTCCGGCGCTGCCGAGAACGGCTTCACCAAGGAATCCGCCGCTTCAGAAGGCGCCCAATAGGCGCAGGACGCGGTCTCAGGCCCTTCGTACGCGTGCCAAAGGTGGCGTCCCTTATATCCGAGCGGAGGCCCCTTGCTTTTCGTCCTACCGAGCCAGAAACGCGCTCCAGCCCATTTCATGAGCCTCGGCAGCGTCTGGGCATCGGCTCCTCTCATGGTCTCGATGACCGCAGACGAACCTCGCGGGATAAGCGGCTCGAAATCCCCGGAGACTGCGGCGAAATGGAACACCGAGTTGCTCACTCCGAAGAGCTTCTGTTTGAAGGTGCGGAACACCTCTTCCTTGAACCGCCGATAGTCCGCGGAGGCGTCGTCTTTGTCCACGTAGGCGGCCACCTCGGAAGAGGTGCTCTGGAAGTAGCGCGCGCCCCCCAGGTTCTCCCGAAGGAATCCGACTAGCGCCCCCCGTTCGCCGTAGTAGCCCGCCGGCATCGTCGGATAGTATCCCGAGCCCAAGACCAGCAGCTCCGCGACGATGCCCCATGCCGCGAGAGAGGCGGCCCGCCGCCGCCTAGACAGGGCGTCCACGCCCAGCGCGACGAGCGGCACGAGCCAGGCCAGCGCCATGAAGCTCATGCGCGAGGGCCCCCTCAGGAACCCGAGCCCGGGGACATGGCTCCAGAGCCAGGCCGACGGGGCGGTGTAGGCGCCCAACAGCAGGATGAGCAGGGCCCCCAGACAGGCGACTGAGCAGGAGGTCCGGACAGGGTCCAGCCGGAAGGCTATCCCCAGGCCCAGCGCCGCGGCTGCCGCAGCCAGGAACCCGATATAGCAGCTGGCCCAGGCCGTGTACTTCGCTCCGCTCGCGTCCCTGAGATGGTCTTGGTACCGCGAGATGAACGTGAAGCGCTTGCGCTCGGTCCCCGTGTCCCACTCGATGCTCTCCCGGACCGGGGTCTCCCCCCTCACCCGCTGAGCGCGGTAGTCCAATCCGCGGGCCAGCTCCGGGGAGATGAACGCCGAAAGCCCCATGGGGGAGAACGCGTTGTGCATCCGCTCCGACGCTCCCAGCCCCCCTGCCCGTCCCGAGCGGGAGAAGAGCTCCGCCCCTGGGAGGGCCACGACCGCGGCGAGAGCCAGCCCGAGCGCAAGCCCGGCCAGGGTACGGCGGCAGGCGAGCTCCCTCGTCCGGAACGTCCCCAGGCCGGGCCAGAGCCAGCCCATGGCGAGCACGCACGCGGCCTCCAGTATCCACGCGGGCGGGTATCCGGTCAGGAAAGCCATGCAGGATGCCAGCGCGGTCATCCGGATGTTCCCGCGGAAAAGCATCAGGGCCGGCATGTGCGCGACGGCGCCCTGCAGGTTCGGGAACTGCAGGTAGCCCACCATGTATCCGCCGAGCGCGTAGACTGCGGCGCCGGCCAGGCGGGCGCGCCCGCCGAACCCGAGACGGCCGAGCCACAGCCAGGTCCAAAAGGCGGCCAGCCCCTGCTGCGCCGCGATCAGCCAGCCCAGCGCGGTCCCGAAGGAGAACAGATGGGTCAGCAGGGAGAGAGGGTGGAACACCCCGGTCTGCATGTTGCCGACGAGAGGCAGGCCGAGGCACGCGTAGGGGTTCCACAGCGGCAACTGCCCGCGCTGCAGCAGCTCGGCGCTGAGCACGCGCCAGGGGAAGCTGATGTGGGTGAGGTCGTAAGTGAAGTAGACCGCGCCCGAGAAGAGGACCTCCCGATGGAGCAGGAAAACGGCGACGAGAAGCGCCCACGGCCCGACGGACCTAGCCTTCATGGGGCCAAGCCTCCGCGAATATCTCACGCGCGAGCAGCCGGTTCAACGGATAGAGGAATACGAAATTCAGGTACGCGGCCGCCAGCCAGCCGGGTGCGGGGCGCAGCGGGAAGCCCTCCGGCAGCGGACTCCTGTAGATGCGCTCGACCAGGTACCGATAGTTCGGCATCGGGGTCACCGAGCATCCCCAGCCGATCCGCCGGAAGAACCTGCGGATGTCGGCGCAGGAATGCTCGTTCACGTGCAACTCCTCGTCTTCCGACGACTTGGGCGGCTCCGGCACCCGGAATCCGAGCCCCTTCGCCAAGGCCCGGCGCAGAGGATAGGTCCAGCGCTTGTAGTACTGGGTGTTGGTGCAGGTGTGCAGCAGCACGCGGCCGCCCGGCTTGAGCACCCTGGCCATCTCGGCGAAACAGCGTTCCAGCTCCGGGTCGAGCAGGTGGTCCATGATCCCCAAGAAGAAGATGCGGTCGAAGCTCCCGTCGACGAAAGGCAGGGCTTTCGCGTCGCAGCGCGCGACCGGGCAGCCGGACACCTCCCGGGCGAAGCCCAGGGCGGCCTCGGAGAAATCCACGCCGACCCCGGCCGCGCCCGACCGCCTCGCCTGGAAGAGGAGCTCCCCCCTGCCGCAACCGATGTCGAGCACCCGCATCCCCTCGCGCAAACGCGCCGCCCGGAGGGGATGCGCCAGTTGGGGCTTGAGGACCTCGGGCCCGTAGCGGCGGAAGAACTCGGACCCTCCGCAGGATCCGAGGTAGTATCCAGCCGAATACTTCTCCGGGCCGGCGGAGCGCGCCGCGGAGGCGGCGCCGTCCTCCGAGCGATACGGGGAATGCGTTCGGTCGGCAGGGCGTTCCATCAGAACAAAGGCCCCAGGTACACGTAGAATATCCCGTCCTTCGTGGTCGTCCGCCGGGCGTAGTCGAAATGGACCACGAGCGGAAAGAGCTGGAGGATGAACGTGTGCAGGCGCAGCCCCGCGCCGTAGGAGTGGCGCAGGTCCGCCCAGCGCGTGGAGCGGACCTCGGGACCCGTATCCCAGGTCCGGCCCACATCCGTGAACAGGGCCAGGCTCACCGATTTGAAGTAGAAATCCGGGAAGATGTACCACATGTAGTAGTCGAGGTTGCCGAGCAGCGGGACGCGCCATTCCGCCGTCCCGACGCCCATGATGGGCCCTTCATCGTCCGTGGTGCTCCAGGCGTAGCCGCGCACCCCCCCCACCCCGCCCA